>Ga0209990_10000147_pt1 | contig 69513 bp, 54 predicted proteins | sample NOAtaG_6_FD_187304 | JGI IMG/M metagenome (GOLD analysis project Ga0209990, IMG submission 187304) | Freshwater lake microbial communities from Lake Erie, under a cyanobacterial bloom - NOAA_Erie_Diel5S_2200h metaG (SPAdes) (version 2) | ecosystem: Environmental > Aquatic > Freshwater > Lake ... | reverse complement strand
CAGCAACTCCCAGCAGCCGGTGTTGCTGTACTCCACCCCGAGCTCTCGCTTGATCAGCGCGCGAACCCGCTTCACCGTCCACAACTCGGTGGGAAAGCCCGCCTCCAGCGCCCCGCCGAGCAACGCCTGGCTTAACCAGGCGCACTGCGCAGCATCGAGCCGCCGTGGCCGCCCAAGGCCGCGCCCCTTGAGCTGGTTCACCGCGCCGTTGGCCTGCTCCAGCAACTGCGCCCATCGGTTCACCGACTGGCGCGACACCCCCAGCCGCCGCGACACTCGGCCTGCGCCACGCCACGCTTGAGCATCCGCGCGCCCTTCACGCGCCGCGCATCCAGCGCCTCCAGATTCCGCTTCGTTGCCATCGCTCGCCCTCGACAAGATACCCGTCGACGTAACGCGCGAGGGTACAAAACGGTTGTCATACATTTACCGGATTATCAATAGGCAATCGTATTCGACACAATTTCTTCGCCCGGTAAATCATCCGGGGCAGTCGTCGACGCCGACGCCGCAAGAAACTCCCCTTCCTCAACTGGATCATCAACTGGCCTTGCGGACGCCTTTGACAGAGCCAGCCCGGCTGCGGGCAAGCCCTCCCCTTCTGCGGAATCCACTAGGGAACCGAGATCTTCAAGCGGCGGCAGCTCAGACAAGGACCGCAGGCTCAAGTCATCGAGGAACGAGCGTGTGGTCCCGTACAGCGCTGGCCGTCCCGGGACCTCGCGGTGTCCCACCACCTCGATCCAGCCACGACCTTCAAGCGCCTTGATAACCGTAGTCGCTACTGCAACACCTCGTACATCCTCGATATCGCCCCTAGTCACAGGCTGCCGGTAAGCGACGATCGCCAGCGTCTCCATGACCGCTCGCGAGTAGCGCGGAGGTCTTTGAGGACTGATCCGATCCAAAACCCTTTGCATCTCCCGCCGGGTCTGGAACCGCCAACCACTGGCCACTGGCACAAGTTCGACGCCCCTGTCCTGCCAGTCCGCCCTTAGCTCATCCAGGACCCGTCGTACCGTGTCCGCATCGATTTCGTCCTCGAACAGCCGACGCAGAGCCTGAATTGACAACGGCTCGGGGCTCGCGAGCAGCGCAGCCTCGAGAGTCACCTTCACAGTGCGAAGATCAGTCGACAGAGATTCCATGTCTAAGGCTTACGTAGATGGGGGCAAATGCAGCCTGCTGCGTGACGTGAACGAGGCGTTCCCTGGCAAGCTCGAGAATGGCAAGAAACGTCACGACTGCCTCTGCGATACCGCCCTCGTCCCTGAAGAGATCCCTGAACTCGGCAAAGGCAGTTGCCTGCAGAAATCGCAGTAGTCGGGTCATCTGCTCCCTCACCGAAAGCTGCTCCCGGGTAACGCGATGATGACGCTGACTCTTCGCGCGCGCAATGATGCCGAGCCACGCCTGGCGAAGATCCTCTGCCTCAACCAGAGGAAACCGCACGACAGCGACATCCTCAAGGTGCACCTGCACGCCAAGAAAGTCCCGACCAAGGTGCGGAAGCTCTGCAAGATTACCAGCGGCCTGCTTGAACTGCTCGTATTCCATCAGGCGACGCACCAGTTCGGCGCGAGGGTCCCGTTCAGCATCACCGTCCGCCTTGTCGGTTTGCCGAGGCAGAAGCATACGTGACTTGATCTCGATGAGCAGCGCAGCCATCAGAAGGTACTCGGCAGCCAGTTCCAGATGCCGCGCATGCATCGCCTCGACGTAGGTCATGTATTGCCGGGTGATCTCCGCCATCGGAATGTCCAGCACGTCGAGGTTGTGCCGCCGGATCAGATAAAGCAGCAAGTCGAGCGGGCCTTCAAACGTCTCGAGGAATACCTCCAGCGCCTCTGGCGGTATGTAGAGATCCCGCGGCAGATCGACCAAGACCTGGTCGCGGACCCTGGCGAGTCGAGTCCCTGCGGTGCTTTGAACGAGAGTGAGTTCGGTCACGATGGTCGGCTGGTGAGATGGGCGAGGGGGCCAGATCGGCTGTTTTCCAGACCATTCCTCCCGCTGAAAGGATTATCCGCCAACCGGCGGGGGCGTTGCCACCTAGCTCATGGCGGGTAAGAACCTCAAGCTTTCCACTTGCGATGCCGTTAAGCCGGACACGCCCGTAATGATACCAAGCGCTTCGCCAGAAAACCTGTAACTATCTGTTTTTGAATATGGAAAGCTAATGCCCATGTCGGACCTGATGAAGACCATCGATGCCCGCACCCGGCTGGCCGGAACCAACAAACTCGAGATCCTGCTCTTCTCCCTGGGCCTCGACACGCGAACAGGCCGGCGGGAAACCTACGGCATAAACGTCTTCAAGGTGCGCGAGGTAATGCGCACCCCCGAAATCACGCGTGCTCCGGACATGCCACCGGCGATGGAGGGCATCGTCAGCCTTCGGGGGGCCCTCATGCCAGTGCTTGATCTCGCCCGCTACACCGGACTCCCCGTGCAGGCGCCGCCCCAAATCATGATCGTCACTGAATACAACGGGCGCACCCAGGGGTTCCTGGTGGAGGCGGTGGACACCATCCTGCGGTTAGATTGGTCAGCCATGAAGGCGCCACCCGACATGCTAGCCGCGCAGGCGGGCGGGCTTGTCACCGCCGTCACGGAACTGCAAGGCAACCGGCTGGTGATGATGATCGACGTGGAAAAGATCCTCTTCGAAAGCAGTGGACTGGATGACGAGCACCTCTTTTCCAACATCGCCCGAATGCACTCTCAGGAACGCACGGTGCTGTTCACCGACGACTCATCCGTGGCGCGCGGCCAGATTGCCCGCACCCTCGACGCCATGGGCCTTCGGCATATCGCCTGCATCAATGGGCGGCTCGCCTGGGAAGAACTCAACCGCCTGGCTGCCGCGGCCACTACCGCCGGCAGGCCCATCACCCAGTTCGTCAGTTTGGTGCTCACCGACGTGGAAATGCCTGAAATGGACGGCTACATGCTCACGAAACGCATCAAGGCCGACCCGCGCTTCGCTGGCGTGCCCGTGATCATGCACTCATCACTGTCCAGCCAGCAGAACCAGCATCTGGGACGCTCGGTCGGCGTGGACGAGTACGTGCCCAAATTCGAACCCCACAAGCTCGCAGAGGTACTCACCCAACGCCTCGGCGGACCTTCGCGCGCCGCAGCCTGACAACCTCAACGCCCACGAGACTCCACATGGACTTGTCCGAAAACCAAAATCTTCTCGAAGCCGTCGACGCCCGTACGAAGCTTGCCGGCTCGAACAAGATGGAGATCCTGCTGTTCTCGCTCGGAACGCGAGAGACCTTCGGCATCAACGTCTTCAAGGTTCGCGAAGTCACGAAGACGCCGCCGATCACCCCCACTCCCAACATGCCCTCGGGCGTGGAGGGGGTCATTTCATTGCGGGGGAACATCATTCCCGTCATCGCCCTTGCCAGCTTCCTCGACATAGGAGCGAACGGAGTACAGACCCGCGAAACCATGATGGTCACCGAATACAGCCGACGCACTCAAGGCTTTCTCGTGCATGAGGTAGACCGGATCGTTCGCGTCGACTGGAACAAGGTGAAAGCGCCCGAGGGGCTGTTCTCCGGGCACGAGGGCCTGATCACCGCAATCACCGAACTGCCCGACGGAACGCTGGTTTCCATTCTTGACGTCGAACAACTCCTTGCCAGCGCGTTTGGGGAGGAAAACATTCCAGATCTGCTGCCGATTACCAACCTGAGCGAACGAAGCGTGTTCTTCGTGGACGACTCCGCCGTCGCCCGCAAGGAGATCGGGCTAGTGCTGGACAAGTTGGGCGTGAGCTATCACCACGCCACCAATGGCTTGGAAGGCTTGGACCGCCTCAAGGCAACCGCCGCCCGCGCCCAATCAGAGGGAAAGAGGTTGACAGACGTGCTGAGCGCGATTCTGGTGGACGCCGAAATGCCGGAGATGGACGGCTACGTTCTCACCCGGCACATAAAGTCGGACGCGCAGTTCGACGGGATCCCGGTCGTCATGCACTCGTCTCTTTCGTCGGAAGCCAATCGTGCGATGGGCAAGAACGTAGGGGTGGACGCGTACGTCGCCAAATTCGACCCAGCCGTGCTTGCCGAAACCCTGCGGCCGCTGGTGGCCAGATAAACCTGCAACCCAACGCACACCGAACAATGCCCTTCCCTTCAGCACCGCAAAGACAACCATGAATCAAGACATGAAATTCCTTGTGGTGGATGATTTTTCCACCATGAGGCGAATCATCCGCAACCTGCTCAAGGAGCTGGGCTTCCACAACGTGGATGAAGCCGAAGACGGGGCAGTTGCGCTCAACAAGCTCAAGGCGGGCAGTTTCGACTTCGTCGTCTCAGACTGGAACATGCCCAACATGACGGGAGTGGAAATGCTGCGCGCCATCCGGGCTGACCAGTCGCTCAAACACCTTCCGGTCCTCATGGTCACCGCCGAAGCCAAAAAAGAACACATCGTTGAAGCTGCCCAAGCGGGTGCTAGCGGCTACGTGGTGAAGCCATTCACCGCCGCAACCCTCGACGAGAAAATCGGCAAGATATTGCAGAAGATGGGAGTTAACCAATGAGCCAGAACAGCACGGATTCCGACGATCTTGAGGCGCTGTTTGACAGAATTGTTGCCGAAAACGACCTGCGTAACAGCCCCCCGGCGGCAAACAAGTCGCCCAATCTCACCAATCCGCCTGCGGGGCCGCCGGACGAAGTGCTCAACCGAATCGGTCAACTCACTCGCGCACTGCATGAAAGTCTGCGTGAACTGGGTTTCGACAAGGAACTTGCCAAGGCCGCCAGTGCGATTCCCGATGCGCGCGAGCGGATGGCCTATGTGGCCGACATGACTGAAAAAGCCGCGCACCGCGCCCTGGCTGCCAGCGAAGCGGCCAAGCCATTGCAGGAGCGCCTCGGCGCCGAAGCAACGGCGCTTGCCGGCAGCTGGGACAGGCTGTTCGCCAACCAGGTTTCCGTGGAAGAGTTTCGTGATCTTGCCGCTCGCACACGCGCCTTCCTGCACGCGGTGCCCGGTCAGACCAACGCAACGCAGCAGCACCTATTCGAAATCATCATGGCCCAGGACTTCCAGGACCTCACCGGCCAGGTGATCAAGCGCATGACCGAGATGACTCACGCGGTGGAGAAGCAATTGGTGGAACTACTGGTGGAGCACGCGCCGGCCGATCGCCGCGAGGCACTTTGCGCCTCGGGCCTTGCTGGTCCCGTGATCGGAAACGGCGCGGGTCAAGGCGTCGTGACCAGCCAGCAGCAGGTGGACGAGCTGCTGGAAAGCCTCGGCTTCTAAGCAGCCCAAGGGAGGATATATGAGCGACTTTGCCGGCATGGAGGACCTGCTTGCCGACTTTCTCACCGAGGCCGGCGAGTTGCTGGGCGAGGTGGACAACAAGCTGGTCGAGTTGGAGAAGCGCCCGGGCGACCGCGCCTTGCTCGATGACATCTTTCGCGGGTTTCACACCATCAAGGGAGGCGCCGGATTTCTCAACGTCCAGCAGCTGGTCCAGCTTTGCCACCTCACCGAAAATCTTTTCGACCAGTTACGCAAGGCTACCCTTGCGCTATCGCCAGATCTGCTTGACGTGATCATGTCGGCCACCATGGTGATCCGCGACATGTTCGCGTTCCTCGAAAGAGGGGCAATGCCGCCATCTGCTGATGACGCTCTGCTCGCCGCCCTTCAACACGCCATTGACGGGAGTCCTGTGCTCGTCGTCTCTGCCCCGGCAGCAGTCGCCGCGGCAGCCGTGGCGCCCGCGTCGGCTGAACCCGATTGGGAAGCGCTCATGCAATCCGTGACGGGCGTCGCATCCACCGCGAGTACCACACCGGCAGTGCGAGCCGTGACGGAGCGAACAGCGGGCCGGCGAGTGAGCGATCAGCCCGACAGCGACGGCGCTCGCGCCGGGCGTAGAGAAGCCGACAGAGTCGTCGTTTCACAGGAAACCACCATTCGCATCGATACTGTTCGTCTCGATCAAGTCCTCAACCTTTCGGGCGAAATCGGCCTTGCAAAAAATCGCCTCAACTGCCTGCGCACGGATCTTCTGGCGGGCAAGACGGGGGCCGACACCCTGCGCTCCCTGGACGAAGCCGTAAGCCACCTGGACGTGCTCGTGGGCGACTTGCAGAACGCGGTGATGAAAACCCGCATGCAACCCATCGGGCGGCTGTTCCAAAAGTACCCGCGCGTGGCCCGCGACATGGCCCGTCAACTCGGCAAGCACGTGGAGCTGGTGCTCTCCGGGGAGGAGACCGAGCTGGACAAAACCATGATCGAGGAACTGGGCGATCCGTTGATCCACCTCGTTCGCAACGCGGTGGACCACGGCATTGAACAGCCGGAGGAGCGGCAAGCCGCCGGAAAACCGGAGACCGCAACCGTTCGCCTGTCCGCCCAGCAGTTGGGCGATCACATCATGATCGAAATCAGTGATGACGGGCGCGGCATGAAGCCGGAAGCGCTGCGCCGCAAAGCTGTGGAAAAGGGCCTGATCGACGCCGAGGCAGCCGCCAGCATGGACGATCGGCATGCCCTTCAACTCATCTTTCTGCCGGGATTCTCCACCAAGGACACTGCCAGCAACTTCTCCGGCCGTGGCGTGGGAATGGACGTGGTGAAAACCAACATCACCAAGCTCAATGGCCGCATCGAGGTCAAATCCGTTCCCGGACAAGGGTCCACCATTGTCATCGCCCTGCCTCTTACCTTGGCGATCCTCCCCGTCCTGGTGGTCCGGCTGGGCGAGCAGCCCTTCGCCGTCCCGCTTGCGCTGGTAAGAGAAATCGTCAACATCCGCCCGGACGAAGTCCAGGAAGTCTCTGGCAGGCCCACCATGCTGGTGCGCGAAGAAGTGCTGCCGATCCGCTCCCTGGCCAACCTGATTGGCTGGCCTCAGTCCCGCCCGCCCGCCTATGGAGTGCACATGCAAAGCGGCCTGCGCAACTTCGTACTCGCCGTTGATGGCTTCGTGGGCCGCGACGACGTGGTCATAAAGCCTCTGGAAGACGTCAAGCCCAAGGGCATCGCCGGAGCCACGCTGTCCGGCGATGGCTCCGTGGTGCTGGTGCTGGACATGGAGCAGTTGCTGGCAGAGCCCGCGGCCGAGACGCGCCGGGCGCTGTTCGAACAGGCGGCCTGAGGAATCCCCGTAAGGTTCGCGAGGCGTCGCCGCTGCTCAGCCCGGGGTGGGCGCGGCGGCGGCGTCGACCCGCTCGAACCGGAACACCCCGCCCTGGGCATCCACGCGGATGCAGTCCTTCGGCCCGAAGCGTCCTTCCAGAATCTGCTTCGCCAGCGGGTTTTCCACGCTCGACTGGATGGCGCGCTTGAGCGGCCTGGCACCGTACACCGGGTCGAAGCCCGCCAGGGCCAGCTCCGCCAGCGCGGCCTCGGTCACCTCCAGGCTCATGTCCATGGCCAACAGGCGTTTTTCCAGGGCGCCCATCTGGATGCGCGCAATGGAGCTGATCTGGCGCTCGTCCAGAGCATGGAACACCACCACCTCATCGATTCGGTTGATGAATTCGGGACGAAACTGGGTCTTCACCTCGCCCATCACGGCCAGTTTCACCACCTGGTATTCGCTATCCTGCATCTGCTGGATCATCTGCGACCCCAGATTGGAGGTCATCACCACCACGGTGTTCTTGAAGTCCACCGTGCGGCCCTGACCATCGGTGAGCCGGCCATCGTCGAGCACCTGCAGCAACACGTTGAAGACGTCGGGGTGCGCCTTCTCCACCTCGTCGAGCAGAATCACCGAGTAGGGCTTGCGCCGCACCGCCTCGGTGAGCGTTCCGCCCTCCTCGTAGCCTACGTAGCCAGGGGGAGCGCCAATCATGCGGGCCACGGAGTGCTTTTCCATGAACTCGCTCATGTCAATACGGATCAAGTGCTCCTGGGAATCAAACAGAAACTCCGCCAACGCCTTGCACAGTTCCGTCTTGCCCACGCCCGTGGGTCCCAGGAACAGGAATGAGCCGTAGGGCCGGTTGGGGTCAGACAAGCCGGCCCGCGAACGGCGAATGGCATCGGACACCAGCCGCACCGCCTCGTCCTGGCCCACCACCCGGTGGTGCAGGCGGTCTTCCATGCGCAACAGCTTGTCGCGCTCCCCCTGCATCAGCTTGGACACGGGGATGCCCGTGGCGCGCGCCACCACCTCGGCGATCTCCTCCGAGCCCACCTGGGTGCGCAGCAGCCGGCGCACTGGTGCCTCGCCAGCACCCACCACTGAAGCACTCGCCAACTGCGCTTCGAGCTGCGGCAGGCGGCCGTACTGCAGCTCCGACATCTTCTGCCAGTCGCCCTTGCGGCGTAGCTCCTCCATCTGCAGCCGCACCCGCTCGATCTCTTCCTTGATGTGCTGGCTTCCCTGCACTTGCGCCTTCTCGGACTTCCATATCTCCTCAAGGTCCGCGTATTCGCGCTCCAGCCGCGTAATTTCTTCTTCAATGAGGCCCAGGCGCTTGCGCGAACCCTCGTCGGTTTCCTTGCGCACGGCCTCGCGCTCGATCTTGAGCTGAATGAGGCGCCGATCGAGCCGGTCCATGGACTCGGGCTTGGAGTCGATTTCCATCTTGATGCGCGCTGCCGCCTCGTCGATCAGGTCGATGGCCTTGTCGGGGAGGAAGCGGTCGGTGATGTAGCGGTGGGAGAGCTCCGCCGCCGCCACGATGGCGGGATCGGTGATATCCACGCCGTGGTGCACCTCGTATTTCTCCTGCAAGCCCCGCAGGATGGCGATGGTGTCCTCCACGCTGGGCTCGCCCACCAGCACCTTCTGGAAGCGGCGCTCCAGGGCTGCATCCTTCTCGATGTACTTGCGGTACTCGTCCAGGGTGGTGGCGCCAATGCAATGCAGCTCACCGCGCGCCAGGGCGGGCTTGAGCATGTTACCGGCATCGATGGCGCCCTCCGCCTTGCCGGCACCCACCATGGTGTGTATCTCGTCGATGAATACGATGATGCGGCCCTCGTCCTGGGAGACCTCCTTGAGGACGTTCTTGAGCCTCTCTTCGAACTCACCGCGATACTTGGCGCCCGCCAGCAGCATGGCCATGTCCAGCACCAGCACGCGCTTGTCGCGCAGGCTGTCGGGCACCTCGCCGTTGACAATGCGCTGGGCGAGACCTTCCACGATGGCCGTCTTACCCACGCCCGGCTCACCGATGAGCACGGGGTTGTTCTTGGAGCGGCGCTGCAAAATCTGGATGCAGCGGCGAATCTCGTCGTCGCGGCCGATCACCGGGTCGAGCTTGCCCTGGCGCGCGCGCTCCGTGAGGTCGAGGGTGTACTTCTTGAGCGCCTCTCGCGCCCCCTCGGCCTCGGCGCTACCCACCGCCTCACCTCCACGCACCGCCGCCACGGCCGCATCGAGAGCCTCGCGGCTCGCGCCATGCTGCTTGAGCAGCCGCCCCGTCTCGCCCTTGTCGGCCGTCAGCGCCAGCAGAAACAGCTCGGAGGCGATGAACTGGTCACCACGCTTCTGGGCCTCCTTGTCGGTGAGGTTGAGCAATCCGGACAGCTCGCGCGACAGGCCGATCTCCCCGCCGGTACCCTCCACCCGCGGCATTCGGTCGATGGCCGTCTTCAGCGTTGCCGCCAGGGCGGGCACATTCACGCCTGCCCTCGCCAGCAACGAGGCGCTGCCGCCGTCTTGCTGCTGCAACAGGGCAAGCAACAGGTGTTGGGGTTCGATGTAGGGCGCATCCTTGCCCGCGGCGATGCTCTGGGCATCCGCCAGGGCCTGCTGGAAACGGGTGGTCAGTTTGTCGAAGCGCATGAGTCCCTCGTCGGTGTTCCGGTAGTGATGGTCTGATCTGGGGGCCCGACCGCGGCGTTTCAACTCCCGTACCGTGACCTCGGTCACTGTGGCGACCGCGCGGCGCGGCTACACTGCGACCTTGCCCCCCGAGGAGAGCCTTCGTGAAACCAAGCCTGTCCGCCCGCCTGGCGCTGCTGAGCGCCACTGTGCTGGCCTGCTCTGCGGCGCCTGCCGCCGACAACGCCCCCCTGGATGAAGCTCGCACCCTGGCGGCGCAGCTCGCCACGCAGCTGGGAACAGCCCTGCGTCGCGAAATGGGCGCCGCCGGGCCCGAGGGTGCCGTGGCGGTATGCCGGCAGTTGGCCCCCGAGCTTGCCGGCACGCTTTCACGCCAGGCAGGGCTGCGTCTGGCGCGGGTGAGTCTCAAGCCGCGCAACCCCATGCTCGGACAGCCCGATGCCTGGGAACAGGCCGTGCTGGCAGACTTCGACCGCCGCGCCGCTGCAGGGGAAAAACCCGAAAGCATTGAGTACCACGAGATGGTGGACGAACCCCAGGGCCGGCATTTCCGTTACCTCAAGGCCATCCCTGTCCAACCCCTGTGCCTGGCCTGCCACGGACCCGCGGAAAGCCTCTCGGCGGCGGTGCGTGATCGCCTCGCGGCAGACTATCCCCACGACCGCGCCGTGGGCTACGCGCCCGGGCAGGTGCGTGGTGCCATCACGGTGAAGAAACGCATCGAGGGACAGTGATGTTCCGGCAACTGTTCGACCCCGACTCCTCCACCTACAGCTACTTGCTGGGCGAGCCGTCCGGCGGGCAGGCCGTCATCGTGGACTCCGTACGCGAGCATGTGGAGCGCGATCTTGCCCTGTTGGCTGAGCACCGCCTGCAGCTTGCGTGGATCCTCGAAACCCACGTGCACGCCGACCATGTCACCGGCGCGCGGGCCCTGCGCGGGCGCACCGGCGCGCGTACCCCCGTAAGCCTGCACTGTGGCGCGAGCGGGTTCGACCGTTTGCTCTCCGACGGCGAGTGCGTCGCGTTCGGCCAGGAGCGCATCCGCGTCATCGCCACCCCCGGCCACACGCCCGGCTCCAGTTGCTTTCTCTGGCGCGACCGGCAGCTCACCGGTGACACCCTGTTGATCGGCGGTTGCGGTCGCACCGATTTCCAGAATGGCGATGCCGGAGCGCTCTACGACAGCATCACGGATCGGCTTTTCACCCTTCCCGATGACACCCTGGTCTACCCTGGCCACGACTACAAGGGCCGGCGCGTATCCACCATTGGCGAGGAGAAGGCTACCAACCCGCGGCTCGCGGGCCGCTCGCGCCAGAAATTCATCCAGATCATGGGCGCGCTCGGCCTGCCCGAGCCCAAGCGCATCCATGAGGCCGTGCCGGCCAACCTGCGCGGCGGCACACCCTGAGCCTCCGACGCAAACCGACCCGGTCCATCATGAACAGCCCCCTGAAAGCCTTCATCTTCGACGCCTACGGCACGCTGCTCGATGTCCACTCGGTGGCAGGTGAAGCAGAGCGCCACTTCCCTGGCCAGGGCGCCCAGCTGTCGGCCCTGTGGCGCCAGAAGCAGCTGGAATACACTTGGCTGCGCAGCCTGATGGGCCGCTATGCCGACTTCGAAACCGTCACGCGCCAGGCTCTGGAACACGCGGCCGAATCGCTCGGGTTGCCGTTGGAGGCGCCGGTGGCGGCAGCCCTCATGGCCGCGTACCGCACGCTCACCGCCTTCGCCGACGCCCACGCTGCGCTCGAAGCCCTGTCACCGCGTCCGCGGATCATCCTGTCCAACGGCTCGCCGGCCATGCTGGAGGCTGCCGTGCGCCACGCAGGGCTGGATCACCATCTGCAAGCCACCTTGAGTGTGGACAGCCTGCGCAGCTTCAAGCCGACCCCAGCGGTGTATCGCCTGGCGGTGGACCACCTCGGAGAGCCCGCCGCGCACATCGGGTTCGTGTCGGCCAACTACTGGGACGCCGCGGGCGCTGCCTCCTTCGGACTGCGGGTGTTCTGGCTCAATCGCACCGGCCGGCCGCCCGACCGCCTGGGGGTCGAACCGGCCACCGTGCTGAACGGACTCCACCAGTTACCGCAATACGCCCGGTAGCGCCGCGCCGCAGCGGCAACACCCGCCTCAAGGCGCGCGCTTGCGCGCCACCAGGTCCACCAGGGCCGACAACCCCACGTGCTTGCTGCCCTCGGCAAGGTGCTGCTCGTGCTCGCGCAATTCCAGCAGCTCGAAGCGCGCGAATCCCTCGCGCAGCAGGTGGGCCGTGTAGAGGTGCGAGCGCTGCCCCGGACCACCCGTGCGGTACTCCAGTTGCTTCGGCGTGTATCCCTGCAGCAGCACCAGCCCGCCCGGAACCAGGGTGTCGTGGAACCCCTGGAACAAACGCTCGCGCTGCGCCGGTTCCGCGAACTGAATAAAGATGCACACCACCGCGTCGAAGGCACCCCCATGCCATTGCCAGCCATCCACCGACTGCTCGTGAAATTCCACCTCCACACTCCCTTGGGCGGCGAGGCGCCGGGCCTTTTCCAGGGCCAAGGGAGAAATGTCGAAGGCGGTGACACGGCAGCCCTGGCGGGCCAGCCACACGGCATTGCGTCCTTCGCCACAGGCCACATCCAGCACCCGCATGCCAGGCGACAGCCGCTGGGCCTGGGCAGCCAGAAACGCGTTGGACTCGGTGCCGAAGATGTATTCCGGGGCCGCGAAACGCTGGTCCCAGAAGGCCCGGGCGTCGTCGAATCCGCTCATGCGGCAACGATGCCCGTATGAGCGGCGATGAAACGCTTCACCGCCTCGACATCGGATTCGATCACCGTGAAGTGCTGAGGCAGACGCTCGATGCCCTCGAAGGCCAGCGGGCGCGGCGCCGGGCGTCCCAACGCCTCCTCCACCGCCTCGGTAAACTTGGCGGGCTGGGCGGTTTCCAGCACCACCATGGGAACGCCAAGCTCCAGATGCTCGCGCGCCACCTTCACGCCGTCGGCCGTGTGGGTATCGATCACCACGCCATAGCGCTGGTCCACGTCGCGGATGGTGGCAATGCGGTGGGCATGGCTGCTGCAACCGGAGCGAAAACCGAAGCGCTCGCGCACCGCAGCCATGGCGCCGTCATCCAGCGTGAAGCCGCCATGGTGTTCCACCTGCCGCCAGAGCCCCGCCAGCCTTGCCGGGTCGCCGCCCACCACATCGTGGACGAAGCGCTCAAGATTGCTTGCCTTGGAGATATCCATGGAAGGCGAGCTGGTCTGGAAGGTATCGGCGGCACCGCGCACCCGGTACACCCCCGTGCGGAAGAACTCGTCCAGCACGTCGTTCTCGTTGGTGGCGCACACCAGGGCCCGGATCGGCAGACCCATCATTCGGGCGATGTGCCCGGCGCACACGTTGCCGAAATTGCCCGACGGCACCGTGAAGGACACGGGATCGCCAATGCGTGGCGCGGCAGCGAAATAACCCTTGAAGTAGTACACCACCTGGGCCACCACCCGGGCCCAGTTGATGGAGTTGACGGCGCCGATGCGCTGGCCTGCCTTGAAGGCGGCATCTGCCGACACCGCCTTGACGATGTCCTGGCAATCGTCGAACACACCGCGCACGGCCAGGTTGAAGATGTTGGGTTCGCGCAGGCTGTACATCTGCGCTGCCTGAAACGGGCTCATGCGGCCGTGGGGCGTGAGCATGAACACCCGCAGGCCTCGGCGGCCGCGCATGGCGTACTCGGCGGCGCTGCCGGTATCGCCCGAAGTGGCGCCGAGGATGTTGAGTTCGGCCCCGGTGGCGCCCAGCACATGCTCGAAGAGCTGGCCAAGCAGCTGCATGGCCATGTCCTTGAAGGCGAGCGTGGGGCCGTTGGAGAGCTCCAGCAGCGCCAGCGCCGCGCCGCCCTCCACGCCCAGCGGCCGCAGCGGCGCGATCTCCGCCGCCCGGGCCGGATCGCGGCCGTTGCCGAACACCGCCGCCGTGTAGGTGCGGCGGCACAAATCGCGCAAGGTATCGGCTGGCAGATCGGCGGCAAAGCGCGACAGCACCTCGAAGGCCAGATCGGCATAGGGCAAGCGGGCCCATGCCTGCAATTGCAGCGCCGTGATGCGCGGGTATTCCAGCGGCACATACAGGCCGCCGTCGTCGGCCAGGCCTGCCAACAGGATGTCGGTGAAACCCAGTGGCGCCGCGCGCGCCGCGCCGCGGGTGGAGACGTAGCGCATCAGCTCAGGTCTTCCTGACGGATGCGCACCACCCGCCCCACCACGCTGGGCAAGCCCTCGATGCGTGAAATGGCGGCATTCACGTCGCCCTCGAGCGTGAGGTGCGTGAGCAGGATGATCTCGGCTTGGTTCGCCCCCTCGGCGGGTTCCTTTTGCACCATGGCGTCGATGGAAATGGCGTGGTCGGCGAGGATTCGGGTAATGTCGGCCAGCACGCCCGGCCGGTCAAGGGCCCGCAGCCTCAGGTAATAGCCGGTGCGCACCTCCTCCATGGGCAAGATGGGCGTGTCCGCCAGCTGGTCGGGTTGAAAGGCGAGATGGGGCACGCGGTTTTCCGGATCGGCCGTGTGCATGCGGGTCACGTCCACCAGATCGGCCACCACTGCCGAGGCGGTGGGCTCGGCCCCAGCGCCGGCGCCGTAGTACAGCGTCGCACCCACCGCATCGCCCTTCACCAGCACCGCGTTCATCACCCCTTCCACATTGGCGATCAGGCGCCGTGCCGGAATCAGGGTGGGATGCACCCGAAGCTCGATGCCCTGATCGGTGCGACGCGTGATGCCCAGCAGCTTGATGCGGTAGCCCAGGTCCTCGGCGTAGCGGATGTCCTCGCGGGTGAGCCCGGCGATGCCCTCGGTGTAGGCGCGCTCGAACTGCATGGGGATGCCGAAGGCGATGGCCGACATGATGGTGAGCTTGTGGGCGGCGTCGATGCCCTCGACGTCGAAGGTGGGGTCGGCCTCGGCATAGCCCAGGCGCTGGGCCTCGGCCAGCACGGCGTCGAAGGGAAGCCCCTTGTCTCGCATCTCCGAGAGGATGAAGTTCGACGTGCCGTTGATGATCCCGGCAATCCACTGGATGCGATTTGCCGTGAGCCCCTCGCGCAGCGCCTTGATGATGGGAATGCCGCCGGCCACGGCCGCCTCGAAGGCCACCATCACGCCCTTTTCCCGGGCGTGCTGAAAAATCTCATTGCCGTGCAGCGCCAGCAGCGCCTTATTGGCCGTCACCACGTGCTTGCCGTGGGAAATGGCCTCCATCATGAGCTGCCGGGCCGTGGTGTAGCCGCCGATCAGTTCTACCACGATGTCGATGGCGGGATCGCGCACAACGGCAAAGGCGTCTTCGGTGATGCGTGCCGCATCGCCCACAACGGCCCGCGCTCGCGCGTTGTCGCGGTCAGCCACCACATCGATACGGATGCCGCGCCCGGCACGCCGGGTGATTTCTTCCTGGTTGCGGGCAAGCACCCGAAAGGTACCGCTGCCCACGGTGCCGATGCCGAGCAAACCTACGCGAATGGGGGTCATGGGATGCAGTCCGGAAAACAAAGCGGGTTCAGGGCTGGCCGCGGAGCCGGAGGCCCGCACCGGCCATCGCCAGCGCGGTACCCGTGGCGAGCTGCGCCACCCTCAGGCCGCCGCCGCGCGCGGCAGCAAGCCGTCCTTGCGAAACATCTCCTTGATGCCGCGCAGCGCCTGCCGGATACGCGCCTCGTTCTCGATCAGGGCAAAGCGCACGTGAGTATCGCCGTACTCGCCGAATCCGATACCTGGTGACGCCGCCACCTTGGCCTCGGCAAGCAGCTTCTTGGCGAACTCCAGCGAGCCACGGGCCCTGTAGTGCTCGGGGATCTCGGCCCACACATACATGGAAGCCCTGGGGATCTCCACCATCCAGCCAGCCTCGTGCAGGCCGCGCACTATCACATCACGGCGCCGCTGGTACGTGGCGCGAATCTCTTCCACGCAATCCTGGGGGCCCTCCAGCGCCACGATGGCGGCCACCTGGATCGGGGTGAAGGTGCCATAGTCATGATAGCTCTTGATGCGCGCCAGCGCCGCCACCAGCTCGCGATTGCCCACCATGAAGCCCACGCGCCAACCGGCCATGTTGTAGCTCTTGGACATGGTGAAGAACTCCACCGCCACCTCGCGTGCGCCGGGCACCTGCATGATGGAAGGCGCCACATAGCCGTCGAAGGTGATGTCCGCGTAGGCAAGGTCATGCACCACAAGAATGCCGTGCTGGCGGGCAAGCGCCACCACGCGCTCGAAGAACGACAGTTCCACGCAGCGCGCCGTGGGGTTGCTGGGAAAACCCAGGATCATCATCTTGGGCTTCGGGAACGATTCTCGGATGGCGCGCTCCAGTTCCTCGAAGAAGTCGGTGCCGGGCGTCATGCGCACCGAGCGGATATCCGCCCCGGCGATGATGGCCCCGTAGATGTGGATCGGGTAACTCGGATTGGGCACCAGCACCGTGTCACCACGATCCAGGGTGGCCAGCATCAGGTGCGCCAGTCCCTCCTTGGACCCAATGGTAACAATGGCCTCCTGCTCCGGATCAATATCCACGGCGAATCGGCGCTGATACCACTGGGCGATGGCCCGGCGCAATCGCGGCACGCCCTTGGACACCGAATACCCGTGGGTGTCGCCACGCTGCGCCGTCTCCACCAACTTGTCCACGATGTGCTGGGGCGTGGGCCCATCGGGGTTGCCCATGGACAAGTCGATGATGTCCTCGCCGCGCCGGCGGGCCGCCATCTTGAGCTCGCCCGTGATGTTGAACACATAGGGCGGGAGGCGCTTGATGCGCGGGAAGTCGTGCATGTAACACTACCTTGAGGGGGCGGATGGGCAGGCGCGCCAGCGGCCCGGAACACGTGGCGACTGTGCCTTGAAGTGATAATGTTACGGGAGCTTTTCCACCAGCGGCAAACCGGCGCCCGAACCCTTTGAAACTTCATCTCGACCGCTTCGTAGGCTTGAACGCCTTCTCGGGCTACGGCGATGGCTACGTGATGGTGAACCAACGCCGCCACGTCGCCAGCCTCGTGGTGTTGCCCGACCGCCTGATCGACCCCTGGCCGCCGCGCACCGCTGCCGATCTGACGGTCGACAGCTTCGCCGCTCTGGAAGCGCTGCCGATGGAAATTCTCCTGGTGGGCACCGGTGCGCGGCTGCATCTGCTGCACCCCAGGCTCACGGCCGGCCTTTCGGCCCGCCGCATTGGCGTTGAAACCATGGATACCCGCGCAGCCTGCCGCACCTACAACATCCTGCTGGCTGAAGGCCGAAAGGTGGCCGCGGCGCTGGTGGTGGAATCCGTGCCTGCTCCCTGATCAAACCCGCAACGCGCGGGCCAGCGATCCCTTGCCGGTGACACCCGCCGCCCCAACCTACATCGCTGGACCAATGGGTCGCTTGGTTGCATTCAACACTCACGGGGAACAATCCAAACGCCGTGCTGCCTCAGGGCCCAATGGCCTGTCAACCGTGCCGGCATTCAGTTGCCAAAATGGCGCGGTTGCTCGACGGCGCCGCGGATTTGTCGCCTGCCACCACCAGTAATCCTTCCCGGGCACACCGTAGATTCCTCCCCCGCCCCCGCGGCAGATTCTTGTCACCGGTTTACCACCCTTCATGCCGCCAAACCGCCAACCATGAACGCCCAGATTCGCCCCGTGCTTTCCACCCTCGGCCAGATCGTGCTGGGCAAGGAAACGCAGCTCAAGCTCGCCATTGCCTGCCTTCTGGCCCGGGGCCACTTGCTCATCGAAGACCTGCCCGGCGTCGGCAAAACCACCCTCGCCCACGCCCTGGCGCGCACCCTGGGATTGCAGTTTCAGCGCGTGCAGTTCACCAGCGACCTGCTGCCTGCCGACATCCTTGGCACCTCGGTGTATGACCGGGACACCGGTTCGTTCACCTTTCATCCCGGACCGGTTTTCACCCAGGTGGTTCTGGCGGACGAGGTGAATCGCGCCACGCCCAAGGCGCAGAGCGCACTCCTGGAGGCCATGGAAGAGCAGCAGGTCACCATCGATGGCCAGACGCGCAGCCTGCCCGAGCCGTTTTTCGTCATCGCCACCCAGAATCCCTCCTTTCACGTTGGCACATTCCCGCTGCCCGAATCCCAGCTCGACCGCTTTCTCATGCGCATAGAGCTCGGTTACCCCGATCCCGCCGCCGAGCGCGCCCTGCTCGCCGGCCAGGAACGCCGCACACTGATCCACGACCTCGCGCCGGTCCTCACGCCCGCTGCCCTGGTGGCGCTGCAAGGCGAGGTGCGTCAGGTGCACACCGCGGCCGCCCTGCTGGACTATGTGCAGAACCTCCTCACCCATTCGCGCCGCGCGCCAGAGTTCGGCGCCGGCCTGAGCCCCCGCGCCGGCCTGGCACTGCTCAACGCGGCACGCGCCTGGGCCTTCATGCACGGCCGCGGCGCGGTGCTGCCCGAGGATGTCCAGGCCGTGCTGCCAAGCGTTGTGGGACACCGCCTCCACGCCCCTGGCATGGCACCCCAGTTCGGCAGCACCGATCTGGGGCGCAAACTCGCCGCCGAGGTGGCCATTCCCTGAGGGGGAGCGCACCGTCGCCGTGGAAACCTCACTGCCCCACGATGGCGCCAGCGCGCCGGCCGTGCCCGCCGGTGCGGTGCTGTTGTCGCAGCGCCGCGTATACATCCTGCCCACCGGCTTCGGGCTGCTCTTCGCGCTCACCGTCGCCCTCGTGCTGCTCGCCTCCATTAACTACAACCTCAGTCTGGGCTACGTCCTCGCCTTCCTGCTGGCCGGGCTCGGCTTGGTGGCAATGCTGCACACTTGGCGCAACCTGGTCCAACTGGAAGTCAGCGCGGGCCGGACTGAACCCGTGTTCGCCGGCGACGCGGCGGTCTTCCAGGTGCTGCTGGTCAACAATGCCGGCGTGGCTCGCGCCTCCATCCGCCTTGAAACCGCGGGTGCGCTTGCCACCAGCCTGGACATTCCTGCCCGCGGCAGCAGTGTGGCCCGACTGCACCTGGGCACGCAGCGCCGCGGCTGGCTGAAACTGCCACGGATAAGGGTTTACACCACCTACCCGCTGGGGTTGTTCCGGGCCTGGTCGTGGGTCGAACTGCCGCTTCGGGCACTGGTGTGGCCGCAGCCCGAAAACGGCGATGCTCCCCTGCCCGATCGCCTCCCCGGCAGTGGCGAAGCCGGCGCCGGCGGCCGGGGCACGGACGACTTTGCCGGCATGCGTACCTACCAGCCGGGTGATTCGCTGCGCCACGTGGCATGGAAGGCCCTCGCTCGCGACGGTCGTCTGGTCACCAAGCAGTTTGCTGGACGCACCGGTCAGCACCTCTGGCTGGACTTCATGCTGTTGCCCCGGGCCATGGGTGACGAAGCGCGCCTGTCCCGTCTGACCCGCTGGGTACTGGCAGCCGAAGCCGCCGGCCACGCCTACGGAATGCGGCTTCCTGACCGCGAAATCGCACCCGGTGAGGGTCACCCCCACTGCAATCGCTGCCTCGAAGCGCTCGCGCTCTATCGCCTGCAGGGTCCCAAGGGATGACAACCACGGATGCCTTGCCCGGTGCGCCGCGGCGCCGCCACGCCCAGCCCGTGGACGCCACGTTGGACGCCGCTCGCGTGCTGGCGCTGCTGGCCACGCTGGTGTTGGTGTTGGCGCCGCACGCGGCCGAGTTTCCTGCCTGGGTGAGCGTCACCGTGGCCTCAGTCCTGGGGCTGCGAGCTTTGTTTGCGTGGCGCGGCATGGGCATGCCCCCGGCGTGGTGGCTGGCGTTGCTGGCCACCGCCGCGGCATTGGGCATCTGGAGCTCCTACGGGCGGCTGTACGGGCGAGATGCCGCGCTGGGTCTGCTGTTGCTCATGACCTGCCTGAAAACCCTCGAGTTGCGCGCCCGGCGTGATGCCCATGTGCTGGTGTTGCTGGGTTACTTTCTTCTGGTGACTGGTTTCCTTTATTCGCAAAGCATGGGTATGGCCGCCTACCTGCTGGGCTGTCTCTGGGCGCTAACCGCCTGTCTGCTTACCTTTCAGCGCGAACCGGGGCGCGCCGCCGTGCCCGAGGTGATGCGCACGGCGGGCCTGATGATCGCCCAGGCTGCACCGCTCATGCTGGTATTGTTTCTCCTGTTTCCCCGAGTGCAAGGCCCTTTGTGGGGCTTGCCCCTCGCGCAGAGCGCTGCCCAGACGGGGCTGTCCGACACCATGGCCCCCGGCAGCGTGGCCAGCCTCAGCCTGTCGGACGCCGTCGCATTTCGGGTCGATTTCCTCTCGCCTGCGCCGGAAGCGAAGCGTCTGTACTGGCGTGGTCCGGTGATGTGGGATTTCGACGGACGGGCCTGGCGGACCGGCGAGGCGCTCACTACTCCCGCGCCAGTTCTGGGCAACGTCTCGGAGCCGCTGCGCTACACCGTCACCCTCGAGCCTCACAACGCGCGCTGGCTGTTCGGCCTGGACATGCCGGCCCAGCGCCTGGAGGGCAGCGTGCTCACGGCTGATCACCAGATGCTCGCACTGCGGCCGGTGCGGGCACGCATGCGCTACGAAACAAGCTCGTGGCTCACCTATCGCGCCGGCCTGCAAGAATCACCGCGAACCCTGCAACGCGCCCTGGCTCTGCCGTCGGACTACAACCCCCGCGCCCTGGCCTTGGGGTTGCGCTGGCGTCAGGACTACCCTGATCCCCGCAACCGCGTCGCCAGCGCCTTGAGGATGTTTGGCGAGCAACCCTTTTTCTACACCCTTGCCCCGCCACTACTGGGACGAGACAGCGTCGATGAATTTCTGTTCGATGTGCGGCGCGGCTTCTGTGAGCATTTCGCCTCCAGCTTCGTGGTGCTCATGCGTGCAGCAGGCGTTCCAGCCCGGGTGGTTACGGGCTATCAAGGCGGGGTGCTCAATCCCGTGGGAGGGTTCCTCACCGTGCGCCAGTCCGAAGCGCACGCCTGGGCAGAAGTGTGGCTGCAAGGCGAAGGGTGGGTGCGCGTGGACCCTACCGCCGCCGTGTCGCCTCAGCGCATCGAAGGCGGCCTTGCCGCTGCCGTGCCTGCCGACAGCGGCCTGCCGCTGTTCGTGCGTACCGACAATGCGCTGCTCAAACGTGCTCGCTTCACTCTGGACGCCATTGCCAACGGCTGGAACCAATGGGTTCTGGGCTACACCCCGGAGCGCCAGCGCGAGCTATTCCAGCGCCTGGGCATGCCCAAGGCTTCATGGCAGGGACTGGCCGCCGCCTTGGCCATGGCCACGGGCGGGGTCGTTCTCGTGCTGGTGCTGATCACCCTGCGGCGGCTGCGCATTGCAGCGCCGGATCCAGTGACGCGGGCCTGGAACACGCTGTCCGCGAAACTCGCTCCGCTGGGGCTTGCCCGCCGCCCCCAGGAGGGTCCGATGGACCACGGCGAGCGGGTGGCGAATGCACTGCCTGCCCATGCGGCCGATGTACGGCGCATGGCGCACTTGGTGGTGCAACTGCGCTATGGCCGCGAGGCGGCGCCGGAAGCCCTGGAGGAGTTGCGCCACCGGGTGCGCGCCTTCCGGCCAGCGCCCCGCTGGCAACGGCGCGTCACGACGGCGGACGGTCACCCGGTAACTGGCTGAGGGGGTCCACCGGGCGGCCGAAGCGGCGCAACTCGAAGTGCAAAGCCACCCGTTCGCTGTCGCTATCACCCATCTCGGCAATGCGCTGGCCGCGCTTTACCTGCTCGCCCTCCTTTACCAGCAAGGCCTGATTGTGGGCGTAGACCGTGAGGTATTCCTCGCTGTGCTTGATGATCACCAACTTGCCATAGCCGCGTAGTCCAGACCCGCTGTACACCACGCGGCCTGGGGCTGCCGCCACCACCGGCGAACCAGCCTTGCCGGCAATGCCCAGCCCTTTCAACGCCCCCGCGCCACCAAAGCGATAGGCCAATGCACCGCGGGCCGGCCAAATCCAGTCTTCGGCGACAGGGGAGGCGCTGGCGGCCACAGATTCGCTGGCGCTGGAAGGTACGCCTGAAGCGGCCGGGGCAGCACTGCCGTCCACGCGCGGGGTCGAGGGCCGCAGCCCTGTTGCCGGAACGGCGGTCCGATCACCGCCGGATTCGGCCTTTGCCTCCGTTCGACTCTCTGCCTTGGCAGAGACCTTGGATTCAGGGCGCGCTGCGGGGACACCGTCCGGCGCACGCTCCCCTGCGATGCCCCCCGCAACACCACCGCCCTCGCCGCCCAGTTGCGCCAACGCCTTTTCGCTCCATGGCAGCGTCACGGCACGGGGCTCGCCCAGCATAGGTACGCCATCTACGGCGCCGGATTGCGGTGTACTGCCCGACGATGCTGCAGGGACATCGAGCGCGCGTGACGCCGCCGCCGGCATCGGCGTCTGACCTGCGCCGGCCACCGCTGGGTCACCGCGCGCCTGGAGCTCTTCACGCGCCTCGGGTGCCACCAACCGCAGGCGCTGGCCGGCGAAAATCCGCGATGGATCCGCAATACTGTTCCACGCTGCCAGTTCGCGGTAGTCGAGCCCAAAATCCAGAGCGATGCCGAAGAGCGTGTCGCCGCGCTGCACAACATAGCTGTCCGGACGGGTATCGCCCTGCGGTCGCACGCGCCGTGATTTGGGCATTGGTGCTACGGGTGCAGCGGCAGCCGCGGGCGGAGGCGCGACCTCCTGCCTGGGGGGAGGAGGTGACGGCAACGGCAGGGGCGGCGAGCCGATGGGCTCGCCCACAATGGCCGCACAGCCTGCGCAGCCGAGCAGCGCCACCATACCCGCAATCCGCCTCAACGCGACAACCCCGGCAACAACGGGACGAAATTCACCGCCTCCAGCCGTTGTTCCTGGAAACCCCGCCCGGTACGCTCCACCAAGACCAGTTGCTGCTCCCGTGTGCCCACGGGCAACACCAAACGCCCCCCGGGTGACAACTGATCGGCCAACTCCGCCGGCACCTGTGGCGCCGCTGCTGCCATGACGATCAGGTCGAAGGGAGCGATCTGGGCCAGCCCCGGGCTTCCATCCGCGTGCTTGATACGAACGTTGGTCACCCGCGCTTCACGAAGTACACGACGAGCCTTTGCGATGAGGGCTGCAATCCTCTCCACGGAATGTACCTCGCGGGCAATACGCGACAAAACGGCGGCCTGATATCCGCAGCCGGTACCGATTTCCAGGATACGGTCCACCAGCCGCCCTGCACGCCCCAGTTCCAACATGCGCCCCACCGTCGACGGCGCAGAGATGGTTTGCCCGAAACCAATAGGCAGCGCGATGTCCTCGTAGGCGCGACTGGCGAGCGCTTCGTCCACAAACAGGTGGCGGGGTACAGAGGCGAGCGCCGCAAGCACCAATTCATCACGCAAACCACCGGCGCGCAGACGCTCCACCATGCGCAGCCGGGTGCGCTGCGAGGTCATGCCTATACCTTCGTGCCGCGAGTCCACCCGCGCAGCCTCCGGACTGACGCCTATCCGGCCAGCCAACCACGCAGCGCGTCGGCCTGCGCGAAGCGGGTGAGATCCACCTGCAGCGGAGTAACTGAAACACGCCCCTGCGCCACAGCATGGAAGTCCGTGCCTGGTCCGGCATCGGCGGCATCACCAGCCGCGCCTACCCAGTAAACCGTATCACCGCGCGGGTTCTGCGAGCGAATCACAGGTTCCGCCTTGTGGCGCTTTCCCAGGCGGGTCACTTCAAGGGGCCCCAATCGATCCTCAGGCACATCCGGAACGTTTACGTTGAGCAGCGCCGGCTCCGGGAAAGCGCGTCGGGAAAAGCGCTGCACCAGTCGCGCCGCGACGGCGGCGGCGGCTGCAAAGTTTCCGTGGGAGCGCCCGGACAGGGATACCGCGATGGCGGGGATGCCCAGCAGGAAACCCTCCATGGCCGCTGCCACAGTTCCGGAGTAGATCGTGTCGTCGCCCATATTGGCGCCATGGTTTACACCCGAAACCACAATATCCGGCAAATGGTCCAGGAGGCCCGTTACCGCGAGGTGTACGCAGTCGGTCGGCGTGCCGTTTACATACCGGAAACCCTGGGCCGACGTTCGGACATAGAGCGGACGGTCAAGCGTCAGGGAATTGCTAGCGCCGCTGCGATCGCGCTCCGGCGCCACCACGGTGACTTCGCCCAAGGGAAGCATGGCGGCATGAAGCGCGGCGAGCCCCGGTGCGAAATACCCGTCGTCGTTGCTGAGCAGGATACGCATGGGCGCGTTGCCGTGAGCCTAGGATTGTTGCGCGCTAGTGGGGCACAACGCCCCCCCACGCGATGCGTGGTGTCTCAGGGAGGAGACACCGGGATGACTGGTCGGGGCGAGAGGATTTGAACCTCCGACCACCTGCACCCCATGCAGGTACGCTACCAGGCTGCGCTACGCCCCGAAGACTAAGATTATAGCCGCCGGATCGGACTACGCACAACGCGCCAAGACCCCTCAGAGGTGCAGCAGCGCGAGGACCGCCTCGATCTCGCTTCGCACGGCAGGCAACTCCAGGGAGGCGTCGGGCGCGGCCTCCACTTGCGCTTGGTCCAGGCGGTGACGCGCTCCGTTGATGGTAAAGCCCTGCTCGTAGAGCAACTCGCGGATTCGGCGGATCAGAAGCACTTCATGGTGCTGGTAGTAGCGCCGGTTGCCGCGCCGTTTCACCGGCTTCAGCTGGGTGAACTCCTGTTCCCAGTAACGCAGCACGTGCGGCTTGACGCCACACAATTCGCTCACCTCGCCAATGGTGAAATAGCGTTTGGCAGGGATAGGCGGCAGGAGCGCCTTACTGACGCTGGCCGCCGTTTCCATGGGAATGCTGCTCCACCATGGCCTTCAGCTTCTGGCTGGCGTGGAAAGTGACCACCCGTCTGGCGGTAATGGGGATTTCCTCGCCGGTTTTTGGATTACGGCCGGGTCGCTGAGGCTTGTCGCGTAATTGAAAGTTGCCGAAACCCGAGAGCTTGACACTGTCGCCCTTCTCGAGAGCCATGCGCACTTCTTCGAAGAACGTTTCCACCATGTCCTTCGCTTCGCGCTTGTTGAGTCCGACCTTTTCGAATAACAGGTCGGCCAGTTCGGCCTTGGTGAGGGTCATGTCAGCCACTTACTGCCGAAGCTGGCAGCCGAAGCGATCCTGGAGTATGGAAACGGCCAAGTCCATCGTTTCGTCAACTTCAGCATCTGTGAGAGTCTTTTGAGTATCTTGCAACAACACTCGGAAAGCAAGGCTTTTTCTGCCTTCTGCCACCCCCTTGCCGCGGTACACATCGAACAGTTCGACTTGTTCCACACGGTCGGGCAACGAGCCCCGCAGAGTGGCCAAAATGCTTCCCACGGCGACCGACTCGTCCACCAAAACTGCCAGATCGCGGCGAACCGAGGGAAATCTCGACAGCTCCGCTGGACGCTTCTCGGGGACTTTCTGACACACCTCCGCATCCACCTCGAATAACATCACCGGCGATGGCAATTCGAACATACGCTGCCAGCGAGGGTGCAATTCACCGATCCAGCCTCTAGGCACACCGTCCACGAGGACGCGGCCCGATCGGCCGGGATGCAATGCTGCGTGGGCCTGGCCCTCCACCGCCACTACCGCGGGCGCCAGGAGGGCTTCCAGATCGCCCTTCAGATCGAAAACATCCACGGCCCGTCCGGGTTGCTCGCCCCATTGCTCGGGAAGCGCGCTCCCCAGCGCCGCGGCAGCCACCCGCACGGGTTGCCGCACGCCCGCAACCGACCAATCATCTGCCGCGGCATCCGCGTCGCGCAGGAACACCCGCCCGATCTCGAACAGGCGCACCCGGGCGAGTTTGCGGTTGACGTTATGGCGAATGTTCGAGAGCAGCCCGCCGAACAGCGTGGTGCGCATCACGGCAAACTGCGCAGCGATGGGGTTGCGCACGGCGATGGGTGCGTATTCGCCACCAAGATCGCGCTCCCAGTCGGCATCCACGAAACTGAAGTTGATGACCTCGTGATAGTCGAGCGCTGCAAGCCGTTCGCGCACCTCGTGGAGGCTGCGCATTCCCTCGGCCTCGGGCAACATGGCGGACTGCGCCACGGGCGGCAGCGCCGGAATGTTGTCGAAGCCGTGGCTACGGGCTACCTCCTCGATCAGGTCTTCCTCGATGGCGATGTCGAAACGCCAGGACGGCGGCGTCACCACGAAGGCGTCGCCGTCAGGGGAGCGCTCCAGCCGTGCCTCCAATCCGATCCGCTGAAAAGCCCCCGCCATCTCCGCCTCGGCAATGGCGATGCCGATGACGCGGCGGGCACGCTCCACGCGCATGCGCACCGGCGCTCGAACCGGCAGCCTGGCCACATGGTCCACCACCGGCCCCGCCTGGCCGCCGCAGATGTCCAGGATGAGTTGGGTCGCGCGCTCGATGCCGGCTACGTTGTTGTCGAAATCCACACCGCGCTCGAAGCGGTGACCAGCGTCCGAGGACAGGCCCAGACGGCGCGACCGTCCAGAGATGGCGCCAGGATGAAAAAAAGCCGCCTCCAGAAACACGTTCCGCGTGGCGCTGGTGGCCTTGGTGGAGTTGCCGCCCATGATCCCCGCCAGGCCGATGGGGCCGCTGTGATCGGCAATCACCAGCATGTCGGGTTGCAAGCGCACCATCTGCTCGTTGAGCAATTCGAGGCTCTCGCCCTCTGTGGCGAAGCGCACGTCAATGGGGCCACTCAAACGGTCCAGGTCGTAAACATGCAGCGGACGGCCTAGTTCGAGCATGACGTAATTGGTGACGTCCACCAGCGCGGAAATACTGCGCTGACCCGCTCGTTCAAGCCGCTCGCGCATCCACGCTGGCGTGGGGGCATCCGGATTGACGCTGCGGATCACGCGGCCGGTGAACCGGCCACAGCCCTCTGGTGCCGAAATGCGTACCGGGTGGGTGTCCTCCAAAGCGGCAGGAACCGGGGCGACCACCGGCAACCGCGGCGATACACCGCAAATGGCGGCCGCCTCCCGCGCCACGCCCACCAGGCAGAGACAATCGGCCCGGTTCGGGGTGAGCTTGAGCACCACCACGCGGTCGTCAAGCCCAAGGGCCTCGGTTAGGGGAACGCCAACAGGCAATGCCGCGTCGAGCACCAGCAGCCCCCCATGGTCGGCGGACAGCCCCAGTTCGCGCGCCGAGCACAGCATCCCCTGGCTGGCCACCCCGCGCACCAGCGCCTGGGTGATGAGCAGCGGCGCGCCGTTGTCGCCTGGCGGCAGGCGCGCGCCCACCAACGCCACGGGCGCCATCATGCCGGCGCTCACGTTTGGCGCACCGCACACGATGCTAAGCGGCGCGCGCTGACCGGCATCCACGCTACACACCTTCAGGCGATCGGCCTGTGGGTGGGGCGCCACCGACAGCACCCGGCCCACCACCACGCCATCGAGTGGCGGGGCCACAGGCAGGATTTCCTCAACCTCCAGACCCACCATGGTGAGGCGGTGCGCCAGCTCCTCCAGCGGCAGGTCCGTGTCCACCAGTGCGCGAAGCCAGCGTTCTCCAAATTGCATGGGTCCTCTCCTTCAGGCGAATTGGCGCAGGAAGCGCAGATCGCCCTCGAAGAACAAGCGCAGATCCTGGACGCCATAGCGCAGCATGGTGAGTCGCTCCAGCCCCGAACCGAAGGCAAACCCGATGTGACGCTCCGCATCGAGGCCGAAGTTGCGCACTACCGCCGGATGCACCTGACCCGAGCCGGAAATCTCCAGCCAACGGCCTGCCAGAGGGCCACTGGAAAACTTCATGTCGATTTCCGCGGAGGGCTCGGTGAAGGGAAAATAGGAAGGCCGGAATCGCACCTCGAGCCGGTCGGTCTCGAAGAAGCGGTGCAGGAAGTCGGTGTACACCCCTTTGAGGTCGGCGAAGCTGACGTTCTCACCGATCCACAGCCCTTCCACCTGATGGAACATGGGCGAGTGCGTCGCATCGCTGTCCACCCGGTAAGTGCGCCCCGGCGCGATTACCTTGATGGGTGGCGTATGGCCTCGGGCATAGCGCACCTGCATGGGACTCGTGTGGGTGCGAAGCAGCAGCGGCAATCCCTGCTCGTCCTCGCCATCGACATAGAACGTGTCCTGCATGGACCTGGCGGGATGGTCGAGGGGATTGTTGAGAGCCGTGAAGTTGTGCCAGTCGGTCTCGATCTCGGGTCCGTCGGCCACATCGAAGCCCACGGAGCGGAAGATCGATTCAACGCGCCGCCACGTGAGCATCACGGGATGCACGCTGCCGCGCCCCCGGCCTCGCCCGGGCAATGTCATATCCAGCGACTCCTCACGAAGCCGCGACTGCATGGTCTCTTCCGCGATGGCTTCGCGCCGAGCCGCCAGCAGCAACTCGACCTCGGACTTCGCCGCATTGATGCGCGCGCCCGACTCGCGACGCTCCTCGGGCGCAAGCCCGCCCAATCCCTTGAGCAGGTGGGGAATGACGCCCGATTTGCCGAGAAAGCGCGCCTTGACCTGTTCCAGCGCCGCCGGGTCGCTGACCACCGCGAACGCGCTTCGCGCCTCGGCGACGATCGCTTCCAGATCAGGGCTCATTTATCCACCAATAAAGTGACTCAACAAAAAAGGAGGCACGAGGCCCCCTTTTTTTGTGTAACACCGTACGCCGCTAACGGCCCAGGGCCGTCCGGGCCTGCTGCGCGAGTTGCTCGAAGGCCGGCCGTTCGAATACGGCCAGATCGGCCAGCACCTTGCGGTCCACCTCGATAGCAGCCTTCTTGAGACCGTTCATGAAGGTGCTGTAGGTGAGGCCGAGCTCGCGCGCCGCCGCGTTGATGCGCGCGATCCACAGAGCGCGGAAATCACGCTTGCGGTTGCGGCGATCCCGGTACGCGTACTGTCCAGCCCGCATCACCGCCTGCTTGGCGATGCGGTAAACATTCTTGCGGCGGCCGCGGAATCCCTTGGCCTGATCGAGAACTTTCTTGTGGCGGGCGTGCGCCGTAACTCCCCGCTTGACTCTTGGCATGGCGACTCTCCCGTCAGGCGTAAGGCATCATGGCACGCACGGACTTCTCGTTCGTGTCATGCACCTGGACCATGCCACGCATGCCGCGCTTGCGCTTGGTGGTCTTCTTGGTCAGGATGTGGCGCAGAAATGCCTTGGTGCGCTTGATGCCACCGCTGCCCTGGGCGCGGAAGCGCTTTGCCGCCCCGCTTTTCGTCTTCATCTTCGGCATGGGCCGACTCCTTTCTTGGAACATGACGCCGGGCGTCGGTCAGACGGAGACCGCACTTGGCGGCCCGGACATCACTTATGGCAGGCACGGGGCCAGCCGTGCCTGGAACTGCAAAACTCTAAGCTTTCCGTTTCGGGGCCAGCACCATCACCATCTGTCGGCCCTCCAGTTTCGGAAACTGCTCCACCACTCCGAAAGGATCGAGATCTCCCTTGACCCTCTCCAGCAGTCGCACACCAAACTCCTGGTGGGCCATTTCCCGACCGCGGAACCGCAACGTCACCTTGGTCTTGTCCCCTTCCTGAAGGAAGCGGATCAAATTGCGCAACTTAATCTGGTAATCACCCTCATCGGTGCCAGGCCGAAACTTGATCTCCTTGACCTGAATCTGTTTTTGCTTGAGCTTGGCTTCATGCCGGCGTTTTGCTTCGGAATACTTGAACTTGCCGAAGTCCATGATCCGCACCACCGGCGGCTGGGCCGTGGGCGCTATTTCCACCAGATCCAGCTCCGCCTCTTCGGCAAGCCGGTTGGCCTCGCCAAGACTCACCACTCCTATCGGCTCGCCATTGGCGCCGACCAGACGGACCTCCGGCGAAGAAATCTCGCCGTTGATCCGCAACTCACGTTCCTGAACGATCGGGTTAACTCCTAAAACAATCAGAAATCAGGCCGCACTCGTCGACAGCGGGAGCTCCTTGCGGAGTATGTCGAGAAGATCTTGGATGCTCATCGCCCCGAGGTCTCGCCCCCCGCGCACACGCACGGCTACTTGGTTTGCCGCCACTTCCTTGTCACCGACGATGACCTGAAAGGGCAGCTTCTGCAAACTATGTTCCCGAATCTTATAGTTAATTTTCTCGTTTCTCAAGTCGCACCTTACGCGCAACCCAGCCCCTTTGAGGGCAGCGGCCACGCGGTTGGCGTAGGCCGACTGGGCCTCCGAGATGTTCATGACCACCACCTGAACCGGGGAGAGCCACAGCGGCATGGCGCCTGCATGGTTCTCGACGAGGATGCCGATAAAACGTTCCAGCGACCCCAGGATGGCCCGATGCAACATGACCGGCACCTTGCGGGTGTTGTCCTCGTCAATGAACTCGGCGCCCAAGCGCCCGGGGAGCGCGAAATCGAGTTGCAGGGTGCCGCATTGCCACACCCTGCCGATGGAATCCTTGAGGGAGAACTCGATCTTCGGGCCGTAGAAGGCACCCTCTCCCGGATTGAGGTCCCAGGCCAGAGCCTTCCCGTCCAGCGCTGCACGCAGGGCCGCTTCAGCCCGGTCCCAAGTGGCATCCTCGCCAATGCGTTTTGCTGGGCGGGTGGAAAGCTTCACCAGGATGTCCTGAAAACCGAAATCGCTGTACACACGCTGCAAGAGATCGATGAAGTCCGCCGCCTCCTGCTGCACCTGGTCTTCGCGGCAGAAAATGTGCGCGTCATCCTGGGTGAAGGCCCGAACCCGCATGATGCCGTGCAACGCGCCCGAGGGCTCGTTGCGGTGGCAGGAACCAAACTCCGCGAGCCGCAGGGGCAGGTCCCGGTAACTCCGGAGGCCCTGATTGAAAATCTGGACATGCCCGGGGCAGTTCATCGGCTTCACCGCGTAGTCGCGGTTTTCAGAGGCCGTGGTGAACATGTGCTCGCGGTAGTTTTCCCAGTGCCCGGACTTCTCCCAAAGCACCCGATCCATCACCATGGGCGTGCGGACTTCCTGATAGCCTGCGGCCGACAGCACGCGACGCATGTACTGCTCGATCTGCTGCCAGAGCGTCCAGCCGTGGGGGTGCCAGAACACCATTCCGGGCGCCTCGTCCTGCACGTGGAAGAGATCCAGCTGCCTGCCGATCTTGCGGTGGTCGCGCTTGTCGGCCTCTTCCAGCATGTGCAGATAGGCATCGAGCTCCTTGCGATCGCCCCAGGCAGTTCCGTAGATGCGCTGGAGCATCTCGTTTCGGGCGTCCCCTCGCCAGTAAGCTCCGGCGACCTTCATGAGCTTGAAAATCCGCAGGCGGCCCGTGGAGGGCACGTGGGGCCCGCGACAGAGATCGATGAAGTCGTCCTGGCGGTACAGTGAAAGGGGCTCCGCCTCGGGGATGGAATCGATGATTTCAGCCTTGTAATGCTCCCCCTGCTCTCGAAAAAAACGCACCGCGTCGTTGCGCGACCATTGCTCGCGATGCACAGGAATATCCTGCTGCGCGAGCTGCGCCATCCGATCCTCGATAGCTGCCAGGTCGTCCGGGGTAAATGGACGCTGATAAGAGAAGTCGTAGTAGAAACCGTTGTCGATCACCGGGCCGATGGTGACCTGTGCCTCGGGGTAAAGCTGTTTTACGGCGTGCGCAAGCAGGTGCGCCGTGGAATGCCGCAGCACCTCCACGCCCTGGGCGTCACGAGCAGTGACGATGGCCACTTCGGCGTCGGCATCGATCACGTGGGAGAGGTCCACGAGACGACCGTTCACCCGCCCGGCCAAGGCGGCCTTAGCAAGACCCGGACCAATGGACGCGGCGAGTGCCGCAACGGTCACGGGACCAGGAAACTCGCGCGTCGCCCCATCGGGCAATCGAACCTTGAGCATGGCATTGTCACGAGGCCCCGAACGCGGCCACGGGCAGCATCCGGCGGCACCTCAACGAGGGCTTCAAACTGATTTCGGGTTTGTTGGTAGGCGCGATTGGACTCGAACCAACGACCCCCACCATGTCAAGGTGGTGCTCTAACCAGCTGAGCTACGCGCCTGAAAAGAGGTGCGAATATAGCCGAAAAGGCCGCGGCCTCCAACCCGGCCTTCGCCGCGGCTCCACTGCGCCTGCCGCGAGGCCCCCGCCCGTCAGTCCATGCGGAAAAGCTTGCCGAAGTTGGCGATGTCCAATACCTGCCGCACCGTCCCGCGGCAATTTGCAAGCGCCACCGCCTTGGCGCTGGCAGCTGCTTTTTCTTTCAGGATCAGTAACATGCCAAGGGCGGAGCTATCCAGGTAATCCACCTGACCCAGGTCAACCTCCAACTCTCGCACCTGCGCGTCGCGCAGCTGCGGCTCGTAGGCATCGCGAAAGGTGCGGTGGGCATTGAAGTCGAATCGGCCTGCAAGGCGAATGACGGACTTGCCGTTGGTATGGGCAATTTGAGTGTTCATGAAAACGTCCTTTTCTGAGAAACGTGAGTTCGAATTCCCTCGGAACAGCCCTGGCGATGACCGGCTTCAAACCCGCACGGCACGGTCCCGCCCGACCTTCTCCAGCACTCGCCTGGCGATGAAATCCAGGGGAACCGACTCCTCCACCGCCCCCAGAGCCACCGCCTCGCGCGGCATGCCATAGACCACGCAGCTCGCCTCGTCCTGGGCAATGGTCCAGGCGCCGGCCTGCTTCAATTCCAACATTCCCGCGGCGCCGTCCTTCCCCATGCCGGTGAGAAGAACGCCAATGGCATTGCGCCCGGCGGCATTGGCCACCGACCGGAACAGCACGTCCACGGCGGGCCGGTGACGATTCACCGGCGGGCCGTCGGACAGCCTGACCACGTAATTGGCGCCGCTTCGCTCCAACAGCAGGTGGGCGTTGCCCGGGGCCACATAGGCATGCCCCGGCAACACGCGCTCACCGCCCTCGGCTTCCTTCACCCGAATGCGGCACAGGGAATCCAGGCGCGCAGCGAAAGAACGGGTGAAAGCCTGTGGCATGTGTTGTGTCACCACCACCCCCGGACAGTCTGGCGGCAGTGCCGCCAACACCTCCAGGATGGCCTCCGTGCCCCCGGTGCTTGCGCCCACCGCCAACACCTTCTCGGTACCCAGCACCTTGCGTGGCTGTGCCGCAAGCACGGCGTCCACGCTCAACGCCGGGCCCACATCCAGCCGGGGAGGTGCCCGGCGCACCCGCGCCGTGGATGCCGCACGAATTTTCTCCGTGATCTCCTGGCCGTACTCGCGCAACCCGCCGGCGATGTCGAGCTTGGGCTTGGCAACGAAATCCACTGCGCCCAGCTCCAGTGCCCGCAACGCCGCCTCCGAACCCCGCTCCGTGATGGAAGAAACCATGATCACCGGCATGGGCCTCAGGCGCATCAGGCGTTCGAGAAACTCCAGCCCGTCCATGCGCGGCATTTCCACGTCCAGCGTGATCACATCAGGGGACAGGGCGCGAATCATCTCCCGCGCCACCAGCGGATCCGGCGCCGCACCCACCACTTTCATGTCAGGCTCATGCTCGATCAGCTCCCGCAGCACCCGTCGCACCAGCGCCGAGTCGTCCACCACCAGGACGCGTATCTGCCGCGCGGCTGCCACTGGCGCGTTCATGAGAACAACTCCACGTCACCGGCCGGCCCGCCCCGCGCCAGTTCCCGCAGATAGCTGTTTTCGCGGTCGATCAACACGTGGTACTGGGTTGTGCGCAGCTTCTTCACCAGGACTCGTCCTTTTGCAGGAAAGAAGTAGACCTTTCTCGGAAACTCATCGAGCAGGTCACGCGCCGCCACCCGGATGCGCTCCACCTGCAGGAACTGCAGCACGAACCGGGCATTGCGTTCCCCCACGTTCACCCGCGTCATTCCTGCAAGGACATTGCCGCCGCCGAACACCTTGGCTTCCAGCGACTCACGCCGCGCGCCGCGCTTGAGAAGTTCGTTGATGAGCAATTCCATGGCAAAGGTGCCATAGCGCGCCGACGCCGCGGCCGGGTCGGATCCCTCGGCCGTGTCCGGCAGCATGAAATGATTCATGCCGCCCAAGCCCGTGCGTACGTCCCGAATACAGGCCGACACGCAGGAACCCAGCGTGGTCACCAGCGCCATGTCCTGGTCGCTCACGTAATACTCGCCGGGCAGCACCTTCACCGCGTCGCAACCAAACGTGCGCTCGGTATACAGCGCCGTCGCGAGATGCGGATCGAACGCCTTCGCGTCACGCGGCATCGCGGCCCCTCCCCAAGCAGCGCTCGTAAACGGTCTTGCCTCGCAGCTTGAATGCGTCCGCCACGTGAAACAGGCTTTCCGAGTGCCCCACGAACAGGAGTCCATCGGACCTGAGCAGCGGCGCAAACCGTCGCAGAATGCCCGCCTGGGTTGCCTTGTCGAAGTAGATCATCACGTTGCGGCAGAAGATCGCATCGAAGGGTCCGCGCAACGGCCAGCTCGAATCGAGCAGGTTGAGCGCCCGGAAGGTCACCATGCGCTGCAGCTCCGGGCGTACCCGAACCATCCCGGTCTGGGCGCCCGTACCGCGGAGGAAAAACCGCTGCTTCTGATGCTCGGGCATGCGCTCCAACCGCTCCGCCGTGTACACCCCCGCCTCGGCCTTGCGCAGCACCTGGGTGTCCACATCGGTCGCCAGGATGGAAACCGGCGCATCGAAACCGCCAAAGGCCTCCACCGCCGTCATGGCGATGGAATAGGGTTCCTCACCAGTGGAAGCGGCGCAGCACCAGAGCATGAGACGCCCGGAACCGCGGCGCGCGAGCAGGTGCTCCGACAGCACCGGGAAGTGATGCGCCTCTCGAAAAAAGGCTGTCAGGTTGGTGGTCAGCGAGTTCGTGAACGCCTCCCACTCAGGGCCGGAATCCGTCTCGAGCGCATCGAGATAGTCGCAAAAGCGCTTTAACCCAAGAGAGCGCAGCCGGCGCGCGAGCCGGCTGTAGACCATGTCGGCCTTCTGCACGGACAGCGAGATTCCAGCGCGCCGATGAATGAGGGCGCGAACCCGCTCGAAGTCAGCCGCCGTGTACTGGAACTCGCGCTGGCCCTCCTCCGCGCCAGTCATGGAGGGCGCGGGGGCAGATTCCCGGCTCGCCCTGGCCACCTCAGTGCACCGGTCCGTCGATGAGCGCCATGTCGGCCGACAACATCAAGCGCTCGATATCCACCAGGATGAGCATGCGCTCGTCCAGCGACGCGAGCCCCGTCAGGTGGCTCGTGTCGAAACTCGACGAAAACTGCGGCGCCGCCCGCATCTGGTCGGGTTCCAGGGTGAGAACGTCCGAGACGCTATCCACCACGGCACCCACCACACGGCCGCCCACGTTGAGCACGATCACCACCGTGAACTGGTCATACACCGGCTCGGCCACGCCGAACTTGATGCGCAAATCGACGATCGGCACGATCACCCCTCGAAGGTTGATCACGCCCTTGATGAATTCAGGCGCGTTAGCGAGCCGTGTCACGGCATCGTATCCGCGGATCTCCTGCACCTTGAGAATCTCGATGCCGTACTCCTCGGCGCCAAGGCGAAAGGTCAGAAACTCCCTTCCCTCCATCGCTTGCAACTGCGCACCAGGAGCGGATCTGTCCAGGCCGTTCTGCGCGTTCATGAGTGCTGCTCCTTGAAGTGTGACTAGACCTTCCGCCTGGCCGGCGGCGGGACGCCCCGACGGGCGTCCCTGGAACGCGGTTTTTCAGAAACTTGCCCAGTCATCGCCAGTGCCCGTGGGAGCCACTGGCTCACGATCGGCAGCCCCGCCCGCGGAGACCTTGCCCGCCGCGCGCTTGGCCGGCAGACGCTCCACGTTGCGGGCGCGATTCGCACCGCGTCGCTCCGCAAAGTCGGGTACTGCCGCCTTCACGGGCTCGCTTTTGAGCGTCTCCCCATCGGCAAGATGGAACACCGAGCACGCCCGAGCCAGAGACTGGGCCTGTTCTTCGAGACTTTCGGCCGCCGCGGCAGCTTGTTCCACCAGCGCGGCGTTCTGCTGCGTCACCTCGTCCATCTGCGTGACAGCCTGGTTGACCTGCTCGATACCGGCGCTTTGCTCCACCGACGCCGCAGTGATCTCGCTCATGATGTCGGTCACGCGCTTCACCGACCCCACGATCTCCTGCATGGTCTGCCCGGCCTGGTCCACGAGGCGGCTGCCAGACTCCACCTTGCTGACCGAATCGGAAATCAAGGTCTTGATTTCCTTCGCAGCAGCAGCCGAGCGCTGGGCGAGGTTTCGTACTTCCGTGGCCACCACGGCAAAACCCCGTCCCTGTTCACCCGCCCGCGCCGCTTCTACCGCGGCGTTAAGGGCCAGGATGTTGGTCTGGAAGGCGATGCCGTCGATCACCGAGATGATGTCCACGATCTTGCGGGCGCTCTCGTTGATGCCCTGCATGGTGGTCACCACCTCGGCCACCACGTCGCCCCCCCTCACCGCCACATCCGAGGCGCCGATGGCAAGCTGGTTGGCCTGCTTGGCGTTCTCGGCGTTTTGCTTCACCGTGGAGGTTAGCTCTTCCATGGAGCTGGCGGTTTCTTCAAGGCTGGAGGCCTGCTCCTCGGTGCGCTGCGACAGATCGGAGTTGCCCGCGGCGATCTCCTTCGACGCGGTTGTGATGGCATCGGCCGACTGGCGGATCTGGTTCAGCAGCTCGTGCAAGCGTTCCGTGGAGGCGTTGGAGTCATTCTGCAGCGCGGCGAAGGCGCCTTGGAAGTCGCCGTTCACGCGCTGGGTCAAGTCGCCCTGGGCCAGGGCCGACATCACCCGGTTCACCTCGGTAAGTCCCTGCTCCGTAGCGTCGGCAACACGGTTCATGCCCTCTGCCACCTGCCGGAAAAAGCCCTGCTTGCCTTCCAATTCGATGCGGGTGCTGAAGTCGCCGTTGGCCACAGCCGCCACGGTGGTGGCGATTTCCGTCTCGGCCTGCACTTCGCGGGTGCGGTCGTTCCACTCCACCACCGAACCGATGCGCACGCCGTTGCCATCCAGCACCGGGCTCGCCACCAGGTCGAAATGACAGGCGCCCACCCGCAGGCTGGAGCGCTGGGTTCCCTTCAGGTTTGAGAGCAGGTTGCCGTGCTGCGCCACGTTGCAATACTCCTCGAAAGCCCGTCCCACCAGGCCTTGCACGCGGAAGCCCGGCACGTCCTTGCGGATTTCGGCCTCGTTGGCCGTCATCATCGCCGTGAGGGCCGCGTTCACGTAGCGAATGACACCCTCGCCGTCCACGATCATCACGTTGGTGGAAGCGTTTTCCAGGGCGATGGCGATGCGGGCGTTCTCGGTGGCCGCAATGCGTTCGGCCTCGATGCGGGTGCGCAGGTCCGTCTGCATGCGCACCAGGGCGTGCAGCAGTTCCGACAGTTCGTCGCTACCGCGAACCGCCACCTCGTTGTCCAGCTTGCCGTCGGCAATGGCGCCGGCGAAGGTCATGCTCTGGCGCAGGGGCCGCAACACGCCCCGGGCCAGCATGAACACGGTGAGGGCAATGCCCAGCAGCGCGGCAATGGCCACCGTGGACAGGATGGTCCACTTCCGGCTGCTCAGACGCGCCACCCGCGCCTCCAGCAACCCGTCGGCGGCCGGCAAGGCCGCATCAAACAGTTTCCAGCTGGCGGTGACCGCGGCAGTACCGGTGTCGAACACCACGGTTGGCTTTACGGTGATACGTCCAGCCTTGACGATGTCCTCCTCCACCATGCGGGCAAACGCATCCATGTTGGTGCGCAAGCCGTTCGCGGATCTATCCAGAGGTTCGTGCAGAGCATTGTTCGCCAGAGCAGCCTGGGTCAGGGAGCTATCGGCCGCTTCCCGCAAGCCCTGTGCCGCACCGACGGCCTGCCCCAGATCGTAGCGCTCCTGGGTATCCAGGCGACCCTTCAGGGCCGCCGACACCGCCGCGGCGCGCATCTGGGCTGCCTTTTCCGCCATCCTCGGCAGGCTCACCGTGTAGAGGTTGATGGTGTGATAGCTGTCGGCGTCCGGGTCGAGCGCCAGCAGCGACGTGTTGCTGACGTGATCCATGAGGGCAAGCGTCTGTCTCACCACATCGGAGTGCAGGCGGAAGGCCTCCTCCGGCGACCCCGTGGCCGGCAGCGCCTTGAGTTCAGAGACGCGTCCCGCCAGCTTGGAGACGCGATCGCCCGTATCGAGCCGCGCTCCCAGCGCGGCGTCCTCGGCAACCAGCGCTGCCATGGCCTGGTCGAGGGCGCTGCGGGCTGTGTCGCGGGCCGCTTCGAAACCCTGCTCGCCGCGCCGGATGGCTACCGTAGCGCCTCGATGCGCTTGCAGCGGTTCCACCACCGCGCGCACCTTGGCCTGATAGCGTGAGCCAACCAGCTCCTGCTCGGCGAAAACGATGCCCTCCTCCAGGCTGGAGGACAGCATGTACGTGGCCACCACCAGCGGCCCGAGGACGAACACGCCAATCAGCGCGAACTTGTGCATCAGCCGGAAACCGCGGCCGGAACTGCTATTTCGGGTAGTCATCACTGCATCTCCCTCTCGTTGAACGGACTAAGGCCAGGTGCCTGGGTCAGGCGGCCCTGGCCAGCGCAGGCGCACTGGTTCCCATTCGGACCAGTTCGCCCGCATCCAAAATCATGGCCACCTTGCCGTCGCCCATGATGGTTGCGGCGGATATGCCGCGGACCTTGCGGTAGTTGCTCTCCAGACTCTTGATCACCACTTGGTGCTGGCCCACCAGCGCGTCCACGAACAGGGCGATACGCCCGCCATGGGCCTCCGTGATCACCATGATCCCCCGGTGGTATTCGTGCTCGCGCGGCGTGAGACCCATGACCTGGTGCAACCGCACCACAGGCAGGTACTCGCCGCGCACCTGCATCACCTCGCCCTGTCCGGCCACCGAGCGAATATCGGTGGCAGCGGGCTGCAGCGATTCCACGATGGCGGTGAGCGGAACGATGAACAGCTCCTCCCCCACCGACACGGAAATACCGTCCAGGATCGCCAGCGTGAGCGGCAGCCGGATCGTGATGGACGAGCCCTGGCCCGGACGGCTGGCAATCTCCACCCTGCCGCCCATGGACTGGATGTTCCGGCGCACCACGTCCATGCCCACGCCTCGCCCGGAAACGTCCGTTATCTCGGCGGCGGTGGAGAAGCCCGGCTCGAACACCAGCGCAAACACCTCGGCATCGGACATGGCGTCGTCGACCCGCATGCCGCGCTCGCGGGCTTTCGCGAGGATCCGGGCACGGTCCAGGCCACGCCCGTCGTCGATCACTTCGATCACGATGCTGCCGCCCTGATGGCCGGCGCGCAGAGTCACCGTGCCCGTGGCTGGCTTGCCTGCCGCGATCCGTTGCTCGGAGGTCTCCAGCCCATGGTCGAGACTGTTTCTCACCAAATGGGTGAGGGGATCCGCCAGCTTCTCGATCACGCCCTTGTCCAGCTCGGTCTGCTCGCCCACGGTCACCAGTTCCACCGCCTTGCCCAGCTTGGCAGCCAAGTCGCGCACCACGCGGGGGAAGCGGCTGAACACGAAGGCAATGGGCAGCATGCGAATGGACATGACCGCTTCCTGCAAATCGCGGCTATTGCGCGCCAGCTGATCGATACCGGCCCGCAACGTTTCCTGGCGGGCCAAATCCGCCCCCCCGGCGGCCTGGGCCAGGATCGACTGGGTGATGACCAGCTCGCCCACCAGATTGATGAGCTGATCCACCTTCTCCACGCTCACGCGGATGGATGACGCATCGCCACCACCCGAGGCCACCAGCACCCGGTCGTGCTCGCGCCGTCCCGCCGGGCCCGACACGAAGTCGCGCTTGTCCGTGGCGCGCCGCCCGGGGGCACGGTCCACCTCCGCGGCAGCACCATCGACCACCTGCTGCCCCTGGGCGGGTGCCAGCGCTCCCGGCGCGTCGCCGAAAAATCCGAAGCCCGCCGTGGCCTCGTCCTCGGGCGTGCCGGCAGCCGCCGCCACCGGCGCGGCGCCCACGGGCGCCGGTTCCGGCTCAAACAACCCCCACCCCGCATCCTCGTCGCTGCCGGGTCCGGCAAGCTCGGTACCCGCCTGCGGGCGGCTCAGGGAAATGTTGGAGGGCGACATCACGAAATCCACGAGCGCGCGGATCTCCGCGTCCTCGGCAGCGGTATTGCGCAGCACCAGATGCCAATTGGGCACGGTCTCGCGGCGGCGCCGCTTGCCCAGCGGCTCACGAGCCACCACTTCCACCTCTCCGAAGCCACCCAAAGTCGCCAGCAAATCGGGGGCGGCGGCATCATCGGCTGGCGCGTGAAAGCGTATCTCCACGTCGCCGAGCGGCTTGAGCGCTGCCTGCGCTTTGGCCGCGGGAGCAGGCGCCGCCGCAGTGCCCGAGAATGCCGCGAGCCGTGCCTTCACCTGCTCCACCGCATCGGCGGGCAGGGGGCTCCCCGCCTGGTGGGCTTGCAGTTGGGCCTGGATCACGTCCTTGGCTGCCAACAACGCATCCACCATGTCGCGCGTCGGCGCGAGTTCCCCATGGCGCAGATGATCGAGCAGCGTCTCGGCCACGTGCGTTATTTCCGTCATGTCACTGAAGCCGAAGGTGCCCGCACCGCCCTTGATGGAGTGGGCTGAACGGAAGATGGCGTTCAGGTCCTCCAGGTCCGGGTTGCTCAAGTCGAGCTCGAGAAGCTTCGACTCCATGGCGGCAAGATGCTCGGCCGCCTCGTCGAAGAACACGGTGTGGAACTGGCTCAGATCGATGCTCATGACAGGGGTTTCCTTGATCGACGCGCCGGTTTCAACCGATCACCTTGCGAACCACTTCCAGCAGACGCGGCGGATCGAAGGGCTTCACGAGCCAGCCTGTCGCCCCTGCCGCGCGGCCCTTTGCCTTCATATCGTCCGAGGATTCGGTGGTCAGCATCAGGATGGGCGCTGCCGAGTAGCCCGGCATGGCGCGCAGGTGCTTCACCAGGGTCAGCCCGTCCATACGCGGCATGTTCTGGTCGGTGAGCACGAGATTCACCTTGTTGGCCTTGGCCTTTTCGAGGCCCTCCTGGCCATCCGCCGCCTCGATCACTTCGTAGCCTGCGCTCTTCAAGGTGAACGCGACCATGTTGCGGATTGACGCGGAATCGTCCACGGCGAGGACGGTCTTGGACATTTCATTGGCTCCGGAAAAAAATGAAATAGGGAAGTAACGCGATGAGGCTCGGCGCAGCCATGGTCAGAACAGCTCCACCGCGCCCGTGCTCATGCTGGACTGGGCCACCGGGCTGCGGGCTGAAACCTGGCGCGCCCGCTCCACTAGGTCGTTCACCGTTGCGGAGGAGCTCGCGGCGCCACCCGCGGCGGCCATGTCTCCAAGCACGGTCGTTCGCCGCTCCACCTGCCCGAGAAGCTGCGACAGCAAGTCCTGGAACTGCAGCGAAGAGACCGCACGATCCACGGCCTCGCCCACCTGCGTCGAGATGCGCGACATCTCCTCCACGGAGCTGTCGATGCGCTCGTTCATGGAGGCGAGCCTCACCATGGTGGTATCCACGCGGTGCTTCTCGTTGAGCGCCACCACCATGTCGTGGGACGCCATGTCGTGGATCACCTCTTCCACGCCGCGCACGGAATCGCCCATGATCACCATGCGCTCGCGAATCTGGCGGCTGAAGCTCCCGGTACGGTTGGAGAGGTTGCGCACCTCGTAGGCCACCACGGCGAAGCCGCGGCCGGCCTCTCCCGCACGGGCCGCCTCGATGGCGGCATTGAGCGCCAGCAGGTTGGTCTGCTTGGAGATGGCCTCGATTTCCTCCAGGATGCCGTTGACGGCATCCATGTGTCCGTTGAGCTTCTCCATTTCCTCCACTAGCAACACCGCCGACTTTGAGGCATTGATCACGGCGTCCACGAAGTGCTGCAGGGTCGCCGAGGCGCTGGTGACAAAGGCCTGGAAGCCGGCCGCCACGCCCGACTGACCGGTGCTCTCGTCGGCCATGATGAGCAGCGCAAGCTCCTGCTGGCGCCGGGTCTGGCCGGCCATGTCGTTGAAGCTCGCCACCAGCCCCCCGATTGCCTCGGCGAGCAGTCCGGTGGCGCGACGCAGTTCCTCGCGCGCCGTATCGGCCTGCTCCCGTGCGGCGTCGCCCAGCATGCTGGCGCCCTGTTGGTCCAGGCGGCTGGCCGCCTCGGCGCTGGTGGCTTCCAGAAGCGCCTCCCGGGCGGCGGCAGCGGCTGCGCGCTGCCAGCCATGCCAGGCCCATGCGAGCCCCATGCCGGCGGCAGCCAGCAATACCCCCGCCCAGCCGCGCCATCCGGACACGGGCAGGGAGATAAGGATGGAGAGTGAAGCCAGCGCCAGAGGCGCCCAGTGGAGAGATGCGATCGAACGGTTTCGGGCGGGCATGGAATGTTTGCGCTCTTGGGCTCCCGGCGGCGGTTGGATGGCTGCTGCCACCCGTCCCCGCTGGGAAACACCCCCGGTAACGACCCCGCAGGAGAGTTCTTTAGGCCGTTTATCTCGACAGCCGGGGGCCGAGCGAGCTTTTCCTGTGGGGCCAGCACCTTGCGCGCGGGCCACGAGCCACAGGGGCTTTGGGCGCGGCGGCGGAAAGCGTCAGCGACGCCTGACGGCCGACACCCCGGGCAGCGCCTCCAGCGCGGCGAGCACCCGTTCCAGGTGCTCGCCGCCGCCCACTTCCACCGTCAGCGCCAGACGGGCCAGGCCCGTGCGCTCGCGGCCCGTGAGCGCGGATACCGGCACACGCTCGCGCCCCAGGGCCTCGGTAACGGCCCTCGTGAGCCCCGCACCCGCCACGCCCGTCACTTCCAGATCCACCAGGTAGCGGCCGCCTGCAGGCGATGCGCCCCATTGAGCCGCCAGGCGCCGCTCGGCGGGCTGGCGCAGCACGCTGGGGCATGACTGGCGGTGCACGCTCACACCCCGGCCGCGGGTGACGAAACCCACGATGGCATCGGGGGGCGCCGGTTTGCAGCAACGCGCCAACTGCGTCAGCAGCCGGTCCATGCCCACCACCAGCACGCCGTTGCCAGCGCCCGTGCCGGCCGATGGCGCGCGGGGCGCCGCCGCCACCGGCGCGCCGCGCTCGCCGGGCCGCAACACCGCCTGAAGGTCGCGCGGCCCCAGTTCGCCCCGGGCCAGGGCCGCGAGCATGTCCTCCACGCCGGCCCGCCCCAACCCCTGGGACAGGGCTTCGAGCGACGGCGGCGCCACCCCGAGGCGGTGCACTTCCCGCTCCAGCAGCGCCCGCCCCTGGGCAAGCGCCTGCCGCAGGTGCTCGGCGTGGAACCACTGGCGCACCTTGGCGCGGGCCCGCGCGCTGCCCAGCAACCCGAGCGCCCCGTTGAGCCAATCGCGGCTGGGGCCACCCTCCCGCGCCGCGATGATCTCCACCCGCTGGCCGCTTTCCAGGCAGTGAGTCAGGGGCACGATGACACCATCGACCTTGGCGCCCCGGCAGCGGTGCCCCAGATCGGTATGCACGTAGTAGGCAAAGTCCACCGGCGTGGCACCGCGCGGCAACGCCACCACCCGGCCCTGGGGGGTGAGCACGTAGACCGTGTCCTGAAACACGGCCGCACGCACGCCTGCCGCAGGCCCCTGAGCGTCCATGTCCTGACGCCACTGAAGGATCTGGCGCAACCACCCGATGCGCTCATCCAGGCGCGGATCGCCGCCGCCTTCCTTGTAGCGCCAGTGGGCTGCCACGCCCAGTTCGCTGGCCTGGTGCATCTCCCGGGTGCGAATCTGCACCTCGAGCGTTTTGTTCTCCGGACCCAGCACGGCGGTATGCAGGGAGCGGTAACCATTGGGCTTGGGCCGGGCGATGTAATCGTCGAACTCGCTGGCGATGGGCGTCCACAGGTCGTGCACCACGCCCAGGGCGCTGTAGCAGTCCTTCACGTCCTCCACCAGCACGCGCACCGCGCGCACATCGAACAATGCCTCGAAGGCCAGCGCCTTGCCCTGCATCTTCTTCCAGATGCTGTAGATGTGCTTGGGTCTGCCGGCCACTTCCGCGACGACGCCAGCGCGCGCCAGCGCCTCGCGCAACGCGCCAGCCACCTGCGCGATGAAGGCCTCGCGGTCGGCGCGCTTGCCATCCAGCGCCCGGGCGATGGCCCGGTAGCTGCCGGGGTCGCGGCAACGCAGCGCCAAGTCCTCCAGCTCCCACTTGAGCTGCCAGACGCCCAGGCGGTTGGCCAGCGGCGCCGTCAGTTCGAAGGTTTCGCGGGCCGCCTCCAGTTGCTCGCCGGCGGTGCCGCCACGCGCCACCTCGCGCAAGCGCACCACCTCCGCGGCCAGTTTGATGAGCACCACCCGCACGTCCTGCACCATGGCCAGCAGCATCTTGCGCAGCGCTTCCAGTTGCGGCGCACGGTCGCCGCCGCGCCCCGGCTCCAATCCGGCCCGCAGCGCCTGGATGCGCTGCATGCGCGCCGCCCCCTCCACCAGCGCGCCCACCGAAGGGCCGAAGCGCTCGAACAACACGCGCGCCGGCAGGCTCGCACCGGCCTCGCCGGCCAGCAGCGCCGCCACCAGCGCATCGCCGTCCAGGCGCAGCGCAGCCAGCAACGCAGCCGTGTCCAGGGCGCGCACCAGACCAGCGCCCGGCGTCTGCTGCAGCAGCGCGAGCGCCACCGCCACGCGCGCCTCGTCGGCGGCGCTGACCCGCGCCCCCAGGGCGCACCAGCGCCCCAACAGCGCGGGGGCATCGGCCTGCATGGCTTCGGTCATGATGGATTCACTGCCAGTAGCGACGGCGCTGCTCGCGCCAGCGGCTCACCCGCGGCCCGCCCGGCCCCAGGTGCACGGTGATGGCGCCCGAGTCGTCGGTGCGCAGCAGGCGCGCACCGGCCGCATGGTAACGCGCCACCACCTCCGCCTTGGGATGCCCGAAGCGGTTGCGCCATCCCGCCGAGACAATGGCAATGCGCGGCGCCACCGCCGCCACGAAGCCGGGCATGGAGGACGTGCCGCTGCCGTGATGGGGCACCACCAGCACCTCCGCCGCAAGCGGCGCACCGGCGCGCACCATGCGCGCCTCGGCGCCCTTCTCCACGTCCGCCGCCAGCAGCGCGCGCCCATGGGCCGTCACCACCCGCAGCACGCAACTGCGATCGTTGTCGCGCACGCTGGCGCGCAACAAAAACTCGGGGTCGGGGTGCAGCACCTCGAAGCGCACGCCGTCCACGGTCCAGGCCATGCCCGCCACGCAGCGCTGTGCGCCCTCCATGGCGGCCGGCGCCGGCAGGGCGCCGGGCAGCGAGGCATACACCGTGCTCACCGGCACCGAGGCCAGCAAGCCCGGCGCACCGCCCACGTGGTCGAGATCGTCATGGCTCAGAAACAGCGCATCCACGCGCCGCACACCCTCGCCGCGCAAAAACGGCGCCACGATGCGATCGCCGCTGCCCGCCTCCGGGCTCCAGGCAGGACCGGCATCGAACACCAGCGCATAGGAGGCGGTACGCACCACCACCGCAAGCCCTTGCCCCACGTCCAGCACGGTGAGGCGTGCCTCGCCGGGTGCGGGCGGCGGCGGGGTGAGCAGCAGCATGGGCGCAAACAGCACCGCTGCCAGGGCACGGGCCGGAAAACCCCGCGGTGCCAGCAGCCACGCCGCACCTGCCAGGGCCAGCGCCACGCTCCAGGCAGGCGGCGCATGCTGCCACCATACCGCCGCGGGCAAGGCGGCCAGCCCCCCCAGGGCCCGCGCCACCAAATCCATGGGCAGATGCGCAAGCCATGCCACGGCCGGCACGGGCACCACCGCCAGCAGCAGTGACAAGGGCACTACCACGAAGCTCACCACCGGCACCGCCAGCGCATTGGCCAGGGGCGCCACCAGCGACACCTGCTGAAACAGCACCAGCAACGGCGGCGCCAGCGCCACGAACAGCACCCACTGCACCCGGCTCCACATCACCAGCCACCCCCAGCGGCCCGCGTGTGCCTCCACCGCCAGCATCATGGCGCCCACCGCCCCAAAGGACAGCCAGAACCCCGGCGCCACCACGGCCATGGGGTCCATGGCCACCACCGCCACGAGCGCACCGCCCAACACCGTGCCAGCGCCGACGCCAAGTCGCAGCCAGTGGGCCGCCGCCACCACCGCCAGCATCAGCACCGTGCGCTGCGCCGGCACCTCGAAGCCGGCCAGCAGGGCGTAGCCAAACGCCGTGACGAGGCCCACCAGCAGCGCCACATCGCCGCGGGTCCAGCCGCCGGCCCGGCGAGGCAGGCGCCGCCACGCCCACCCGGCGCAGGCGGCCACGAGCCCCGCCAGCATGGTGACGTGCAGGCCGGAGATACTCATGAGGTGATTGACGCCGGTGCGGGTGAACACCTGCCACTGGGCGTTGGAGATGGCCGCCTGGTCACCCAAGGCGAGCGCGATCAGCACGCCGCCCTGGTTTAGTCCCGCGGTGGCCCGGGCCATACGCTCGCGCAGCGCGTGGCGCGCCCGCTCCACCAGCGGCGCAGCCTGCCACACCCGCTGCGCCAGCCGCTCGCGCATCCCCGGCCGCACATAGCCCGCGGCGCGAATGCCCTGGGCCAGGGCACGCTGCTCGGCATCGAACCCGTGGGGGTTGGCACTGCCGTGGGGGCGGTGCAGGCGCACCGTCAAGCGCCAGCGCTCGGCAGGGCGCAGCGGCGCCTCGTCGGCGAGCACTTCACCCTCCTGCGGGTCATACCAGTTGAGCACCAGTTGCCGCGGCACACCGCTGGAGCCGTCGGCCACCCGCTCCACACGGAAGCGGAACCGCCAGCCGCGGGCGGTGCGCTGCGGCAGACTGGTGACCACACCGATCACCGGCAGGTCACGGCCCTCCAGCCGCGGGTCAAGGGCGTCAGCCAGGCGCTGCTGGGCGAACACGGCGGCCCAGCCAAACCCGCCCGCGGCCCAGGCCGCCAAAGCCAGCGCGCCCGCGGCCCGGCGCCAGGGCCCAGTGGCGCCGCCGCGCCAGCCCAGCGCCAGCCCCGCCAGCGCAACCGCCAGCACCAAGGGCCCGGCGCCCGGCAGGGCAGGCTGCTGCTGCAGCCACCACGCACCACCCGCGAAAGCTGCAGCCTGCCAAGCCCCCATGAAACGTCCCAGCGCGCCCCGGGGACAGGAACGATTCCCGCCTCCACCGGTCTGCAACACAACGTCCGAACCGAGGGCTGGTAATCCATGCCGCGCAAGCTGTTCCGCAAATTCCTGCCCAGCCATCAGTCGGTTCGTGAGAACCGGTTCGTGGCCATTTTCGGCTCAGCGCTGCACCATCACAATCTGTGGCACCTGCACCGCCGCTCGGTGGCCGGCGGGCTTGCCGCCGGCTTGTTCGCGGGATTGATTCCCGGCCCGGTGCAGATGCTGTGCGCGGCGTTGCTGGCAGTGCTGCTGCGAGTGAACTTGCCGGTGGCGGTGGCAGCCACCTGGTACACCAACCCGGTGACCATCTTGCCCCTGTACCTGGCGGCCTACAAGCTCGGCGCCCTCGTGACGGGCGTCTCCGGGCAAACCATGCCCGACGCCGTGCTCACGCTCAGCGGCGGTCTTTCGCAGTGGATTCCGGCGCTGCTGGCGTGGATGGGCGCCATGGGGAAACCCTTCGTGGTGGGCCTAGTGTTGCTCGCCGTGCTGCTCGCCGCCCTGGGCTACGTGGCGGCGCTTGCAGGCTGGCGGGTGTATGTGATGCTTGCCTGGCGCCGCCGCCGGCGCAACCGGGCCATGCGCACCTCCTGACCGGCCGCCCCGGGCCATATCCAGGGGCGGGGGCAGGAGAGCCTGCGGCTACTTGGCCACTTCCAGCAGTTCCACCTCGAACACCAGCGTCGCCTTGGGCGGAATCACGTTGCCCGCGCCACGGTCGCCGTAGGCGATGTCGGGCGGACACACCAGCTTCGCCTTACCCCCGGCCTTCATGCGCTGCAGGCCCTCGGTCCAGCAGGGAATCACGCCGTTCAGGGGGAACTCTGCGGGCTCGTTGCGCGCATAGCTCGAATCAAACTCACGGCCATCGGTGAGGGTGCCGCGGTAGTGAACCTTCACCCGGTCGGTGGCCTTGGGCGCGGCGCCGCCGCCATCCTTGAGGGACAGAAAGACGAGGCCGCTGTCGGTCTTCACGGCGCCCTTCTCCTTGGCGGCCTTATCCGCAAAGGCACGGCCGGCCCCGGCAGCCTTGTCGGCCTGGGCCAGACGGCGGCCGTTGGCGAAGGCCTGCACCTTCTGCTGGTAAGCCTCCAGTTCCACCGCGGGCTTGCGGCCTGCGATCACGTCACTCAGGCCGCGCTTCACGAACTCTGCCTGCTCGGGCGACAGCTCGAGGGTCTGGAGCTGGCGTCCCATGGCCAGGCCAAGCGCATAGAGCGTCTTGTCCTCGTCGGACTTGAGATCCTGGGCGGCAACGTTGGCGCCGCACGCAAAAACCAGGGCAGCAGCCGCGATCGGCCGGAGCTTCTTGACGAACATGAATGATTCCTCGATCAGAGCCGGCGGGTAACGGCCGGCGAACGTTGACGGGCGAAGCGCCCGGTGTGGCGCACCGCCACGAAGGCGATGGGTGCGACTTTGCCCGCGACCGGCGTGCGCGTCGATCACGCCGCCACCAGCAGGCCGTCTTCGAGACGCAGGGTGCGCTGCATGCGCGCCGCGATGGCCAGGTCGTGGGTCACGATCACCAGGGCAGTACCCAGGTCGCGATTCAGTTCCAGCATCAGCTCCATGACGCTGGCGGCGTTGTGGCGGTCGAGGTTGCCGGTGGGCTCGTCGGCCAGCACGCAGGCGGGGCGCGTCACCAGCGCGCGCGCCAGCGCCGCGCGTTGCCGCTCGCCGCCCGACAGCTCGCCGGGCACATGTCCCAGCCGGGCGCCGAGGCCCACCCGCTCGAGCATCTGGCGCGCTGCCTCGCGCGCCTCGCGCCCCGGCACGCGGCGGATGTCCAGCGGCATGGCCACGTTCTCGAGCGCGGTGAACTCCGGCAGCAAGTGATGGAACTGGTACACGAAGCCCAGCGCGCGGTTGCGCAGCTCGCCCAGGGCCTTGGGCGACAACGCCGCGGCCGCGCGGCCCAGAAGTTCGATGCCGCCGCCGCTGGCCTTGTCCAGCCCGCCCAGCAGATGCAGCAGCGTGCTCTTGCCCGAGCCCGATGCGCCCACGATGGCCACGCTCTCCCCCGGGTGCACCTCCAGGTCCACGCCACGCAGCACCTCCACCGGCGACGGACCTTCGTCGTAGACCTTGCGAAGCCCCCGGGCGCGCAGCACCGCAGCGGCGTTGGGCTCATTCATAGCGCAGTGCCGCCGCGGGATTGGTGCGCGAGGCTTTCCAGCTCGGATACAGCGTGGCCACCAGCCCCAGGATGAGCGACATCACCGCCACCAGCGCCACGTCGATCCCATGAACCTCCGAGGGCAATTCCGAGATCTGGTAGACGTCCTTGGCCATGAACTCCACGCCCAGCAACCGCTCGATGAAGGGCACGATCACGTCGATGTTCACCGCCGTGAGCACGCCTGCGCTGACGCCCAGCAACGTGCCCGCCACGCCGATCAGCCAGCCCTGCACCACGAAGATCTTCATGATGCTGCCCGGCGAAGCGCCGAGGGTGCGCAGGATGGCGATGTCGGCCTGCTTCTCGCCCACCGCCATCACCAGCGTGGAGACGATGTTGAAGGCCGCCACAAGCACGATCAGCGTGAGGATGATGAACATCATGCGCTTCTCGATCTGAACGGCGCGAAACAGGTTGCCGTGGCTGCGCGTCCAGTCGCTGGCGAACACGTCGCCGCGCAGGCTGTTCACCAGCTCGCGCGTCACCCGCGGCGCCTCGAAAGGATCGGCAAGCTTAAGGCGCAGCCCGCTCACACCCTCGCCCAGGCGGTAGAGCTTCTGCGCATCCGCCATGTGCACCAGCGCGAGCGAGGCGTCGTACTCGTACATGCCGATCTCGAAGATGCCCGCCACGCGAAACTGCCGGATGCGCGGCAGCAGCCCGGCCGCGGTCACCTGTCCCTGGGGGATGATCACCGTCACGCGGTCGTCCTGGCGCACCCCGAGGCTGCGCGCCAGTTCGACGCCCAGCACCACGCCGAACTCGCCCGGGCGCAGATCCTTGAGCGACCCGCGCACCATGTGGCTGGCAATCTCCGAGACCCGGTCTTCCAGCTCGGGCACGATGCCGCGCAACAACCCCCCCTGCACGCGATCACCGCTGGAGAACAATCCCTGGCCGTCGACGAAGGGCGCCGCCCCCCGCACCTGGGGATGGCGCGCCACGCCCGCCGCCAGCGTATTCCAGTCCTTCAGCGGCCCATCGAAACCCATCACCTGCACGTGCGAGGCGGCACTCAGTATGCGGGTGCGGATTTCCGTCTGAAAACCGTTCATCACCGACAACACCACGATCAGCGCCCAGATGCCCACCGCCATGCCGGCGATGGAGATGATGGAGATCACCGAAATGAAGCGGTTGCGTCGCTTGGCCCGGGTGTAGCGCAGACCGATGGAGTACTCGAAGGGAAGCACGCGATGACGTTCAGGAGACCAGGATTGACCGGAACAGCCGGGGAGAGGAACCCGGCACGGCAGGCGCAGGCTGCCCCATCACCCGGGCGAAACGCCAGCAGACACGGCTGCAGGCGCCGCGATTGTGCCAGAGCACGCCCCCCCATGCCCACGCGGGGCCCGATGGGCTATCGTCTGCGCCCTGTGTGCGCTCGCCCATGACTCGCCTCACGTTACTGGTTCCCGACCTGTTCTGGCCCGACCGCGCCGATTCCCGGCCCATGGCCGGCCTGCGCTTACCGGCGCTCGAACGCGTGCTCGGCCGCGGCACACATGCGCTGGTGTCCACGGGCCAGTGGCAGTGGCTGCTGGGGGCCTTCGGCGCCGAGCCGGCCCACCCGGCAGGACTGGCTGCGGCGAGTGTGCGCGGCCTGGGAAGTCTGCCCGATGAGCATGGGTGGCTGCGCGCCGATCCCGTGCACCTGCAGGCGCGTGGCACCGACCTGTTCCTCTCAAGGCCCGCTCCCGGCGACCTCGCGTGGCACGAAGCCGAGGGGCTGCTCGCCACCCTCAACGCCTTCTTCGCACCCGAGGGTCTGCGCCTGGAAGCGCCACGCCCCGACGCGTGGCTGATTCGGCTGCCCGCCCCGGTGGCCCTGGACACCGTGCCCACACCCGCCGCCCATGGACGCTCGGTGGCGCCGCTGCTGCCCGCGGGACCGCAAGCCCGCGTGTGGCGCAGGCGCCTCAACGAAGCACAAATGCTGTTGCACGAGCACCCCGTCAACGAGGCCCGGGAACAGGCCGGCCGCCTGCCCATCAACAGCCTGTGGATCTGGGGCGGCGCGGTCGAGCCCCAGGCCCGGGCGGCCCCTGCCGCGCGATTGCTCGGCGGTGACGACGTGCTGCGCGGTCTGGCGCTGCGCGCCTGCATGGCTGTGGAAGACTTGCCTGCCCGCTGGCAAGGCGCCACGCAGGCCACATGGGTGCAATGGGAACAAGCCCGCGAGGCGGCCCACCAGGGTGACGTGGCAGGCTGGCAGGAGGCCCTGCGCCGACTGGATCAGGACTGGCTGGCGCCCGCCCTGGCGCAACTCCGCTCGCGCAAGTTGCACGCTCTGCAAGTGGCCGGCTTCGGCGCACGCACTGGCCTGGTAGCGGCGCTGAGCAGCGGCTCATCGCGCCATTTCTGGCGCCGGCCCATGTCCCTGGCGGCCGCCGCCTCGGCCCTGCCCCAATGACCGATCGCAGGCCTGCGCTCAGGCGGTAAGGGCGCTCTCGGTCAGGCTCGCCAGTTCGCCCGCGACCGTTTCGAGGGCCTGCACCGAGCCATGGCCATGCACCGCCGCCGAGCCGTTGTTGTCGGCCATGGCAGCAATCTGCTCCACGTTGCGCGCAATCTCGCCGCTGGCGGCATTCTGTTCATCCAGCGCGGCCACGATTTCGCCGGTCTTCACCAGCGTCTCGCCGGCAGCCTCCAGAATGCCCGAGAGCGATTCGGCAGCCTCGCGGGCGAGCCGCACGCCCTCCTCCACCTGAGCGCTGCTTGCTTCCATGCCGCCCACCGCCTGGCGCGTTTCCGCCTGAATGGCGTCGATCATGCCGCCGATTTCCACGGTGGCGGTGGAGGTGCGCTCGGCCAGCTTGCGCACCTCGTCGGCCACCACGGCAAAGCCACGGCCCTGCTCGCCGGCGCGCGCCGCCTCGATGGCGGCATTGAGGGCCAGCAAATTGGTCTGGTCGGCAATGTCCTTGATCACCTTCACCACGCGCGTGATTTCCTCGGAACGGCGATTCAGCCCGCCGATGGACCCAGCGGCATCGCGCACGGCGCCGGCAACGCGGCCAATCTCGTCGGCCGTGCGACGCACCACCGACTCGCCATGGGCGGACAGTTCGGACGTGCGGCGGGACAGGCGTTGGGAATCACGGGCATTGTCGCCAGCGGCCAGAAGACTTTCGCTCACTGCGCGCAGGGACGAACCCACCCGCCCGGCAGCATCGCTCTGGCGCTGGGAGCCCTCGCGAACGGCCATCCAATCGTCCCGAACCTGGGAGACCGCCGCGCGGACGCTACCGGCAACCTGGTTCAAGCTGGCACTCATGTTTGCCGCGCGCTGCGACAGGTGCATCAGGGTGCGGGCAAGCTCGCCCACTTCATCCTGCCGCGAGGCCAGCCCGTGGTCGTCGCTCTGGCCCGCGGCGAGCGCATCCTTCGCCTCGGCGAGGCGGGCCAGAGGCGCCAGTTGACGCGACAGCAGAACCCAGGCGGCGCCACCGCACAGGGCGCCCGCCACCGCGCCCAGCGCCAATAGAAGCACCAGGGGCTCGGCGCCGCGCGCATCGGATGGGGGCGCGGCCACGAACCACGCCAGCAGCGCAGCCACCACGGCGGACAGGGCCGGCATGGCGAAGGCAGTGCCGCAGGCCTGGGTGGAGATTCGATAAGTTTTTGGAATCATGGAAATTTTCCTCGGGCCTCGGGAGTCTGTAACGGGCGACTTGAACTGCTCTCCCGGGCTAATATCGGTTGTGCCGAGGCCGACTTGAGTGCTGGAGCACAGCCTGACCCGGCCCATGCCTGCCCCGACCGATCCCCCTCGCCTGCGTCGCCGCGCCATTTCCGACCCTGCGCGACAGGCCCTTGAGGCTGCGGGCGTGGACCCGGTGCTGGCGCGGCTGTTTGCCGCCCGGGGCGTGGCCGATACCCGCGACCTGGACACCGGCCTCGATGCCCTGCTGCCGGTGTCGGCCCTGCGCAACGCCGAAGCCATGGCCGGCCTGCTGGCCGAGGCCATCGCCGCGCGCCAGCGCCTGCTCATCGTGGGCGACTACGATGCCGACGGCGCCACCGCCGCCGCCGTGGGGCTGCTGGCGCTGCGCGCCTTCGGCGCCCAGGTGGACCATCTGGTGCCCAACCGCTTCGAGATGGGCTATGGGCTGACACCGCCCCTGGTGGCCCTGGCGGCCGAGCGCCGGCCCCACATCATCATCACCGTGGACAACGGCATCGCCAGCCTCGAAGGCGTGGCGGACGCCAACCGCCGCGGCATGCGCGTGCTGGTCACCGACCACCACCTCCCGGGTGCGCAACTGCCCGACGCCCAGTGCATCGTCAACCCCAACCAGCCCGGCTGTGCCTTCCCCAGCAAGTGCCTGGCGGGCGTGGGGGTGCTGTTCTACGTGTTGCTGGCCTTGCGCGCCGAGTTGCGCCGCCGAGGCGCCTTTGCCGCGGCCCCGGAGCCCAACCTGGCCGCGCTGCTGGACCTGGTGGCCGTGGGCACCGTGGCCGACGTGGTGCCCCTGGACCGCAACAACCGCATCCTCGTGGCCCAGGGGCTGCGCCGCCTGCGCGCCGGCCGCGCCCGCCCCGGGCTGCTGGCGCTGCTGGAGGCGGCCGGCCGCGCCCCCGGCACCCTGGCTGCCTGGGACCTGGGGTTCGTGCTCGGGCCGCGCATCAACGCCGCCGGTCGCCTGGACGACATGTCCCGGGGTATCGCCTGCCTCACGGCGCCGGACCTGGCCACCGCCCGCCCCCTGGCGCAGCAGCTGGACGGCCTCAACCGCGAGCGGCGCGTCATCGAAGTGCGCATGCAGGCCGAGGCCTTCGCCCGGCTGGACGAGATGCCCCTGGGCGAGCACGCCGCCCTGGTGCTGCACGACCCGCAGTGGCACCCGGGCGTGGTGGGCTTGCTGGCCTCGCGGGTAAAGGACCGCTGCCACCGGCCGGCGCTGTGCTTTGCCGACGGCCCCGACGGGCTGCTGAAGGGCTCGGGCCGCTCCATTCGCGGCCTTCACCTGCGCGATGCCCTGGACCTCACCGACCGCCGCAACCCCGGCCTGCTCACCGCCTTCGGCGGCCACGCCGCCGCCGCCGGTGCCAGCCTGAAGCCCGCCCACCTGCCGCGTTTCGCCGCTGCCTTCGAGGCGACGGTACGCGAACTCATGGACCCCGCCGATCTGGAGCGCGTACTCGAAACCGACGGCGCCCTCGATCCCGCACAGCTCGACTTCCCTCTGGCCGAGGCGCTGCGCGACCAGGTCTGGGGCCAGGCCTTCGCGCCGCCGCTGTTCGATGACGAGTTTTGCGTGGCCGAGCAGCGCGTGGTGGGCGGCGGCCACCTGCGCCTGCGGCTGCGCCGCGACGGCGGCCCCACCCTGGGCGCCATGCTCTTCGGCCAGACCGGCCCGCTTCCGGCGCGCATCCGCGCCGCCTACCGGCTGGAGGTGAACGAGTGGAACGGCCAGCGCAGCGTGCAGCTCAACCTGGACCACTGGCAGGCGGCGGCCGGCTGAGCGTTGGGGTGCCGCCGTCGTGGGATGACGACGTCGCCCATCGGACGTTGCTCGGGGACTGGATGCGCTGGAGGGCCTCCTCTGGCGCGATCGGCTGCATGCCAACGAAGCTGACGAGCGAAAGCGGAACATTGTCGCCGCTCGCAGTCTGGCCGGGCTTCGCCGCCACGGCGAACGCCAGCACCCAATCGTCATGGGAATCGCGGCACACGGGCTTGGTTCGCGGCGGGGGTTCGATCACCTCGGCGAGCAAGCGCATCTCGAATCGCATCGCGGTGACAGAGCACTCCGGCGATGCCACCGCCAGCTACCTCGCGCATGACAGCTACAGGCCGTGCCGGGTTGCCAGGCACGGCCGCAACGCCGCCGCCGCGCTTCGCCGCTACACTTCCGCCATGGACTGGCTGCGAACCGCCGTGGTGGACGAGGCCCTGCGCATGGCCACGGCGCTGGCCATCGGCCTGCTCATGGGCATGGAGCGCGAGCGCAATCCCAGCGCCAAGGCGGGCCTGCGCACCTTCGCGCTCATCGCCCTGTTCGGCGTCACGCTGGCGCTGCTGGGTGAGAAAAGCGGCGCCCAGTGGCTGCCCGCCGTGGGCCTGGTGCTGGTGGGCGCGCTGCTCATCGGCGCCCAGTTCCGCGACGACAACGGCCAGTCCGACCCAGGCGCCACCACCATCGTGGCGGGGCTGGTGTGCTTCACCCTGGCCACGCTGGTGTGGTACGGGCTCGCCACCCTGGCGGTAATGGCCGCCATCGCCGCCACGGTGCTGCTGGCCTTCAAGACCGAACTGCGCACCCTCACCCTGGGCCTCGAGCGGCAGGAACTCATTTCCATCCTGCAATTCGCCGTGCTCACCTTCGTGGTGCTGCCGGTGCTGCCCGACCGGCCCCTGGGGCCCTACGACGCGCTCAACCTTCGCCAGGCCTGGCTCATGGTGGTGCTGGTGTCGGGCGTATCCCTGGCGGGCTATGTGGCGTTTCGCATTGCCGGGCAGCACCTGGGCGCGCGGCTCGCCGGGCTGTTCGGCGGGCTGGTCTCGAGCACCGCCACCACCCTGGTGTACGCCCGCCACGGCAAGCGCGATGCAGCCCTCGAACCGCTCGCCGCCACCGTCATCGTCATCGCCAACCTGGTGGTGCTGGTGCGGCTGGCGGTGGTCACCGCGGTGGTGGCGCCCAGCCTTGCGCCCACCGTGCTGCCGGTGCTGGGCTGCGGCGCCCTGGCGGGCATCGCCGGCGCCCTGCCGTCCTGGCGGGCCACAGCGCGCGGCACCGCGGCGCCGGCCCTGCCCCTGGGCAACCCCACCGAACTGCGCGCCTCGCTCACCTTCGGCGCCCTGTACGCCGTGGTGCTGCTGCTGGCCGCGTGGCTCAACCACGTGGCGGGACAGGCGGGCCTGTACGCCGTGGCCCTGGCCTCCGGCGCCACCGACGTGGACGCCATCACCCTGTCGGCCATGCGCCTGCACCACCTGGGGCAGCTCGAACCCGGCGCCGTGGCCACGGTGGTGGCGCTGGCGCTGCTGGCCAACCTGGCCTTCAAGCTGGGCGTGGTGTTCACTGCTGGCGGGCCTGCTCTGGGCAGGCGTTGCACCCTGCCGCTGGCGGCAGTGGCGGCGGGCATCGCCGCGGGCGCATGGCTGCTGGCGTGAAGGCCGCGCCGCTACCCCTTCCGGTACAATCGGCTGCTTCCTTATAGCCGCCCGAGCACCCCATCATGGAAGCCGAACGCCTCAACGCCATCGCCGCGCACCTCGAAGACCTGGGCCGCCGGGCCGCTGAACTCCGGAGGTATCTTTGACTTCGATGCCAAGAAGGGCCGGCTGAGCGAAGTCTCGCGCCTGGTGGAGGATCCCAAGGTCTGGGACGACCCCAAGCGAGCCCAGGACCTGGGCAAGGAAAAAAAAGCGCTGGAAGCGGTGGTGGTCACGCTCGAGCACATCGACGCGGGGCTCAGGGATGGCGCCGAGCTGTTCGAGCTGGGCAAGGGCGATGGCGATGACGCCACCCTTGAAGCGGTGGAAACCGACGCCGGCGGCATCGAAAAACTGGTGGCGGACCTGGAATTCCGCCGCATGTTTTCCAACCCCATGGACCCCAACGCCTGTTTCATCGACATCCAGGCGGGCTCGGGTGGCACCGAAGCGCAGGACTGGGCCGCCATGCTGGAGCGCATGTACCTCAAGTTCTGCGAGCGCCGCGGCTTCGCCGTGGAGCTGCTGGAAGAATCTCCCGGCGAAGTGGCCGGCATCAAGAGCGCCAGCATCAAGGTGAGCGGCGATTACGCCTTCGGCACGCTGCGCACCGAAACCGGCGTGCACCGGCTGGTGCGCAAGTCGCCCTTCGATTCCAACGCCCGCCGCCACACCTCGTTTGCCAGCGTGTTCGTCTACCCCGAGGTGGACGACTCCATCGAAGTGGACATCAACCCCGCCGATCTGCGCGTGGACACCTTCCGCGCCAGCGGCGCGGGCGGCCAGCACGTGAACAAGACCGACTCGGCCATCCGCATCACCCACATCCCCACCGGCATCGTGGTGCAGTGCCAGAACGACCGCTCCCAGCACCGCAACCGCGCCGAGGCCATGGCCATGCTCAAGGCCCGGCTCTACGAGCTGGAACTGCGCAAGCGCAACGAAGAAAAGCAGGCCCTGGAAGACTCCAAGACCGACATCGGCTGGGGCCACCAGATACGCTCCTACGTGCTGGACCAGTCCCGCATCAAGGACCTGCGCACCAACGTGGAAGTGGGCAACACCCAGGCCGTGCTCGATGGCGACCTGGACAACTTCATCACCGCCAGCCTCAAGCAGGGCGTCTGAGCCCTCCCCCGCCATGACCGAACCCCAGCAGCCCGCCCCCGCGCCCGAGGGCGACACCAACCAGATCGTGGAAGAGCGCCGCGCCAAGCTGCGCGCCCTGCGCGAGGCCGGCAACCCCTTCCCCAACGACTTCCGCCGCGACGCCCTGGCGGCCGACCTGCACGCCGCCCACGGCGCCGAGGACAACGCCACCCTCGAGCCCCGCGCCGTGCGCGTGCAGGTGGCCGGCCGCATGATGCTCAAGCGCATCATGGGCAAGGCGAGCTTCGCAACCCTGCAGGACATGAGCGGGCGCATCCAGGTGTACGTGCAGACCGACCAGGTAGGCGCCGAAGCCCACGAGGCCTTCAAGCACTGGGACCTGGGCGACATCCTGGGCGTGGAGGGCACCCTGTTTCGCACCCGCACAGGCGAGCTTACCGTCAAGGCCCAGAGCATCCGCCTGCTGGCCAAGGCGCTGCGCCCGCTGCCGGAAAAATTCCACGGCCTGACCGACCAGGAGCAGAAATACCGCAACCGCCACCTGGACCTGATCACCAACCCCGACTCGCGGCGCGTGTTCGAGCACCGCTCGCGCATCGTGCAGGCCATCCGCGAATTCTTCGTGGCGCGCGGCTACCTGGAGGTGGAAACGCCCATGATGCAGGCCATCCCGGGCGGCGCCTCGGCGCGGCCCTTCGTCACCCACCACAACGCGCTGGACATGGAGCTGTACCTGCGCATCGCGCCGGAGCTGTATCTCAAGCGCCTGGTGGTGGGCGGCTTCGAGAAGGTGTTCGAGATCAACCGCAACTTCCGGAACGAGGGCATCTCCACCCGCCACAACCCCGAGTTCACCATGCTGGAGTTCTACGAGGCCTACCAGGACTATGACTACCTGATGGACCTCACCGAAACGCTGTTGCGCGAAGTGGCGCAGCGCGTGCTGGGCACCACCCTGGTGAGCTACCAGGGCACCCCCATCGACCTGGGCAAGCCCTTCGACCGCCTTACCATGGCCGAGGCCATAAACCGCTACAACCCCCGCTACCCGCTGCACGGGCTGGCCAAACCCGAGTACCTGCGCGTGGCCCTTGCCCCCTTTGACGAGGAAGTATTCCCCACCGACGGCGTGGGCGTGCTGCAGCTCAAGCTCTTCGAGCACACCACCGAAGACAAGCTCATCCAGCCCACCTTCATCGTGGCCCACCCCACCGACGTCTCCCCCCTGGCCCGCGCCAGCGACACCAACCCGGCCGTCACCGACCGCTTCGAGCTGTTCATCACCGGCCGCGAAATGGCCAACGGCTTCTCGGAGCTGAACGACCCCGAAGACCAGGCCGCCCGCTTCCGCGCCCAGGCCGCCGCCAAGGAAGCCGGCGACGAAGAGGCCATGTACTACGACGCCGACTACATCCGCGCCCTGGAACAGGGCCTGCCCCCCACGGCGGGCGAGGGCATCGGCATCGACCGCCTGGTGATGCTGCTCACCGACAGCCCGAGCATCCGGGATGTGATTCTGTTTCCGTTGTTGCGGGGGCAGTGACGGGGGTTGAGTTGTAGGGCAGTGAGGTGTATCTAGCTTTTTCCGGTTCCGCGCATCGAACGTTAAGTTCAATGAAGGCGGATGGCCTGACCCGACCGTTTTGTATTCGCGGTGGAGACGGTTCCGCCTTGTTTGCGATCCCTCATCCGCTTTGGGTTGGCAATGGAACGTCTCACCGGAAATCTGGAGTCAGTTTGTCAGCCCCTTCCCGGCTTCCACGGAGAGGGCTGGTGTGAGACGTGTCTTTGCGAGCGAGCGCCAGGCAGTCCAGACTCGCTGGGCAAGTTCCCCGAACACCAGCAGCGTGGGCTGAGTAGGGAGCCGCGCATCCGCGCCTGGTTTCCTCGTGCACCCGTGCTGGCATCGCGGCCAGGCTGGGGGCTCGCACTTCAAAGGAGAGTTCTTCGACTGGCGAGCTTGCTGCTCGCGGCGAGTGTTTGCTCTGGCGGCGCCCGTGCCCAAACAGTCTCGCCGGGCGCAGCCGACCAGGAGTTTCTCCGGCAGCAGGAACGCGAACGTGCTCTGCGAGAGCAGCAGCAGCCCTCCGCCGATGTGTTCCTCAAGCGGGAGGAACCCGCCCCCACATACCGCTTGGCGCCAGAGCAACCGTGCTTCGTCATCGAGCGAATCCAGCTCGCAGGGGACGATTCGCAGCGCTTTGCGTGGTCCCTGGGCGCAGTGGACACGGCGGGCGATAGCTCGGCCGATGCTGCCCGCGGCCGTTGCCTCGGCGCCCGCGGCATCAACGAACTCATGCGCCGGGTGCAAAACGCCATCGTTGCACGCGGGTTCGTCACTACGCGTGTTCTGGCCCAACCGCAGGATCTCTCCACCGGCATGCTCACGCTCACGGTGTTGCCGGGGCGGATTCGGGCGATCCGCTTCGCGGACCCACCCGATATGCGTGCCAGCCACTGGAACGCGATTCCGGCGAAGCCGGGCGACCTACTCAACCTGCGCGACCTGGAGCAGGCGCTCGAGAACTTCAAGCGGGTTCCCACAATCGAGGCTGACCTGCGCATCGTCCCCGCCGAGGGCAACAACGCAAAGCCCGGTGAGAGCGACGTGGTCATTGCCTGGAAGCAGCGCTTCCCCCTTCGCCTGAGCCTGTCCGCCGACGATTCGGGCATTCCCACCACAGGCAGGTACCAGGGCTATCTCACCCTCTCCTACGACAACTGGTGGACGTCGAGCGACCTGTTCTACGTCAGCCTTAACCGCGACCTTGCCAACGCCGCGGGCGACGGAGGCACCAACGGCCATATCGTCCACTATTCCATCCCCTTTGGTTACTGGCTCCTGGCGTTCAGCGCCAGCGAGAGCCGCTACCGCCAGTCCGTGGTGGGCGCCAGCCAGACCTACCTCTACAGCGGTCAAAGCCGCAACAACGACGTGCGGCTTTCTCGCATCGTGCACCGCGATGCGATGAGCAAGACAGGGCTTGCCTTGCGCTTTTGGGCACGCGAATCCGCCAACTTCATCGACGACACCGAAATCGAAGTGCAACGCCGCCGTATGGCAGGGTGGGAGGTCTCGACCAACCACCGCCGGTTCCTTCGCGCCGTGACTCTTGACCTGACTCTCGGCTACCGGGCAGGTACCGGTGCCATGGGCTCCATACCAGCGCCGGAGGAGGCTTTCGGAGAAGGCACGTCACAGCCGCGAATCACCTTCTCCCAGTTGCAGTTGGGGGTGCCATTCGCCCTTGGCGGGCAACGGCTCCGCTTTGGTTCGGAGTTGCGCGCGCAATGGAACGGCACGCCCCTGGTGCCGCAAGACCGCTTCGCCATTGGCAGCCGGTACAGCGTACGCGGCTTCGATGGCGAACGGCTGCTCCTGGGCGACCGCGGCTGGCTGGCGCGCAACGAACTGAGCTGGGCCCTTTCTGGCCTTGGACAGGACATCTTCATTGCGCTTGACCATGGCCAGGTGGGCGGCCCAAGCACCACGGGGCTCACGGGCACCAGCCTCAGCGGCGCCGCGATTGGGGTACGCGGAACCTTCAAGTGGGTCGCCTACGAAGTCTTCGCTGGCCGTCCGCTCGCCAAGCCGCCGGGGTTCGTTACGGCTGACATGGTGGCCGGGTTCAGTTTCAACGCAACCTTCTAGCGGACTACCGGAAGATTCCAGATGACAGGCATGGGCTATCTCATCCACGCCCCAGCCACGGGCCGCAGCACGATGGAGGCCACGGCGGCGTTCGGTGCCGTTGTCTGGCTGGCCATGCAGGCACCGAAGGTGAAGAACTTTGCACTGCGGCAACTCAATCAGCTCGTTCTGCAGCCTCAGGCGGCGGGCTGCGAGGTGTTGGTATCCAGCGAGGATGGGCAAGGAACGGGGAAGCTGCGATTGTGGCTCTCCTATGCGAACCTGAGCGCCGTATTCGAGAGGCAGTATGTCCGCGACCCTTCCATGCCGTTGCCGCCTAAGGCGTAGCATTTCGGCGACCACCTGTGGCTGATTCACCCCATCGCGCCCAACGGCTTCGAGGCGACGCTGCGCCGCACGATTCAAGACCTGTTTTCGGAACGAAGCGCAAGAAGCCTGAGCCCCCGCAGCCGCTGGTCCGGGCAGAAGCTGATGATTTGGCGCAGGACCGGCTGCTCGCGCGCAAACGCCATGGAATTCAGGCGGCAACGCCCGATAATGGCCTGACGGAGACACCGAAACATGAACAAGGGAATCTATCGACTTGTCTTCAATGCCGCCCGCGGCTGCATCATGGTGACGGCCGAGAACGCGGGGCGCTGCGGCAAGGGCGATGGAGTACCGGCCGCCAAGGGCGCTAGCCGCCTTTCTGGGACACCCCGGTCGCTCCTGCGCACGGCCACACGGCTCGCCACCGGCATGGGGTTGCTTGCCAGCGCGCTGGTTCAGGCCCAGATCGTGGCCGACCCTGGGGCCCCCAGCGGCGAGCGCCCCACGGTGCTCAGCACGCCCAACGACGTGCCGCTGGTGAACATCCAGACCCCGAGCGCCGCGGGCGTGAGCCGCAATACCTACCAGCAGTTCGACGTGGGTACACCCGGTGCGGTGCTCAACAACAGCCGCATCAACGTGCAAACCGCGCTTGGCGGCTGGGTGCAGGGCAATCCGTGGCTCGCGCGCGGAGAAGCCCGCGTCATCGTCAATGAAGTCAACAGCAGCAACCCCAGCTACATCAGGGGCTTCATCGAGGTGGCGGGCCAGCGCGCCGAAGTCATCGTTGCCAACCCCGCCGGCATCAACGTGGACGGCGCGGGTTTCATCAACGCGAGCCGCGCCACGCTCACCACCGGCACACCAGTCTTCAGCGGCAGCAGTCTGGAGACTTATCGGGTGGAGCGGGGCACCATCCGCATCGATGGCGCCGGCCTGGATGCCCGGCTCACCGATTACACCGGCATCCTGGCAAGGGCCATCGAGGTGAACGCTGCCATTCATGCGCAGCACCTCCAGGTGGTATCTGGCACGAACACCGTCAGCGCCGACCAAACCACCGTGCGGGCCCAGGCCACCGGCACCGCCAGTGGCAGCACACCGGTTCTTGCGCTTGACGTAAGCCAGCTCGGCGGCATGTACGCCGGCAAGATTGCCCTGATCGGCACCGAAGCTGGTCTGGGCGTGCGCCATCACGGCACCCTAAGCGCCAGTGTGGGCGACGTGCATATCGACGCCAACGGATGGCTTTCGTCCACTGGCCAGATCGAGGCTCGTCAGGGGAATGTCCGGGTGCAAACCGCGCAGGCGCAGACCCATAGCGGCAGCATCACGGCAGCGGGCAATGTCTTTCTCCATGCCGGCGCGGAAGCCCACCGCTCCGTAATCGACATTAGCGGTAGCGTTCGCGCGGGACTTGAGGCCAATCTTCGTGCCAGCGATCTGTCCAACAGCGGCCGGATCAACGCCCAGCGCCTGGACGTGAGGGTGGCGAGCCTGTCCAACAGCGGCGATATCTGGCAAAGCGGCAGTCAGGCCTTGCGTGTAAGTGCCGCCGCCCTTACCAATGCCTCCGGCGCCGCCATGGGTGCCGTGCAGACCTCGCCCTCCCCAGCTCCGGCTCCTGTCCCGCCCGCACCTTCTTCGGATTCAACCCCCGCGCCCGCTACCCTGGCTGACGGTCTCGTCAGCATTAGCGGCTCCTTGCTCAATCAGGCCGCCGCCACCATCGCCGCTGCCGGCGCGCTTCATCTGAGCGCCACTGAATCCCTGACCAATGCGGGCAACATGCGCGCCCAAACCGTGCAAGTCAGCGGCCAGCGTTTTGAAACCAGCAGCGGCACGCTGCTAACCCAGGATCTTTCGGTACTCACCAGCACTGTGACCCTGACCGGCGGCGCCCTGCTGGCTAACACCGCCAGCTTTGGCGGCACCGAATACCTTCAATCCCAGGGAGCGCAGGTCTACACGCAGGATGCTCTTGCGGTGAATGTGCAGCGCTTCGTAAACGCGGGAGAGCTTCAGTCGGCCGGCAACGCGGGCATTGGCGCAAGCGACACGCTGATCAATAGCGGACGTATCGCCGCCGCGGGCAATCTCACCATCGAGGCCAGCGGCCTCGACAGCACCGGCACCCTGGCTGCGGGGCTCAATGCCGATGGCAGCCTGAAGGCCTTCGCCGCGAACGGGGCGGCGCTGACGATAACCGCCACCAGTGCCCTCAAGGCCACCGGCCGCAACCTCGCCGCTGGCGCCGTGACCCTGAGCGGCGCGAGCATCAACCTCACCGGCAGCGAAACCGTTGCCTACAGCGCCAGCATCACCACCACGGGCGCCTTCAGCACCGGCCACGCCGAACTCATCACTGTGGGCAGCATCAGTGTCACGGCTGGCAACCACACCAACCTGGCCGGTGCCGTCTACGCCGGCACCGATGCCAACTTCACCCTTGCCCAGTCGCTCACGAGCACCGGCTCCGTGGCCGCCGCAGGCAATCTCAGCGTGCATGCCGGCAGCCTCGAGAGCTCTGGCACCCTGGCCGCCGGGCTCAATGCCGATGGCAGCCTAAAGGTCTTTGATCCCGGTGGTCCCGCGCTACAGATCACCACCACTGGCGATCTGCGCGCCGCGGGCACAAACCTCGCCACCGGCGACATTATCCTGGGCGGGGTTGGCATCAACCTCAACGGCAGCGAAACCAGCGCCCACAGTGCCGCCATCGCTGCAACGGGCACCCTAAGCATCCGTGCGGCCCGCGTGGTAACCCGGGGCGATATCAGCCTCACGGCTGCCGGGGCCCTGGACAACGCCGCAGGCACTGCAGCATCGAAGGCTGGCAGTTTGAGCATCACAACCAATGGGGTGAACAACACCGACGGATTGTTGGCGGCGGCTGCCAGCCTGTCCGTCGACGCTCGCGATGCTGATCTCACCAACACCCGTGGACGAATCCTGGCCCAAGGGGACATGAACCTCGCCACCAGCGCCGGCATTGGCAATGTCAGTGGGCTGATTCAATCCAACGTCGGGGTCAGCCTGAACGGCGCCACCATCGACAACAGCCAGACCAGCACCAGCAGCCAGGGGATTGTCGGTATGGATCTGTCCCTGCGCGCCGGCGCCGTGAACAACACCGACGGGCAAGCGCTCGCGGAACGCGACCTCGCCATCATTGCCTCCACTGCCATCACCAACACGCGCGGCACCCTCAGCGCCAAGCGCACCCTCACCCTTCAGGACACTGCCTCCACGCCAAACCAGCGCGCCCTTGCCATCGGCAACAGCAGCGGCGTCATCGTGGCCAACAACGACACGAGTCCCGCCAACAGCATCCTGAGCATCACTGCCAGGAGCCTGGGCGCGGACGGCACCGCGCAAAGCGGTGGCGCCATGGCACTCGACCTGGTGGGTGACATGATCAGCGCCAGTGGCCAGCAGATTCGCGCCGGGGGCGACCTGAGCCTCCAACTCCACGGGGGCACATTCCAGAACGCCGGGCAGTGGCAGGCCGGGCAGGATCTCATGGTGCGCGCAAACCACATTGACAACCGAACCAGCGGCGAGCTGCTCAGTCGTGGCGTCACCTTGCTGGACACCACGCAGAACAGCAGCGGCACCATCACCAACCGCGGCCTTGTGGACGGCATCCATGCCCGCATCAACAGCCAGACCCTGGATAACCTTGGCACCGGCCGCATCTTCGGCAACTTCATCGCCATCGCCGCGCATAGCCTCACCAACCGGGAGGAAACCATAAGCGGCCAAACCAGTGCGGCCACCATCGCTGCACGCGAGCGGCTTGACGTGGGCGCACAGAGCATCCTCAACCGCGAAGGCGCGCTCATGTTCAGCGCCGGGGACATGGCCCTGAGCGGGGCGCTGGATTCCAGCAACCGGGCGATCATCGGCGGCAGCGCCAATTCACAGAGCCTGAACAACCACAGTGCCACTCTCGAAAGCCTGGGCAATATGGCTCTGGCTACCGGTAGGCTGCAGAACACGAACGAGCACCTTAGCTGGACACTGGTGCCGCAAACACAGACCCAGGTGACGCATTGGTTGAGTTCCGAGCTTTATCGCCAATACACCGAGACGGTGCAAGCCGTTCAAGTCACCCTAAGCCGCCCTGGCGTCATCAGTGTCGGCGGTAATCTGCAACTCACGCTCACCGGATCAGGCCTCAATCAAGACAGCCAGATTGTTGTGGGGGGCGCCATCTCCGCTCAAGCGGACGCGCTGAGCAACCAGTCGACAACAGTTGAAGCTCCTACACTTCGAAGCGGTACCGTCAATCAGTGGGGCCAGGTTGGCGAAGAGTGCGGTTGGCACAGGTGGAGATGGAAATGCGATGCCGTTTATGGCTGGATTTCAAGCCCCTACCAGGAAACTATCGCCCGCGAAGTCCCCCTGCCGGTCTTGCGGTTCGAGCAGAACGCCGCGCCTTCCGGCAGCGGGTTGATGATCGCGGCGCTGCCGGCCACCGGTGCCCTGCCCGGTGCCAGTAGCGGTAATTCCCTGACCCCAACGCTGGCCCTCGACAGCCAGAGCCTTGACGCCTCCGTCCAAGGTCCTGGCCAGGCCGACTCCGGCTCCGGCGCCTTGAGCACTCCCACCCTCTCCCCCCAACCTGCCCCGGCGCTTGTCCTGCCCAACAGCAGCCTGTTCAGGATCGACCCCGGCAGCAACGCCCGCTATGTGGTGGAAACCGATCCCCGCTTCGCCAGCTACCGCCAGTGGCTGTCCAGCGACTACATGCTCTCGGCGCTGGGAGCCGACCCGGCCTTGACCGAAAAGCGCCTCGGCGATGGCTTCTACGAGCAACGCCTCATCCGCGACCAGGTGGCCGCGCTCACCGGCTACCGGTTCCTGGGCGACTATCGCAGCGACGAGCAGCAGTACCGCGCCCTCATGAATGCGGGCGCCACCCTCGCCAAGGCCCAGCAGTTGCGCCCCGGCATCGCCCTGTCCGCCCAGCAAGTGGCGCAACTCACCAGCGACGTGGTGTGGCTGGTAAGCCGCACGGTGCAACTGCCCGACGGCACCACCACCACCGCCCTCGTCCCCCAGGTGTATCTCGCCCCCCGGCCGGGCGATCTGGATGCCAGCGGCGCACTGTTCGGCGGCGCGCAGGCCACCGGCGCCCTGATCAGCGCCAGCGACATCAGCCTCGCCCTGCAGGGCACCCTGAACAACAGCGGCACCATCGCCGGTCGGCGCCTGCTCAACATCGGCGCGGGCGACATCCGCAACAGCGGCCTGGTGCAAGGCGATGCGGTGCTGCTCAATGCGCGGCAAGACCTCTCCATCGATGGCGGCCGCGTGGCCGCCGTCACCGGCCTGGCGGTGCGCGCCGACGGGGCGCTGTCCATCACCAGCACCACCGCCCAGGGCGCCGGGGCGGCGGGCAACGGTGTATTCGCCTCCCGGCAGCTCGATCGCGTGGCCGGCCTGTACGTGAGCGGCCCGGCAGGCTCGCTGCTGGCCTCCGCCGGTGGCGCCCTCACCCTCACCGCGGCGCAGATCCGCAATGCCGGCACGGGCATCAGCCAGCTGCAATCCGATGGCAGCCTCACCCTGGACACCGTGCGCCTCACCAGCAGCCTCGATGTCACCCGCGACAGCCGCAACTACGCGCGAGCGAACACTAGCCAGGACGCCGGCAGCGACATCAGCGCCGCCGGTTCGCTCACCCTGCTCTCGCGCGGGGACATGGAGCTGCGCGCCGCGCGGCTCCAGGCGGCGGACGCCCTCGACCTGAGCGCCACCCAGGGCAGCATCGCCATCCAGGCCGGCCAGAGCAGCTTCGACATGCAGACCGCCAGCTACAGCCGCTCCCGCGGCGGCTTCCTGGGCCTGGGTTCCAGTTCCACCACCCAGCGCAGCAGCACCTCGCTCACCACCGCCGTGGCCAGCGAGCTGGGCGGGGCGCGCATTGCCATCGGCGCCGGCCAGGGCCTGGAGATCACCGCCTCCAACGTCCTCGCCGATCGCGAGGTGAGCCTCGGCGCCGCGGGCGACATCACCCTCCGCGCGGGGCAGAACACGCGCACCGAGTCGAGCTTCAGCGCCACCAGCCGCAGCGGGCTGTTCAGCGGCGGCGGCCTCTCCCTCACCCTGGGCCGCCAGCAGTTCAGCCTGGACCAGCAGGCGAGCTTCACCACCGCCGCCCCCGCCACCGTGGGCAGCCTCGCCGGTAACGTGACCATCCGCGCCGGCGGGGCCTACACCCAGGTGGGCAGCCACCTGCTCGCCCCCGGCGGCGACATCGCCATCGAGGCCCAGCGCGTGGACATCCTCGAAGCCCGCGAGACCAGCCGCCAGCAGACCGAGACGCGCTCCCGCCAGAGCGGCCTCACCCTGGCGCTCACCAACCCGGTGGTGAACGCCGTGCAGACCGCCCAGCAGATGGGCGCGGCAGCGGCCGACACCCGCGACGGGCGCATGAAGGCCCTGGCGGCGGCCAGCACCGCCCTGGCGGCCCGCGACGGCGCGCAGGCCTTCCGCGCCAACCCCGGCCAGGCCGGGGGGATTAACCTGAGCATCAGCCTCGGCGGCAGCCAGAGCAGCAGCGCGAGCCTGCAGACCAGCGACCGCGCCGCCGGGTCCACCGTGGCGGCGGGGGGTGATATTGATATTCGCGCCACGGGGGCGAGCGGAGACATCACCGTACGCGGCTCCACGCTGCGCGCCGGCGAGGCGCTGCGCCTCTCGGCCGAGGACAGCATCGCGCTGCTGGGCGCCGCCAACCAGGCCAGCCTCAGCAGCACCAGCCGCGGCTCCAGCGCCGCCGTGGGCGTGGGCATCGCCCTGGGTGGCGGCGCCGGTCCCGGCCTCACCCTCGCCGGCTCCACCAGCCGCGGCAGCGCCGCGGGCGACGATCTCTCCTGGAGCGCCACCCGCCTGGAGGGCCTCACCCTGCGCCTGGACAGCGGCGGCGACACCACCGTGCGCGGCGCCCTGCTCGGGGCCAATCGCGTCGAGGCCACCGTGGCGGGCAACCTGCTGATCGAGAGCCTGCAAGACACCAGCACCTACCAGAGCCGCCAGAGCGCCACCGGTGGCAGCCTCACCCTCGGCCCCACCCCCGGGGGGAGCCTGAACCTCGCCCGCGGGCGCATCAACAGCGACTTCGCCAGCGTCAACGAACAAAGCGGCCTCGCCGCCGGCGATGGCGGCTTCAGCGTGCAGGTCGCCGGCACCACCACCCTGCGCGGCGGGGCCATCACCAGCAGCGAGCCGGCGGTGGCCGGGCAGCGCAACCGCTTCGACTCCGGCGCGCTCAGCGTGCAGGACGTGGCGAACCGGGCGGGGTTTTACGGGGAGAGCGTGGCGGTGAACCTGGCAACCGCTGGCTCCAGTTCAGGGCTGGCCCGGCAGGACGGCGAGGCCGCGAGCCTCACCCAGGCCGCCATCAGCGGGATCGCCGGCAATCGCGGCGCGCGCACCGGCGATGCCGCCACTGGCCTCGCGCCCGTCTTCGATGCCGAGCGGGTGCAGAAGGAACTCGATGCGCAGGTGGTGATCACCCAGCGCTTCGGGTTGGAGGCCAGTCAAGCCATCACCCAGTTCGCCGCCAGCCAGCGCGCGGCCCTGCGACAATTGGTCCGCAACGCCAGCACGCCCGAAGAACAGGCCCAGACCGAGAAAGCCATCAAGGATGTGAACATGCAGGAGCGCGCCTTGAACATCCTCGCCAGCGCCCTCACCGGCACCGCCGGCAGCATGATCACCAAGGAAGCGCTCTCCGCCGCCGCCGAGAAGATGCGCTATCTCATGATCGAGGATTCAATGAAGTTCCCGGGGGTGGTGGACAAAGACGGCAACCCCCTGTTCAGCAATCTGAGCGGCGAGAGCGCGGGGGTCAACGGCGACGGCCGCAAGATCGCCGGAACGCGGGTGGACCTGGATTTGCTGTGCGGGGCAGGAGGAAAAAGATGCGAGTTCAGCTCCAAGGCAGATGGGACGGTGGACAAAAGCGCGCCTGTAAAGTTTGTTGGGGAAGAAGTCCGGAGGCCAGATGGAAGTGTTGCCCGAGAGTCCTACGAGGAATTTCTCAAGTCTTCGGACGGCACGAAAATGCTTTCCGCTCCTTTTGGTGGTCTACAGGGCGGCGCCAGAACATGGCTATTTGGAATGCCCTACGAGAAAGGGGGATGGGTTGACAAGCTGCTTGAAACCTTCGCTGGGCCACACGACTTGATCGGAGGCAAGGCTTCGGGCTTGTATGACGATCAGGGCAATATCAAACAAGGCATGAGCGGTGTTGAGTTGAAGGCATACAACGCCTGGAGTGGGGTAGCTC
>Ga0209990_10000146_pt1 | contig 69617 bp, 39 predicted proteins | sample NOAtaG_6_FD_187304 | JGI IMG/M metagenome (GOLD analysis project Ga0209990, IMG submission 187304) | Freshwater lake microbial communities from Lake Erie, under a cyanobacterial bloom - NOAA_Erie_Diel5S_2200h metaG (SPAdes) (version 2) | ecosystem: Environmental > Aquatic > Freshwater > Lake ... | reverse complement strand
CCGTTCGACACGGTGGGTGCCGCGCGCCGGTGGCTCGACGCGCTCGCGCCTTCGGCACTCGTCTTCGCCAAGCTCGACGTGTGGCCGTTGCTGGTGCGCGAGGCGACGCGGCGCGGCACGCCCGTCGGGCTCGTGAGCGCGGCGCTGGACCCGGGATCGTCGCGGCGCGGTGCGCTGGCGGCCGCCGCGCTGCGCGACGCCTACGCCGCACTCGGCGCGGTCGGCGCGGTGGATGCGACCACGGCGGAGGCCCTCGTGACGCTCGGCGTCCGGCGCGAGGTCGTCTCGGTGACGGGCGACACGCGGTACGATCAGGTGCTGGCGCGCGTCGCCGGCGCGGACGCCGGCGCGGACGCCGGCGCGGACGCTGGCGCGGACGCCGGTGCCTGGGTGGCGCGACTCGGCCGGGGCCGGCCGACCCTGGTCGCGGGCAGCACGTGGCCGACCGACGAGACGGTGCTGCTCGCCGCGTGGCGCGAGATCCGCCGCACTCACCCGACGGCCCGGCTGGTGGTGGCGCCGCACGAGCCCGTATCGGCGCACCTGGCCTCGCTGGCTGCCCCGCTGCGGGCGCTTGGGGGGATGGTCGCCCCGGTGGACACGCCGGAAGCCGCCGCCGCCGATGTCGTGCTCGTTGACCGCGTGGGCATCCTGGCCGACCTCTACGCGGTCGCCGACGTCGCCTACGTCGGCGGTGGCTTCCATGACGCCGGCCTGCACAGTGTCGTCGAACCGGCGGCTTGGGGAAGGCCGGTCGTGTGTGGTCCGCGAGACGCACGGCAGCGCGATGCCGCGGGATTGGCCGCCGTCGGCGCGCTGCGGCGCGTCGCCGACGCGGCGCAGCTGGCCGCGATCTTGCGCGCTTGGTTCGATGACGGGGCAGCCGCAACGGCGGCGGGGGACGCAGGTCGAGCGGCGATCGAGGCGGGTCGCGGCGCGGCCGCGGCCAGCGTGCGGCTGGTCGAGCGGTTGGTCGAGCGGGCGCCGGGCACGGCCGCGCGCTGATTGCACGGTCGGCGCGACGGCGGCGCCGGATCAACGGCGCACGGTGCGCGCCCGTGCTACTTCGTCCAGACCACCACGGCGCCGCAGCCGCTCATCTGCCGCTGGAACTCCGTCGGCACGGAGACGGCGCTCGGATAGACCTCGATCGCCTTCACGTTGTCCACCGGCACGAAGCGGTCAATGTAGCCGTCGAGCCGATTGAACGGCACGCCGTCCACGAACAGGGCCATCGGACACCAGCCGCCGACGATGTGCATGTTCCGGCCGAAGACGACCGTCTGCCCCTGGTTGTCGCGCGAGACGAGCAGCCCCGCGCGGCCACGCAGCATGTCGCTCGTGTTGAACGGCTTGCGGTTGCGGATCTCCTCTTCCTCGATGAAGTGGCCTGTCGTGGTGATCGCCGCCTTGCGCGCGTAGAAGCCGCGCAGCCGGTCGGCGCGCGGATCCTTGGCGACGACCTTCACGGTGTCGAGGCCCGTCGCCTTCGAGAGGCGCACGTCGAGGTCGTTCGTCTCGGTGGAACCGACGCGGAGCGTGAAGAGCTGCGGCTCGAAGCCGATCCGCCGCACGCGCACGAGGTAGGGCCCGAACGGCACGTTCGGGAAGGCGAACCGACCCTCGGGGTCGGTCATGACGCTCACCGGCGAGCCCATCAGCTCGAGACGCACCCCGCGGAGCGGCTGCCCCGCGTCATCGCGCACCAGACCGCGGATGAAGCCCATCGGCGCGGTCGAACCGCCGCGGTCCCGCGGTCCGCCGATGACGGGACCGGCGCCGACGGGGGACGGCGTTCCCCCCTCGCGGGGAGCAGGCGACGGAGGGGCCAGCAGCGGCGACGCCAGCGACGGCGTGGTCAGGGACGGCGACGACACCGGCCGCGACGGGCCCGCCGGAACCCCGGACCCGACGTCCGACGGGGCCGGTAACGTCTCGCGTATGGTGAGGGACAGCGACACGGTCGCCACCGCCGGCGCCTTGAGCGCGAAGGCCAGGGGCTCGTAGCCGTCGCCGGTGACGGTCACGGCGACGTCGCCGGGCGCACCGAGGCAGCGCAGCTCGAAGCGGCCTTCGCTCCCCGTGCGCGTCTCGGCCTGCCGTGCGTCCACCGCGACGCGGAGACCGTGCACCGGCAGGGAGTCGAGCGTCAACACCACTCCCGCAATGGCCACCTGGTCGTGGCAACGCGGCATCGCAGGTCCCTTCGCGATCACCTGCGCGGCGGCGGCCGCCGGCCCCACCGCCGCCGCGGTGCCGATGGCGAGGACGAGCCCCGCCGCAGGGACGCGGATGCGACGCCGCATGCTACCTGCCCGCCAGCGCCGCCTTGACGCGATTGGCGAAGCGCTCCTCGAAGACGCCGAGCGACGAGCACTGTACGGTTGACTGCATCGCCAGCGGATTGCTGCCGTTGGAGCTGAAGACGAGGGCCAGGTCGCTCTCGTTCGTGCCGGCCGGCACGAGCTGCGCGATGACCGTCATCGAGATGACGTACGTATCGGCGTTGTCGTAGCCGCTCGAGCGGCCGCAGTCGAGCAGTTCGCGAAGCGGCCACTTGTTGAACTGCCGCCGGGCCTCGAGGCCGTCAATCTGCAGCAGGAACACCTGCGGGTCCTGCACCGATGCCGGCAGACCGAAGTCGGCCCACGCCTCGCGCAGGGCCGACCAGGCATCAGCCGGTTTCACCGCGAGGCGGGTCTTCACGACGTCCTCGCGCTGGAGGAGGTTGAGCCGGAGGTTGCCGGCGACCTGCATGCGCGGTACCGCCCCGATGTTGCGGTCTGCGGGGCTGGACGAGGCGCACGCGGCGCCCCCGAGCGTGACGCCGAGCGAGACGCCGAGCGAGACGACGAGCAAGGGACGGGTCATGGGGGAAATATCGGGGAAGCGGCGGCCCCGGAAAAGGGCACGGGATGGCGACCCGAGGGCCACCATCCCGTGTCCTTGCCGAAGCGTACGTGGCTTACGGGTTCCGATCCGGGAGGAAGCGGAAGCCAGGGGTAGCGAAGACCGGACGATCGGCCGTCGCCAGGTTGCCGGTGACCGGCGCGACCGACGGCGGGAAGACGACGCCGGTGATCACCGAACCGGCCGCTCGCACCGAGGCCGACGGGGGCACCGTCGTGGGCTGGCCCGTCAGGCCGGTCAGCAGCACGCCGGCAATGGAAGCCGACGCGACGGCCGTACCCGGCGCCGCGGCCGCCTCGACACCGAACTGGTACGTCGAAGTCGCGGGGGTGGCGGGGCGGACCGGCACATTCGCGTACGCCGACGCGGCGAACGGCGCGAGCGCCGCGAACGACGCCGAGGCCGGCAGCGCAAGGGGCGGCACGCCGTCAGGATTGACGAGCACATTCACGTTGCCCACGATGCTCGCCGGGACGGCATGGATCGCGCGGAACGCGAGCTGACCGGCCGGGGGCGTCGGGATGTTGTCCTGGATCACGATGAGCGAGTCCTGGTCACCCTGGGCTCGGCCGGCGTGGACGATGGTGTAGTAGGTGCCGGCGACGAGCGAGACCGTCCGCTCCTCGATGACCTGCTGCGACACGGCCAGCGACTGGCCGAGCGGGAAGGCCGCCGGGTTGGTGAAGACGCGGATCTGGCGGTTGCCCGCCGGCGTCCCCTGGTAGGGGGTGAACGACCGGAACTGCACGCCGATGAACGGCTGCGAGTCGTCAATGCGGTCGATGTAGCGGAAGTCGAGCGAGTTGGTGTCGGGCACCGCGTTCACGTAGCGCACGAACGCGAGATCGCGCTGCGGCGGGGCGACGCCCTTGTTGGGATCGGTGTTGTCGCACCCGGTCGCGACGAGCGCGGCGCTCGCGAGGACCAGGGCCAACGTCCGGTGTGTCATGAGATGCTCCATGGAATGAAGTGCGGTCGGCGGGTCAGTTGGCGGGCCCGCCAGGGCCGCCAGGAGATGGGTTGGTCGGCGTATCTCCGCCGGCAAAACCGAAGAGGCGGGTGCCGACGGCCGTCCCGAGCGCCGCGGCCCCGAGGCCGACGACGAGCGAGGTCCGGACCTTGTCGAGCGTCCGCACCGAGGCCCGGCCGATGTACTGGCGCGGGAAGGGCACGGTCTCACCCGTCCAGGTGAAGTAGTCACCGTTCATCGTGACCACCTGCGAGACCGCCACGCGCAGCGTGTCGGCCTCGGCGGCCACGAGGCGCCCGCGGACGTACTCGGCCTGACGGCCGACCACGCCCGCGAGGCGCAGGCGTCCCTCGTCCGTGAGGTCAACCTGGAGCTCCGTCGGCGCGCTGGGCGCCGGCGAAGCATCCATCGGGACGAGCGAGTAGCACCCGCCGGCGCCCGAGAGGGCACCGGCGGCGGCCATCCACCGCCCCAGTCGAATCACGAGAGAGGAACGCATCACGGACTCAGTAGCCGTACGTTCCGCGGCTCGCAGCGCCGTCACGAGCGCTGTCGCCGTTCCACGGGCGGCTGGCCGAGCGCAGGGGGGCATCGAACTCTCCCCACGGGATCGGGAACTGCAGCGGGGTGGCGTCCGCCAGATCACCCCAGCGGCGGGAGTCGAAGAACCACGAGCCCCAGTAGGTGAACTGGGTCTCCATGCGCTTCTCCCACTTCATCGCCTCGAAGAGGGTCGGGCAGGCGAGCGTGTACGTCGTGCCGTTCGAGGACGACGGCACGCGGGGCACACACTGGTTGCCGACGGTGCCGACGGCGTCCGTCGTGGCGTTGAGCGCCGCGACGTTCGACAGCCCCGCCGCACTCCGCGACGTGGCGATGAGCGCACCGGCGCCGGGCTGGCCGAGCCGCATGAGCGCTTCGGCCTGGATCATCCGGTTCTCGACGACCGTGAAGACCGGGAAGGCCCCCACGCGTCCGGCCGAGTTGAAGGCGCGGAAGCGGATGTTGCTGTAGGCCGAGAAGCCCCAGCCGCCGTCGTTGGCGTCGCCGTCCGACGCCCGGTTCTCGAAGTAACGACCCGGGGCCGCCTGCTGCGCGGCACGGCTGGCGCCGGTCGGCATGCGGTTGTCGTACGTCTGCATGACGGCGACGAACGACGGATTGTCGCGCGAGCGGTTCTGCAGCGCGGTGTTGAGCCAGCCAGCGAAGGCGCCGGTGGTGTCGGCCATGCCGAGCACGAACGGCGTCATGACGTGCCAGTTCGGACCGGCGAAGTTCTGCGCGATCCAGTTCATGGCCCAGCCGCCCGACGGGTTCATGTTGACCGTGAGGTCGGCCGTGATCCCGTTCGTCGCGTCGGCCAGCACCGAGGCCCAGTCGATGGCCGCCGCTTCGGTCGGATTGCGGGGCTGCGAGATGCGCATGCGGGCGCGGTGCGACCGCATGACGCGCCGCATGTCGGCCGTGCTCGTGACGCCGGCGTTGAGCCAGCTGCCAGGGAAGGCCGTACCGGCAGCGCGACTGTCGATCGAGTCGAGCAGGGCGATCGCCGTGTCCAGCGCAGCCAGACCGTACGTGGCGCCTGCGGTGCGCGCCACGATCGGCGGCGCGTCGCCCGACCCCGGACGCACGATCGTCACCGAGTCGTAGCCCGCGGCGAGCATGGTGTTGGCCAGGCCGACACAGAAGTACGCGAACGACCGGGCGCGGAGGTCCGCCCCGACGCTGCCGAGCGACGTGCCGGCGGCGATGGTCTGGATGCCGACGGCGGCGATCTTCGCCGCCACCTGCAGCCCGAACCACGGCCCGCTCAGCGAGGCCGTGCCGCCGTTGCCGCGCGAGTTGTCAACCGGGTTGCGCGGCATCGCACCGCGCGGGCCCATGTTGGCATTCGCGAGGCCCGAGAAGTTCTCGAACGCCTGGACCTGGAAGGCAGTCTGCAGGTTGTCGAAGCCGGCGAGCGTGGCGCTGTGGACGGAGTTGTAGCAACCGCCGATGAAGTTCTCGAGATCGGCGGGGCGCCCGAGCGCGCGCGCGCGGTCGGGCGAGTTGGGATTGAGGACGTCGAGCCGTTCGGTGCACGCGGTGAGCGCCGCGAGCGCCATGACTCCCGTCGTCAGTCGAAAGACGGAACGCATAGGTCTCCTGGGAATGAGCCGGGTCCGGCCGGGGGGCGCATGCCCCGCGGCCGAGTCCGGATCAGAAGCTCGTCGCGAGCGAGAAGGTGAACGTGCGCGGATTCGGGAAGGTGAAGTTGTCGAACGCGTTCAGCACCCCTGACCCCGCCGTCCCGCCGGTTGCCCCGACCTCGGGGTCGAAGCCGCGGTAGTCGGTCCAGGTGACGAGGTTGCGGCCGATGACGGCCACCTGCCAGTCGCCGCCCAGGCGCGGAAGCTTGCCCAGCCGGTACGACAGGGTGACCTCGCGCAGACGGACGAACGAGCCGGACTCCGTGTTCCAGTTGTTCGGCCCGAGCACGTCGTAGATGCCGCCCAGACCCAGACCGGACTCCGGCGGGCCGGCGCGGTAGTAGTACGACATCGGCTTCGCCTCGGCGACCGTCTTGTCGATCTGGTCCGAGCCGCCCCAGTTGAAGTCGAGGAGCGACCAGGTGAGGCCCTGGTTCATCACCACGCGGCCGATCGTCGCGTCGGTGAGCGCGAAGGCCGTCAGGCGCTTCCAGGTGAAGTTCTGCGCGAACGTGTACCGGAAGTTCGGCAGTACGCTGCCGAGCGGCCGGTTCGCGTCGGCGCCGCCGAGCGAGTCACGCAGGCGGAGCGGATGGCCCCACGCGGCCTGGACGCCCCAGGGGGCCTCACCGGCCGGCAGGATCGCGTTCCACAGGTTGCGCGTGATGCCGTCGCCGAGATTGTTGCCGGCGCCCGACAGGTTGCCCGTCGAGCCACCCACCCACACGACGAAGCCGTCGCTGTTCACCTGGAACGGCTGGCCGGCGCCGCAGAGGGCCTGGTAGTTGACCGGGGTGGCCGTCGGCGAGGAACGCCACGCCGTCGGGAGCTCGCCGCAGCTGCGCACGAACGCGCGACCGCGAAGCTCGCCGTAGGGCAGCCCGTTCTCGATGCGGAAGACCGAACCGCCGTTCTGCACACCCGGGGCGGCGAAGTTGAAGCCCGGGATGTCGAGCTGCGTCACGCGCGAGCGGACGTAGTCGTAGTTGAACGTGACGGAGTAGGACAGGTCGCGCTTCTCGATGACCGGAATGCGAACCTGCGTCTCGAAGCCGTTGTTCGACAGCGTGCCGGCGTTGCCCCACGACGAGCCGAAGCCCGCCGCCGCCGGGTTGGGCACCAGCAGCAGCTGGTCGGTGGCGTCGTTGCGGTAGCGCGACGCCGAGATCGAGATGCGGTCGAAGAGCGTCGCCTCGAAGCCGAGGTCCTGCTCGATGACGATTTCGGGACCGAGGAGACGGTTGCCGAGGACGCCGAAGGTCGCCAGACCCGCGGCGTTCAGGGCGTACGTCTCGTACTGCGCCGCGAAGTTCGGGCGGTTGCCCGCCGTGCCGTACGACCCGCGGAGCTTGAGCTCGGTGAGGCCCGGGACCTTCGGGAGCCACTTCTCCTGCGTCACGCGCCAGGCACCCGACACGCGGCCGTACGTCTGCCAGCGGTTGTCGGTGCCGAAGAGCGACGATCCGTCGCGACGGATCAGGAGGTCGAGGATGTAGCGGTCGTAGGCGTCGAAGTTCACACCGGCGAACGCGCCGATCTGGCGAACCTGATTCTGGGCCGAGCCGCCGTTGCGCTGCGTCGCCTGCGTGTTGGCGATCTGCGGCACGCCCTGCACGGACAGGAACAGGCCCTGCGCGTTCTGGCCGTCGAAGTTCTGCTGCTCGTAGAGGTAGCGGGCGGTGTAGCGGACGTTCACGGGCCCGAGCGTCTGGCGGGCGGTCGCATTGACCGAACCGTTGAGCGACTGCTGCGTCTGCGCGTAGTAGAACGTGCCACCGCGCGGGATGTTCGGGTCGAGGCCCGTCGTACGGAAACCGAGGTCGTTGAACTCGAAGCCGTTCTGCCGGGTGAGGTCGGTCGAGAAGTTGGCCTCGATCTCGGCCCAGTTGTTCGGCGTCCAACGCCCGGTCGCGCCCGCGATGATGCGGTCGTTGAGGTCGTTGCGCTTGTTGTTCGTCAGGGCGTACAGCGGGTTCTCGTTCTGGAGGCCGCCGCCCTGCAGGTTGCTGCGGATGTAGTACCGGCCCAGCGTGTCGCGCTGGTTCAGGTTGACGATCGCCGGCACGCGCGTCAGGCGGAAGAACGGCGAGGTGCCCGTGAAGCCGCCGCCGCCGTTCTCGAACGAGGCGCCGTCGTTCTCGCGCCGCGAGTACATCGAGTTGAGCGAGAACGACAGCTTGTCGTTGACGCGGTGGTCGAGGTTCAGGCGGTACCCGATGCGCTGGTCGCCCTTGAGCCCCGTGACCGCGCCGCCGTTGTTCTGGAAGTTGACGCTCGCGAAGAACGACGTGCGGCCGAAGCGGCCCGTGGCGTCGAGGTTGTACAGGCCGAAGTCACCCGGCGTGCCGAACTGGTCCACGGCGTTGTAGGTCTCGTTCGGCCAGTAGTTCGACTGGAAGCGGCCGCGCAGCAGCAGCGCCTGCGACGACGCACCCGGGTCGAGCGGGAAGCCCACCGGCGTGAGCGCGATGTCGCCAGGGGCGTTGTTCACGCGGGCCTGCTCCGCCCGGTAGTCCACCGTGCCGAGGCACTGGACCAGCGCACCCGCCAGGGCGTTGCCGCCCGTCTGCTGGACGCACATGCGGTTGTTCTGCTCGTTCTGCCACAGGCCGTGGCGCTGCGCGATCTGGATCGAGCGCGGGATGTCGGACGTGCCGTACTCGGTGCGGACCTGGAACTTGATCGAGTTGTTCGAGCCCGACTTGCCGGTCTTCGTGGTGATCGAGATGACGCCCTGGCCCGCGCGCGAGCCGTACAGCGACGCCGCAGCGGCGCCCTTGACGACCTCGACCGACTCGATGTCCTGCGGGTTGATGTCGGGGAGCGGACCCTGCAGGATCACGCCGTCCACGATGTAGAGCGGGTCCTGGCCGCGGCCCGAGGCGTTGATGGACGTCGGACCGCGGAGCAGCACCGCCGGCTGCGCGCCGGGGCGGCCCGAGGCCGAGACGATGTTCGCGCCCGGCACCTTGCCCTGCAGCTGCGTCAACGGGTTGACCGCGGGCACGGGCATGTCGGACGCATTTACCTGGGTGACGCTGAAGGGCACCTTCGTCTGCTCGGTCGCGCCGGTGACGCCGGTCACGACGACCTGCTGCAGGCGGGCGAGGTCCTTCTTGAGATTGAAGTCGAACGTCGCCTGGCCGGCCCGGAGCACGAAGGACCGCGACTCGGGCGCATAGCCGATCGCGCGGGCGCGCACCTGAACCGACGCGCCGCTCAGGCGCGCCGCCGGGATGGTGATGGTGTACTGACCGTTGGCGTTCGTCCCGACCGAGATGGACAGGTCGGGGATGGTGACGTTGGCGCCCTCGATCGGGACGCCGTCGCCGGTGACGCGACCCGAGATGGTCGCCACCTGCTGGGCACCGGCGCTGGAGACGGCGCCAAACAACAGCGTCGCCCCGAGCAGGAGCCTCGACACGCGAGTGGACATGGGTGATGTGGGGCTGAAGTGGGGTGCTGCCAGACTCCGACGGAACAACCGCATGCGGATTCCATCCCTCCCGGCGCGCAGGACGCGCCATGCTCCTCGGATCGCCGACGACGGGAATCCCTCGAAACCCGCCGTGACCGACCGACGTACGCCTGCCGAACGAGTCCCCGGGGGACCCGCTGTCCGAACTCGCGGCGCGCGCATGGCGCGCTCCGCCGTGCCGAACGGCACACGCCGCCCCCGTTACCGGAGGGCGACAATTCGCAAGCTTAAGGGACTGCGATTGGCCGGGTCAACCCGCAGAATCCTCGGGTTTTCGTCGAAGGGCGCGCTGCGGAAAAAGACACGGGCCACTGTCGCGATCCGCGACAGGGCCCGTTCCGCAGAGGGCGAACGGACCGGATCACCCGATCGTCGCCCGCTCCGTCACGACCCGGACCACGTTGTCCACGACCTGCAGGAAGCCGCCATCCACCGTGATCGCGGGGGCCGTCGCACCGCCGATCCGCAGGGTGCCCTTCCCCAGCAGCGTCATCAGCGGCGCGTGGCCCGGCAGGATACCGACCTCGCCGTCGAACGCCGGCACCACCACCTGGCTGGCCTCGCCCTCGTAGAGCGTCTTCTCCGGCGAGACCACCGCGAGCCGCAGCATGGCCATGGCGATCAGCCCTTGGCGAGCGCGTCGGCGTTCGCCTTGATGTCGTCGGCGCCGCCGCACATGAAGAACGCCTGCTCGGGGAAGGCGTCGAACTCGCCGGCGCACAGCCGCTCGAACGACCCGATCGTCTCCTCGAGCTTGACCTGCTTGCCCGCGCGTCCGGTGAACTGCTCGGCCACCGAGAACGGCTGCGACATGAAGCGCTGGATGCGGCGCGCGCGCGCGACCGTCTGCTTGTCCTCCTCGGAGAGCTCGTCCATGCCGAGGATGGCGATGATGTCCTGGAGCTCCTTGTAGCGCTGCAGGAGCCGCTGCACCTCGCGGGCGACCTTGTAGTGGCGCTCGCCGACGTACTGCGGGTCGAGGATGCGGCTGGTCGAGGCGAGCGGGTCCACGGCGGGGTAGATGCCGAGCTCCGAGATGGGGCGCGAGAGCACGACGGTCGCGTCGAGGTGAGCGAACGCCGTCGCCGGCGCGGGGTCGGTGATGTCGTCGGCCGGCACGTAGATCGCCTGCACCGAGGTGATCGAGCCGTTCTTGGTCGAGGTGATGCGCTCCTGCAGCTCGCCCATCTCCGTCGCCAGCGTCGGCTGGTAGCCCACGGCGCTCGGCATGCGGCCGAGGAGCGCCGAGACTTCCGAGCCCGCCTGAGTGAAGCGGAAGATGTTGTCAATGAAGACGAGCACGTCCGCGTTCTCCCGGTCGCGGAAGTACTCGGCCACCGTCAGGCCGGCGAGGCCGACGCGCAGGCGCGCCCCGGGCGGTTCGTTCATCTGGCCGTAGATCAGCGCGACCTTCTCGAGGATGCCGGCTTCCTTGAACTCGAGGTAGAGGTCGTTGCCCTCGCGCGTCCGCTCGCCCACACCGCAGAACACCGACTTGCCGCCGTGCACCTTGGCGACGTTGTTGATCAGCTCCTGGATGACGACGGTCTTGCCGACGCCGGCGCCGCCGAAGAGGCCGATCTTGCCGCCCTTCACGAAGGGGGCGATGAGGTCGATGACCTTGATGCCGGTCTCGAAGACCTGGGTCTTCGGCTCGAGCGAGACGAAGTCGGGGCGCTGGCGGTGGATCGGCCAGCGCTCGGCCGAGGCCGGGATGTCGGGGCCCATGTCCACGGGCTCGCCAAGGACGTTGAGGATGCGACCGAGGGCCGGCGCGCCGACGGGGACGGTGATGGCGGTCCCGAGGTCGAGCGCCTCCATGCCGCGCGTCACGCCGTCGGTGGTGCTCATCGCGACCGCGCGGACCTGGTTGCGGCCGATGTGCTGCTGCACCTCGGCGACGACCTTGGCCGGTCGGCCGTCGGCGTCGGTGAACGTGATCGCGAGCGCGTTGTAGAGCTCGGGCAGGTGGCCGTTCTCGAACTCGACGTCGAGGACGGGACCGATGATCTGGACGACCTTGCCGGCAACGAGGGTGGCAGTGGACATGGCGATTCGACTCGGGAACGTGCCGCGTCACGGATGACGCGTCGCGGGTGGCTCGAACGGGCGGTGGCTCGGGCGGTGGCTCGGGCGGTGGCTCGGGCGGTCAGCCGGCGAGCGCCGAGGCGCCGCCGACGATTTCTGCGATTTCCTGCGTGATCTGGGCCTGGCGGGCCCGGTTGTACGTGCGGCGAAGGTTGCCGAGGAGATCGGTGGCATTGTCCGTCGCGGCCTTCATTGCCGTGCGCCGGGCCCCCTGCTCGCCGGCGACGGTCTCGACGAGCTGCCGATAGACCGCGTTGCGCACGGCCAGCGGCAGCAGTTCGCCGAGGATCGCCTCCGGTCCGGGCGAGAGCAGGTAGTCGCGCGCGGGGCCCTTGCGGGCCGGCGGCGTCACCGGCAGGACGCGCTCGGTCGTCGGCGGGGTGGAGAGCACCGAGTTGAACTTGGCGTACACCACATAGACGCCGTCGAGTTGGCCGCTGATGAAGCGGGCCATCAGGTCGTCCACGAGCGATGCCGCATCGGCGGCCGTGGGCTTGTCGCCGAGGTCGGTGCGCTGCGTGGCGAGGGGACGGCCGAGGTACTTGAAGTAGCCGATCCCCTTGCGGCCGGCCACGTGCATCTCGACCTCGAGCCCCTGCCCCTCGAGCCGCTTGAGCAGCGCCCGGGTTTCCTTGAGGATGTTCGCGTTGAACGCGCCGCAGAGACCGCGGTTCGTCGTGAGCAGGAGCACCGCGACCTTCTTGGGCGCCGCCGGCTGGCGGAGCAGCGGGTACTGCTCGGCGAGCTCGGCGGTGTAGAGGTCGGCGATGACCTCGGAGAGGGCGTTGGCGAAGGGGCGCGCCGCGGCCACGCGGTCCTGGGCGCGCTTCATCTTCGACGTGGCGACCATCTCCATCGTCTTCGTGATCTTCTTGGTGTTCTCCACGGACTTGATGCGCCCGCGGAGCTCGCGGCCCTTGGCCATCAGCGCCTCCGGCCGGCCTTAGGAGGCCGCGACCTGCTTGTACGCCGCGATCCCCTGCTTGAGGGCCGCCTCGGTGTCCTTCGAGAGCGCCTTCTCCTTGAGGATCGCCTGGCCGACCTGCGGGTACTGGGCGGCCATGAACTCGTGGAACCCCTTCTCCCAGGCGCGGACCCGGTTCGTGCCGACGTCGTCGAGGTGTCCGTTGGTCACCGCGTAGATGATCATGACCTGCTGCTCGACGGCCATCGGCTCGTACTGGCCCTGCTTGAGCACCTCGACCGTGCGCGCGCCGCGCTCGAGCTGCCGCTTGGTGGCGGCATCGAGGTCGGAGGCGAAGGCCGCGAAGGCCTCCAGCTCGCGGTACTGCGCGAGGTCGAGCCGCAGGCGGCCGGCGACGCCCTTCATCGCCTTGATCTGGGCCGAGCCGCCGACGCGGGAAACCGAGATGCCGACGTTCACCGCCGGGCGCACGCCCGCGTAGAACAGGTCGGACTCGAGGAAGATCTGGCCGTCGGTGATCGAGATGACGTTCGTCGGGATGTAAGCCGACACGTCGCCGGCCTGCGTCTCGATGATCGGCAGCGCGGTCAGCGAGCCGCCCGGCTTGAAGATCGTCTGGTTGTCCACGACCGACGGGTCGTTGCTGAGCTTCGCGGCGCGCTCGAGGAGGCGGCTGTGCAGGTAGAACACGTCGCCGGGAAACGCCTCGCGGCCGGGCGGCCGACGGAGCACCAGCGAGAGCTGGCGGTACGCGGCGGCCTGCTTGGTGAGGTCGTCGTACACGCACAGCGTCGGCTGCCCCTCGTGGTACATGAAGTACTCGGCCATCGCGCAGCCCGAGTACGGGGCGATGAACTGCATCGGCGCCGGGTCGGACGCGTTGGCGGCGACGATGATGGTGTACTCCATCGCGCCGGCCTGCTTGAGGCGCTCCTCGACACCACGCACCGTCGAGGCCTTCTGGCCGATCGCGACGTAAACGCAGATGACGCCCTTGCCCTTCTGGTTGATGATCGTGTCGATCGCGATCGCCGTCTTGCCGGTGCCGCGGTCGCCGATGATGAGCTCACGCTGGCCGCGGCCGATCGGGATCATCGCGTCGATCGCCTTGATGCCGCTCTGCAGCGGCTCCTTCACCGGTTCGCGCACGATGATGCCCGGCGCCGGCGACTCGACCTTGCGCGACATCGTCGTGCGGATCTCGCCGAGCCCGTCGATCGGGCGGCCGAGGGCGTCCACCACGCGGCCGACCATCGCCGGCCCGACCGGCACCTCGAGCACCCGCTTGGTGCGGCGGACGTCGTCGCCCTCCTTCAACTGGAGGTAGTCGCCGAGGATGACGGCGCCGATGTTGTCCTCCTCGAGATTCAGCGCCATCCCGGTGATGACCTGCTTCGTCTCGGACGAGGTGATCTCGAGCATCTCGCCGGCCATGCACTGCGACAGGCCGTAGATGCGGGCGATGCCGTCCTTCACCTCGAGCACGGTGCCGACTTCCTCGACGTCGAGGGCGGCGAGATCGGCGGCCTCGATCTCCTTGAGCAGGATGTCCTTCAGTTCACCGGGGCGGAGCGACGTCTGGGAAGCCATCGGGGCAAGTCGGCGGAAAGCGACGGAAGGTGCGGGACTGCTGCGGCATGCGCCCGTCATCGCTGGTGGCGAGGGCCGAAAAACCGCAGACAGAAGAAGTTACCCGATTTCCGGGGGGGCTTCAACCGGGGGTCGGGAGAAGCGCCCTGTTTCGATGCCCCGGCGTTCGGACCCCCGGTCCGCCGGCCGCGACCGCCTCGATGGGCGCTAGCTCCGACTCCGGGCGTGTCCGCGCACGAAGTGATCCGCCAGCTCCGCCGGCCGGAGCCGCGCCAGCGAGGAAGGGGTGAGCCCCACGATCCGCCGCGTCGCCGTCGCGAGGTGACTCGCCGAGGCGAAGCGCAGCACGCGCGCGACGTCCCCCGTGTCGTAGAGCGGGTTCTTCGCCAGCGCCGCGGCGGCGGCGAGCCGCACGAAGTCGATCACCCGCTTGAGGTTGGGCGCCCCCGCGGCCGCGAAGGCGCGGCTGAGGTGCTCGCGGCTCACGTCGAGCCGCGCCGCCACGTCACTGGTCGTCACCGGACGGCCGCCGAGCGCGACGAGCACGTCCCACGCGGCCCGCTGCACCGGCCGTACCAACCGGAACGCCGCCGGCGGATCGGCCATCGCGCTCGCGAAGCGTACCGTGAAGCCGCTGCGCAGGACGAGCGGCGCGACGAGGGCGTCGTCGATCCCGTCGGCCAGCACGTCGCCCATGCCGAGCCGGATCGCCCGGTCGATCGCCGGCCCGTCGGCGGCCCGCCACGCCGCAGCGCCGAACCACGCGGCGGAGGGCAGGTCGGGGACGAGGCCGGCCGCCTGCCAGGCGCTTTCGCCGGAACCGAGGTCCACGAGGACCGCGTCCACCAGTTGCTGGCGCAGGGCCGCGCGGAAGGCCGGCAGGTCGGCCGTCAGCGTGACGTGCACGCGACGCCGTGGGAGCTTCTGCAGCGAGGCCCGCACCCGCTCGCGCCCGGCGAACGCGACGAGCCCCAGCGGCGGCAGGGGTCCCATGGGTCAGCGCGCGGCGAGGCGCGCGTGGGCGAGCCGCAGCACCTCGCGGGCGTTCGCGTACGAGAGCCGCTCGACGGCCGCCTCGAAGGCGAGCCAGCGGCAATCGGTGATCCCCTCGTCGTGCTGCGGCACCGGCTCCCCGCGGTCGGCGCGCATTAGGAAGAAGTGGCAGACCTTGTGGACGAGGCGCCCCTTGTGCCGGAAGTGCCAGTCGATCGTGTCGAGCGCCCCCTCGTTCACGACGGCCGCGAGGCCGGTCTCCTCGCCCACCTCGCGCACGGCGGCGGTGGCCGCGTCCTCGCCGGCTTCGAGGTGCCCCTTGGGGAACCCCCAGTTCCGGTAGCCGTCGCGGATCAGCAGGAAGAGCGGCACGCCGTCGCGGAGGCGATAGACGATGCCGCCCGCCGAGACCTCCTCGCGGGCCGCGACGCGGGCCGCGACGCGGCCGGGCCGGGCGTCGCCGGCGGCGCCGGAACGCGCCACTACACGCCGGCGGGCGTCTCGAGCGACGCCTTCCCCTCGATGAACTGCCGCACGATCGGGTCGTCCGAGCGGCGGATCTCGTCCACGGTGCCCACCTGGCGCACCTTGCCCTCGTAGAGCATCGCGATGCGCGTGCCGACGTGGTAGGCGCTGCGCATGTCGTGCGTGATCACGATGCCCGTCACCCCGAGGCGGTCGCGCATGCGGACCATGAGGTTGTCGATCACGGCGCTGGTCACCGGGTCGAGGCCCGTGGTCGGCTCGTCGTAGAGGAGGTACTTCGGGCGCATCGCGATCGCCCGGGCGATGCCGACGCGCTTGCGCATGCCGCCGGAGAGCTCGGCGGGGAACTTGTCCTGCACGCCGGGAAGGTCCACCAGCCCGAGGACCTCGTCCACCCGCTCCTCGATCTCGAGCGGCGACATCGTCCCCAGCTTGCGCAGGCCCATCGCCACGTTGTCGCCGACGGAGAGGGAGTCGAACAGGGCGGCGAACTGGAAGACGTAGCCGATCTTCCCGCGAAGGGCGTAGAGCTCGCGCCGCGGCAGCGTCGGCACATCGAGTCCATCAACGATGACCGTGCCCTCGTCGGGCTCGAGGAGCCCGACGATGTGCTTGATCGCCACCGACTTGCCCGTCCCGGAGTAGCCGATGATGACCACGGTCTCGCCCTCGGTGACGTCGAGCGAGAACCCCTGGAGGACGCGCTTGTCGCCGAACGCCTTGTGCACGTTCTTGAGACTGATCATGTGCGGAGTGTAGCGGGGGCGGCGGGATCACAAAAGAGAAGCGCGGCCCCCGTGCAGGGAGCCGCGCTCGCTGGAACTGCCCCCGTGGCGCGGGCGTCACCGGTCACGCGTGGTGCACGGCCCGGTGCCCCCGCCGGCGGGTACCGCGCAGCCCGGGACCGGTCGCGTCCCGCCGCGGGGGCGCCGATCAGCGCGCGGAGGCGCTCAGGCGGCGAAGGAGCCGAGGGCGCGACCGACGTCGCCCTCGCGGAGCCGCTTGAGGGCGCGGTCGCGCAGCTGGCGCACCCGCTCGCGGGTGACGCCGAGCATCGAGCCGATCTCCTCGAGCGTGTGCTCGCGGCCGCCCTCGAGCCCGAAATAGAGCCGCAGCACCTTGGCGTCGCGCGGCGGCAGCGTGTTGAGCGCCGCTTCGATCTCGTCGGTGAGGAAGCGGTTCATCGCCTCCTCCTCGGTGTCGGGCATCTCGTCGGCGACGAAGCGCTCGATGAGCGAGCGGTCGCCTTCGGGATCCATCGGCGCGTCGAGCCGGACGTCCCCGGTGTTGAGCGCCGCGAGCGACTGGACGACGTCCACCGACAGCCCCGTCACCTGGGCGAGTTCCTCGGGCATCGGCTCGCGGCGGAGCTTCTGGCGGAGGATCTCGGAGGCCTTGATGATGCGCGAGAGGTCGGCGGTGCGGTTGAGCGGCACGCGGACCGTGCGGCCCTGGCGCGCGAGCGAGCTCAGGATCGCCTGGCGGATCCACCAGACGGCGTAGGAGATGAACTTGACGCCCTGGTCGGGGTCGAACTTCCGGGCGGCCGTCAGCAGGCCGACGTTGCCTTCGCCGATGAGGTCGATGAGGGGCAGGCCGCGGTTCTGGTACTTCTTGGCGACCGAGATGACGAAGCGCAGGTTGCGCTTGACGAGCTCCTGGAGTGCGTCTTCGTCGCCCTTGCGGATCTTGCGGGCGAGCTCGATCTCCTCGTGCGCCTTGAGCAGCGGGTACGTGGAGACCTCGTAGAGGTACTGATCGAGGATGTCGCGCTCGGGCTCGTTGGGCGCGATCTCGGCCGGGGCGGAACGCTTCCGGCGGCGCTTGGTCTCGGTCATCTATCGGTGTTCCGCGGAAAGGGTACGGTGTCGGGACAGCGCGTACCGCGTGACGGGTCGTGCGCGTGGCGATCGGAGCCGGAGGCAGGCATCCGGCGAAGCCCTAAAAGATACCGGGCCAAGGGCTTACCGGAAGGTGCCTCCGATTGACATACGCCCCGGCGCCGCCTAGGTTCCCGCCGTCTCAGCCCCGGCCTGCCGGGGGTGGGAATCCCCGGGGGCGTAGCTCAGTTGGGAGAGCGCTACAATGGCATTGTAGAGGTCAGGGGTTCGATTCCCCTCGCCTCCATTCGGGACCGCCGCGAGCCGCGAGGCCGCGGCGGGGCAGGACCGGCCGACGAGGCCGGGTCTCGCGGGAATAGCTCAGTTGGTAGAGCACAACCTTGCCAAGGTTGGGGTCGCGGGTTCAAGTCCCGTTTCCCGCTCTCGGCGCCTCGGCGCCGCACGCTGTTCGGGCGGTTAGCTCAGTTGGTTAGAGCGCCACGTTGACATCGTGGAGGTCACAAGTTCGAGTCTTGTACCGCCCATGGCCGGTTCCGACGGCCCCTGACGCGCCCCGCGGGTATCGCCTGCGGGGCGCGCGGCGTTTCCCTGCCCCGCGTCCGCTGGTAGTTTGTCGCGTCGGCCGCCGCTATCCGGCGCGCCCGCCCATACCCAGCGGAGTTCCCGTGATGCCTTTCCCGTTCGTCCGTACCGCCGCCGCCATCGTCGCCGCGGCCCTCATGCCGGCCGTCGCGGCCGCTCAGGCGGCCGCTCAGGCGGCCGCTCAGGCGGCCGCCCCGGCGGCCGCCGGCCAGTGCGACATTGACGACTCGAAGCCGAAGCAGCTCGGCATGGCCACCTTCACGCTGCAGCGGGTGGCCGGCGCCAAGTCGGCCGCGGACCGCCAGAAGGGGGTGCGCGAGATGACCAAGGCCCTCGGCGAGATGAAGACCGCAGAGAATCCCGCCGGCCAGGCGTTCCTGTACGGCCAGGCGGCGATGATGTGGATGCAGGACCCCGAGGCCCCGGACGTCGTCACGCGCGGCGACTTCGGCCTGCCGGGCGAGAAGGGCGCCTCGCTCGACCTCGTCGTCTTCGCCGATTCGGTGTTCGACCAGGTCGAAGCCCAGAAGCCGAACTGCAAGACGCTCGTCACCCAGTGGCGCGGCCAGCAGGGCTGGTTCCGGAACATCCAGACGGCGTTCACCGCGATCGGCCAGCAGGAGTACGCCAAGGCCGAGGCCGCGGCCCGTCGGTCGCTGATCCTCAATACGCGCAGCGCCTACGCCCCGTACGTGATCGGGGCGGTGTCGCAGCAGCGGATGAACGAATCGCAGGGGGCGGAGAAGGCGGCACTGGCCGACTCGGCCGTGAAGTACCTCGGGCTCGCCGTGGGCGAGGCGGGCAACGACACGTCGTTCGCGGACATCCGCCGTCGCTCGCTGCTGGACATCGGGCGCATCCGGATCGACCAGTTCGAGACGGGCGCGGTCACCGACTTCAAGGGGGCGTGCGGCACGATCGCCCCGCGGGTGGCGCAGGCGTTCGAGGCCTATCTGGCCGAGAACGCGACGCAGCCGGATGCCCTCGCGGCGCGCAACAACCTGGCGAGCCTGCACCTGCAGTGCGGCGACACCGCGAAGGCGGAGGCGGTCTACGACCCGGTGGTGAAGAACCCGACGGCCTACGGCGACATCGAGGCGACGCAGGGCGGCGTGACGATGACGCGCATCAACCGCAACGCCAAGGCGGCCGCGCTGTTCGAGGCGGCGCTGCAGGTGAATCCGTTCCAGCGCGACGCGCTCAACAACCTCGCGGCGACGTACTACAACACGCAGCGGTTCGCGGAGATGATGCCGATCGTGGGGCGGCTCGTCGCGGTGGACCCGAACAACCCCGACAACTGGCTGTGGTACGCCTACGCCTACCAGGGGCTGTCGAAGCCGCTCAAGAACGCGGATCCCAAGAAGAAGGCGTACTCGGACTCGCTCGTGTATTTCAACAACATGAGCGAGACGATGGCCGTCCGGGTGTCGTTCACGAACTTCACGCGCGGCGCGGAGGAGACGAGGCTCGCCGGCACGGTCGAGTACCGGGCGCCGCAGTCCGCGGCGCCGGCGCGGCCGGCCCCGCGCGGCAAGGCGGGGGCGAAGGCCGCGGCCCCCGCGGCGCCGGCCGCCCCGCCGAAGGACGTCACGATCGCCCTCGAGTGGCTCGACAAGTCGGGGACCGTGCTCGAGACGACGCCGGTCGCGGTCGGGGCGGTGAAGCCGGGCGAGACCAAGGAGTTCACGACGTCGGTGAAGAAGACGGGGGTCACCGCGTACCGGTACGCGAAGATCAACTGACGGCTCCGGGCTGACGGTCATCCCCAGACCACGAAGCCCCGCACCCGCTTGAAGTTGGTCAATTCGCGCAGTAACGTTGGGATCTGCCCGCCAGAAGATCGGCGGCAGGCCCTGATGGGGGCTCGTAGCTCAATTGGATAGAGCATCTGACTACGGATCAGAAGGTTGGGGGTTCGAGTCCCTCCGAGCCCGTCCCATCGTTTCACGCGTATTGCCAATCGCTGCGTTCGCGGGGTGTAGCTTAGCCCGGTAGAGCGCCTGCTTCGGGAGCAGGAGGTCGCTGGTTCAAATCCAGTCACCCCGACCAGTGAGACGCCCCCGTCACTCGCGAGAGTGGCGGGGGCGTCGGCGTTCCGGCGGGGGATGTGGCGGGCGGCGCGTCAGGGCGAGACGGTCACCGTGCGAATCGCATCCCCCTGCTGTGTGAAGCCGGGGATGCTGGCGATGACCGTGCTGTTCCCGGCCGAAAGCGGCCGGAAGAACAGGCGGTTGGGGTTCACGGAAGGCGTGGCCGAGCTGCCCGCGGCGATCGTGGTTGACGTCGGAGACGCGGCGACGCCGTTCAGCGCCACGGTGCCGATCGCCGGGGACGATGCCGTGAGGGTCACCACGAGAGCCGTCGCGCCAGCCCGCAGGGCCTGCTGCGTCACACCGTTGCCGTTCGGTGCCCCCACGACGACTTCGAAGCCGATGTCACCGGCCGTCACGGTACGTGTCGTCGGCATGTTGGTGATCGCGACGGCTGGCGTCACGACCGTGACGGTCGGGGCAAGCGTCGCATAGTCCGGCATGCTCAGGCTCAGCGACGCGCCTCCGGTCGTCCCCTCGACCGCAGCGACGACGAACGTCGCCGAGGTCGCCCCGGCGGCGATCGGGATGGTGATCGAGGTGGTGCCGACCGTCGTCGCGTTGGGGGCCACGAGCAGGCGACCGGGATCCTGGCTCAGAATGGTCAGCGACCGCGCGGACGGCGTGGCGACCGCGAACGACACGGATACCGCCCCGGACTGCAGGCCAGCCCCCAGCGTGGTCGGAAGGGCACTCGCGAATATGGCCGGCGCGGTCACGGTGACCGTCAGAGGATAGCCGGCCCGCACCGGGGCCTGCGCCGCCCCGGTCGCCGTCGCCGTGACCGTCGTCGTGCCGGCGACGAGGCCCCGCACTCCGAAGGTCGTGCTCCCGCTGCCGACCGGGATCGTCCGCTGTGCCGGCGACCCCGCCGTGCCACCCACCACCGGCACCGCCACGCTCGGCGTGCCGGTCGCGACATCCACGACCACGGCCGCGCCACCCGCCCGCAGCGCCTGCTGGGTCACGCTCGTGCCGGCGGCGTTCAGCGGCCCGACCCACGCCGTCCAGCTCAGGTCCGCCGACAGCGTCGTCGTCGCCGTGCTCCCGCTCGCCTCCACCCCCAGCGGCCGGATCGTCACCGTCGCCGGCGTGGGCGCGGTGTAGTACTGCGCCGGCGCGGCGCTGATCGTCGCCGTCGTCGCCGTCGTGAGGCCTTCGAGGCCGCTGTAGAAGACGCTCACGCCCGAACTGCCCTGCGGGATCGTCAGCGTGAGACTGCCCGTGCCCGTCGTCGTGGCGTCCGGCGCCAGCACCAGACGCGTCGGGTCGGACGACGTGAAGGTCACGCTCACCCCGCCCGCCGGGGCCGCGGTCTGCAAGTTGTAGCTGATGGACGTCGTCGTTCCCGACCCGACCTCGCTCACGCCGCCGAACGAACTGCTCGGCGCCGATACGGTCAGGGTGAAGGGATAGCCGGCTCGCACCGGGGCCTGCGCCGCCCCGGTCGCCGTCGCCGTGACCGTCGTCGTGCCGGCGACGAGGCCCCGCACTCCGAAGGTCGTGCTCGCGCTGCCGACCGGGATCGTCACCTGTGCCGGCGACCCCGCCGTGCCACCCACCACCGGCACCGCCACGCTCGGCGTGCCGGTCGCGACATCCACGACCACGGCCGCGCCACCCGCCCGCAGCGCCTGCTGGGTCACGCTCGTGCCGGCGGCGTTCAGCGGCCCGACCCACGCCGTCCAGCTCAGGTCCGCCGACAGCGTCGTCGTCGCCGTGCTCCCGCTCGCCTCCACCCCCAGCGGCCGGATCGTCACCGTCGCCGGCGTGGGCGCGGTGTAGTACTGCGCCGGCGCGGCGCTGATCGTCGCCGTCGTCGCCGTCGTGAGGCCTTCGAGGCCGCTGTAGAAGACGCTCACGCCCGAACTGCCCTGCGGGATCGTCAGCGTGAGACTGCCCGTGCCCGTCGTCGTGGCGTCCGGCGCCAGCACCAGACGCGTCGGGTCGGACGACGTGAAGGTCACGCTCACCCCGCCCGCCGGGGCCGCGGTCTGCAAGTTGTAGCTGATGGACGTCGTCGTTCCCGACCCGACCTCGCTCACGCCGCCGAACGAACTGCTCGGCGCAGGATTCACGGTCACCGACATCGAGTCGGACGCAAACCCAGGCACGGTCGCCACGACGAACGTCGTGCAGGGGGTCGGCGCGGAGCCGCCGTAGCCGAGCGGCGTGGCTACCTGGGTCTGCCCCTGCGGTACCAGTACTGACGTCGGCACGTTCACGCAGGCGGGATTGCGCGCCGTCAACGACACCGAGATGCCGCCGCTTGGCGCGGCGAACGCCGAGCCGCCACTCGTCAACCGCGACGTGATGACCGCGCTGCTGAAGGCCGTATTCAGGGTCGCCGACGTCTCGATGACGTCGAGGGCGGCCGTGACCGTCACGACGGACGTGCCGGTGGCCAGATTCGGGCCCGTCACCGTGACGGTGGTGGAGCCCAGTCCGATACCGTCGAGCAGCGCATTCCCGATCACGAATCCCTGCGGCACAACGACCGTCTGCTGCAGCACGGTGACCCGGGTCGGATCGGCCGAGGTGACGGTGAGGGTCGTGCCACCGGGCGGCGCCGGTGTGGGGAGGGTGATGGGGAGCGTCGTCTGTCGCGTGAATGGTGCGTTGAGTGACAGCGGTACCGAGATCGTGTTGGTTGATACCGGCACCACCAACGAACCGTCGGTGTAGCCGGCCGTCGTTGCCGTCAGCGTGGCCGAACCTGCGGCGACACCGGTGACGGTGAACGTCGCGGTGGTACCGCCGCTGGCCACCAGCACGGTGGTCGGGGCCGCGACCGACAGCACCGACGCATTCCCCGAGCTCAGCGACACCGAGACGCCGCCGTTCGGCGCCGGCCTGGCCAGGGTCACGCGGACCTGCTGCGTGCCGTTCACGCCGACGAGTGGGGTGTTGACGAGCGCCACCGTCTGTCCGGGCAACGTCGCGGTGGCTCCGACGGTCACGCTCGGGTTGGTGCCACCGGTCGCTTGGGCCGTCAGGGACTGGCCGCCGGTGGTCGGGCCAAGGGTCCACGTGGTCTGGACGCGTCCTGTGGCGTCGGTGGTCGCACTCGACGGCGTCGTGCTCCCCGATCCGGTGAACGAGACGGTCACGCCCGGGAGGGGCGCGCCGCCAGCGTCACGAACTTCGACGACGATCGGCTGCGGCAGCGCCGCGCCCGTCAGCCCCGACTGCGCATCGCCACTGACGATGACCATCGCTGCCGGCACCGGCGCGGCGACATCGATGGCCGTCGTGGCACTGGTGAACTCGGCCTGCGCCGTCACCTGCGAACCGCCCGGTGCCGCGCCGGTCACCACGGCCTGCCGCGCGCCGGCGCTCGTGAGCGTGAGCACGGCCGCGTCGGCGACGCTCCACGTGACCGGCACGCTCGCGGGGACCGTGCCCCCGATGGCGTCGGTGGCGGTCGCGTCGATGGTCGCGGTGCCGCCGACGACGATGTTGCCGTTCGTCGGCGTGCGGGCGAGCGTGAGCTGCGCGATCGGCAGCGGGTCGGCGGGCAGGAGCGTGCGCCGTCCCGCCGCGACGGGATCGACCAGGATGCCGGTGCCGAGCGCGACGTTGCGGCCGACGCACCAGCGATCGCCCACGGCATCGACCGCGCAGGTGTAGCGATCGCCCACGGCACCCAGCCGCACCGGGTTGCGCGCGTTGAGCACCGTCGCGGGGGTCGGCACCCACGTGCGGCCGTTGACGCTGCCGCGGCCGGTCTCGCCGTTCTCGTCGTTGCCCCAGCACCACCAGAGCCCGGTGCCGGTCGCGCGCCCGCACGTGAAGTAGCCGCCGACGCGCAGTTCGGTGTAGCGCGTGAGGCCGTTGACGGCGACGGGTTGCGGGGCCGACTGCGGGCCCGGCACGACGCCGATGCCGCCCTGCCCCACGAACTGGTCTCCCCAGCACCACGCCTGACCGTCCGTGGCGAGCCCGCAGCCGTGGAACCAGCCGTTGACGACCTGCGTGAAGCGCACGGTCGTGGCGAGCGGCGTCGGGGACAGCACGTCGCCGGCGTTGCCGGTGCCGGTCGTCCCGCCGAAGCCCCAGCAGTAGCCCTGGCCGTCGGTGGCCAGCGCACAAGCCCCGGAGCTGCCAGCCGAGACGTCGGTGAACCGGGCGCTGGTGTTGACCGGCGTCGGGACGAGGCGGGGCGCGGTGCTCCCGCTGCCAAGCCGCCCGTTCGCCGGTTCGCCCCAGCAATGGAGAACGCCGTCAACGCGCACTGCGCACGCGAATCCCTCGTACCCGACGTCGAGCGCGACGTACGGGCCGGGAACGCTCACCGCCAGTGGCGTGAGGAAGCGGTCGGTGGTGGTGGCGTCGCCCAGCTGACCGGCGTAGTTGGCACCCCAGCACAAGACGCGGCCAAGGTCGTCGAGGGCGCAGGCGAAGCCCAAGCCGACGCCGACCTGCCGCCAGTTGCCCGCCGGCAGGGCCACCTCGGCCTCGCGCACGCGGTTCACGTTGGTACCGTCGGCGAAGCCGGCGTTCGGGTTCGTCCCCTGCCCCCGGCGACCGACGCAGAAGACGCGACCGTTGCGCACCGAGCAGGAGGCGTCGGGCCCGCCGTCGTCGCGCAGAGCGACGAGAGGCATCGCGGTGCGGGTGCTCGTCGCGGTGACGGCCCCCACCGTGGCCGTCAGGACGACCGCACCGGTCCCGCTGCCGCGCGAGAGGGTGAAGGTGCGGGGCCCCGTGCGCGTCACGCCGAAGACCTCCGGACGATCCACGGCGAGGTCGGCCGTGACGTCCACCGTGCCGCCGCCGATGTCGCGCACCACGAGGGTCGCCGTGACGGGACCCGTCCCGAAGGCGTACGTATCGGCGTCGGGCCCGAGGACGATCTCGATCGCCGCCGCCGCCAACTGGACGGGGACGATCACCGTGTCGGCGACGACCGGTGTGACCGACTGGACCGTGGCCACGATTCGCGCCAGGCCGCCGGCGACGGCCGTGGCGGTCGCGGTGAGGGGGCCGGTCGCGCTGACCGTCGCGACCGTCGGGTCGAGCGAGGTCCACGTGACGGCGGCTCCCGGCACCGCCGTGCCTCCGTCGCTGACGGCGGCGGTGAGGGTCGCCCCGGCGCCGACAGCGGTCAGCGTCGGTACGGGATCCGGCGTGATCGTCACGGCCACGGAGGACGCGGCCGCGACCGTCAGGGTGGCCGCTCCGCTCAGCGCGGGGGTGGTGCCGTCCACCGTTGCGGTGATCGTGGCGGTGCCCGCCGCCACGCCGGTGGCGATCCCCGTGGCGGAGACGGCGGCGACGGTCGGGGCGCTCGAACTCCACGTCACGGTGGGGGAGGAGATCGCGGCTCCGCCCGCGTCGCGGACGACCGCTTCGAACGGTCGCGTGGCGCCGACAGCGACGGTGCCGGTGGCCGGGAGGACGGCGACCGAGGCGGGAACCTGCGCGACGGTCACGGGGACCTCGTCGCGGACGAGGACCGGCTCACGACCCTGCACCGTGACGATGATGCGGGTCTCGCCGTTGGCCACGGCCGTGACGGTGCCGTCGGCGCCGACGGTGGCGATTGCCTCGTCGAGCGAGCGGTACTCGATGACGGCGCCTGCGACGACGTTGCCGCGTCCATCGCGCGGCACGGCGGAGAGCGCGACCGTGGCACCCAAGGCGCCGAGGGTGACGGTCCGCGGCGACGCGACGACCTGCGTGACGGCACCAGCCGTGGCCGTCGCGTCGAAGCGCGCGGGCACGGCGCTGCCGCTGGTGGCCGCGGCCTGCACGGGACCCGACGTGGAGCCGAGCGTCCACGTGGCGCTCGCGCGACCGTCGGCGTCGGCGGTGGCCTGCGCGGGGGTGACGGTCCCCTGCCCGGCGTTGGCGGCGAAGGCGATCGACGCCGCCGCCACCGGATTGCCGAAGCGGTCGATGGCGCGTGCGACGAGCGGCTGCGGCAGCGGGGTTTCGATGGCACCGGTCTGGCCGCCGCCGGAGATCGCGAGCAGCGTCGCGACCGGACCGGCGCGCGCGGTGGCACCGAAGGCGAGTGTGGTGCCGGGCAGGCTCGGCGTCTCCGCCGTCGCCCTTTGCGCACCGAGGACCCGTTCAGCGAGTGTCCACGTGGCGCGGGCGACGCCGGTGGCGTCGGTGCGGGCGGTCGTGAGGCCGGTGCCGCCGGCGTCGCGGTCGAACGTGAAGCGGACCTCGGCGTCGGGGACGGGATCGCCGCGACGGTCGAGCAGGCGCACGGCGAGGAGTTGCGGGAGGGGATCGCCGACGGGGCCGGTCTGGGCGTCGCCGGCGACGCGCTCGAGGCGATCGGGGACCTGCCGGATGGTGACTAGGGCCGTCGCGCGCAGGACGCCGAGGGTGCGGACGAGGGCGGTCACCGAGGCGACGCCGCTGCGGATGGCGGTGACGGTGCCGTCGTCGGTGACGGTCAGGCGCGTCGTGTCGCCGGATTCCCAGCTGATGGTGGTGCCTTCGGGGATGTCCTGGAAGGCGACGCCGAACTGGTCGAGGAGTTCGAGCGTGAGGCGGGTGGAGGCGCCGTCGTCGAGGGTGAGGGGGGTGGTGGAGAGTCGGGCGGTGCGGACGCGCCGGGTGACCGCATCCTCGGGGGAGGCGATGTACTCGGCGCAGGAGATGCCGGTGGCCCCGATGGCGGCCGCCGCGACGAGGCCGCGCCACCGGCGCAGCCACCCGATCGCCCGCCCGGTCCTCGTCATCAGAAGGGCCTCGACATCGCCAGCGTCAGGAACGATTCGCGGAAAGCGGGACGCGTGGCAAACGCCGAGTAGGCGTTCCAGCGCCCCTGCAGCAGCAGCGACGCCTCGTACGGCAGCTGCCACGTGGCCTGAACCCGCGCCGCGGTGACTTGGCGGCCGGCGGTGAAGGTCCGCGAGAGCGTAGCGGACGAGTTGAGCCGGTCCTTCCACCCGCGGGCCTGCGCGCGGAAGCCGACGAACGCATTGCGCTGCGCCGTGCCCCCGGCCGGTGCCGTCACCGCCCACGACAGCGAGGGCGCGAGCGCAATGGCATCGGTCAGGTTCACCTGCTCGCTCACGGTGACGTTCTGGACCGTCACGTCGGGGGCCAGAGGGCGCGGCGCCGCGTCATCGGTGCGCTGGAACGTCCATGCGAGGGTCGTCGTCGCCCTGCGGCCGAAGACGCCATGGGTGAGACCGGCGCCGGTGTTGAGCGACAGCATCCGCACGTCCCGCCGGAGACTGTCGTCCGGGGCATCGTTGCCGACGAGATTGTAGAGCGCGTTGGCCGAGAGACTCACCGACTCGACCGGCCGCACGCTGATCGCCGCGACGTAGTTGTCGCGTCCGGTGGTGAACGTCTTCTGGCCGAGGACGTTGTCCGCCATGCGTTGCGCCTGCAGCGACAAGGTGCCGCGCGCGCCGAGGAACGGGACGGCGCCGCCGAGCATCCACGAGCGGCGGTCGCCGATCAGGTAGCCGAGCCCGAGCGATGTGTACCCGGGACCGATGCGCTCGACCTGACCGCGCAGCGAGACGCCGCCGAGGGCGAGCTGGGCCTCGCCGTTCCACGCGACGTCGCCGTGGGTGGAGAGCCGCAAGGGCATCAGGGGATCGAGCACGTCCAGCGCGCCCCCTGCCCCGTCAGCGATACGCGGCCGCGTGATGTCGCTCGACAGCAGGGCGCCGGCCACCTCGCCCTTGAGGCGCAGGGTCTGGCGGAAGAGCGGAAGCTCGAGTGCGAGACCGCCGACCAGATTCTCCTGAGGGCGCGTGGACGCCTGCGGCCGCGGGCGGAACGGGTCGAGCAGCGTGTCGGCGACGAGCGAGTCGAGCGCGAGGGAATCCGCGATGAGCAGGTTGCGCTCGACCGAGTTCGGGTTGTCCTTGGCATGGGCCACGGAAACGCCGACGCCGAGCCCGCTTCCGTGGCGCCATTCGAGGTTGCCGGCCGACAGGCGGCGCTCGAAGACGAGCTGGTCGCCGGGCCGCGAGACGGCACGCTGGGTGCGCCCCGTCTGCACATTCGCCTGCCACCCGCCGAAGCGCAGGTCGAGCCCTGCCCCGCGCGACCGCACACCCTGCACCGTGTACTGGGTCAGGGGTCGCGAGAAGTCGCCGAGGTAGAGCTTGCCCCAGCTCCACTCCGGGTTGAATCCGGCCTGGTTGATGTTCTGCCGCAGCTGCGTCCCTTCGGAGGAGAACAGCGCGTCGGCGGTCGCGGAGATGCCGAAGCCGAGGTCGATGCGAGGCGACACCTGGGCGCGCCACGAACTCCCCGGGCGGCGACCCGGCTGGCCGACGCTGCCGTAGGCCTCACCTGTCAGGTTGACGTCGCCATGGACGCGCTGCCGGGCGACGCCGTAGAGGGCCCGCATCGCACGCGGGTCGCGCGGCGGCGGCTGGGTGGCCGTGGCGGGAGCCGCTCTGGTCGCTGCGGCGCGGGACCGCCACGTGGAGTCGGCGCCGATCGCCGCTCGGGGGACCGTACGAGCCGGACCCCAACGCGACCGGATGACCGCTGACGGTCCGATCAACGACCGCACGGTCGCGGCCTGCTCTGCGGCGACGGACGCCGCGGCCCCGGGCCCATCGGCGGGTCGAGCACACGGAGCGGCGCAGGCGCTGTCGCGAAGGGAGGGACGCCGCACCGAGTCCGCCGATGCAAGGCGATCGCGTCGCCCATCACCGACGAACGACGGGACGGTGTCCCGCCGCTCCCCCCGGGATGAGACACCGCGCGGAGCCGCGATCGCGGCCGCGCAGGGCACGAGCATGCAAGCGGCGAACACGCCAATGGCGGTCGCCGGGCGTCGCCGGAGGCGTCGGATCACTCGGCGCCCCCGGCGCGCGAGCGCGCCACGGCCTGTGCCTCGTCGAGCCGCCCCATGCGCTGCAGGACCTCGACCTCGCGGTCGAGCAGCGTGACGTCCTTCGGGCGCCGCTGCCGCAGTCGGCGCACCTGCATCAGCAGCCGCTCGAGCGGGTACTCCGGGGCCAGCCCCACGAGCGACCGGAACGCCGTCTCGTCCGTCGGCTCGAGTTCGAGGACCGTGACCCATGCCGCGGCCGCCGCCGCCTGTCGTCCGGTCGCGGCCGCCGCGCGGGCGCGGCCGCGATGCCACGCCACCGCGGCGGGGTCCCGCCGCGCGAGCACGAGGTACAGTCGGCCCGCCGAGTCGGCGAGGCCGATTCGCATGGCGCGGTCGGCGGCGTGGCCGAGGATGGTCGCGTTGCGCGGATACAGCGCGGCAATGACGCGCAAGCGACGGTCTCCCCATGCGCCGGCCGCGGCATAACCGTCGAGCGCCATGCGAAGCGCCTCGACGCTCTGGTCGCGCAGGCGGGCGGCCGCCGTATCGGCCGATACGCGCTCGCCGGTGACGGCGCCGAGCAGCTTTCGCTCGGCCTCCTCGATCCCGCCCAACGCTGCCGCTGACGCGCCATCGAGTGCCACACGCCGGATCCCCTCGTCGCGGGTCGTCAATGCCGTCGCGACGGCCGAGCGCGGATCGCGCGGCTGTCCGCCGGCGACCGGGACGGCAGCGGCGTCGAGGACGGCCAACAGCATGGTCGGCACCACCAGTGCCCGCGGTCGCCTCATGGCCGTCGCTCCGCGCGGGCCCAGGGGCTCGGATCGCTCTCATGCCCGGCGACATCGACCGCCCGCACCACGTAGAAGCTGGCCGCGGTACCGGCCGGATCGACGAACTGCAGCGCCGTCACCGGAGCCCGGGTGATGCGCCCGTAGCCGCCCGCCGCGGCGGTGGAGCGATAGACGTGGTATCCGGCGAGTCGCGGGTGCACGACGCGTTCCCATTCGACGCGGACGCCGCCGGGCTGCAGCGTCGCGGCCGCGAACCGGGGGGGCGACGGGGGCACGTTGTCCACGAGCGACACCGAGTCCCGGATCGGCGCGCTGCGGTTGCCGGCGCTGTCGATCGCGGTGACGCGATAGACGGCCCGATCGCCGATGCGAAGACCGGAATCGCGAGCGACGAGCGGGGCCCCGACCGGCAGGCGCCCCAGCGGCACGGAGACCGAGCCCTGCGGGCCGCGCTCGCGCGCGAGTTCGTAGGCTGCGACGTCGAGCGACGCACTGGCGGTGACGCGCAACTCGACGGAGCCGTCGGGGCGGACGGTAGCCACGAGCGGACCCGGAGGAGCGGGCGGTTCGTCGTCGGGGACCTGGACGGTGTCCCCGGGACTCTTCGATTGGTTGTAGAAGCGGTCGAGGGCGACGACCCGGTACACGAGCCGGCGTCCGGGGACGACCGCGCTCGACGAGTCGATGAACAGGCCGCCGCGAATCGCCACCGCAGTGATCTGTTGGTCGGGCTGCCCGACGGGCCCACGGTAGATGTAAGCGCCGCGATCGCCGGGCGTGGTCGACGGCGTCCAGCGCACGGTGACGCGACGCCGTGCGGCGGTGACCGTCACGCCGGTGGGAGGCGGTGGGGGCTCGGCGTCATACGGCGTGGCCGAGATGCCGGAGGTGAAGGGCCCCAGGTTGCCGGCCGAGTCCACCGCCGCCACCCGGTAGAAGTAGACGTCGCCCGCCCGTGCGACCGTGTCCGTGAACTCGGGGACGTCGCGGGGGATCGTGCCCCGGGTGAGGCGCGTCCAGACGCGCGTCCCGCCGACCGATCGCTCGACGACGTAGCCCGCGACGTCCGGGGTCGGGGCCGCCGCCCAGACGACGCGCACGCGCTCCTGTCCGGGCTGCGTGACGACCTCGCGCGGGACGGGCGGCGGTTCCCGGTCGCCGAACGCGACGCCGATGCGCGCCGCGCCACCCGGCTCGACACCGGCCCCGTCAACGGGGACGACGAGGTAGGTGTAGCGGCTGCCGCCGATCACATCGCGATCGACGAACAGGTACGGCTGCTTCGCCGTGCGGAGGACGGGGAGAATCGTCAGTGGCGTCCGCGCGCTGTCACCGGAGACCTGCCGCAGCACCCGGAAGCCGAGCACCGCGTCGGCACCATCGGCGAACTCGGGATAGCGCCACGTGAGCGTCACCGCGTCGCGCGACGTGCGCGCCGCGAGCGCGGTGACCGATGGCGTGGGTAGCGGGGCCGCCACGGCCCGACGGAGGAACGGCGAACCGTCCGGCGCGTCGTCCGGTCCGAGGACCGTCACGCGGTATTCGTAGGCCGCGCCCGGTGCGACGGCGGTATCGACGAGCCGCCGCGCCGTGACCCGCCCGACCGCCGGCACCAAGGCACTGAGCAATGTCCCGAGACCGGCGTCAACCTCGAGCCGCCGAATCGCCTCGAGCTCGACGAGGGCCCCCGTCGCCAGCTGCACCGTCTCCATGCGATCGCCGATGAGGGCGATGGCGTCTGCGGGCTCCCGGACCGCGCGCACGATCCCCGGGTACACCGGCCGCCATTCCCCGGCACCGGTTGCCGGACCGGCGGGCGAGGCACGTCGCTCGACCCTGAATCCGAAGCGATACGGCAGTCTCCCGGCGACGATCAACACGATCGAATCGCTCGCGGGGATCGCGGACAGGGTCCGCACCTGCGCCCGCACGGCCGCAGGGAACGCCCCCGCGGTGCCGACCGTCAAAAGGCCGAGCGCGCACGCCGCAGCTGGACGCATCCGTACTCGCGTCATGGCGGCCAGCCCTGGCGGGTGGACGTGGTCGCGCGGGCGCCGGACGTGGTCATGCCGGCACCGGACGTGGCCGTCGCAGCGGCCCGATCCCTCATGACCGCCCCCGTGGTGCCATCGGGCAACTGCATGGAGGGCGGCCCCTGCTCGATCACGATGCCACGGGATGCCCAGTCCGACCACATTCCCGCCCCGTTACGGCTCCGGATCATCAAGACCGGCGCGGCCTGACTCGCGTCGCCCGTCGGCACGGCCACCGAGAGGGACGTCGCCCCGGGGGTGAGCGTTCCGCCCAGACTCGGCGCCGGGGTGCCCCACAAGGCCGCGAGGACGTTCCAGTGGAATCGCCACTCGATCTCGAGCAGTCCCGAGTGGGGATCCGCCGGTGCCGCGAAGCTCGCGTTCAGGCAGCGCGTGCCAGAACTCACCGTGCCGCAGCTCGCGAGCCACGGCAGTCTCGCCGACGCGATGGTCGGGGTCGCAGGCACCGACCCGTCCCACAGCATGTCACCGGCCGCGCCGTAAACGGAGGCCTGCCCGGCGCCGTTGACGGCCTGCAGCGCGACGCGATAGCTGTGCCCGTCCGTCAGTCCCACCGGCGGCAGGTTGACGCTGATGCCCGAGACCAGCGAGGGCCAGTCAACGGCCGCTCCCCCCGGAAGCTCGCGCACCCATGCGTTCGCGGTGACGTCCCAGATGCCGTACCGGTAGCCGGCGACGCCGGTCTCGTTGTCCCGCGACAGCCGCAGGGGAGAGAGGACGAAGGTCCCGGCGGAGACGAGATCCGCGCAATAGACCGGGTCGGCCGGCCCGGTCGGATCCGGGAATCGGAAGGGCGTGGAGGCAAGGACGGGCGAGACGTTGCCGGCCACGTCGAGCGCGACGCCGTAGAGTGTCCAGTCCCGTTCGAAGGCGCGTCGGGCGCGGGCCCAGGTGCCGGGGTCCATCGTGGAAGCGCTCGGGCCATCGAGGGAGCGCAGCGTCTGCCACGTGTCCGCCTGCCACGTCGCGGAGTCGTACGCCGCCACCGGCAGGGTGTCGAGCCGCCAGGCAAAACGCTGGACCCCCGAGCGGGTATCGGTGGCGGTGGGCACCCTGAAGGAGACCACGGCCGGCGCGGGTGCCGCGGACCGGAGCGGCATCATCGTCGGCCGCATGCCCAGGCAGGCGTCGCCGAGGCGCGCGGGTGCGGTGGGGGTCCCCGTCGAGCGCGGGAATCCGGTCACGGTCCCGGGGGTGCCGCCAAGTGTGCCGCCAAGTGTGACGCCAAGTGTGCCGCCAAGTGTGCCGCCAAGTGTGCCGCCAGAGCCGCTGCCGATGGCGAGCGCGTTCTCGACGAACCTCGCATTGGCCGGCCACGCGGGCCCCGTCGTATCGAGCGCCACGCCGTCGCTCATCGCGGCGGTGGGGATCCCGCTGCCGTTCTCGACTTCGACCGTCACGTGAATGGGCGGGGCATCCTCGCGCAGGTCGAGACTCGGCAGGCCGATCCACTGGCGGCCGCCGACCGAGCGCGCGTTCTCGAGGAGCGTGAAGGACGAGGACGACGCGACCGACTTGTCGATGAAGCCGCTCGCACGGAACAGGGTGAGGCGGCTGTCGCGGATGCCCGACTCGTGATCGCGCGCATCCCAGCGGAGGATGACGTCGCGCGGATCCCGGACCCATGTCACGAACGGCGTCGTCGCCTGCCGTCGCCCGCCCTCCCAACGCGGGGCGAGCACGAAGGCAGGGGGGGTGACGTCGGCCCCGGCGGTCGTGGTCGTCGGCCTCACCTGCGTCGAGGCGTCCCACCGCACGACGGGGAGGGTGACGACCCCGCTCTGCTGTCCGCGATAGCCGGCGCCTCCCCGCGCCGCCACGGTGACCAGCCCGCTCGGCGGCGGCGGATTGCCGACACGAGCGGCGCGCCAGGTGGTGAAGGTGGCGGTGCGCACGGATCCGGCGGCGACCGACGGCTGCGTCGCAGAACCGGCGGCGGCCCGTTGGTTGGTGACACCGCCTCGCAAGGTGGTCGGCGCGCCGAGCGACATGAAGCCCGTTGCCGTCCCCGCCACGTTGTCCCGGATCTGGAACTCGTGGATCCCGTCAGGATGCTGGGCGTTCCAGCGATAGGTGGTCGTCACGAGGTACCCATCGACTGACGTGGTCACCTGGAAGCCCGACACCGTCGGCACGGTGAGCTCGCGGGCGAGCTCCGCCTTGCGGGTGGTGAACGTCGCGACCTGCGCGGGCGTCAGCGTGCCGTCGGTCAGCAGGATGCGATCGTAGAGATCGTACAAGGCGCCGGCGGCATCGGCCTGCACCTGGTTGAGCCGGTCGAGGGCCGCCGCCAGCCGCATGGCATTGGCTCTGGCGATGCCGAAGCTCGTCGCCCGGCGGGTCTCGAGCGCCACCAGCAGACTGTCGGTGGACTTGCGTGCCGATTCGTAGCCCGCCCGGAACGTGCCCCACCAGAGGTCTTCGCCGAGCTGGTTGGCGTACATCGCGTCGGTCGCACCGGTGGGACGCGCCGCCGGCGGTTTCTGCGTCAGCGCCTGCAGCCGGTCGGTCCGCTGGGTGATGAGACGCGTGACTTCGCCGGCATTCAACGTCGAGGTCCGGGCGGCGATCGACTGACTGGCCAGCGGGCGGTCGGCGTCCAGCGCGGCGACTTCACCCCGGAACTCGTTGCGACGCCGGGCGAGATGATTGCCGACCTGTCCCAGGACGCGGTCGATGCGGGTGACGACGGCCGCGTAGGCGGACGCGGTCGCCATGAGCGAGCCGGACGCGGCGCTGCGCGTCGCGCCACGGACCGACGCGAGCACCTGCTCCAGCTCGTCGATCCGGAGTCTCGTGCCCGCGGCGACCGCCGCGCCCTGCGCATCGGACGTCGCGGCTGTCGCGGCGTTATTCCGAACGGCGTCGGGTCGTGCAGACATGGTCGGGCCACTGACCAACTGGGCGGCCGTTATCGTCTCGTTCAGCGGTCCGAGCCCCGATTCGCCCTTGCTGCCAGCGAGCGACGACGGAGGGGCGGACGAGACGACGTCGCTGGTGTCCCCCTGGACGGCGGTCGTGTCGATGGCCGGCACGGTGAAGCTCGGGACGAACGGCGTCAGCCGGTTCGTCAGCGCCCCTGCCGCGGCGCGCGCCTGTTGCAGTGCCGGGCGGAGGTCGTTCATGGCGACGACGGCGGCCCGGAGACTGTCGCGCACCAGCCCCTCACCGGTCGTGTCGAGGGCCGCGACGAAGTTCCCCGAGCCCGGGTACGGACCGCCGGGCTCCCCGCACGGGTTCGGCCGCCCCGGCAGTTCCTCGACGCCGCACAGATAGGTGTACAACGCCAGGATACTGAAGACCGCCCCGGGGGAGGAACTCGCAATCCGCATGATCTGCCGGATGTCCCCGACGCTGGCCTCGAAGGCCGCCGCGAGTTCAGTGTCGGAGTAGAGCGGCTCCATCTCCGGCACGGCGGCGAGTTCCGCCTCGGTGCTGTTCCGCGCCCGGTCCAGCTCGTCGGCGATCGCCTCGGTGCGCTTGAGCAAGGCCTCCATCTGCGGGTCCTTGCCGAGCCCGCCCCGTATGCCGTCCGCCGGCGAGAGACTGGCCCAGACGCCGATCGCCGCGCGCTCCGGCAGGATGATGGGGATCGGGCCCACGAACACCTCGACGGCCGCATACACCTTGAAGACCGGCCGGACGAGGAGGGCACCGGTCATGTCGATGCCGACGAGCGTCAGCCCGAACGGCTTCAAAGTCACCTTCACGCGCCCGGCGGCGCCAAGCAGGTCCTCGTCCCGCAGCCAGAACGCCCGGATGGAGATCGTATCCACCTCCAGGAGCGGGATCGCCATCGCGAGCGGCTTGATCTTGAGGTTGAAGTACATGCCCGCCGGCTGCACCGCGAACCGTGCGCTGCCGCTGATCAGCCCCGCGACCGTGGCATCAATGCTGCCCACGACGGCCCACCGTCCATCGGCGAAGACGTAGGCGGTCACGCTGCCTTCGAGGACGACCGCGGTCTTGCGGCGAATGGCGTCCTTGTCCGCCGCCGTCACGGTCCGGCCGGGATTGGGCACCAGGCCGTCGCAGACCTTCGCTTCGATCTCGCCGAAGCAGCCCCGCAGGGTCAGCGTCCCGTAGAACTGCATCGGCCTGAACCCGAGGGTCAGCGTCCCGTCCGCCTGCAGGCCGCGATCCTGCGAGAGGAACACGAAGCGGCCATTGAGGGCGAGACCGGCGTCGGTGACCGTCAGCAGCACGCGCCCCGTGACAGCCGACAGCGGCGTGGGCGGGGCCGCCAGCTTGGCGTAGAGCATGAGCGCGAACGTCGGGGTCCCCTTCGGGCCGGCGAGCATCGCCATCCCTTCGGCGGGGGTCTGCGGGACCTGCGCCAGGTCCTGCACCGAGGTGATCCACTCGGTCCGCGGCTTGTAGAAGAACCCGCCGCCGAACTCCAGCAGGGAAGCCACCGGGACCGGCGGCACGAGCGTGACGCCGCCCGCGATGCTGGCGGCGACGAAGATGCCGGCGCGCAGCGGCTCGGGGCCCGTCGTTCGCGACTCGACGACGCCGAAGAGCTTGACCGAGCCGAGCTTGGAGACCGTGCCGGACAGCGATGTTTCGAGATCGAAGTCACCCGGCGTCGGGAAGGTGTTGAGGAAGAAGTTCCCCGAGACATCGAGCCCGGCCTCCGGCATCTTGATGGTCGCGCCGCGCAGGCTCACGACGACCCCGCCGCCGGCCTTGCCGAGCAGCTGGAACTTCTCGATGCCTCCCGAGAACGCGGCCCCTCCTCCCTTGCCGGTGCCGGGCAGGATGTCCACGCTGGCCGCGAATTCCAGTTGGGTCAGCACGTCGATCTGTTCGCTGGAGTCCGCCGGTGCGTCCTTCGACACCTGCTTGGGGGCCGATGCCCGGCTGATCGCGGCCTTGAACGGCGTGGTGGACGTCTTCCAGATCGGATCCTTGACGGTCGCCGTGACGACGCTGGCGATGGTGAAGGTCCCGGTCCTGATGCCGCCGGGCTTGATGGCCACCGCCCCCGACTTGAGGACCGCAAAGTCCTCGAACACCAGACTGCCGCTGACCGTGGATCCGAGGTTGACGGACAGGTCGCCGGAGAACCTGACCAGCGTGTCGTTGGCCGACAGGGAGAGGTTCGGCGTGACCGCCGGCGCCGAGACTCCCTTGACCTTCAGCTTCAGCACCTGGAAGTCGAAGGTGAACTCGCCCGCCGACGACACGCCATCGACGAGCGGCGTGCCGTCGAATCCGAGTCTGAACCCCGACAGCGTGCGGTCGTTCGCCCCGAGCTCGCCGATGCGTATGCGGGGCGCGGGGTCGCTGGGCGTCCCCTGGCGCGGCGGGCCAAGGTACACGTCGAAGGCGGCGCGGGCCCACGAGTTGGTGCGGAACTGCGACGAGAAGTCGAAGCTCACGTCGAGCGCCCGCAGGTGGATCGTGGCCGGCCCGACGGCCCAGCGGCGACCGGGAGTCGGGGCCGCGGTCAACGTCGGCTCCGGTGCCACGACCGAGACGAGCGCCGATCCCTGGACGGTCCCGTCACGGTTCAGCGTGACCGACGCATCCTGCTCGCCGCGCGAATCCAGCGGGGCCGGCAGTCGCACGCCGACGGTCACGCTCAGGGCGTTGTTGGCGATGCTCGCGGTCTTGAGCCGCACCTGATTCGCGACGATGTCGATCGGACGGCTGAGCAGGTTCGCCCCCGCGAGGCCGACGGTGCCGTCGGTCCGCACGGTCAGTCCGTAGAACGTGGACGTGTTGTTCGCCTCGAGGAACGTCACCGTCCCCGCCAGCTCGACCTCCGCGACCCTCGGCTGCCCCACCCGTCGGAAGGCGACCGCCCGGTAGAGCTGCGGCTGGCCGTTCGTCGTCACCGTCTGGTCCTGCAGGCGGAACTGCAGGCCGAACAGCGTCACCTGCGGCCCGTTCGCGGCGGACAGCGACATGGTCGGGGCACTGATCCCGTCGCGCGTGGAGAGCACCAGCCCGTTCACGGCGACCACGAAGGTGTTCGACGCCGCCGGCACGGTGAGCGTCCCGTCGAGCGTCACCCGGAAGTCGCCTTGCAGCACAGCAGCCGTGACCGTCGTGAGGTTGAGGAACGCCGGACCGATCGGCAGCCCCTGGCCGCCGGTGGCGGTCTGCGACACGGTCAGGGAGGCACCGGATGGGCCGGCCGTCCCCGTGACGAACAGCGGGGCGGCGGCCCCCTCGGCGCCCGGGAACAGCGCCGAACGCAAGCGACCCACGAGGCGAATGGTCGGCGGCGTTCCGGCGGAGAATTCGAGCCGCGCGCCGGTGAGATCGAGCCCCAGCGCTTCCTCGCCGTTCGACTGGAACGAGGCGGTCGTCAGCGCCGGCCGCGACGCGACGAACGCGTTGTCAACGTGGCCCACCGAGACCGCACCGCTGATGCCCTGCGGACCCAGTGTCAGGTTGTCGAAACGCAGGTTGAGGTTCGAGAGCGGGGCCGGCAGCTTCGCCGCCGCGCTGATCCCCACGGTCCACTGCCCGGACACCGAGGCGACGCCGATGCTGTCGATGGTGATGGGCAGCCCGAGCTGGTCGAGTCCGGGGATCGCCTGACCGGCCGCCGCCTTGATGCCCAGCTCGCCGGACACGAACTGCCCCGTCGGCAGGTGCGTCGTCAGCGACCCGCGCACCCGCACGATCCGCGGGGCGTTCGTCAGCGACACGGGCTGTCCCGGCTCGGGACGGAGCGACGGCAGCACCAGCGGGATGCCCTCCGTGCCGGCCAGCGTGCTGATCGTCAGCCGCTGCGTCGGCACGTCGTAGCCCGTCGAGACCAACAGGTTGCCGCCCTGCTTCAGCCGGACGTAGGCGACGTCGAAGCCGCCGCCGATCGCGATCGAGTCGGGAATCACGTTCTGCGCCACCACCAGCACGTCCTGCGGATGCAGCCCCTGAGCATCGAGGGTCGCCACCGTCCGGTTCGACGTGCGGAAGTCCACGGCTCCGGCCGACACCGCCACGGGCGACCACCCCAGCGTGAAGCCGTCGCGGAAGACCGCATCGGCCTGCAGGAAGGACTGATTGTTGACGACCAGCGCCGCACTCGCGGTGCCCGCCACCCCGAGCCCCGCGGCCCCGAACGTCACCGCGCTCGGCAGCACGAGTCGCGCGTACGTCCCGCCCGGTGCCGGTGCACCGGCCGCCTCCGCCCTGAAGCGCAGCCCCGAATCGCCGACCGTCGCCGTCAGCGCCACGCTGTTGTCGAGTCGCGCGCTGCCGCCGGTGACCACGAGTCCGTCGAAGGCCAGGGCGAGGTCCGTGAACGTTGCGCGCACCGTCGCACCCGTCGTGCTGGCGAGCGTGCCCTGCCCGCTCAGGACAATGCCGCGTCGGTCGATGCGGCCCTGCGTGAGGTCGAACGTGAAGACCGGATTCGCTGCCGGAAAGCCGATACGCACCGGCTGGGCGGTGGCGATCGATCCGTCGAGCAGCGCGGGCGAGGCGAGGTCGAAGAGGGCAGAGCCCGTCAAGCGCGTCGTGCCGGTCCCCGATGGCGCGGGCAGGTCCACCGAGACCGTCCCGTCGAGCCACGCCGCCGGCGTCCGGTCCGTCGTGCGGCCCGACGGCACCGGGACCCCGATGCCGATCGACACCACGCCCGGTGTCACCGTGACCGCCCCGAACGACAGCGGGCAGCGCGGCGCGACGTTGTCGAAGCGGCCCGCGAAGGCACCGGCCGTCGAGACGCGCAGGTCAACGCCCACGACCTGGGCCCGCACCCCGCTCGATGCCGAGCACGAGGCGAAGCTCCCGGCCGCGAGGTCGTCGCGAATGGTGATGCGCCCGTTGACGGCGATCTCCCACGCGCCGGACGCCAGCCGACGCAGTCCGACCGTCGGGTACACCGGCTCGGGGCCGCCGGCCGTCGTGTCCTTGAACGACAGCTTGCGGCCGAACGCCTCGAACTCGGCCGCCGTCGGCGACGCCACCTGCACCGTCTGGACGCTGATGCCGTCGGTCGCCACCGCGAAGCCGCCGACGCGCAGCGCGAAGGTGGGACTCAGCGACGGGATGCGCGCCTCGCCGCTCAGCACCAGTGCCGCTCGCTGGGCGTTCGCCGTGAACGCCAGCGGCGGAGCACCGCCCACCGAGGCGAGTGCCACTTCGAGCGGGCCGGCCCTGATCAGCGGGGCCCCCGGCCCCGTGAGCGCCACAGCGAGCTGCGCCCCCGCCCGCGACGCGGTCCCGGTGAAGAAGAGCGGCGGCACCGGTGCCGAGGGATCCGCGCTGCGATCGGCGAACGGCGTGGCGAGCAGGCGGCCGCTCAGGCCCAGGGAACTCTGTGCCCCCGCCAGCGTCAGCCGCGCGCCGGTCAGCGCGATCGCGAGCGTATCCTTGCCGTCGCTCCACAGCGTCGCCGAGGCGACGGCGGTGCGACCGGCGATGTAGGTCGCGTCCCAGGTCCCCAGCTCGACCGTACCGCGCAGGCCCTGCGGCCCCACCTCGACGTCGCGGACCTCGAGCGGCAGCGACGCCAGCGCCGGCGGCAACTCGGCCCGGCCGCCGACCGTGAAGCGATAGCCGGCCGGGCCGGCGGCGAAGCCGAGCTGCCGGACCTCGAGCGGAACCCCGAGCGACGCCAGCGACACCAGCGCCGGGGCACCGTCGGCGGCCAGCGCCGATACGCCACCCTCGGTGACCTGCCGGGTGGCGACGTTGACGGTCACGTCGAATGCGACCTGCACCTCGGGCACCGCCCCGCCCGCCGACCGCAGCGCGGGCAGGACGAGCGGCACCCGCTGGCCGGGCCACGTCCGCAGCAGCATGCTGCTGCCCGAGACACTCACGTCGAACAGGAAATCGCGGCGCGCGTCGGCGCTGCGGATCCGGATGTACGCGGTGTTCGAATCCGGCAGCTGCAGGACGTCCGGCACGTCGTCGAGCAGGGCGACCACGTTCACCGGCACCAGGCCGGTGCGATCGAGATAGGCGACCCGCGACGAGCGCGCCCACAGCTCGGCTCGTCCGCCCTGCACGGCCACGGGCGCGAGGCCCACGGCGAAGTCGGGGGTGAAGCGCACGGTGACGTCGCTCGGCGTGCCGGTGCCCGTGGCCGAGAAGCGCGCGATCGCCTCACCGGCGAAGTGCACGCCCTCGGCGTCCACCGTGATGGCCCCCGGGACGGCCACCCGCGCGAACGTCGTCGTCGGCAGGGCCGCGTCCGGCCGCACGACCTCCCACGTGAACGCCCCGGCATCGAGCCGCACCTGCACCGCCGCGCGCCCCTCGACGCGGATGCTCCCCGACGCGATGCGCGGCTGCGCGAAGGGTACGACCACGTCGGTGAAGGTCGCGGTGACCGGGTCGAGACCGGCCGGCATCGCGAGGCGACCCACGCCGGAGAAGGTCAGCCCCGTGCGATCGAGCGCGGCTCGCACATCGCGGAAGCGCAGCAGCGGCGACTGCCGCGGCAAGTCGAGGGCCACCTGCGCACCGAGGTCGAGCCGGCCGTCGAGCACCACGCCGCGGGACAGGTCGAGCGTCAGCTGTCCGGTCGCGCGGCCCGTCGCCTCGGCGGAGAGCGCACGGAGGTCGAGCGACAGCGCCCCGCGCATCCAGACCGGCACCGCCGGCCCACCGGCGACCGCCGGCACGCCGAACCCGAGACTGACCGTCCCCGGCGTCAGGACCACCTCGCCGATCGTCACGGGACAGCGCGGAACGACGTCGTCGAGGCGTCCGCGGATGGTGCCCGCGGTGGAGAGCCGCAGGTCCAGCCGGACGGCCTGCGCGGTGGCCGGCGAACCGGGGCACGAGGCTAGGGCCCCTGCCGTCACGTCGCCAAGCAGCTGTGCCTGCCCGCCCAGGCGAATCGCCCACGCCCCGTCCGTCTCGCGCTCGAGGCCGATTGCTGCGGGGTCGGGGGTCACCCGCGCCCCGGCGAGCGTAAGCGCCGGTGGCGTCCCGGCCACGCTCACCTGCGGGGCCACCACGCCGCGCGTCCCGATGCGGAAGCCCGCGAGGCGGATCGCGAAGTCGGGCCCGATCGCCGGGACGCGCAGCTCGCCGCTCGCGGTGAGCGTGACCGCGTCGGCATCCGCCTCGAGCGCGAGGGCCGGGCTGTTGCCGACCGCCTGCAGCCGGAACGTCGCCGGCCCGAAGGGCAGCTCGCGCCCCGCGAACTGCGACGGGTCGAGCGTGAACGCCGTCCCTTGGGCCGTGACGCTTCCCGTGTAGAAGATCGGTCGCGCCACGGGCGCCCCCGCCGCACCGGGCGCGGCGAAGAGCGTCGTGCGCACCACGCCGGAGAGCGACACGCCACGCTGCGCGCCACCCAGTTCGAGCCGTGCGCCGGTCAGGTCGAGCGTCAGCTGGTCCGCCCCCTGCAGCAGCGGCACACTCGCCACCACCGGGCGGCCGGCCACGAACTGCGCGTCGTAGGTGCCGACCTCGACCCGCCCGCGAAGGCCGTCGCGCGTCAGCTCCAGTTGGTCGAACCGCACCGGTAGGTCGCGCAGCGCCGCCGGCAACTGCGCCCGGCCCCCGACCGTCACGGTGACCGCGCCGCTGGCGGCCGCTACGCCGACGCGGCGCAGCTCGACGGGAATCCCCTGCGATGCCAGCGACAGCAGCGCTGGCGAGCCGGCCGGGGCCTCCGCCACCACGCTCCCCGACATCAGGGCCCATGTCTGCGAGTTGAAGTTCGCATCCACCGACGCCTCGACCACCGGCGCGACGCCCGTCGGCGACGCCTTGAGCCCCGGCAGCACGAACTGCAGCCCGCGGCCCGCGGCCCGCGTGGTCAGGCGATACGCGTTCGTCCCGGCGGCGGAGGCGCTGACGACGGCGTTCCCGTCCTGGTCCTTCAGCCGCACGTAGGCGACGTCCCACGACGGCAGCGCGATCGAGTCGGGAAGCGGCGGGAGCAACGCGAGCACGTCGTCCGGGTGCAGCCCGTCGGCATCGAGCCACGCGACGCGGCGCTGCGTCGCGATGAAGTCGACGCGGCCGGCGGTGACGGCGACGGGAGACAGGCCCAGCGTGAAGCCGTCGGCGAACGACGCCGTGGCGGTCGCCAGCGGGCGGTCGGCCACGACCACCGCCGCCGTCGCCGTCCCGTCGAGCTGGAAGCCGTGGCGGTCGAACCCGGCTGCACCCGGCAGCACGAGCCGCGCATAACTGCCCGTCGGTGCCGGTGCGTCCGGCGACTCCGCCACCCACGTGAGCCCGCCCGCCGCGACCGTGGCCCGCAGCGCGACGCGGGAGGTGAAGCGGGCCCGGCCGTCGGTGACCTGCCCGGTCGCGAGGGAGAGCGTGAGGTTCTCGAGGTTCGCCGTCACCGCCGCTCCCGCCGCCGTGGCGAGCGACGCCTGTCCGCCGAGGACGAGCCCGCGGCGATCGATCGTCGCCTGGGTCACGGTGAACTGCAGGGCGGGATTCGTGAACGGCACCCCGATGCGCGCCGGCTGCGCGAGCGCCACGGCGCCGTCGAGCAGGCGCGGCGTGGCGAGATCGAGCAACACCTGTCCCGAGGCCGTCACCGACTGCCCGGGCTGGGCCCCGGGGAACGACGCCGTCATCGACCCGCGCATCCACGCGGCAGGAGCGGCGGCGACGCCCGCGTCGGCCGGCAGCGGCACGCCGACCCCGATCGACACGCGTCCCGGCGTGAGGGCGAGCGGCCCGAAGGCGATCGGGCACTGGGGCAGCACGTCGTCGAAGCGGCCGGTGAAGGTGCCGTCCGTCCCCACGCGCATCGCCACCGTGACGACCTGATTGCGGCCCGGCGCACTGCGGCACGCCCCCGACGACCCGGTGTAGACGTCGTCCCGCAGCGTGACGCGGCCATTGACGGCGAGCACCCAGGCACCGCCGGGCGTCCGCTCGAGCGCGAGTGCCGGATACACGTTCGACGGCCCGGTCGAATCCTTGAGCGCCAGCTTCGTCCCCAGCGCCTCCAACTCGGCGTCCTCCGGCCGCTGCACGCGCACGCTGCCCACCGTGACGCCCGACGTCCCCATGGACAGTGCCGCCACCTCGACGCGGAAGCCCGGGGAGAGCGAGGGGACGCGCAGCACGCCGCTGGCCCGCACCGACATGCCTTGGGCGCCGACCGTTGCGGCGAGCGCCGGCTGGCCGCCGAGCGCCTGCAGGTCGAACTGCGCGGGGCCGAGCGCGATCGTCTGGATCGTGCCCGTCGTCGTGGCCACGTCGAGCGCACCGCCGACGGGGCCCATCGTGCCGGTGAAGAACAGCGGAGGCACGAGGCGTGCCGGGCCGGTACCGGTGGCGAACAGCGTCGCCCGCATGAGCCCGCTCAGAGCGAGCGAGGCCTGCCCGCCCGCGATCGTGAAGCGCCCACCGGTCAGCTGCAGGGTGAGCGTGTCGGTCGCGTCCTCGAAGACGGTCGTGGTGGCAACGACCCGACGGCCCGCCACGAACGTCCGGTCGTAGGTGCCCAGCTCGACCGTGCCGGACAGGCCCTGGGGCCCGACGACGAGATCCTGGACCTGTAGATCGAGCGCCTGCAGCGCCGGCGGCAGCCGCAACCGTCCCCCGGCGGTCAGCCGGTAGCCGCCGACCGCCGCCGCGAAGGCGAGCTGCCGCACCTCGAGCGCCCCCCCGGCCACCTGCGCCGCCAGAAGCGGCGGCCGGCCGTCCGGTGCCGTGACGCCGACAGCGCCCTCCATCACCGCGAAGGTCCGCGCGTTCACCAACAGGTCGAAGTCGACGTCCACCGTCGGCGCCGGTGCGCTGCCCTCGCGCAGGGCCGGGATCACCAGCCGCACGCCGCCGAAGCCGGGCACGGGACGGATCCGCACGTGGTTGCCGTCGATCGACGACTGGACGCGCAACCGATTCTGCTCGTCGGTCACCTCGAGGTACGCCGTGGCTTCGTCCGGCAGCCCGATGCGGCGCGGCAGGGTCGGCAACGCCGCGAGGATGTCGTCGGGATGCAGGCCGGACCGATCGAGATACGCGATCCGCCGTCCGGCGGCGCTGCGCAACTCGGCACGACCCCGCTGCACGCCGAACGGCTCCAGCCCGAGCGTGAAGTCGTCGACGAACGCCACCGCCACGTCCGACGGCGCGTCCTGCGCGATGCCGAAGCGCGCACTGGCCTGCGCCGACAGCGCGAGTCCGCCCTGCCCGATCGCAACCTGTGCCGGCAGGGCGAGCCGCGCGAAGGTCGCGCCCGCCGGATCGGGAGCGGCCGGATCGACCACCTGCCAGTCGAGGCGGCTCCCGGACAACCGCGCCTCCAGTCCGACGGACGCGCCGATCACCGCGCGACCGGCCGTGATGCCGAGCGACGCGACATCGAAGGTGAGGTTCTCGAATTGCACCGAGACCGGTGGCAGGCCGCCGCCCAGCGGCAGTTGCCCGCTGCCATCCACGACGACGCCCGTGCGATCGAGGCGGGCGCTCACCCCGGTGAAGCGGAAGACCGGATTCCGGCGTGGCAGGTCGAGCGCGACCGCAGCCCCGAACGACAGTGCGCCGTCGAGGATGCGCCCTTGCGCGAGGTCCATCGTGAGGGTGCCGCTCGCGCGGCCCGTCGCCCCGCCCGCGAGCACGTCGAGCGACGCCGACATCTCGCCGCGCGCCCACAGCGCCACCGGCGGGCCACCGGCCGTCACGGCTTCGTTGATGCCGAAGGTGGTGGCCCCCGGCACGAGCGTCAGCGGCCCGAGCGCGATGGGGCAGCGCGGGACCGCGTTGTCGATGCGTCCGCGGATGCCCGCCGCCCCCCCGAGCCGCAGCGACACGGCCACGGCTTGCGGCGGCACCCCCGCCGCCGCGGGACATTGCACCAGCGCCCCCTGCGCCGGCGACCCCATGAGGCGCGCCTGTCCCTCGGCGACGAGTTCGAACGTGTTCGACGGCGTCCGCTCGAGTGCCAGCGTGAGGCCCGCCCCGTTCTCGTCCCCGAACTGCAGGCGCGTTCCCAGCACGTCGAGGCCCGTCGGTCCTCGCACGCGGAGCTGCGGCATGGTGAGGCCGTCCGTCCCGATCGCGAGGCCGGCGGCCGAGACCTCGAGCCCGGCCCCGAGGCCCGGGACGCGCAGCACCCCCGAGAGCACGAGGCGCGCGCGCGTCGCGTCGGCCTCGAATGCCGCCGCCGGCTGGCCCGCCACCGGCTCGAGCGTGAAGGCCAGCGGCCCGAGCGCGAGTGCGCCGCCTGGCGCGCTCTGCGGATCCACCGTGAGCGCCGCACCGGTGGTGCCGATGCGCCCGCGGACGAAGAGCACGCTCGCGCCCGTCGCGCCGGGGGGCGTGAAGAGCGACGAGGTGAGGCGGCCGCTCACCTGCAGCCCCGGCGTGGCGCCGAACTCGACGCGGGCCCCGGTCAGGGCCAGTCGCAACGACTCGGGGTTGCGCTCGTCCAGCGCCACCTCGCCGACCGGCGTGCGGCCCGGGACGTAGCGCTGGTCCACGACACCCACCTCGACGGCGCCGACGATCCCCGACCGCGTCAGCTCGAGCTGCTCGAACCGCACCGGCAGGTTGCGCAGCGCGGCGGGGAGTTCGGCGTCGCCCGCCACCACGACACGCGCCCCCGCCGGATCAGCGCTGAAGGTCACACGTCGCAGACCGACGGGCACGCCGCGGTCGGCGAGCGACAGCAGCGGCGGCGCGCCCGCGGGGGCCGCAGCGCTCACGCGCCCCGAAACGGGCAGCATCGTGCGCGCGTCCACCACGAGCGACATGTCGGCGTCCACCACGGGCGGGGCCTCGCCCGGTGCGCGCGCCAGTCCCGGCAGCACGAACTGCAACGGGGCATTGCGCCGCGTGGCCAGCTGCAGACGGTCGTCCGCCACGAGACCGGCATCGATCACGAGCTGCCCGGCCGGATCCTTGAGGCGCACGTACGCCACGTCGAACGACGGCAGCGCGATGCTGTCCGGCAGCGGGGGCAACGCCGCGAGGATGTTCACCGGGAAGATGCCGGCCGGCGTGAGGTAGGCGACTGCCTTGTCGTCGCGGAAGAGGTCGGCACGGCCGGATGCCACCGCGAACGGGGCCAGCGAGAGCGCGAAGTCCCGGGAGAACGTCAGACGCAACCCGTCGAGCGACTCGCCGAGCAGCCGGAGCGAGGCACGGGCCGACCCTTCGAGGGACACGCCACCGGCGGACAGCACCAGCGCCTCGGGGGCCTGCAGCCGCACATAGGTGCCCGTCGGTAGCGGCGCCCGGCCCGACTCGAGCGCCAGGCGAATCCCTCCGGGGCCGAATGTCCCCGTGATCGCGACGTCCCCCCGCACGACCGCGCGGCCGGCGACCACCGAGAGATCGCGAGTTGACAGACGAAGGTCCTCGAGCGTCACCCTGGCATCGATCGGTGCGGCTCCGCTGACGAGCCCACCATCCCCGGACAGCGTGAAGCCGTCCCGGTCGAGGCGGGCGGCCTTCGCCGTCAGCGTCACCACCGGTTGCGTCGCAGGAAGCCCCACGCGGAACGGCGACTCGAGGGCGATCGCCCCGTCGAGCACCGCGCCGCGCACGAGGTCCACGGTGAGCGATCCGGAGGCCGTCACCGGTGTCGCTGCTGCCGTCGCTGCTGCCGTCGCTGCTGCCGTCGACGATGCCGTCGCCGGCAGCCGCGCCGTCATGCGGCCCGAGAGCCAGATCGTCTCGCCGCTCCCTTCGACGCCGGGCGCGGGAACGTTGAAGCCGAGCTGGCTCGGCCCGGGGACGAGCGTCAGCGCGCCGAGCGAGACCGGACACTGCGGCACCAGGTTCTCGACGATGCCCGATGGCGTCCCGTCGGGCTGCAGCCGGACGCTGCCGGCAGGGAGCGGCGTGACCGTCGCCGAGGCACCCGGACACTGTCCGAACGACCCGAGCGACAGCGAGGCATCGGCCGTGACGACGACCAGCGGCCGCTTGGCCGGATCATCCGGCAGGCCACGGCTCATCGGCGTGACGAGCGAGCCGGCCAGGCGCGTGACGCGCAGTGACGGACCGTCCGCAGCGGTGCCGAGCAGCAGACTGCCGCCGCTCACCGGACGGGCCTCGATCGTGCCTACGACGTAGCCGTCGCGGAAGCCGGCGCCGAGGACGGTCAGCTCGGCCCCGCGCAGGAACGACGGCAGCGGCGCACCGTCGTCGAACCGCAGCCCGAGGTCGAACGTGGCGCCGAACGTCCCGCGGACCGTCCCCGCGCTCCAGTCGATCTCGGTACGGGCGAGCCGGAACGCCAAGGGGCGCACGCGGAAGCCGTTCCACGTGAAGGACGCCGCCGTGAGGTTCGGGACATTGGTCTCGGGCAGCACGAGCCCGCCGCTCGACAGCACGATGTCCCGCAGCTCGGGGAGCACCAGCCCGGGCAGCTGCGTGGGAGTGATCGCCACGTCGAACTGCAGCTCCCAGTCGAAGCGGCGACGCACGGCGTCCCAGGCGATGCGAGGGGCGCGCAGCCGCCGCAACGCCACGCGCATCCCACCGAGTTCGGACTCCACCTCCGGACGGTCCGCCGTCAGGCGCGTGACCACGACCCCGGACGGCGAGAGCCGCAGCCCCACCGATGCCGTCCACGGGGCCCCGGTGGCGAGGGGCAGCTCGAGGCGACCGTCCGCCTCGACCTCGAACGACGCGGGCCCCGCCGCCCCCCGCAGCGACGCCTGCACCGCGCCGAACAGGCGGGTCAGCACGAAACGCGGCGCGCGCGGCCCCGCGTCGAGCGGCAGCACCGATTCGCCCGTCAGGTCGAACCGCCCCGACACGTCGCCATCGGCGCTCACCGCGAGGGTGATGCCGGCCGTCGGGCCTTGCGTCGCGTCGGCGAAGCGGGTGCGCCCGCGCAGCAGCAGCTCCATCGGGCCGCCGGATCGGCGCTCGTAGGCCACTTCGTCGATCCGGAACGGGATGCCCATCGACGAGAGGTCGAACTGGTCGCGTGACGCCTCCGGCACGGAGACGCGCACGCTGCCGGTACGCACCTCACGCGACACGGGATCGACCACGAACGAGAAGCCGGCCTGGAGACTCGGCGTCACTCCCCCGCGCGCGAGCACCGGAAGGACGAGCGCCACCGTCGCCGTGCCGGGCGTGAAGACTCGCACGCCGGCGTCGGTGGTCTCGAAGTCCACCAGCAGGTTGCCCTGGGGATCCCGCACCTGCAGGTAGGCGGTCGCCTCGGTCGGCAGTGGCAGCCGCGCGGGGACGAGCCGGGCGACCGACTGCCAGTCGGCGTGGAAGCCCTGCGCGTCCAGCCATGCGACGCGCGAGCCTCGGCGCAGCAGCTCCGCGCGCCCCTGCTGCACGGCCGGCGGCGACATGCCGAGCCGGAAGTCGTCGACGAACCGCACGCGCAGGTCCCCGTAGTCGCTACCATCGAAGAGGAGTCGGGCGTCGGCGTCGCCGGACGCCTGCAATCCCTCGGGGGTGAGCGCGGCCTGCGCGGCGAGGTCGAGCCGCACGCCGTTGCGCAGCGTCATCGGGGCGCCGGCCGCGACCGCCTGCAGCGCCAGCCCTTGCCGACCGGTCGGTTCGAGCGACGCCTCGAGGCCGATGGCAGCGTCGAAGGTGATGCGCCCCGCCGTCAGCTGCAGGTCGGACGCGTCGAGCGTTGCGGCGGCGAACGTGACGCCGATCGGTGCCGTCTCACCGACGAGCAGCAGGCCCCGGCCGTCCACCTGAAGGCCGGCCGACGTCAGGGCGACGCTGTTCACCTGGAAGCGCAGCAGCGGTGCCTCGCGCGGCATGTCGAGCCGCAGCGGTCCCTGGAAAACCAGCTGGCCGTCGCGGAGCCGTCCGGCGATCGCGTCCACGACGACGGCCCCGCGTGCGCGCACGGGCTGGTCCGCGAGCCGGAGCTCCGCCTCTGCGTCGAAGGCGAGGTCGATCGCCTGCCGCCCGTCCCGTTCGGACAAGCGCACCTCGAGACTGGCGGCCTGCAGTTGCGCGCCGCCGAGGGCCACAGGACACGGCAGGGCGATCCCGGAGGCGGTTCCCCGCACCAGCGGCAGGGGCCACGCGGCCGTCGGGGGCCCGACGATCGCCACGGGGTCGCTCACCACCACGCGGGGGGTCGCGCCGCCCTCGCAGCGAAGCAGCGTCGGCAGGTCGAAGGCGGCGCGAAGTCCGGGCACCGCAGCGACGACGTCACCCTCATCGCCGAGCCGCGCCGCGAACCGCCCCGCGGCCCCCTGCACTTCGACAGCGGCCGTCACCGGACCCGGAACGGGCACTCGACACGGCGCCCCGAAGTTCCCGTCGACGGCGAACCGCAGCGTGTCGTGCTGCACGCGTCCGTCGGCGATGTCCACCAGCGCGGCTGCGCACGCGGGCGGCAGCCCCGGTGCCGCCCCCAGCGGCAGGCCGAGAGCGCCGGTGAATCCGAAGGTGATCGGGCTGGTGGCACCGGCCCAGTCCGCCCACGCGATGCGCTGGCCCGGCACCCCCCACTCGCGCAGGCGCAGCGGCCAAAGCCCGGCCGGTCCGATCCCGACCCGCTCATCCCCCCCGCGGGCGTCGATGCCCACGACCTCGAGCCCGGCCGGCGTGGCCACCACGTCGCGCAGCGTGAGCGCGGGCCACCGGCGGTCGTACGACGGCGTGAAGCGCAGCGCCAGGTCGAAATCGAACCCTGCCCCCGCGCGCCATCCGAGGCGACGCACGTCCAGCCGCTCGTGACGGATACGCAGCGCACCATGCACGGACACGGCCCCGAGCTCGCCGTCCTCGCACGACGCCGACGATTCCGACTCGGCCGTCATCGCCCCCGCCGCGAGGCGAACCGGGAGCGTGGCCTCGCAGGCCGAGGGCCCCCCGAAGTGCACCGCGGCGGCGGCCGTGAGTGCATATGACGCCGAGCCGCTCGCCGGCAGCACCAGTTCGCCGGCCAGCCCGCGGAGCACCAGCCCCGCGCCCGTCGCCCCACCGGCCATGTCGAAGGCAAGGCGCTCCGGGCAGGTGGGCCGCAGGCGCACGAGGTCGCGCTCGACGATGGCGTCGAGCCGGCAGGCGACCTCGCGCTCGAGGACGGCGAGCGAGCCGCCGATCTCGAGTGCCCCCTCGGGGAAGCGGACCGTGATGCGCTGCACCTGCGCCCGGACCGCCGCGTCGCCGATCGCGGGAAGTGCCCGCCGCAGCGTCGCCGTCCCCTCGAGTCCGTCCGGGGTCAGCGGCAGGCGGCCTTCCATCGCCACCGGGGCCGCCCCGGGGAGCTGCACCGCAGCCCCGACGCTCAGCCCCGACCCGGGGTCGAGGCGAAGATCGGTCAGCCGCAGCAGCGCCGGAACGCCGAGCGCGCGCGCCACGTCGTCGGGGATCTGGCCGACGAGCCGCCCCGCGAGCAACCGGACGGCCGGCAGCCGCAGCCGATCGAGCACCAGCCCCTCTGCGCGCAGCGGAATGCGGGCCGCGACCGGCGCCTGGAGTTCGAGCACGAGGTCGCCGCGCACCGAGACGCCGAACTCGTTGTTGAAGGGTGCCACCTGTGCGCGGCGCAGGCCGCTCAGGTACGCGATCCCGGGGGCGATCTCGAGCCGGTCGGGGAGGTCGAGGGTCGGGAGCGGGGTGGACGCGTCGCCGGCGCGGAAGGCGAAGAGCTCGGACGACGCGCCCGACCTCGTCACGACCCGACCGGACGCATCCACGACATCGACCTGCCAGACGTACTCGCGGTCGTCGCGCAGCGGAGGAGCGTCCAGCGGATACAGCAGCAACGGCGACCGCACCGGCACCGTGCCGTCGAACAGCGGGGCGTTCGCCTGCATCGCGACCTGCAGCGCCTGCTCGGGCTGTCGCTCCACGACACGGACCCGGTACTGCAGCGTGGACGTCGGCGAGGCCCTGATGGGCATCCATTGAAAGGCCGGCTGCGTCCCCTGCACGCGCGTGCCGTTGGCGGGACTCAGGAGCTGCGGCGGTTCCGGCAGCCGGATGTCGCGGTCGGTGCACTGCTCCGGACCGAGCGCAGCCCCGCCGACGCCCGCGAGGACGCGCGCACACAGCGTGAGGCGCCCCTCGGGCAGCTGGCCGGTCCTGATCGCGGCGCCCACGACCGACTGGTCGCTCGACACCGTCTGCCACTCGAGCACGTCGATGAGACTGAAGACCTGCGACGACGGCCCCGCAGCGAATGACAGCAGCGGGCTGCGGACCCTGCCGATCTCGCGCCCGTTCACCCGGACGAAGGCCTCGAGGCGGTAGTCGAGCGCGGCCGCCCCGGTGTAGAGCACGTTGAGGTATGCGGCCTGCGGGTCCCGTTCCCAATCGGTCGTGAACGGGCTCGGCTCCGACCGGACGAACACGGTCACCGACGTCGTTGGCTGGGCACCCAGGGCCCCGGCCCACAGCACCCCCGCCAGGGCCCCGGCCGCCACCGCAAACCCAGCGCGCCACATGGCGGACACGGCCTCGCGAGCCGTGTCCGTCTCCAGCGCCTCCTTCCGAGCCCGGAACATGGGCGGCAACAGTACTCGCCGTTGTCACCGCTTCCTCAATCAAGTCAAACGCATGTCCCCAAACAACTTGTGCCGTGCCAAGCAGGACCCGGAACGCCCCCGGCTACTCTCCGTCGTCGACTCGGCGCGTCTGGTTGAGCGAATTCACCAGCCCCTTGAGGTCGATCCCCAGCGTCGCCGCCGCCCCTTCCAGCAACTGCCACGTCCCCGCCACCCGCGCGGAGGTCGCGTTGCCGATCGCGTTCCCCTGCCCCCCATCCATGACAATCAGCTTCTCGATCGACATCCCCTTGGCCCCGTCCGCCGCCACCTGCACCAGCGCCGGCAGCTGCTGGAGCAGCAGCAACGGAATCGCCTGTTCGGGATTCCGCTGCAGCGTCTCGAGAATCGCCGCCGTCGCCTCCGCCCGCGCCTTGCCCTCCTCGCGCAGCGGCGCCGCCGCGGCCTGCGCCTCGAGCAGGGCACGGCGCTGCGCCGCCTCGGCCGGCTTGATCACATCGGCCAGGAGGCGTCGCTCCTCGAGCTCCGCGCGCGCCAGCTGGACCGCCTGCTGCGCCCGGGCTTCGGCCTCGAGTGCCGCCGCGCGCGCGACCTTCTCGGTGGTCTCGGCTTCCTGCTCGAGCTGGGCGCGTCGGACGCGGAGCTGGTTCTCGGCCTCCGACACCGCCCGCGACGCGTTGGCCGCGGCCACGCGCGCGCGCTGATCCGCCTCGGCCCGCGAGATCTCCGCGAGCGACTTGGCCTGCGCTTCGGCAATCTCCGCATTGCGCAGCACCTCGGCGGTCCGGGCTCGGGCGTTGGCGATGAGGTAGCCATTGTCGTCCGAGATCTGCTGCAGCTTGAGCAGGTCGAGCTCGAGGCCGAGCGACGCCAGCGAGCGCGAGGCCTCGTCGAGCAGCGCGCGCTCGAAGCGCTCGCGATCCTCGTTGGCCTCTTCGGGGGTGAGCGTGGCGAGCACGCCGCGCAGCGCCGCCATGAGCGTCTCGTTGGCGAGGCGCTTGATCTCGTTCGGGTCGCGGTCGAGCAGCCGCTCGATCGCGTTGGCGAGCACCGCCGCCGGCCGCGACGCCACCTTGACGTTGGCGACGGCATCCACGTTGAGCGCGATGCCGCCCTTCGAAATCGCCCCCTTCACGGTGATGTTCACCTGCATCACGTCGAGCGACAGGTATTGCACGCGCTCGAGGATCGGAATGACGAGCGTACGCCCGCCGCTCACGAGCCGATACCCGCGCAACTCGCCGTCGGACTCGCGCGTCGCACCGGTGATCACCGAGACGACGTTCGGCGGTACCACGAGCAGGAACTTGAGCAGCGCGGCGACGACGAGTCCGACGGCCATCACGACGATGAAGCCGGTGCCGAGGGCACCGATGGGCAACTGCGCGAGAAGCGTGTCCATGGCAATTGAGAGGGGCTCTGGGAAACGGGACCGCGCGTCAGCGCGGCGAAACGCGAAGCACGCCGTCGGCGTCGATGGCGTCAACCGCCACGGGCGCGTCACCTGGCACGGCGGTTGACGAGGCGGCCTCGACATCCGTCCAGCGGGCCCGCAGTTCGCGGACGGCACCGCCCGAGGTGAGGCGCACGAGGCCCACGGGCTGCGCCGACGTCGGCGGCAGGATCCAGCGACCGTCGGCGGCCAGGAGGTCGGCATCGGTCAGGGGGCGCGCCCCGTCGGTGCGTACCAGCCAGCGGAGTCCCAGCCGGCCGAGGGCCAGCACGACGCCGCCCGACACCGCCGCCATCGCCCACGCCAGAAGCGGCGTCGCGCCGAGCGGCCCGAGATGCAGCATCGCCACCAGGCCGGCGGCCGACGACGCGGCCAGCCAGACGACACCACGCCGGCTCAGCGCACCGTGCACGCCGCCGCCATCTGCGCCATCCCCCACGACGAACAGCACGCCGAGGAGGCCGAGGGACACCACGGTCAGGAAGACAGCGGCGGTCATGGGGCGGGAACATAGTGGAGGGGCCACCGCAGCCGGGCGAGTTGTCCCCCGGTGCGCGGACGGATAGTTTGCAGGTCTCCGAGTCCGCGTAGCTCAGCTGGATAGAGCGTCAGCCTCCGGAGCTGAAGGTCACAGGTTCGAATCCTGTCGCGGACGTTGCAGGTCCCGGAGCACCGTGAGCGTTCGCGCTGCGGTCTCCCGCCAACTGAATCGGCTCGCCCGCGCCCGGCCCGCTTCGACGAGCCGGGCGCGTGTCGTCTCGTTGGCCGCCAGGTGCATGATCGCGTCGGCCAGCCCGCCCACGTCATCGGGATCGACATACATCGCGGCCTCGCCGGCCACTTCGGGCAGCGACGCCTCGCGCGTGGTGATCACCGGGGCCCCCGCGGCCATCGCCTCGAGCACCGGCAGCCCGAAGCCTTCGTAGCGCGACGGAAAGACCAGCGCCAACGCACGCGCATACAGCACCGCCAGCACCGCATCGTCCACGAATCCCGGGGCCACCAGCCACGAGGCCCGGCGGGACGTCAGTTGGCGTTCGAGCTTGGCGCCGGGCCCGAGCACGGCCACCGTCACCGGGGTGCCGCGCGTCGCGAGCATCTCCCCCGCGTCGAGCAGCAGCCCCAGGTTCTTGCGCGCGTCGCCGGCCCCCACGGCCAGCACATACGGCGCCGGAATCGCCAGCGCGTCGGCCACGGCCACCGCCTCGGGCGTCGGCGCGGCGAAGAAGTCGTCGGCGGCGAGCGGCGTCACCACCACCTCGGCCCGCGTGGCGCCCAGGACGCGCCGCACTTCGGAGGCGGTGAAGGCGCTGTTGGCGAGGATCGCGTCGGCGCGGTCGAGCGTCGTCCGCATGAGCCGCGACGCACGCGGGGCCGTGTACACCTTGCGCCACCACGTCGGCGCGAACAGCAGCGGCACCAGGTCGTGCACGGTCACCACCACCGGCACGTCGGGCGGCGTCCAGCGGATGACGTTCCAGGGGTACCAGCAGGCGTCCATGGGCGTCTGCCGGATGCGCGCCAGGGCCCCCACCGTCACGCGCGAGGGATCGGCCGGCCACGTCGGCAGCTCGGCCACGAGCCGACCGCCATCGGCCTCGTGCTCGACGAGCAGCGTGACCGTGAGCGCCGGGTCGAGCTCGAGCAGGTGCGCCACCACCTTGCGCACGTAGCGCCCGATCCCGCGGTGGTCCCCCGCCAGTTGGGCGGACTCGATGCCGAGGTGCATGGGGGACCAAGCTAACTTTGCGCATGGCCACGGTCCGCATCCTGCACGCCGACGTCTCCGAGACCGGGGGCGCCGAGCTGCTCCTCGCGGCCCAGGCGCGCTGGCTCGCGGCGCAGGGCCACGACGTGCGGGTGTTCGCGCTGCGAGGCGTCGGGGACGGGTGGCGACGCATCTTCGACGGGCTCGACGTCTCGGTGCTCGCCGCGCCGCCCAAGGTCGAGCGGCTGTCGGTCGCCGATATGGCGGCGCTCGTGGCGGCCGCGCGACCGGCACTGGCCGGGGCCGAGGCGGTGCTCGCCCACAACTTCCCCGCGGCACCCGTGGCCGCGCTCGCCGCGCCGGACTCGGCCCGCGTCACGTGGTACTGCCACGAGCCGTACCGCGCGCTGCACCCCGAGGCGACCTTCCCCGCGGCCGCGGCGCGCGCGGCGCGCGGCGGTGCGACCGACGCCGCGACGCGCCAGTACGCGCGGCGCGCGCGGCGCCGTCGGCTGCTGGAGGGCCTGTTTCCGTGGCGGGCCGCGCGCCGCGCCGCGCTCGTCGCGTGGGATGCCGCGCAGGTCGCGCGGCTCGACGCCGTGGTGGCGAACTCGGCCTTCAGCGCGCGCATGCTGTACGAGGCGCTTGGCCGCGAGGCGGATGCGGTCGTGCCGCCCGCGGTGACGTTCGGGCCGCCGCTGCGACCGCGCGGACCGCTGGATCGCGCGCGCCCGCAGGTGCTGGCCCTGACGCGGCTCGGGGTGCCCAAGCACGTGGACCTGCTGATCGCGGCGATCGGCCGGCTGCGCGCGCGCGTGCCCGGTGCGCACCTGCACGTCGCCGGCGAGGGGCCGCAGCGCGCGGCGCTCGAGGCCCTCGCCGCGCGCGTGGCCCCCGGGGCCGTCACGTTCCACGGGCACGTGCGGGCCGAGGCGGTCGATGCGCTCGCCGCGCGGTGCGACGTGTTCGCGCTCGTGCCGGTGGACGAGCCGTTCGGGATGGTGTTTCCCGAGGCGGCGGCGCGCGGGCTGCTGCTGGTGGGACCCGATCAGGGCGGGCCGTCGGAGATCGTCCGCGACATCGGCGAGACGTGCGACGGCTTCGACCCCGAGGCCGTCGCGCACGCGATCGAGCGAGTGCTCGCGCTGCCCGACGCGGCGGTCGAGGAGCGGCGGCAGCGCGCCGACGCGACGGTCCGGGCGCGCTACGCGCCCGAGGTCGTGCTCCCCGCGCTCGAACGGTGGGTGCTGGGCGGCGCTTGACCATCGCCCCCCGCGGGCGGTAGGCTTCCCGCGTTCCCGGCGTGCCGTCGTGCGCGCCAGCGGTCGTTCCGCGCCGCGCGCGCAGCCCCCGACCGACGCCTTCCCGACGCCCCTCGCTTCCCCTGGGCGTCCGCTCCCGTCCCGCCCGATGCACGCGGTGGACCCGACCGACGCCCCCCCGGTTCCCGAATTCGAACGCCCGGCGCCGCTGCGCATCGCCGAGCTGCGGCGGCTGCCGCTGCCCGCTCTCGTCGCGCGCAGCGAGGGGGCCGGCGTGCCCAACGCCGACATCCTGGGCCGGGCGGAGCTCACCGCGCGGCTGCAGCGCGCGCTGCTGCGGCAGGGCCAGCCGCTCCTCGCCGAAGGGGTGCTCGAGGTCGTGAAGGAGGGGCACGGCCTGCTGCGATCGCAGGACTGGAGCTACCTCGCGAGCCCCGACGACATCTACGTGTCGCCGACGCAGATCAAGCGCTTCGACCTGCGCACCGGCGACCTCGTCAGCGGCGAGGTGCGCAACCCGAAGCCGTGGGAGAAGTACGTCGGGCTGTCGAAGGTCGCGACCGTCAACGGCGTCGCGGCGGACGAGGCGCGGCGGCGCCCGCAGTTCGAGCACCTGCGGCCGGTGTATCCCGACCAGCGCGTGCGGCTCGAGGACGGTGACGTGTCGATGCGCGTGGTGGATCTGCTGGCCCCGATCGGCAAGGGCCAGCGCGGCCTGATCGTCGCCCCGCCGCGGGTGGGCAAGACGATCCTGCTGCACAAGATGGCCCGGGCGATCCTGCGCAACCATCCCGAGGTCACGCTCATCATCCTGCTGATCGACGAGCGCCCGGAGGAAGTCACCGACTTCCGCGAGACGTGTCCCGGCGCCGAGGTCGTGGCCAGCACCTTCGACGAGAGCCCCAAGCGGCACGTCGCGGTGGCCGAGATGGTGATGGAGCGCGCGCGGCGTCTGGTGGAGGAGGGACAGGACGTGGTCATCCTGCTCGACTCGATCACCCGCATGGGCCGCGCGTACAACACGCTGGCCCCGTCGCGCGGCCGGATCATGAGCGGCGGCGTCGAGACCACCGCGCTGCAGCGGCCGAAGCGCTTCTTCGGCTCCGCCCGGCGCTGCGCGGAGGGCGGGTCGCTCACGATCGTGGCGACCGCGCTCATCGAGACGGGCTCGCGCATGGACGAGGTGATCTTCGAGGAGTTCAAGGGCACCGGCAACATGGAGCTCGTGCTCTCGCGCCACGTCGCCAACCGGCGCATCTACCCGGCGGTGGACGTCGGCAAGAGCGGCACGCGCCGCGAGGACCTGCTCTTCGACGAGGTCGAGCGCAACCGGATCTTCCTCCTCCGCCACTTCCTGGGCGGGATGGACGAGGAGGCCGGGATCAAGTTCCTCGTGGACCGCCTCAAGCGGACGAAGACGAACCGGGAGTTCTTCGAGAGCATGCAGCAGTAGCATGCCGGCGCTCCCCCGCTACCTCGCCGTGGACGTCGGCGACCGCCGGATCGGGCTGGCGATCGCCGACGAGCTCGGGATGCTCGCCTCGCCCGCGGGCTTCGTCGAGCGGCGCGCCGGCAAGCGGCTGCCGGTGGCCGAGGTGCTGCGCCGCGCCACCGACCTCGAGGCGCGCGGCTTCGTCGTGGGCCTCCCGCTCGACGAGAACGGCCACGAGACCCCGCGCTGCGCCGAGGCGCGCGAGATGGCCGCCAAGCTGGCCGAGCGCACCGGGTTCGATGCGCGGCTCGTTGACGAGCGCTACACGACGGCGATCGCCCTGCGGTCCATCCAGGCGGTCGGCGGCTCGACGCACGGCCGCAAGGGCGATGTGGACGCGCTGGCCGCGTCGGTGCTCCTGCAGCATGCGCTCGACGCACGGTGACGGCCCCGCCGGCCGCGCGCCGGCGACCCGGGCCCGCCGCGCCGTGCGGGCGGCCGGCCTCGTCGCGGTGGCGGCGGCGGCCGCCTGCGGCGGTCCCGACCGTGCGACGCGCGTCGTGATCCCGCGCGGTCCGTTCCGGGCGGCCACCGACTCGCTCGCCGCCGCCGGCGTCGTGCGCTTCGCTCCCGGCTTCCGCTTCTTTGCCCGCTGGCGCGGCCTCGACCGGAGCATCAAGGCGGGGACGTACGTCTTCCCCGCCGGCGCCGGCTGGACCGACGTGCTGCAGGCGCTGGCCGAGGGGCGCGGGCTCGAGCGGATCGTGACGATCCCGGAAGGGCTGCCCCTCGAACGGGCCCTGCCGCTGGTCGCCCGCCAGCTCGACCTGCCGCTCGACTCGCTCGTCGCGGCGACGCGTGACTCCGCGCTCGTCGCCCGCGCCGGGGCGCCGAACGGGACACTCGAGGGCTACCTGTTCCCGGACACCTACCGCTTCCCCTCCGACGCGACGGGCCCCATCGTCGTCGAGCAGATGCTCGAGCGCTTCGAGCGCGCGTGGTCGGCGGCGATGCTCGCGCGGCTCGACAGCACAGGGATGACGCGACATCAGGTGCTGACGCTCGCGAGCATCGTCGAAGAGGAGGCGGTGGTGGACAGCGAGCGCCCGGTGATCGCCGGGGTGTACCGGAACCGGCTCAAGCGCGGCATGCCGCTGCAGGCCGACCCCACGATCCGCTACGCGCTGCGCAAGTACACCGACCGCGTGCTCTTCCGCGACCTCAAGGTGAACTCGCCGTACAACACGTACGCCCGGAAGGGGCTGCCGCCCGGGCCGATCGCCGCTCCCGGGCAGAAGAGTCTCGAGGCCGCACTGTGGCCGGCCCCGGTGCCGTGGCTCTTCTTCGTGGCGCATCCCGACGGTCATCACGAGTTCACGCGCACCTTCGCCGAGCACTCGGCGGCCATCCGGCGCGTGCGTGCCGAGGCGGCGCGGCGCGCCGCCGAGGCGCGGGCGCGCGCGGCGGCCGGTCCGGCCACCGCGACGACGGCTACTCGTACGCCAGATCCGGCCTGAGCCCCGTGGCCCCGCGCAGGTACACGTGGCGCGGCCGCGCGCCGTCGGGCAGCTCGGCGTGCAGCAGCACGCGGATGCAGTGCGCCAGCGCCCCCGGCACCGGAATCTCGGTGGCGCACAGCATCGCCAGGTCCCAGCCCAGCCGTCGCGCCGCCGCGGCCGGGAAGGCGGCGTCGAGGTCGGTCGTGACGGTGAAGACGGCACTCACGAGGTCGGCCGAGCCGACGCGATTCTCCTGCGCGAGCGCCGAGAGCAGTTCCGCCGTCGCGGCCAGGATCGCCTCGGCATCGTTCGCCTCCACCGTCGTCGCGCCCCGGAGCGCGCGCATCCGCCGTTCGCCCACCCGATGACCCCCGTGCCGTTCGACCCCGCCGTCCTGACGCTGCTGGCCATCACCGACGACCTGCGCGACGGCGTCACCGGACTGGCCGCGCGAGCGGCCGCCGCCGCCCGCGGCGGGGCGACGATGATCCAGGTGCGCCTCAAGGATGCAGGCGCCCGCACGATGACGGAAGCCGCGCGCGCGGTGATCGCGGCCGTCGCGGCGGCGACACCGCGGGTGCCGGTGCTGGTGAACGACCGCGTGGACGTGGCCCTCGCGTCCGGTGCGGCGGGCGTGCACCTCGGCTTCGACGACCTCCCCGTGGCGGCGGCGCGGCGGCTCGCGCCCCCGGGGTTCATCGTGGGCTCGAGCGTCGGCGAGGTGGCGGAGATCCCGGGTGCCCGCGAGGCCGACTACGTGGGAATCGGGCCCGTGTATCGCACCGCGACCAAGGCCGACGCGGGATCGGCGATCGGGCCCGCCGGCTTCTCGGAGTTGGCGGCGCTGGTGCCGCTCCCGGCCGTCGGCGTCGGCGGCATCACGGCGGAGAACGCGGCGCCGGTGCTGGCGGCCGGCGCGCGCGGCGTGGCGGTGGTGCGCGCGGTCTTCGGCGCGGCCGACGTCGAGGCGGCGGCACGTGCGCTTCGCGCGCGGATCGAGGCGGCGCGCGCGTGAGCGCCACCGCTGTCGTCTCGAACCGCGGCAGCGCGCGCTGGACGCGCGGCCACCCGTGGATCTTCGCGTCGGACGTCGTCGCGCGTCCGGAGGCCGACCCCGGCGTGGTGCGCGTCACCGACCCGGCGGGCCGGCCGATCGGCTGGGCGCTGTGGTCACCGTCGAGCGAAATCGCCGTGCGCATGCTCACCCGCGACGGCGACGACGCCCCCGACGCCGCCTGGCTGGCGCGGCAAGTGGCGTCGGCGGTGGCGCGGCGGGCCCCTCTCGAATCCGTGGCCAACGCCTACCGGCTCGTGCACGGCGAAGGAGACGGGCTTCCCTCGTTCGTGGCCGACCGCTACGACCGGTGGATCGTCGTGCAGCTCCTGTCCGCGGGGATGGACGCGTGGACCGAGGCCGCCGTCGCGGCGCTGCGCGCGGCCGCCCCGTGGTGCGAGGGGATCCTCGCGCGACACGACGTGCCGGTGCGCACGAAGGAGAAGCTGCCGCAGCGCGTGGCGCTGCTCTGGGGCGACGTGCCGAGGGAGGTCGAGGTCGTCGAGCACGGCGTGCGCTATCTCGCGGCCCCGTGGGACGGGCAGAAGACGGGGGCCTTCCTCGACCAGCGCGAGCATCGCGTGCTGGTCGGGGGCCTCGCGCGGGGGCGCGGCCTCGACTGCTTCGCGTATCACGGATCGTTCGCGCTCCACATGGCCCGGCGGTGCACGGAGGTGCTCGCGCTCGACGTCTCGGCGCCGGCGCTCGAGCGGGCCGCCGCGAACGCGGCGCGCAACGGGATCGGCAACGTCGTCCCGGTCGTGGCCGACGCGTTCGAGGAGCTCAAGCGCCGCGAGCGGGCGCGCGAGCGCTTCGAGACGATCGTCGTGGATCCCCCGGCGTTCGCGAAGTCGAAGGCGGCCCTCGCCGACGCGATGCGCGGCTACCACGAGGTGAACCTGCGGGCGATGCGGCTGCTCGCCCCCGGGGGGACGCTGTTCACGGCCTCGTGTTCGTTCCACCTGCGGAAGCCCGAGTTCCTCGGGATGCTCGAGGGGGCCGCGAAGGACAGCGGGCGGCGGCTGGTGCTGCGCGCGCTCACGGCGCAGGGGCTCGATCACCCGGAACTGCTGACGGTGCCGGAGACGGGGTACCTGAAGGGGGCGGTGGTGGTGGCCGAGGACTGATCGTCGCGGCGCGCAGTGGCGGCTAGCGCTGGCAGCCCGCGCAGTACCAGGTGCCGCGCGCTCCGTGCACCACGCGCCGGATGCGGCGCCCGCAGCGCCGGCACGGCTCGCCGTCGCGACCGTACACCATGAGCTCGTGCGTGGTCGCCGTCGTCTGCGCGGTGGCGAAGACGCGGCCCGGCTCGTCGAGCCCGCGCGACAGGGCGAGGCGCACCGCGTCGAGGAGCCGCGCCGCACGCGAGGGGCCGATCCGGTCGGCGGGGATGTCGGGATGCACGCCGGCGTGCCACAGGGCTTCCGCCGCGTAGATGTTGCCGACGCCCGCGAGGACGCGCTGGTCGAGGAGGACGAGCTTGATCGCCGCGCGGCGGCGCGCGAGCGCGGCACGGAAGCGCGCCGGGGTGAAGCCGGGGTCGAAGGGCTCGGGTCCGAGTCCCGCGACGGGATCCTCGCCGGCGCGATGCCAGGTGACGGTCGCGAAGGCGCGGGGATCGACGAGCGACACGCGGCGGCCGTCGTCGAGGGCGAGCGCGAGGCGCGCGTAGCGCGGGAGCGGGGCGTCGGCGGGGCCGACATTCCAGTCGCCGTCGAGCCGGAAGTGCGCGACGAGCCGGTCGCCACGGGCGAGCTCGAACACCTGATATTTGCCGCGCCGGGCGACGGCGAGCACGCGCTGCCCGACGGCGGCGCGGACGTGCGCCGGAGGCAGCGCCCGCCGCGTCGAGGGGTGCAGCCGCGCGACTGCACGCAGGACCCGCCCTTCGACGAAGGGGCGCAGGCGGCGGATGGCGAGCTCGACCTCGGGGAGTTCGGGCATGCGCGGGGAGTGTATCGCGGCGGCGCTCGCGGCGCGCCGTCGCGGAGCGGGAAGGTCTCCCCGTCGAAAACGCATGTTTCCACACCGATGGGGATACTTGCCCGCAATCACTTGACGGACATGGAGTTATGCCTTGCGGCACGGTGGAAAACCCCTAGTTTCGCACAGGTAGGGCTGCGGGCGTCGGCCCGCGCCGGGGGGCACTGGTGATCCTGTCCACGCACTCGCTGTCGTCCGAGTACGCGCTGTTCGTCGAGCGCGAGATCGAGCAGTACAAGGACTCGATCCCGCGGGGCACGCTGCTGGCCATCGGGGACGAGGCCGTGCGGCAGCTGGGGGCCCAGCCGCAGTTCGCGCTCACCGAACTGGTGCTCGTGGAAGAAGTCGACCGCATCATCGCCCGGCGACTGCGTATCCCGTCGTACCGCGCCTGGAAGGCGCGCCGCCTGAAGCAGCTGCAGGAGCTGCGGCGGCCGGAGACGTGGGGGCTTTCGCGCGACTCGATCGTCGTCCGGGAGCTGAGCCACGCGGCCGACGCGCACGTCGTCGTCGCGGACAACTCGTCGAGTGCGCTCTACCTCGCGGCGCACGGGTGCATGGTGACCGCGATGCACGACGAGCCGGCGCTCGTCGCGCGGGTGATGGAGGCGGCCGAGGAAGCCGGGCTCACGATGTACCTGACCGGCCTCGTCGGATCGCTCGGCGACTACGCCCCCCACACCCCGTTGGCCGCGATCGTCTACAGTGCGAGCGCGCTCGCCAAGCTCCCGGTCGAGCACCGGGAGCAGGTGCTCGCCGCCTGGCAGCACGCGACACGACATGGCGGCGTGCACGTCGTCGATCCGCGCGCGCTGTCGCTCGAGGAACTCAAGTCGCGGTACGTGGGCTGGACCGTGTCGGTCGAGCGCGAGGGAACGAGCCACGAGACGTTCCTGGCGCGGAAGGAGACCGACTGAGGTTGTATCGTTTCGACACGGGGCGACGTGTCGGGATGAAACAACCGGATGCCCTCGTGCGGATACGACTATTCCAAGTCATTCTCACACAACGACTTGCGTTAACGATGGTCCTCCGGATCACGCGGCACGAGGTCTGCTCTGCACAGGGTCGCAAGCAGTTTCCTCCTTCATTATGACCATGCGCACCTACCAGCCCCTGCCCGCGACCGACGACCCCATGGGCATCGTCATCAATCGCGGGCCTCGCGAACCGGATCGGGTCGAGCATCCGCGGGTTCGCGCCTACGTGTGGGCGCCCGCCCCGGACGAGTTCGACTCGGCGCTGGCGGCGTAGCCGCAGCTGGTTGCCGCCTCGCGGACCGTTCCCGCGAGCGATGACGCCTCACCCGACGCAGTCGGGTGAGGCGTTGTCATATCCGGTGCGCGGCGCGACGGCCCGTCGGCGGGGCGGATGAACGTACGAAAGCCGGAAGCGAACACGCTCCCGGCTTTCGTTGCGTTCGAAGAACGACGACTAGCGCTTCGTGGCCTTCTTCTTCGTGGCCTTCTTCTTCGTCGCCTTCTTCTTGGTGGCCTTCTTCGCGGCCTTCTTCTTCGCAGCCATTGTCAACGCTCCAGAAATTGGAGTGTGAACGCCAAACGATTCCCCCGGTGGAATCGCGGACGGGACAGCACGGTGCTGGCCAGCGCCGTGCTCCGATGTGCCGCACCCGGACGGGCGCGGGTGATGTCGTGGAGGCAGGAGACTGCGGCGGCGGCGACGTCGCGGCGGGCTGCGCTCATCGCGCCACCGCCTCGGTGCTGGTGCATCGCTCGCTCGGCTTTCGCCACACCGTATCCTGGGTTCGTGATCGTCATCCTTGTCGTGCGACGCAGGTGCCGCTCGTCAAGGTCTTGCGCTTGCTTCGGGCAATAATAGGACGGTATAAAAATGCGCGCAATACCTATTCACACTTTTCCACAAATCGCGAGTCGCTGATGGATCTCGAACTTCTTGGTCGCGTCGCCGTCGTCGGCGGCGCATCACGCGGGCTCGGACGCGCGATCGCGCGTGAACTCGCACGCGAAGGATGCGACGTCGCCCTCCTCGCGCGCGATCCTTTCACTCTCGCGAACACCGCCGCCGACATCTCCGCCGAGACGGGATCGCGCGCGATCGCGCTCCCGTGCGACGTGCGGGATCCCGCGCAGGTCGCGCGCGCGCTCGCCGACGTGGACGCCATGCTCGGCGCGCCGGACATCCTCGTCGCGAACAGCGGAGGACCGCCCTCGACCACGGTGGCCGACATGACCGAGGCCCAGCTGCGCGATGCGCTCGACGGGAACCTCGTCGCCTCGGTGCGCCTGGCGCAGGCGGTCGTGCCGGCGATGCGCGCGCGGCGCTTCGGCCGCGTGGTGTTCCTGACCTCGATGGCGGCGAAGATGCCCCTGCCGGGCCTCGTGCTCTCGAACGCCGCCCGCGCGGGGTTGCTGGGGTACGCCAAGACGCTCGCGAACGAGGTGGCCGCCGACGGCGTGACCGTGAACACCGTCCTGCCGGGCCACTTCGACACCGACCGGGCGCGGGAACTCGCCGAGCAGCGCGCCCGTCGCGAGGGCGTCCCGGTGGAGGCGCTGCTGGCGCAACGGGCCGCGACGATCCCGATGCGGCGCACGGGACGGCCGGAGGAGATGGCGGCGGTGGTCGCCTTCCTCGCGTCGCCGCGGGCCAGTTTCGTCACCGGCGTCGCCCTGCAGGTGGACGGCGGACAGGTAGCGTCGCTGCTCTGAACGCGTTTCCTTTCGGCGTCCTGAAACGAGCGAACTCCATTGCAGGCGTTGGTCAAGGCATCCACTTCCGAAGGTTTCGAGCTCCGCGACGTCCCCGTTCCCGCCATCCGCGACGACGAGGTGCTCATCCGCGTCCGGCGCGCCGGGGTCTGCGGGACCGACGTCCACATCCACGACTGGGACGCCTGGGCGCAGTCCCGCTGCAAGCCCCCGTTCGTCGTCGGCCACGAGTTCTCCGGCGACGTCGTGCAGGTCGGGGCCTTCGTCGAGTCGGTGAAGGTCGGCGACCGGGTCACCGCCGAGGGCCACATCGTCGATCCCCTCTCGTTCTGGAGCCGCACCGGCGACGCGCACGCCGACCCGGCGACGAGGATCATCGGGGTGGACCGCGACGGTTGCTTCGCCGAGTACATCGCGATGCCGGCCTCGAACGTCTGGCACCTCGACCCGGCGATCTCCTACGAGATCGGCGGGATCATGGACCCGATGGGCAACGCCTTCCACACCGCCCTCACCGCGCCGATGGCCGGCAGCGTGGTGCTCGTGACCGGCTGCGGCCCGATCGGCTGCTTCGCGGTGGGCATCGCGAAGCAGGCCGGTGCGGCGGCGGTGATCGCGACCGATGTCAACGAGACGCGGCTGGCCCTCGCCCGGCGCATGGGTGCCACCACCGCGGTGCGCCCCGACGAGGCCGAGCGGGCGGTCCGCGAGGCGTCGAACGGCCTCGGTGCCGACGTCGTGCTCGAAATGTCGGGGGTGCCGTCGGCGATCCATCAGGCGTTCGCGCTCGTGCGCTACTCGGGACGGGTGCAGATGCTGGGGATCCCCTCGCGGAAGATCGAGGTGGACCTCGCCTCCGAGGTCATCTTCAAGGGGATCACCGTCTATGGAGTGATCGGGCGCCGCATGTACGACACGTGGCACCTGATGACCCGGTTCCTGCGCAGCGGTTTCGACCCGACCCCGGTGATCACGCACCGGTTCCCGATGGCCGCGTGGCGGGAGGCGATCGGGGCGATCAAGTCGGGGGAGGCGGGGAAGGTCGTCTTCGAGATCGGCTGATCCGCCATGCGACCGCCGACGTTCGACGACATCCTCGCCGCCCGCGCCCGCCTCGCCGGCGTGGCGCATCGCACCCCCGTCCTGACCTCGCGCCAGCTCGACGCGCGCGTCGGGGCCCGGGTGTTCCTCAAGGCCGAGCACCTGCAGCGAATCGGGGCGTTCAAGTTCCGCGGGGGCTACAACGCGCTGGCGGCGATGGCGCCCGAGGACCGCGCGAGGGGCGTGGTCGCCTTCTCCAGCGGGAACCACGCGCAGGCGGTGGCGCTCGCGGCCCGGCTCTTCGGGGTGCCCGCGACGATCGTGATGCCGCACAACGCCCCGGCGTCGAAGCTCGCGGCGACCGAGGGCTACGGCGCGAGGGTCGTGCGATACGACCCCAGCGAGGCGTCCCGCGAGGTGCTCGCGCGCCAGCTCGTCGCGGAGACCGGGGCGACGCTCGTCCCGCCCTTCGACCATCCCGACGTGATCGCCGGCCAGGGCACGGCGGCGGCGGAGCTGTTCGAGGACGTCGGGCCGCTCGACGTCGTCGTGGCGTGCGTCGGCGGCGGCGGCCTGCTCTCCGGCACCGCGCTCGCCGCGGCCGGCATGGCCCCGGCGTGTCGCGTCTGGGGGGTGGAGCCGGCGCTCGGCGACGACGTCACGCGGTCGTTCGACACCGGGACGCTGGTGGCGCTGCCCGGCGTGCCGGCGACGATCGCGGACGGGGCGCGGACGATCTCGGCGAGCGAGCTCACGCTGGCCCTGATCCTCCGGCACGTGCACGGGATGGCGACGGTGCCCGACGAGGCGCTGCTCGAGGCGATGCGCTTCGTGATGCTGCGCATGAAGCAGGTCGTCGAGCCGAGCGGTGTGCTTGCGCTCGCCGGCGTGCTCACCGGCGTGGTCCCGGTCCCGCCGGGCGGGCGCGTCGGGGTGATCGTCTCCGGCGGCAACGTGGACGCGGAGATGCTGGTACGGGCCCTGTCGGGGTGAGCGGGGCCGGCCGTCGCGTCCGCGCCGGCGGCTAGATTCCGGCCATGCCGACCAACGCCGCGTTCACCGCCGAACTCCAGGCCGAGCTCGACCAGCTCAAGGCCGACCGCGTCTATAAGACCTTCAACCACCTGGACTCCCCCCAAGGCCCCTGGGTCGAGATGGAGGGACGCGGGAAGGTCCTGGTGCTGTCATCCAACAACTACCTCGGGCTCTCGGCACAGCACGAGGTCGTGATGGCGGGGATCCGGGGGCTGCGGCGGTTCGGGGCGGGGACCGGGTCGGTGCGGTTCATCTGCGGGACCTTCACGGTGCACCGCGAGCTGGAGGCGGCGCTGGCCCGCTTCGTCGGCACCGAGGCGGCGCTGTCCTACGTGAGCGCGTGGAACGCCAACGAGGCGCTCACCGCCACGGTCATGCGCGAGGGCGACTTCGTCGTCTCGGACGCGCTCAACCACGCGAGCATCATCGACTCGATCCGCCTCGCGAAGGCGATCACGAAGTGCACGACGGCGGTCTATCGCCACGCCGACCTCGACGACCTGCGCGAGAAGCTCGCGGCGAACGCGGGGGCGAAGCGCAAGCTCATCTGGACGGACGGCGTCTTCTCGATGGAGGGGGCGATCGCGAAGCTCCCGGACATCCTGCAGATCGCGCGCGAGCACGGGGCGATCGTGGTCATGGACGACTCGCACGCGACCGGCGTGCTCGGCCGGACCGGCCGCGGCACGGCGGAGCACTTCGGCGTGCTGGGCGAGGTGGACATCATCACCTCCACGCTCGGCAAGGCGCTCGGCGGGGCGGCCGGCGGGTTCGTCGCCGGCTCGGCGGCGCTCTGCGACTACCTCAACCAGCGCTCGCGTCCCCAGCTGTTCAGCAACGCCCTGCCGCCCACCGTGGCGGCGAGCGCCCTCAAGTCGGTGGAGTACATCGAGGCGAACCCGCAGCGGGTGGAGACGCTCCGCGAGAACACGGCGTACTTCCGCGCCGCGATCACCGAGGCGGGGTTCCGGCCGCTGCCGGGCGACACGCCGATCGTGCCGATCATCCTCGGGGAGACGCGCGATGCGATCGCGATGTCGAACGCGCTGCTCGACGAGGGGGTGTTCGTGACGGGCTTCGGCTTCCCCGTGGTCCCGCACGGGCAGGCCCGGGTGCGCTGCCAGCTCTCGGCGGCGCACACGCGCGCCGATCTCGACCTCGCGGTGGCGGCCTTCCGCACGGCGGGACGCCGGCTCGGCCTGCTGCGATAGGCGAGCGGACGGCTGGCGTCGCCGAGCTCCCGGCTCCCGTCCGTTCACGCCTCCACGCGCCCCGATGCTGTCGTCGCCGTTCCCGACACCGCGCGCTGCCCGCCAGACGGCCATCGGGGCCGCCCTGCTGCTGGCGATCTTCGAGCTCGCGAGCGTCTGGTTCGTGATGCCGCTGCCGGGTTCGCAGCGGATCCGGAGTCTGGAGCTCGCCTACGCCCTGCACGCCTCCCGATGGGTCGTCCGCGCCGTGCTGGCCGCCGCGTGGGGCGCGGGCATCGTGCGTGGGGTCGCGGGCGCCGGGCGCTGGGGCTGGGGCATCGCCGGCGCGACCGCCGTGGCCGCCGCAGTCGCGGGCATGGTGCACACGCAGATGGCGGCCGATCGGATCTTCCTCCCGCCGACGGTCGTGCACATGGCGACCCTCGCGGAGAATGCGATCGCGGATGACCGGCTGGTGGTGGGGGTGGCGCAGGGCGACGAGGCGCGCGCGTATCCGTTGCAGGCGATCGGGTACCACCACCAGGTGCGTGACTCGTTGGCCGGCCAGCCGATCCTCGTGACCTACTGCACCGTCTGCCGCACCGGCCGCGTCTTCGTCCCGGTGGTGGACGGGGCACTCGAGACGTTCCGGCTGGTGGGGATGGATCGCTTCAACGCGATGCTCGAGGACTCGCGCACGGGGAGTTGGTGGCGGCAGGCCAACGGCGAGGCCGTGGCGGGTCCGAAGCGCGGGACGCTGCTCGAGGAGATCCCCAGCCGCCAGATGACGCTCCGGCAGTGGCGCCTGCTGCACCCCGGGACGCGCGTCATGCAGCTCGACCCGGCCTTCGCCGACCGCTACGATCGCTCGTACGCCTACGAACGCGGGACGAGCCGGACGCGGCTGACGGGGACGGACCCGCGGCCGTGGCAGGAGAAGTCGTGGGTCGTCGGCGTGGCGGTGCGGGGCGCGGCCCGGGCGTACGACTGGGGGATGCTCGTCCGCGAGCGGGTGATCCACGACACGCTGGGGGGCCGCCCGATCGTGATCGCGGTCGCCGCCGACTCGGCGAGCTTCGCGGCCTTCGTGCGGCCGGACACGGCGTGGCGCGCGGCGATGGTGGGCGACTCGCTCGTGGCCGGCGGT
>Ga0209990_10000144_pt1 | contig 70276 bp, 65 predicted proteins | sample NOAtaG_6_FD_187304 | JGI IMG/M metagenome (GOLD analysis project Ga0209990, IMG submission 187304) | Freshwater lake microbial communities from Lake Erie, under a cyanobacterial bloom - NOAA_Erie_Diel5S_2200h metaG (SPAdes) (version 2) | ecosystem: Environmental > Aquatic > Freshwater > Lake ... | reverse complement strand
CGTGCAGCAGAAGGGCCTGGCGTGGGCCGTCCGCGCCCCGGCGGAGGAACTCACGGCCTTGGGGACGCGCCTCGCAACCGCCTGACGTCGTCGCACGGGCACGAGCCGCACAGGCACGAGCCGCACAGGCACGAGCCGCACGGGCACGAGCCGCACAGGCACGAGCCGCACGGGCACGAGCCGCACGGGCACGAGCCGCACGGCTGGAGACAACGGAGGGGCACGGAGGAAGTCATGTGGTATCCGGGTACCCATGTCCTCGCTCCGTGCCCCTTCGTTCCTCAGGCCCGTCGGGGGCGGATCCCGGCGTCGCCGCCCGGACGTGACGCTAGCCCTTCACCCGCGCCTGCTCCTTGCCCCGCTCGTTGGCGAGCAGCCACTGCTGCGGCAGTGCCGCCAGGTTCTGCACCGTGTAGTACAGGTTGAGCCCGCTCGCGAAGTTCAGGAACAGGAACGTCATCATCACGGGGAACAGCCAGCTCATCAGCTTCGCCTGCGGGTTCGGCGGCGCATTGCGCATCCCGATCCAGCTCAGCAGGTACATCGTCGCCCCCATCGCGAGGGGGATGACGTAGAGCGGGTCCTTCATCGAGATGTCCGGCAGCCACAGGAAGCTGACGCCACGGAACTCGATCGTGTTCTGGAACACGAAGAAGAGCGCGAACAGCACCGGCAACGGCAGCAGCATCGGCAGGCAGCCCGAGAACGCGCTGAACGGGGACAGTCCGTGCGCCGCGTAGACCTTCATGACCTCGGCCTGCATCTTCTGCGGGTCGCTCTTGAACTTCGCCTGCACCGCCTGCAGCTCCGGCGAGATGCGCTGCATCCGGATGCTCGTGCGCATCGCGCTCTGGTTGAGCGGCCACAGCACCAGCCGCACCGCGAGGCCGAAGATCACCAGCACCCACCCGTAGTTCAGCTGCGTCGTCTGCTTCATCCACAGGAGGATCCGCATGACGATGGTCGCGAACGGCTGCACGACCCCCTGCAGCCAGCCCCCGTAGGGGTTCGAGTTCTCGAAGTCGCGCCCCATTGCCAGCAGCCGCTTCCATTCCTGCGGCCCGAGGAAGAGCTCCCATGCCGCGTTGCCGCCCTTGAGCGAGGTGACGACGCTGGCCACGCCGTTGAGCGCCGCCTTCTCCGTGCGCACCCCGCCGGCAAAGTGCACTTCCTCGAACGGCGTCTCGGCCTCGCTCATCCCCAGCACGCCGACGACGAAGTACTTCGACTTCGCCACGACCCACGTGTGCGGTCCGGGCTCGAGGCGCGTCTCACCCGGGTCGAGCTTGCCGAACGGCAGGATGCTCGCGTCGCCACCCTTGCGGTGCCACGCATACGCCGTGTGATTGGCCGCCTCGGACGGGTCCGACTCGGTCAGCGAGAGCCCGGCCGGCATCCCCACGAGCAGGTAGGGAGTCCCCGCGACACCCGCCACGCTCGCACGCACCAGCGCCCGGTACGCCTTGGCGGTGTCGCGCGCGAAGGTATAGGCGATCGTCACCGTCGCCGCAGTCGCGCCGCTGCCCGCCGTCCCGGTGAAGGTGATCGTCTCGCCCACCGCGTCGCTCGTCCGGGTCGCCGCGAACGGCACCCCCACGAGCGACAGTGTGTCCCCGGGGACCACGACGCCATAGGTGAACAGCGTCTCGCGCGGCCGCACCAGTTCCACGCGCGGCGTCGAGGCGTCGGCCCTCGCCCCGCTCGTCAGCGAGGCGAAGTCGTTCATCGTCGCCCCGACGATCGTCGCCCCGTAGGTGCTGAGCCGATACGTCGCCTTGGGCGTCGTGACGACCAGCGTCTCCGCCGGGGCCGCCGCCACAGACGCGGGCGTCGCCGCCGGTGCGGCGGCGGCGCCCGCCGGAGCCGGCACCGCCCCGGCCGGCGGCGCGGCAGTCGGCTGCCCGCCACCGCTCGGCGAGGTCGGTGCCGGAATCCCCGGGGCCGTCACGGACGGTGCGCCCTTCGCCACCGGCGCGGGCGGCGGCGGGAATAGGACGTTCGAGAGCAGGATCACGCCGACGCCGAGCGTCAACGCCAGAATCAACCGCCTATCCATCACGCGTGCCGTTCGTCAGGGAACAGGATCGAATCCACCCGCTCGAAACGGGTGGCAGCGGCCGATGCGCCGCAGCGCCATCCAGCCGCCGCGCCAAGCGCCGTACGTGTCGAGCGCCTCGATGGCGTACGAGGAACAGGTGGGAAGGTAGCGGCACGACGGGCCCAGCAGCGGGGAGAGCCCCACTTGATACAGCCGGACCAGCCAGATCAGGACATGCCGCATCAGCCCTCCAGAGGAATCGCGCCGAGCGTCCGGCCCAGGGACAGCACCTGGGCCTCCAGCAGGGCGAACGTCGCCTCGTAAGCCGCAGGTGCCGGGCGCCAGACCGAATCGGTAGCGCCAAGGCCAGCAAGGATCCGCGTGCGCACCAGCTCGCGGACCCGCCGCTTGAGCCGGTTGCGCTCCACCGAGCCGTGCCCGTGCTTCCCGACCACCACCGCGACCCGCGGAATGCTACGAGGGGAAGCGGCGACCCGGACCTCCAGCAGGCTCGTCCGGATCCGCTTCCCCTCCGCGCGCACACGCGCGATGTCGCTCGCCCGGGTCAGCCGATGCCGACGTGCGAGCAAGGCACCGTCAGACGCCGCCGTACTTGCTCGGCAGCTTCACGGTCAGGCGCTTCCGACCCTTCTTGCGACGACGGCTGAGCGTCGCGCGGCCCCACTTGGTCTCCATGCGCGCGCGAAACCCGTGCGTCGCGATTCGCCGCTTGTTGCGCGGCCGGTACGTCGGCTTGCCCATGTGCTGCTCCGAAACGAACGAAAGGGTGTGTCAGATGGAAGACCGTAAGTATCGCTGGCTCCGGCACTTGGATCAAGTCCCTCGGCCGTTCACGGGAAAGGAAGCCACGGCCGGGCACATCACATGCGTTGACTTTTCCACAGGCAATTCCTAGGTTCGCCCCCCTCCCTCTGGTCCGAAGATCCGCCCCGGTCACCACCGAGATGTCCCTTTCTGCCGCCGAAGCCTGGACCCGTCTGCTCGACGCGGCGCGCCCCGACATCTCCGACCTGACCTTCCGGACCTGGCTCGAGCCCGCTCGGCCGTTTCGCTACGAGAACGACACCATCGAGGTCGCCGTCCCGGACCAGATGGCCGTCGAGTGGAACGAAGCCAAGCATGCGCCCCTCCTGGCCTCCTACGCGGCGACGGCAATCGGTCATCCTGTCCGAATCATCTTCAGGGTGGACGAGGAGAGAGCAAAACGAGACCAGATGGATTTGTTTGTTGCTCCATCATCAAGTGGCGACATCGTCAAAACAGACGAGCAGCAGACCGGCGGCATAAACACCACGCTGAACCCCAGATACACTTTCAGCACATTCGTCATCGGAAAGTCCAACGAACTCGCAGCCGCTGCTGCGCAAGGAGCCGCCGAGTCGCCCGGCAAGACCTACAACCCGCTCTTCATCTACGGGCCGACCGGGGTCGGCAAGACGCACCTGATGCAGGCGCTCGGGCACGCCCTGCTGCAGCGGCGGCGGGAGCTCCGCATCGCCTTCGTCCCCAGTGAGCAATTCGTCAACGAGCTCATCGCGGCGATGCGCAACGGCAGCCAGGCGAGCTTCAAGAACCAGTACCGCAAGGCCGACGTCCTGCTCGTGGACGACGTGCACTTCATCGCCGGCAAGGAGCGGACGCAGGAAGAGTTCTTCCACACGTTCAACGCCTTGTATGAGGCGGGGCGCCAGATCGTCCTCACCAGCGATCGGCCGCCCAACGAGATCCCCGGCCTCGAAGCGCGCCTCGTCTCGCGGTTCGAGTGGGGTATGGTCGCCGACGTCGGGATGCCCGACCTCGAGCACCGGATCGCCATCCTCCAGCGAAAGGTCGAGCTCGACGCCCTCAATCACACGATCCCCGAGGCGGTGCTCCGGTTCATTGCGGAAAACGTGCGTGCCTCGGTTCGCGAGCTCGAGGGCTCGATCATCAAGCTGCTGGCGTTCGCGTCGCTCCGGAGAGGGACGATCACGGTGGACCTCGCCCGTGAGGCGTTGCGCGACAAGCTGCGCCCTGGCGCCGACGGCCAGTTCGGAGACCCCGGGCTCACCCCCTACACGATCCAGCAGGCGGTGGCCAAGGAATGGGGGGTGACACCCGAGGGTCTCCGCTCGCAGACCCGTACCAAGGTCCTGACGGTGCCCCGGCAGATCGCGATGTACCTCATCCGCGACCTGCTCGGCACGTCGCTCGTGGAGATCGGGCAGGCGTTCGGGAACCGCGACCACTCCACCGTGATCCACAGTCTCGACCGCGCCAAGGCGATGTTGGCCGAGGACAAGGAGATACGGGATCGGACCGACCGGCTTCGCCTGCTGTTGGAAAGTCGCGGATCATGAACACCCTTCCGCGGTTGTCCGTCTCGCGCGTGTCACCGTTGCGTATTCCGGGGGTTTCCCACGCGTTTCCAAGACCCCATTGCACATTTCGAGAGCGTTGCCAACCCTTGCTGGTGCAGTAGGTTACGCCGTTCGTACACATTTCCACGCCGCCTGCTACTACATCCTCCTGTCTTTCCTTCTAAGGGAATGAGAGGAACAGGAGCCCGGTGACGGGCCGCGGAGTATCCAGATGCGTTTCACGATCACGCGCGAGAAGCTCCAGGAAGGCCTGTCGGCAGTCGGGGCGAGCATTCCGTCGAAGACCACCCTCCCCGTCCTCGCCAACATCCTGGTCGAGACGACGGACAAGGGAATCCGGCTCTCCGGTACCGACCTCGACATCGCGGTGGCGACGGAGGTCGCCGCTGACGTTGACAGTCCGGGGGGCATCACGATCCCGGCCAAGAAGCTCATCGAGATCGCCCGCGAGTTGCCGCCGAATCCGGTGAAGGTGGCCTCGAGCGGGGACCAGCGGATCACGCTCGAATGCGGTCGCTCGAAGTTCAAGCTCCTCGGCCTTCCCAAGGACGAGTTCCCGGCATTCCCGGCTGTGAAGTTCGCCAATGCCCTCCGGATCAAGTCGGGGGAACTCCAGCAACTGATCTCGCACGTTGCCTTTGCTGTCTCCACCGAGGAGAGCCGGCCGATCCTCAACGGTGTCCTCTGGGAGCTGCGTGCCGATCGCATGCGCATGGTCGCCACGAACGGGCACCGGCTCGCCAAGATGGAGCTCCCGGTCAACGGGGGGGGTGGATCGCAGGACCTCATCGTGCCCCCGAAGGCGCTCGAGCAGATCCGCCGGCTCTTTCCCGCCGAGGAGGAGCTCGAAATCGCCAAGGGTGAGAACCACCTCGGCTTCCGCTCGCCACTCACGTCGGTCTTCACGCGCCTGATCGAAGGGCCGTACCCGAACTACGAGCAGGTGATTCCCAAGGACAACGACAAGGTCTGCATCGCGGACAAAGCGCTCCTCACCAGCGCGATCAAGCGCATGAGCGTCATCGCGAGCGATCAGACGCATCGCATCAAGCTGTCGTTCAACGCCGGGATGCTGAAGTTCGCCGTCCAGACCCCTGACCTGGGCGAGGCGCAGGACGAGATCCCGGTGCGGTTCGACGGCGATCCGATCGACATCGGCTTCAACGCCTCGTACCTGCTCGAGGTCCTGCGCTTCATCCCGACGGATGAGGTGAAGTTGACCCTGAAGGCCCCGGAGCGGGCGGCGACGATCGAGCCGGAGGCCTGGAAGGATCCTGCGGCGTTCCTCGCTCTCGTGATGCCCTTGCGCCTCGTCGACTGAGCGGCGGCGCCGGCGCGACCGCCAACCGGGCGCGCCGTCCGGCGTGGGCCGGGGGCCGCGAGGCCCCCGGCGACGTCACCGACCTGTAAGCCGGGTCCTGTCCCCCTCGCGGGGTGACGGTCATTTCTCTCGGCGCCCGGTCACCCGGACGCTCCAGCAGCCTACCCGCGGCGTCTTGATCGGAGTGGGCGCTCCTCGCCGCTTATTTGGCCTTGCTCCCGCCGGGGGTTGCCGTGCCGCTTCCGTTGCCGGTTGCGCGGTGGGCTCTTACCCCACCGTTTCACCCTTACCGCCTCCTCGCGGAGACGGCGGTCTGCTCTCTGTTGCCCTGTCCGTCCCTCGGCGCTCGCGCACCTCGGGCCCAGGCGTTACCTGGCGGCGTGCCCAATGGAGCCCGGACTTTCCTCGGCGCCACGTCGCCGAGGCGACGCGCGACGCGACCGTCCGGTCGATGACGTCATCGGAAAGCTAGTCGAAACCGGGGCTCGATGCTGTGACGCCCGAATGACGCGATGAGTGCATCGTGGCGGCAGAGCCTTCGTGCAGCTCTTGCTCGGCCCACACTCGACTCAGGAGGTCCCGGTCCATGTCGCCCGTTCGTCTCCGTCAGTCCGCGCCTGCACCCGTCCCGGCACGCCCAGACCCAGCGGTCATCGGCACCGTCGTCAGTCCCGAGGAGCGCTTGCGCCTCGACGCGATCGCCTTGGGGACGTACCGCATGCGGCATCGCGAAACCCTCGACGAGATCCTGCGTGACCTGCGCAGCAGCGGCGTCGATGCCGTCGTGCTTGGCATCGGGCGTTGCGACAATCGCACCCCACAGTCCCTGGCGCGACTGGTGCGCGAGTTTCCGCGCGTGCCGGCGGTGGCGCTGCTCTCGTCGGCGGATCCCGCCGCCGCCCCGGTGGCTCTCGCCCTTGGGCAGGCCGGGGTCTCGCGGCTCGTGGACGTGCGGACACCGGCCGGTTGGCAGGAACTGCGGCTCCTGCTGGCACAGCAGCGGCAGGCGCACGCCGATCGCCGCCTCGCAGCGATGTTGCGCGACGCGCTGCCCACCATGCATCCCGACCTGCGCCGGTTCTTCGACACCCTGATCTATGGCAGCGGCGAGGTGCCCACCGTCCGCGATCTGGCTCGTCAGCTCGGGGTGCGCGCCTCGTCGCTGACCTCGCGGTTCTTCCGCGCGGGGGTGCCGACGCCCAAACGGTTCCTCGCCATGACGCGGCTCGTCCGCGCGGCTGCGCTGCTCGAGAACCCCGGGCTCTCCATCGCGCAGGTCGCCTATCGGCTGGGGTACACCTCGCCGCAGTGCTTCAATCGCCACATCCGGCGCTGGACGGGGCGGACGGCCTGGGAGTTTCGGGGGACGGAGGGCCTCGACACCATGCTGGCCCACTTCCGGGCGCAGCTCGTCACCCCGTTCGCGACGACGTTGTGCTCGCTCCGGCCGTTCGGCGGAGTCCCGCATGCGCCGCCGCGACGGCGGCCGGCGACGGACGACCGACGGGCGGCCTGAGACGGGCGGCCTGAGACGGGCGTCCCGGTCGCTACGTGAGGGCGGCCAGGATCTCTCGGGCGGGAACGAGGGCATGGACGCGGAGCCCGTCCTGTTCCAGGGCTTCGCGGCCGCCCTCTTCCCGATCCACGACCGCCAGCACGCCCAGGACCTCACCGCCGGCGGCGCGCACGGCGGCCACGGCCTTGCGCGCCGATCCCCCGGTGGTGATCACGTCCTCGACCACCACGACGGCATCCCCGGGCCGGAACTGGCCCTCGATCAGCTGGCCGGTCCCGTGCTGCTTCGCCTCCTTCCGCACGGTGAACGCACGGACCGGTGTTCCGGCCAGTTGGCTGGCGTACGCGATCGCGTAGGCGATCGGGTCTGCCCCCAGCGTGAGGCCGCCGACGCTCGACGCTCCCCATGCCGAGCAGACAGCCAATCCCAATGGCCCGACGAGCGTCAGGCCCTCGGGATGCATCGTGGTGCGTCGCGCGTCGATGTACAGGGACGATCGCCGTCCCGAGGCGAGCACGAAGTCACCGGTCCTCGCCGACTCGCGCGCCAGGAGCGCTACGAGCCGGCGTTGCGGATCGGTCGTCACTTCTTGCCGCCGAAGAGGCCTCGCACCTTCGAGAAGAGGCCGCTGCCTTCGGCGTCGGGCAGCCCGGGCACCGGTGACGGTGCCTCGCCCTGCGCCAAGGCGGATGCGAGCTCGCGGGCGAAGGTCTCGATGTCGGGGTAGCGGTCACCCGGCAGCCGCGCGAGCCCCCTCATCACGACCTGCTCGATCGGCGCGGGGAATCGGAGCCCCGGCTTCGCCTGATTCAGCGGCGTGGGGGGCTGCGACAGCAGCATCGTGAACATCTCCCGCGGGGCCTTGGCCCCGTAGGGCAGCACGCCGGTGAGGAGGTAGTAGGCGATCGTGGCGAGCGAATACTGGTCGGCGGCGGGCCCCGGGAGCTCCCCCGACAGCGCCTCCGGTGCCACGTACAGCAACGTCCCCACGAAGAAGCCGGCGCGCGTCAGCCGTTCGTTCGGGGCGGTGTCCGTCGCGACCGCGATGCCGTAATCGAGCAGCTTCACGTGGCGCGTAGCCGCATCGTACATCGCGTTGTCCGGCTTCAGATCGCGGTGGACGATGCCACGGGCGTGGATCACGGCGACCGCCGCGGCGATCTGCGAGATGATCGTCGCCACCTCGTCGGGCGGCATCGGCCCGACACGCTTGGCGTACTTCTCGAGCAGCTCGCCCGTGGCCCACTCGAGGGCGAGGTACTGCAGGCCACCCGGCCCCTCGCCCTGTTCGATCGTGCGTACGGCGTTGTGGTGTGAAATCTGCAGCCCGTATGTCGCCTCGCGCACGAATCGCGCGATGGCGGTGCGGTCCTGGCGCAGCTTCTCCCGCAGCACCTTGAGGGCCACCGTGCCGTGCTGCGGGTGCGTCGCGCGGTAAACGGCGGATGTGCCACCTTCCCCGACCGACTCGAGGATCGTGTACCCGTTGAGGGTCGTGCCGATCAGGGGGTCTCGCGCCACGCGTCGAAGCTAACGGCCGCCGACCGAGAGGCACAAGCGAGCGGCCGACGGGGTAGCGGTGTAGAATCGAAGGCGCGCAAGTCCCCGCCGGTCTTTCTGGTCCGTGATGTCGATTCGACGCTCCCGCCCGGCTCGCCGCCTGGCCGCCCTACTCCTCGCTGTCACGGCCTGCTCCCGTGGCACCCCGGCGCCTACCCCCGCGCCGACCCCCGCTGGCCGTTCCGGCGTCGCCCCCGGCGTGCCTGCCGGCGCCGACCTCTCGACCTTCGACGTCGTCGCCCTGTACCGACAGCTGGGGCTGCTGGCCTCCGGGTTCCCGATGCCGTTCGTGGGCAGCGTTGCCTTTCTCGGGGGGCGCAGCGCCGACAGCACCCTCGCGCTGGTCACCCTGTCGCTGGGCAACCGCTCCCTCGGGTTCACCCGAGAGGGTGATCGCTACGTGGCGAACTACTCCGTGACCCTCGAGGCGCGGCGCGGGGACGCGCCACTGGCCCGCGTCACCACCACGGAGACGGTCCGGGTCACCTCGTTCAAGGAGACCGGTCGCACCGACGAGAGCGTGATCTTCGAGCAGTTGCTGGCGCTGCCGCCGGGCGAGGCAGAACTCACCGTCACCGTCCGTGACGAGGGCTCCGGGCGGGTGGGCACGGCGTCGCGCCCGCTCACCGTCCCGACGCTCACCGGCCGCAGTGCCCTCGGCAGCCCCGTGCCGTTCTATCAGGCCAGTCTGCGGCCGAGTCTCGATTCCCTGCCGCGCCTGGTGCCGTCGCCCCGCTCGACGGTGGTCTTCGGCCGCGACTCCGTCGTGCCCGTTTACCTCGAGGCCTACGGTGCCGCCGAGCGCGTCACCTTGCGCGCTCGCGTCGAGACCGAGGGTGCCACCCTTTTCGTCGACTCCCTGCCGCTCGTGCGCCGCGGCCCCGGCCTCTTCAGCGGGATCTTCGCGGTGCCGGTGCGCCGGCTCGGGATCGGGGTGACGACGATCGGGTTCTCCCGCTCCGACGCCCCCGACGACACGACCACGGTGCCCGTGTTCGTCTCGTTCGGTGACGACCTGCCCGTCGCCTCGTTCGAGCAGATGCTGAGCTACCTGCGCTACTTCGCGTCCCCGACCCGCCTGCGTGCGCTGCGCGAGGTGGCCGCAGAGCAGCGGGCCGAGGCCTGGGCGCGCTTCGTGGCCTCCACCGATCCGACGCCGGCGACGCCCGAGCACGAAGGGCTGCGCCAGTACTTCCAGCGCATCCAGGCCGCCAATGCGCGCTTCCGGGACGAGGGGCAGCAGGGCTGGCTCACCGACCGCGGCATGGTCTTCATCACCCTCGGCGAGCCCGAGCTGGTGCGCGAGACGAATCCCCTGGACGTCGGGTCGCGCGGTCGCGCGCTCGTGTGGGACTATCCCTCCCGGCGCGTCACGCTGGTGTTCATCGACCAGACGGGCTTCGGCCGCTGGCGCCTGTCGGTCCAGAGTCAGGGGGACTTCCAGGCCCTCGCCCGCGCGCTCCAGGATCGGAACGGGACATGACCGCCGACTCCCCCGCCCTGACCGTGCGGCGGGAGTTGCAGCGCAAGGCGATCCACGGGGCCACCACCGTCCTCCCCGTGGCGTACGCCGCCGGGATCCGGCGTCCCGTGATGGTGGGTCTCACGGGAGCCCTCCTCGCGACGGCGATCGCCGTGGAACTCGCCCGTCGCTGGTCTCCCGCCGTGCGCGAACGGTTCGACCGCCTCGCCGGTCCCCTGCTGCGGACGCACGAGGCCGGCGGTGGCGTGGCCGGCGCCACCTGGCTCTTTGCCGCCTTCTTCCTCGTCTGTCTCCTGACGCCGCCGTCCGTGGCCGTCGCGGCCATGTGGGCCGTGTCGGCCGGTGATGGGGCGGCCGGGACCATCGGCCGGCTGGTCGGCCGCCACCGCTGGGCCAGCGGCAAGTCCCTCGAGGGCTCGGTCGCCCTGCTGGCCATGACGGCGGCCGGGGCCTGGGGACTCGCAAACTGGTCCCCCATGACGGCCCTCGGGCTCGGGCTCGCGGGGGCCCTGTCCGAAGCCCCGGCGGGTCCGCTCGACGACAACCTGCGGACGGCCGGGGGGGTCGCACTCACAGGTATTCTCATTATTGCGCTAACTCATTGACAAAATAAGCCGACCCACCGTATCCCTTATTGGCGGTCAATCCGGCCGCGACGGATCGCGTTCCGTACGGACGCGAAGCACTGGATGCGGGAGGGGAATGCCATGGCAAGCGTCGGCAAGGTGAAGTGGTTCAATGACGCCAAGGGGTACGGCTTCATCAGCGGACCCGACGGGGGACCGGACATCTTCGTCCACTACACGCAGATCGAGATGGAGGGCTTCAAGACCCTCCCCGAAGGCTGCGACGTCGAATTCGAGGTCCGCCTTGGCGACAAGGGAATGAGCGCCACGAAGGTGAAGCGGGTCGGCTGATTCACGACGGCAGGACCCGGACGGTGTCTCCCCCTCCACCGTCCGGCCGAACGCGTCGCTCGCCCGCCCCGACGCCGCCGTTGTCGGGCGTTATGCTTGGGCGTCATGGACGTCACGCTGCCGCCGGCGCCGCGGCTGTTCCTCGTCGATGGCTACGCGCTCGTGTACCGGGCCTTCCACGCGGCGGGCAACCGGCCCCTCACCACGCGCCGCGGCGAGAATACGGCGATCCCGTGGGGCATCGCCAACTTCCTCGACCGGCTGCTGCGGGTGCACCACCCCGAATACCTCGGCTGGGTGCACGACGCGGGAATGTCGGCTCGCGAGACGGAATACGCCGACTACAAGGCGAACCGCGTGGCGCTCGAGGAGGCCGCGCAGCAGGACTTCGACCGCGGGGTCGAGCGGGTCGAGGCGCTGCTCGCGGCACAGCGGATTCCGCTGCTCGAGGTTCCCGGCTACGAGGCCGACGACGTCATCGCCACGCTCACCGACGAGGCGGTCGCGGCGGGCCTCAACGTTGTCGTCGTCTCGCCGGACAAGGACCTGGTGCAGCTCGTGCGGCCCGGCGTCTGGATCCTCAATCCCTACCACGGCCGGCCGGGGGCGACCACCGAGAAGTGGTACGACGTCGAGACGGCGCACGAACGGCTGGGGGTGCCGCCACATCAGGTCGTGGACTTCCTCGCCCTCGTCGGCGATGCCTCGGACAACGTGCCCGGCGTCGCGGGGATCGGCGAGAAGGGAGCCGCCGCCCTGCTCGCACAGTGGGGATCGCTCGACGCCATCTATGCGCACCTCGACGAGGTGACACCGCCGCGCGCGCAGAAGGCGCTGCGGGCCGCCGAGGCGGAGGCGCGGCTCTCGTATTCGCTGGCGAAGGCCAAGCGCGACGTGCCGGTCACGCTCGATGTCTCGGCGCTCACGCTCGACCCGCCCGACCTGCCGACGCTCAAGCAGCTCTACGTCGAGTTGGAGTTCGCGTCGTTGCTCGCGCGGCTTCCCAAGGACGCGAGTCCGGCCGCCGGCGGCGGCGCCGCGGCCACCGCCGCTGCCACCGCCGCTGCGGTCACCGCCGCCGCCACCGCCGGCCCGTCCGAGGCGCCGCCGGCCACCGCGACCGATCCGGTCGCGCAGTACGTCGTCGCCGATACCGTCGAGGCGGTCGCGGCGCTCGTGGCGCGGTGCCGCGCCGTCGGGACGATCGCGGTGGATACCGAGACGGTCACGGATCCCGACGCTCCCGTGGCGGTGGACCCGCTTCGCGCGACGCTGGTGGGGATCTCCATCGCCGCCGAGGCCGGGGAGGCGTGGTACCTCCCCTTGGCGCACCGCGTGCCGCAGGGCGGCCAGGGCGACCTGCTGGGGGCCACCGTCACCGGCGACTCGATCGCGGCGCGCGCCTTGGCGGCGGGAGCGCCGGATCCGGTGAACCTGCCGCCCCTGCTGGGCGACGCGCTGGCACCGCTGCGGGCACTGCTCGACGATCCGGCAGTGGCGAAGATCGGGCAGAACGCGAAGTACGACCTGCTCGTGCTGCGCGGCGCAGGGGTGCGCCTGCGCGGCTTGGCGGTGGATACGATGCTCGCGTCGTACGTGCTCGATCCGGGGCGGCGCTCGCACGGGCTCGACCTGCTGGCCCTCGAGCTGCTCGGCCACGAGATGACGACGTACGAGCAACTCGTCGGGAAGGGCAAGGGGCAGCTGGGCTTCGACGTGGTGCCGGTGCGCGAGGCGGCGGCGTACTCGTGCGAGGACGCCGACATGACCCGGCGGCTCGCCGACCGGCTGGTGCCGACGCTCGGGGCACAGGCCGCGCTCTTCCGCGACGTCGAGATGCCGCTCGTGCAGGTGCTCGCCGACATGGAGTGGGAGGGGATCGCGATCGACCTCGCGTGGTTCGCGCAGCTCAAGGCGCGCTTCGCGGCCGAGCGCACGCGGCTCGAGGCGGCGCTGCACGAGGCGGCCGGTGAGGTCTTCAACGTCAACTCGACGCCGCAGCTGCGCCGGATCCTCTTCGAGAAGCTCGGGCTCCCGGTGCTCAAGAAGACCGCCACCGGCGCCTCGACCGACGCCAGCGTGCTCGAGGAACTCGCGGCGATGGGGCACGAGCTGCCGATCCGCCTCATGGAGTACCGCGAGGTGGCGAAGCTCGAGAGCACCTACCTCGACGCGCTGCCGCGCATGGTCCACCCGCGCACGGGCCGGCTGCACACGTCGTTCAACCAGACCGGCTCGGCGACGGGTCGCCTGGCGTCGAGCGACCCGAACCTGCAGAACATCCCCGTGCGCTCGGAACTCGGGCGCGAGATCCGGCGCGGCTTCGTGCCGCGGTCGGGCTGGGTCTTCCTCACCGCCGACTACTCGCAGATCGAACTGCGCCTGCTCGCCCACCTCTCCGGCGACCCGGCGTTCGTCGAGGCGTTCCGCGCCGGCGGCGACATCCACCGGCAGACCGCCGCGATCATCTTCGGCGTCCCGCTCGCCGACGTGACCGCGGAGATGCGCGCGCGCGCGAAGACGATCAACTTCGCGACGATCTACGGGCAGGGGGCGCACGCGCTCTCCCGGCAGCTCCGCATCGAGCACGTCGAGGCGAAGCAGTTCATCACGACGTACTTCGAGCGCTTCGCCGGCGTCCGCGCCTTCCTCGACGGCATGGTCGAGCAGGCGAAGGGCCGCGGCTACGTCGAGACCATCTTCGGCCGCCGCCGCTACATCCCCGAGCTCACGGACAAGAACTTCAACATCCGCGCCTTCGGCGAGCGCGTCGCGCAGAACGCCCCGATCCAGGGCTCCGCCGCGGACCTCATCAAGGTCGCGATGATCCGCCTCCACCGCCGACTCGCCGACGAGGGCTTCGCGGCGAAGATGCTGCTGCAGGTGCACGACGAACTCGTCTTCGAGGCGCCACCGGGCGAGCTCGATCGGCTGTCGACGCTGGTGAAGACCGAGATGGAGGGGGCCGCGACGCTCTCGGTGCCCTTGCTCGTCGAGCTCGGGTCCGGGCCCAACTGGGTGGACGCGAAGTAGGCGCGATCGTGGATCAGAACGGGAACCATCTTGCGTGGCGCGAATTCGCCAAGCGCGGCGACGGGATGCGGCACGCGATGGCGGGCGGCCTCTGGCTGCACCGCCACGTGTGGCGCGGGACCCCCATGGCGCACCTCGTGAGCACCGATCGCGCCGCCCTCGAGGCCTACGGCCGTGCCGCAGGGTTGCCGCTCTACCGGCTGCAGTTCAAGCCGCTCAAGGATCCCGATACGGGCGAGCGGCGGGATGCGTGGCATTGGGATCTCGTGGGGCGGTACCTCCCCCCGCGTCCCGACGGGAAGGGTGGGGGGTGACCCCGGTGGGCCGGCTGCCGGGCGGCCCCCCGCATGCGGTCACGTGCCGATTCGCGCCCCTACTTCCCCGGGACCAGCGCCGCGTCCGCCGCCTGCGCCTCGGCCCGCCCCGCTGCCGGGTCCACGAACGCCAGCAGCACCCCGCCGACGACGAAGAACGCGATCACACTGAGGATCGAGTTGCGGCTCGATCCGGTCATTTCGATCGCCACCGCGAAGAGCAGCGGCCCGAAGATCCCCGCGAACTTCTCGAAGACGCTGTAGAAGCCGAAGAACTCGCCGCTCTTGTGCGCCGGCACCATGCTCGCGAACAGCGAGCGCGAGAGGGCCTGGGTGCCGCCCTGCACGAGCCCCACCAGCACCGCGAGCCGCAGGAAGTCGCCCGCGTCGCGCATCCAGTAGCCCAGCACGCTCGCGACCGTGTACACGACCAGCCCGAGATAGATCGCCGGTCGCGCGCCGATCTTCCCCGCGAGCCACCCGAAGGCGAAGGCGCACGGGATCCCCACGAACTGCACGACCAGGATCGCCGCGATCAGCGAGCCCTGCCCGATCCCCAGCTCGGTGCCGTACGCGGTGGCCATCTTGATGATCGTCTGGATCCCGTCGTTGTAGATCAGGAAGGCCAGCAGCATCAGCCCCGCCTGCCGGTACTGGCGGAGCGACCGCAGCGTCTCGCCAAGGCGTGCGAGCGTCGTGCGCCACACCGACTGCCCCGCGGCTTCGTCCGGTTCGCGCACGCGGGGCGGTTCGGGGACGCCGCGCAGGATCGGTACCGTGAAGATCGCCCACCACACCGCTACGCTCACGAACGCCAGCCGCGCCGGCAGCGTGCTGTCCTCGGGCAAGCCGAACAGCGCCGGCTTCTGGATCCACGCCAACTGCAGCGCCAGCAGCACTCCGCCCCCCACGTAGCCCAACGCGTAGCCGGCGGTGCTCACGCGGTCCACCTCGTCACCCGACGCCACGTGCGGCAGCAGCGACTCGTAGAACACCGTCGCCCCGACAGCCCCGATCATCGCCGCCACGAACAGCCAGAACGCGAGCGTCAGATCCCCCCGGCCGATCAGGAACATCCCCGCGGACGCGGTCACCCCCAGCACCGTGCACGCCAGCAACTGGCGCTTCCGCGTCGCGGTGACGTCGGCCACCGCCCCGAGCACCGGGGAGAGCACCGCGGTGACGATCAGGTACAGGGTGCTCGCCGTCGCCAGCGCCTGCGTCGCCTTGGCGGGGGGCAGGTCGGCCCCCGCGACCTTCACGAAGTAGATCGGGAAGACCGCCGTCATGAGCGTCGTCTGGGCGGCGGACAGTGCCCAGTCGTACATCGCCCACGCGCGTTGCGCGGGGGTGGCGAGGCCGAGGCGGCTCAACAGCGGGGGGCGGGACATGGTCTCGGGCCGGAACGTGCGCGCGGGCGTCCCGCGCGGCAGATTGTACGGCGTGTGCGACCGCCGCCGGCGCGTTTGGCGCCACCTCGCGTGGAGCGTCGGCCTCGCCGTTGCGGCGTGCAGCGGCGAGGCCGGCCGTCAGACTCCCAACGATAGGGCCCCGGATGCGTCCCCGGCAGCCGCGGCTGCCGGCGCGGTGGATCCGGCGCTGGCGTCCTGGCCCTCGGCGCTGGGCGGCCTGCTGGTCGTCGGCACTCCCGGCGGCTCCGTGCGCAGCGGCGTCCTGCTCCTCCCAGATGCGCCCAACGAGGCCGAGGCCTTCGCGGCCGTGCGCGGGTCGCGCGTCGAGCTGTTCGGGGCGACGGGGCGTGTCGGCGAGGCCACGATCGTCGCCGTCGAGCGCGCCGACACCACCGAGTGCGTCGCCTGGCCGATGGCGCGACTGCAGCTGCCGACGAACGCAGCGGTCGGCCCTTGGTCACTCGCGGCCCGCACGGGGATCGCCGTCCCCATGGCCAGTCTCGACGTCACGGCGATGGGGGGCCGGGACTCCGCACGACTCGTCGTCGAGCTGGCCCGGCTCGCGTCGGGTCTCCCCGGCGACTCGAATCCGTCGTTTCGCGGGCTGCCGATGCTCGTGCGCACCGCTGTGCGCACCGCCGTGCGCGTCTCCGGCGTCCCGACCCGCGAGGTGGTCGTCGCGGAGATCGTCCGCCGCGTCGGGCAGGAGGCGACGCCCCTCGAGGAACGCATTGCACTCGTCGCCGAGCGCGATTCCGGGACGGCGACGCCATGGCGTGCCGGCTGGTTCGTGCGCACCGACGGAGTCGAGGAGTCGATCGAGTCGAGCGACTTCGCTGGTGCCCTGCAGCTCGGCGCCGACCCGCCGATCGTCGTCCTCCAGCGCGAGAGCGCCAAGGGGGCGCGCTTCGAGCTCCTCGTGCGAACGGCTCAGGGCTGGGAACGCCGGTGGACGAGCGCGTGGAGTGGGTGCTGACGGGCGGTAGCGGCCGCGCCGGTCCCCGACGCCGACGTGCGCACCAGCGCGGTGACCGACCCGGACTCAGCGCCCGTCGAAGCCGCGGACCGTCACGCCACCGGTCAACATGGCTTGCATGGTGGGCCCGAAGAGGGCGTACGGGTGAGCCTGGGGCAGTGCGCTGACCGTGTCGAGCCGGGTGCGCTGCTCGTCGGTCAGCGAGAGCGACAGGGCCGCCAGATTCTCGCTGAGTTGCTCCGGGCGAGTGGCGCCGATCAGGATCGAGGTGACCCCGGGTCGGTCGCGCAGCCACGCCAGCGAGACGCGCGCCGGTGTACTCCCCGCCTCTGCGGCCACCTCGCGCACGACGTCGAGGATGCCCCAGTTCCGGTCGGAGAACTTCTCGAACACCGGGTTGCCGGAGCCCTTCACCGTCTCGAGGCGACCCGCGGTCACGGCTCCCCGAACGTACTTGCCGCTGAGGAACCCGCTCGCCAGCGGGCTCCACGGCGTGACGCCGATACCGAGCGATGCGGCGGCCGGCAGGTGCTCGCGTTCCACCGTGCGTTCAACCAGCGAGTACTCCGGCTGCAGCGCGATGATCCGCTCGAGGTGCGAGGCCTCCGCCAGCGTCTGCAACCGCGTCATGTACCACGCGGGCACGTCACTGAGGCCGACGTAGCGGACCCGACCGCTCCGCACGACGGTATCGAACGTCCGCAGCACCTCGTCGGGCGGCGTGTGCACGTCCCACGAATGCAGCCAGAGCAGGTCCACGTAGTCGGTGCGCAGGCGCCTGAGCGATCCCTCGAGGGCCCGCAGCAGGTTCTTCCGCCCGTTGCCGCCGGCATTCGGGTTGCCCGGCTCGGCGTTGTACGAGTACTTGGTGGCGACGACGAGCCGGTCACGCACGCCGTCCTCCGCCATGAAGCGGCCGAGCATCTCCTCCGACTTTCCCCCGACGTACAGGTCGGCCGTATCCACGAAGTTCCCGCCTGCCTCCACGTACCGGCGGAACAGCGCCCGGCTGGTTGCGTCGTCGGCCCCCCATCCCCAGTCAGTCCCGAAGGTCATCGTCCCGAGGCAGAGTGGAGACACCTTGAGGCCGGAGCGGCCCAGCGTGCGGTAGTCGGCGAGGGTAGAGGTCATCGTGCGGGAGGCGGTTGGCCTGGGAGCATGGATCCTCCCTCGACACTAGACACGACTCCAGGGTGCCACCGGTACATTCCTCCGAGGCGTGGTACGATTCGCGCGCGGGCATTCGGGTCGGACCGTCGCCCGGCTGGAAGGCCTTGATGGGGACCAGGGGGAAGCGAGTCGTGAACCGCAGTGGGGTGCCCTTTCGGCACGCGCGACGCCGCCATCAGATCGACGCCCTCGGCGCCGCACGCATCCTCGTGACGAGCCGGGCGCTCGGCTGGCCGGGACTGCTCGTGGAACGTGGTGTCAACGACGGCTGGGACGTCGGGGACCTGACGGTGGATGCCCACTACTTCGCGCTCAACCTCGAGCGTGTTCCCTTGCCGATTCTCGTCCGCGATGGCGGCGTGGAACGCACCGAGACGCTGCGGCCCGGTGCCGGCTGGTTCTGTCCCGCCGGCGAGCGCTTCTCGCATCGCGTGGACGCGCGGTGCCACTTCGCCCTGTGCACCATCACCCCCGAGGCGTTCGCGCGCTGGCTGGCCGTGCCGGCCGGCGAGGCGCCGCCTCGCCTGCTGCGGCGCTACGACGTGCGGGCGACGGCGCTCACCGCGATTCTCCGGGCGCTCGTGGCGGAGGCGGCGAGCGCCGGCGCCGGGGGACTGCCGTTCATCGAGACCCTCGGGCGCGCGATGTCGCTGCAGATCGCGCAGCACTTCGGCGCCGACGATCTCGGTACGTCGGCGCGCGGGGGGCTGTCGGCGCGGGCGCGTCGCACGGTGCTGCGGCTCGTGCAGGAACGCCTCGACGATCCGCCGCACATCGCCGAACTGGCCGCCGCCTGCGGCGTGAGTACCGGACACTTCCAGCGCGCCTTTCGCGAGAGCTTCGGCCGAAGTCCGTGGCGGCAAGTGCTGGCCTGGCGGCTCGAGGCGGCCCGGCGCGCGTTGCTGTCGGCCGCGTCCGTCTCGGAGGTTGCCCTGCGGTTCGGCTTCGCGGACCAGAGCCACTTCACGCGGCACTTCCGACGCTACTTCGGCGTGACGCCCGGCACCGTGCTGCGCACTGCGCCCCCGCCCGACCCGGACGTCCTGCCCGAGACCCGGGGCCCCGTGCGCCGCTAGCCGCTTGCCTGCCCCAGCGCGGCCGGCGGCCGGCCCCGGCCCCGCGCGAGCGCAAGCGCGCCGAGTGTCAGCACGTACGGCAGGGCGAGAAAGAGCTGGTACGGCAGCGTCCAGCCCATCGCCTGGATCAGGAACTGCAGCGCCGTCGCGGCGCCGAAGACCAGCGCCCCCAGCGCCGCTCCCACCGGATGCCAGCGGCCGAGCACGACGATCGCGATCGCCACGAAGCCGCGGCCCGCGCTCATGCCTTCCGCGAACGTGCCGGCCTGAGCCAGGACGAGCGTCCCCCCCGCCAGCCCGCCAAGCGCCCCGCCGGCCACCACGGCGAGCGTGCGCAGCCGCGCGGTCGCCACCCCTGCGGCCCGCGCGGCCTCGGGGGCCTCGCCCACTGCCCGCAGCGCCAGCCCCGCATGCGTGCGATACAGGAACCACCACAGCACCGGCACCAGCAGCGCCGCGAGGTACGTCACGACCGGCTGTGAGAAGAATGCCGGCCCGACCACCGGGAGCTTCGATAACCCCGGCACCGCCATCGGTCCTGCCGTCGGCACCGACAGCGCTGCCCCGCCCGCGCCGTACCAGGTGCGATACAGCGCGCCCGTCCCGCCCAGCCCCAGCAGGGTCATCGCCGTGCCCGTGATGATCTGGTCGGTGCCGAGCCGCACGACGCACAGCGCGAACAGCGCTGCGAGCGCCGCTCCGGCGACGGCCGATGTCGCGAACCCCGCGCCGACGCCGCCCGCGCCGGCCGCCACGAGCGCCCCGAAGGCGCCGGCCATCACGCACCCCTCGAGGCCGACGTTGATGACCCCGGCGCGCTCGGCGATCGTCTCGCCCATCGCTGCGAACGCCAGCGGGGTCGCCGTGCGCACCGCCGCCTCGAGGAAGCCCGTCAGCGCATCCGCCATCAGCCGGCGGCCTCCGGGGTCCTGCGGGTCCACCATCCCGCCTGCCGGCCGCGTTCGGCGAGCACCAGGAGCAGGATCACCAGCGCCTCGACGACCGCCACGAGGACGCTCGGAACGCCGGCATCCCGCTGCATGGCGCTCGCCCCGGCCTCGAGCGCGCCGAAGACGAGGCCGGTGGCGATGACGAGCACCGGCTCGAGCCCGGCGAGCAGCGCGACGGCGATGGCCGTGAAGCCGTAGCCCGGGGAAAGGTTCTCGTACAGCGCGTAGGTGACGCCGGTGACCTCGACCGCGCCAGCCAGCCCGGCGAGCATGCCGCTCCCCACGAAGGCCCACGCGGTCACCCGCCCCGTTGCCACGCCACCCGCACTCGCCGCCGCGAGGGGATTCAGCCCCGTCGCGCGCAGGCGGAACCCCGCCGCCGTGCGCGCGAGCCACCACGACCCGACGCCGGCGAGTACCACGGCCATCAGCCAACCCAGATGCAGGCGCGAGCCAGGCACCAGCACCGGCAGCCGTGCCGCCGCCGCCAGCGAGGCACTCTGCGGATAGATGCGCAGCGGCTCCTGCAGCGGCCCGCGCACCAGCCACGCGACGACGAACTGCGCGACCGAGTTGAGCATCAGCGTGCTGATCACGTCGAGCACGCCGAAGCGCGCCCGGAGCCATGCGGCCACGCCGGCCACGACCGCGCCCCCGGCGATCCCCGCCGTAAGGGCGCTCACGAGGGGCAGTGGCCCGGGGCCCGTGACCGCGAGCCCGGCGGCGGTGGCAGCGGCGGCCCCCGCGAGCAACTGGCCCTCGGCCCCGATGTTCAGCACCCCCGCGCGGAACGCCAGCGTCACCGCGAGGCCGGCCAGCACGAGCGGCGTCGCCCGCACGAGCGTGCCCGAGAGCACCGCATCCAGCGACCCGAAGGCGCCACCCGCCAGTGCGCCGAGCGCGCGCGGCGCGTCGTAGCCCGCAAGGGCGACGATCGCCAGCAGCAGCAGCGCGGCCACCCCTCCCGTCGCGGCGATGAGCAGCAGCCGCCCAGTCCATCGGTGCCGCGTCACGGCGTCGCCCCCAGCATCGCTCGGCCGACGGACTCGCGCGTCGCATCGCTTGCCACCAGCCGACCGTCGTGCATCGCCAGCACGCGGTCGGATACGGCGAGCACCTCGTCGATGTCGCTCGAGTAGAACACCACTGCGAGCCCCTGGTCGCGCGCCTCGCGCAGGCGTCCGAGCACCGCGTCCGTCGCGCGCAGGTCCAGCCCCCGCGTCGGGTTCTCGACCACCAGCGCCGGGGGCGGCGGGTCGAGCTCGCGGGCGAGCACGAGCTTCTGCTGGTTGCCGCCCGACAGCGCCCGCGCGGGGGCCTCGGGTCCGGGACCACGGACGTCGAAGCGCGCCATCAGCTCGCGCGTGCGCGCCCGCAGCGCCTCCCACGGCATCCGGCCGCGCGCGGCGCCGAGGCCGCGGAGCGCGACGTTCTCCCGCAGCGGTGCGTCCAGCAGGATCGCGTCGCGGTGCCGGTCCTCCGGCACGAAGCCCACCGTGGCCGGCCGGCGTACGAGGCCGCGCGTCGGGGCCAGCCGGCCGGCGAGCAGGCGCAGTAGCTCGTGCTGGCCAGATCCCTCCACCGCGGCGATCCCCACGACTTCCCCGGCCCGCACGCTGGCCGACACGTCCTCGACGCGCACAACGCCACGTGCGTCGGCGTAGGTGACGCCTTCGAGCGCCAGCACCTCGTCGCCCGGGGGCCGCACCGACGGGGCCACCGCGGGACCCTCGGGCACCTCTCCCAGCATCGCCGCGACGAGCGCGTCGTGGGACCACGTGGCGCGCTGGGCCGACCGCACCACCCGCCCGCGGCGCAGCACGGTGAGGTCGTCCGCGACCGCGAGCGCGTCAGCGAGCTTGTGCGTGATGAGCACGATGCTCCCGCCGCCCTCCGCGAAGCGGCGGACCCACCCGAGCACCTCATGCGCCTCGGCTGGGGCCAGCACCGCCGTCGGTTCGTCGAGGATCAGCACGGCGGCGTCGCGCGCGAGCGCCTTGACGATCTCGACGCGTTGCTGGGCGTGTACGGCGAGCTCGCCGACGCGCGCGCCGGGATCGAGCCCGAGGCCTGTGGCCTCGCCGATGCGCCGCACGACGGCGGCGGCGCGCGCGGCGTCGAACCGCCCGCGTCCGCCCAGCGCGACATTCTCGGCCACCGTCATGGCCGGCACGAGCGAGAAGTGCTGCTGCACCATACCGAGCCCGGCGGCGAGCGCGGCCGCCGCGGATGCGAAGTGCACCGGCCGCCCGTCGAGCGTGATCGTCCCTGCATCGGGGGCCAGGAGCCCGAACGCGATGCGCATGAGCGTGCTCTTGCCGGCGCCATTCTCGCCGAGGAGCGCATGCACGGTGCCCGGTCGGATCACGACGCCGGCGTCGTCGAGGGCGAGCGTCGGACCGAACCGCTTGAGGATGCCCGTGAGGGCGAGCGTCGGCGCGCGTCGTCCCCCGGGTGGGGCGACGCTCACGTGCCGGTGGGCGCGGCGACGAACGTCCACGGCAGGCCGAACTCCTGCCCGATCGCCGCGGCCAGCGCGGCGACGCCGAGGGTCTCGGTGGCGTAGTGGCCAGCGTAGATGACGACCAGGCCGAGTTCCGGGGCTTCGACGGCTGTGTGATGCGGCCCCTCCCCCGTGATCAGGGTGTCGATGCCCTGCGCCGCGGCCTCGCGGAGCGTGTCGCTCGACGCCCCGCTGCCGGTGACGATCGCCCATCGGCGCGTGCGCCGCCCCGCCTCGAGATGGCTGTGGTGCACGCGCCCTCCCTGCGCAGCGGCGAACGCACCGGCGCGCGCGACCAGCTCGGCCGTCTCGAGGTCGGTCGCGCCCTGGCAGCCCACGTGCACCGTCTGGAAGCGGCCGAAGCCCGCCGAGGGCGTCAGCCCGAGCTGCTCCGCCAGACGCGCGTTGTTCCCGAGCGACGGGTGCAGGTCGAGCGGCAGGTGCGACGCATAAACCGCGACGCCGTGCCGGACGAGCAGCGCGAGCCGGTCGTGATAGGCGCCGACGATCCGCTGGTTGCCCCCCCAGAAGAGGCCGTGGTGCAGCAGCAGCAGGTCGGCCCCGACGGCAACTGCCCCTTCGATGGCGCGGCGCGAGCCGTCCACGGCGGCCGCCACGCGGGTCACGGTGCCCGCCGGGTTGGTGAGCTGCAGGCCGTTGAGGGCCGGCGGGTAGTCGGGAATCTCGGCGGTGCGCAACTGCGCATCGGCCCAGCCCGTCACCACCTCCAGCCGCAGGGGCGTCACGGGGTCACGGGTGGCGTCGTGCCGCGTGGCACGACGATACGGCCCGCCAGCAGTTCACCCTTCACGCTGTCCACCCCCGCGAGGACCGCTGCGGGAATCCTCGCCCGCAGGGCATCGTTCAGGACGAGCGTGACGACGTCGCTCTTGAGGCCGAGCGGAACCACGCGCGGCGTGAAGGTACCCGCCTTGACCTCGCGCGCGACCAGCATGAGCGCGTGCGGGATGTCGATCACCACCGAGCCGAGCACCACCTCGGGGGCGACCCCGTTCTGGTTGGCGTTCGAACCGATGACGAACGCCTTGCGCGTCTCGCGGGCTGCCTGAAAGACGCCAAGCCCCGCGGCGTCGGCGTTCTGGAAGATGACGTCCACGCCCCGCCCGATCTGCGCCAGCGCCTGCTCCTTCCCCGCCCCGACGTCGTCCCAGTTGCCGAGGTAGCTCACGACGACCTTCACGTCGGGGCGGACGCGCCGGGCTCCGGCCTCGAAGGCGGCGAAGCTGACCTTGACCGGCGGCAGTTCGGTGCCGCCGATGCAGCCGATCGTCCCGGTCGAGGTCGTGGCGCCGGCGACCATGCCCGCGAGGTAGCTCGCCTCCTCGAAGGCGAAGTTCATCCCCGCGATGTTGGGGCCGACGGTGGTCCCCGACGTCGTGACGAAGATGGTCTTCGGGAACTGCGGCGCGACGCGGAGCGCCGCATCCTGGTACTCGAAGCCGTGCCCGAAGACCAGCGTGTACCCCTGCGCTCCGTACTGGCGGAAGTTCTCGTCGAACTCGGCGGGCGTCTTCGTCTGGATGTGGCTGACCTGTGCGCCCAGGGAGTCCTTGATACGCTGCAGGCCGGCGTACGCACCGCCGTTCCACGACTGGTCCGAGATCGGCCCCGGCGTCAGCAGGGCGACCTTGAACGTGGACGACGGCGCGGCGTCCTTGGCGCCGCCGCAGGCCGTCGAGAGGACGGGAGCAAGGGCAAGCGCGAGGTGGCGAAGTCGCATGGCGAACGGGGCGGGTGGTCGGGGAACGGCGGTCAGTACTCCGAACGCCCAGGTCCGAGAATGAGTTCGAGGACGCGGTCGAGGTCGTCCGCACCGTAGAAGACGATGCGGATCTCGCCCCGGTCGGCGGCGGTCTGGGAGACCTGCACGTCCGTCTGCAGCTTGCGCCGCAGGTCGTCAGCCACGCGCTTGAGTTCGGCGACGGTGCCGGCGGCGCGGGGACCCGGAGGGGCGGGCTTGGGTGTGTCGCGGCGCGGGGCCTGCGCCGCCCGGGACGACGGCTGTTCCCGGGCGACGCGCTCGACTTCGCGCACGGAGAGCCCGTCGTCCACCGTGCGGCGTGCAAGCGCCAGGAGTTGGCGTTCGTCGCGAACGGTGAGCAGTGCCTTCGCGTGCCCGAGCGACAACGTGCCGTTGCGCACGAGGGTCTGGACGCCGCCGGGGAGCGAGAGCAACCGCAGCAGGTTGGCCACCGTCGAGCGATCCTTGCCGACCGCCTCTGCCACCTCCGCCTGCGTCAGCCCGAAATCGTCCATGAGCTGCTGGTAGCCCTCGGCCTCTTCCATCGGGTTGAGGTCGGCGCGCTGGAGGTTCTCGACGAGCGCCAGAGTGAGGAGCGTCTTGTCGTCGAGGACCTTGATGATCGCCGGGATCTCGGTCCAGCCGAGCCGAGTGGCGGCACGGAAACGCCGCTCGCCGGCGACGAGCTCGTAGCCCTGTCCACTCGGCGCCGGCCGCACGGTGACCGGCTGCAGCAGGCCGTTGGCCTTGAGCGAGGCCTCGAGTTCGGCGAGCTCCTCGGGCTTGAACGTCTTGCGCGGCTGATACGGGTTGGGGCGAATGCTCGCGATCGGTAGCGTGCCCGTCCCGGAGCGCGGCGCGTCCGAATCGCGGCTGGCCGGCGGCGTGGGCGGCGTAAGGGTCGGCGCGCTGCCGAGCAGTGCCTCGAGTCCGCGGCCAAGACGACGCGGCTTCTCGGTCATGCGGCGGGCCCGGAGGCGGCGTTCCGTTCGGTTGCAGGTGCGGCGGTCCGTGTCATGAGTTCGCGCGCCACCTGCATGTATCCCTGTGCGCCGACGCTCTGCAGATCGTAGAGGATGATGGGCTTCCCGAAGCTCGGCGCTTCGGCGAGGCGAATGTTCCGGGGAATCAGCGTCTCGAAGACCTTGTCCCCGAAATAGTCGCGCGCCTCCGCCGCCACCTGCCGAGAGAGGTTGAGGCGATGGTCGTACATCGTGAGCAGCACGCCGTCGATCCCGAGTGCCGGGTTCACCGCCTGCTGGACCAGGTGCACCGTATTGAGCAGCTGGGAAATCCCTTCGAGAGCGTAGTACTCGCACTGGAGCGGGATGAGCAACGCATCCGCCGCCGCGAGCATGTTGAGGGTGATGAGCCCGAGGGATGGAGGACAGTCGATCAAAATGTACTGGTACTGACTCTTTACTGTCTCTATAGCGTCGCGCATTGCATGTTCTCGGCGCGGCCTATTGACCAGTTCGACCTCGGCCCCGGCAAGGTCCGGGGTGGCGGCCAGCACGTCGAGGTGCCGGAAGCCGACGTTCTTCCAGAGCGCTGATTCGATCGAGCACTCACCGAGCAGCACGTCGTATGTGGTCAGCTCGACGGCGTCTCGGGGAATACCGATGCCGCTCGTGGCATTACCCTGCGGATCGCCGTCGATCAGCAGGGTGCGCTGTTCCGCCACGGCGAGCGACGCGGCGAGGTTGACGGCGGTGGTCGTCTTTCCGACCCCGCCCTTCTGGTTGGCGATTGCGATGACCCTGGCCACGGTATTCCTCCGGCGGGCGAATATAGCGTGTCCCAGGTGGCGGCACGGGCGCCGACGGAGTTGGGATCGACCCTTACGGGGCGGTTGACTCCCAGTTCAGCGCGCAGTTCTGGCTGTTGCTGTGGAGAAGTGTTCCACGTGGAACAATCCACAACCATCCACGGAGACCATTGTAGGGAGCTGTCGAGAAACTCCGGCGATCCCCGGATTGGCACAAGCCGCCGGAAGTCACCGGCCTGGGAGGAATCGCCACCGTCCTGCGACGCGGGCCTGAACGGTTTGCTGTCCGCTGGCGATCGGCGTGGGGCTATCGGGCGCGGCTGCCATCGCTCGCATCGCCATCCCCCGTTCGAGGACTGGCAGCACCATCTCGGTCGAGTTCAGCTCGATCAGCGGTCCGAGCGTGCCCCCGGCCGCCTTGGCGATGACCTCAGCATCCGCCTTGGCTTGTTCGACGGCATTGGCCAGCGCGTCGCGCCGAGCGGATTGCAGGGTGGACGAATAGAGCTCGACGGAGTGGATCGTGTTGGCGCCCTTGCCGAGTGCGGCATCGAGCACCGCGCCTGTGTTCTCGATCTTGAGGATCCGCACGCGAACGGTGTTGCGCACGAAGTAGCCCTTCAGCGGCGAGCTGCGGGTCGCCTGGTCGTACTGGTAGTCGGGGACGACAGCGTAATCGTTGGTCGTGATGTCTTCCGCTGCGATGCCGGCAGCGCGGATCGCCTCGATCACGGCACGCGTCTGCCGTGCATTCTCCGCTGCGGCCTGCGACGCGGTCGGTCGGCGTGTCTCGACGCCGATCGTCGCGGTCGCCCGATCCGGTGTCACTCGCGCTTCGCCGAGGCCGCTGACGGAGATGGCTGACGGCTCGGGGGCACCGGGGGCACCGGGGGCTTGCCCATGGGCCGAGGTGGAGAGGGCGCTGATCGCGGCGATGAGTGCGGCGCCGACGAGGCGCGTCCGGCGGGCGAAGGGCGAATCGGTCATGGGGGCTCCTGACGGGGCGGCGTGGCGTGATCGGCGCGGGGCGGTCGCATCAGCTGCGGGGTTGCCCGTTGGAGCCGAGACGACCATCGTCCGGGCACCGCAACCAGCCGCCCGATGGCGGGTGGGCTTCCCATCTCTCCGTACCCCAAGATGCCGCTGCCGATCGCTGCCGGGCACCCAACGCTGTTCATCACCAAGGATGCGTTCGAACGTGTCGGGCTGGTGCGGGCGGCGATTGACGAGCGGCTGGGCCTGACGGACGAGGAGTTCCGCGTGGAGGGTCGCCTCGTGACGATCGGACCGATCCATGACGAGGAGGGCTTCGAGTCGCTGATCGCGGACCTCGAGCAGCTGGGGCTCGTTTACTTCGACGACTACTTCGAGCTCAGCGGCAACTGGCCTGATTGGCTCGCCGTTTTCGCTGCGGCCGGGGCCTGACGCGGCGCGGTGCGCCGGTGCAGTCCCTCCCATCCGCAGCCCGGGCACCAGCCGGTCCGGAACCAAGGGAGCAGCGTGTTCCACCCGCGATGGGCGACGTGCAGCGTCTCGTCATCGCAGTGGGGGCATCGGGTACCGTCCGGCAGGAGCCACAGGAAGACCCAGGTTGCCGCCACGATGCGCAGCACGACCAGTCCGCCGATGACGGCGAGGAAGATGAGTGCGTCCTGCACCCATCCGTCGTAGCCCATCAGGGTGCCGAGCGAGCGAGGGGGTGCGCGCTCATCGTCCGACGGTGTTCCGCAGGAAGACGACGGTACGCGGCCAGGCGAGCTTCGCGGCGGCGAGGTTGGCGCCGCTCATGCCGTCCTGGTTTCGCAGGAATCCGTGCCCGGCTCCTGCGTACATCTGCCAATCGAACTTCCTGCCTGACGCCTGAAGCGCCGAGTCCGCCGAGGCGATCGAGACGTTCACGCGGGCGTCGAGCTCTCCGTAGAGGCCCAACACCGGTGCCTTAACTCTCGAGAGGTCGGCGCTGGCTGGAGACGAGCCGTAGAAGACGACGGCCGCGCCAAGTTCCGGGTTGGCGACGGCGTGGGCGAACGCGGTGGAGCCGCCCCAGCAGAACCCGACGACGGCGTACGTCCCTTGCTTGGCGGCCGGGAGACTCAGCCCGTAGTTCCCCACCGCCTTGAGTTGCGCGTGGACGGTCGCGGGCGAGAGGGTTCGGATGATCTGGGTAGCGAGCTGGGGGGCGGAGTCCGGGGTGGCCGGGCTGATCTTCCCGGTCATGAGGTCGGGGGCGATGGCGATGAAGCCATCGGCGGCGAGCTGATCGGCGACGGCACGGATCCAGGTCGTGAGACCGTAGATCTCGTGGACGACGAGCACGACGGGGGCCTTGCCGCGGACCTGCGGATAGACTACCCAAGCCGCCACGGAGTCTCCAGGTGTTTCTCCTGTCGCTATCTTGACGTATTCATGGTGTCTTGATGATTTCAATATCCTGTCTGATGCGCTCGACGAACCAGCCGGAATAGTAGGCACCTGACGAATCGGTCCCGCACCATTACGACGAAACGCCGCCGCTCCTGGCTGATCCGGCACCGCTCGTCGCGTCCCCACCGGCTGCGCCACCATGACGTTCAGCGCCAACAGAGTCAGCGCGACAGACCGCACCGCCATTCCCCGCCCTTCCGTCAGCACGCGCACGACGCCCTCTCCTCAAGACTCACGATCCAGCGCGCGGGGCCCGGGGCGGACACCTCGGGCGACGCACCACGACGACGACGTCACGTCTTTACGCTGCCGTCCCCGCGGGCTCGCGCGCAATGGGCGCGGCGCGCGATGCCAGATGACCGCTCAGCCAATCGAACACGCGGCCCTCCATCCAGTAGCGCGCCCCGCCGGGGATCGCCCCCGCGACGAACCCGACATGCCCACCGCGCTCGGGAAACTCGATCGTCAGCGCCGACGTGCCGCGCGCTGCCACGCGCACGTCGTCGAGGACCTGTCTCGGCAGGAACGGATCGTCAGCCGCGTTGAGCAGCAGGGTCGGGCGGTCCACCCCCCCGAGCGTGGGGAGCGAGCTGCACCGCGCGTAGTAGTCGGCCGCGCCGGCGAAACCGTGGATCGGACCCGTCACCACGTCGTCGAACTCCCAGAGCGTCCGGAGGCGTCGCAGCGCCGTCGCATCCACAAGATCCGGGAAGCGGGTGAGCTTCCGCTCGGTCTTCGCCACGAGCGACCGCAGGAAGTACCGCGTGTAGATGGTGTTGATGCCGCGCTCGAGATGACGGGATGCGCGCCCCAAATCGAAGGGGACGCTCACGGCGACCGACGCCGTCACTTCCGGAGGCACCGTGGCGGCTTCGTTGCCCAGCCACTTGAGCAGCACGTTACCCCCCAACGACACCCCGACGATGCCCACCGGCGTTCCCGGCGACTCGGCCACCAAACGGCGCACCACCATCACGAGGTCGGTCGTCTCCCCGCTGTGGTACGCCCGCGGGACGGCGTTGACGACGTGGGCCGGGTCGCACGTCCGCCAGACGAGGAGGTCGGCCCACCAGCCGCGCAACCGCGCCTGGTGCAGCAGTCCCTGCACGTACGGCGCATGGATGCCGCTCTCGAGGCCGTGCAGGAGCAGTACGCGGGGGTGCCCGGGCTGCCCGGACAGCCGGTGCACCGTCACCGCATCGCCGTCGGGTGTCGGCCACCGCTCGGCACGAGTGGGTGCCGCCGGCAGCCGACGGGCCAGCCGACCATAAATGGTGGGGAGGTGGGGGCCCGGGAGCCACCACGCGGGACGGAAAGACGAACGCTGCGCCACAGTGAGGTAGATTACCGGCCGAACGCGCACCCGGGCCGTTGGTTTCCCGGGCCCGCCCACTGGTACTGTCCGCCCCGTTCCTCCCCCCTCCCCCGTGACCGTTCAGATCTTCGGCTCCAGGAAGTCGCCGGCGGTGCGCAAGGCGCAGCGGTTCTTCGCCGAGCGCCGGATTTCGGTGCACTTCGTGGATTTCGCCGAGCGGGGGATGGCCAAGGGCGAGCTGGCGCGCTTCACCCAGAAGTTCGGGGTGCAGGCGCTCGTGGATCGTCAGGGCAAGCGGTTCGCCGAACTCGGGCTCTCCGCCGCGGTCCTGAGCGACGCGCGCTGGGAGGAGAAGCTCCTCGACGAGCCGCTGCTGCTCGTACAGCCGCTCGTTCGCCACCAGCACCAGCTGGCGGTCGGCGATGCCGAGCCGACCTGGAAGGGCTGGGTGGAGGCGGCGCCGTGACGCTCGTTGCATGGGGGCTCTTCCTCGTCTTCGTCTTCGCCGTCCTGGCGATCGACCTCTTCGTCCTGAACAAGGAAGCGCACACCGTCTCGGTGAAGGAGGCCTTCGCCTTCACCGGGGTGCTCGCCGTGCTCGCGCTCGCCTTCAGCGGCGTGGTGTACGTGGCGTACGACCAGCACTGGCTGGGGCTCGGCCTCGCCGTGGACGCGATCGACAAGCAGGTCAACGACGGGCGTCTGGCGGCGGTGAAGTTCCTCACCGGCTACCTGATCGAGTTGTCGCTCTCGACCGACAACGTCTTCGTCATCGCGCTGATCTTCCAGCACCTGCGCATCCCGGCGATCTACCAGCATCGCACCCTGTTCTGGGGGGTGCTGGGCGCGCTGGTGATGCGCGGCGCGCTGATCGTGGTCGGGGCGCAGCTGGTGGCCCGCTACCACTGGATCCTCTACCTGTTCGGCGCATTCCTGGTCTACACGGCGATCAAGCTGCTGGTCCAGAAGGAGCCCGCCGAAGGGCCCGACGAGACGGGGGTCGTAAAGCTCATCCGCCGCTTCTTCCCGGTGACGGCGACGCTCCAGGACGACCACTTCACGGTGCGCCTCGATGGCCGGCTCTTCCTCACGCCGCTGGCCGTCGCGCTCATCCTCGTCGAGACCACCGACCTCGTCTTTGCGCTCGACTCGATCCCGGCCATCTTCGCGATCACGGCCGATCCCTTCCTCGTCTTCACGTCGAACGTCTTCGCGATCCTCGGCCTGCGGTCGCTGTACTTCGCCCTCGCGGGGGCGATGGACAAGTTCCGCTACCTCAAGATCTCGCTCGCGGTGATCCTGGCGGTCGTCGGGCTCAAGATGCTCCTGGCCGACGTCCTCAAGGACCAACTCGGTCCCAACGCCAACCTCTACCTGCTGGTGCTCGTCTTCCTGATCCTCGTCGCCGGCGTCGTGGCGAGTGCGGTGGCCGACGCCTCGGCCAAGAAGCTCGACGCCACGGCCGGCGCGCGCGGGACCGACGCGCCGCCGGACATCCGGTAGCCACGCCGGTCCCATTCCCCCGCGACCGATCGCGGGCGGGCGGTCCCCGCGAACCCAGCGGCACCACGCCGCGTATAGCGACGCATGTGGCACACCGCCCGCGTCGTCCTGACCCTCGGTCCGTTCGTGCTGTCGTTCCTCCGCGACCAGCGCCGCTGGCTGTGGTGGGGTGCCCCTGCCGTGCGGTCCCCGGCGTTTCACGCCCGGCGCGCCTGCCGGCTGGTCGCGGCGATCACGCGGCTCGGCCCCACGTTCGTGAAGCTCGCCCAGGTGTTCGCTGCGCGGGCGGACCTGATCGAGGAGCCGTACCTCGGCGAACTGGGCACGCTCGTGGACGCGGTCGCCCCGGTTCCCTGGGCGGCCGTGTCGCGGGAACTGTCGGCGGCCTACGACGCCGGCCCGACCGGACCGTTCGAGGCGATCGACCAGGTGCCGCTGGCGGCGGCGTCGCTCGGTCAGGTGCATCGGGCCCGCTGGCAGGGACGCGAGGTCGTCGTGAAAGTCCTGCGGCCCGGCATCGAGGCCGTCGTCGCGCGCGACGTCAGGGCGGCGCGGGCGATCACCGCCTGGGCCGCGCGGCGCTGGCCGGTGCCCCACGTCCAAGGGCTCGCCGCGATGGTCGAGGAGTTCGCCGAGCGGGTGGCCGAGGAACTCGATTTCCGGCAGGAGGCGGCATACGCCACCGAGGTGCGGGCGAACTTCGCCGGCGAACGGGACGTGGTGATTCCCGAAGTGATCCGACCGCTCGTGCGCCAGAGGGTGCTGGTGCTCGAGTACGTCGCGGGCCGGCGGGTGGACCGGCTGGATCCGACCACGGTGGACGCCCGGCGCCTCGCGACCGCGGTGATGACCACCTACGTGCAGATGATGCTCGTGGACGGGCTGTTCCACGCCGACCCACACCCCGGCAACCTGCTCGTGGACGCCGACGGGCGGCTGGTGCTGCTCGATTTCGGGATGATGGTGCGGGTCCCGCGGCCGATGCGCCTGACGCTGGTGCGCACCGTCTTCGCCGCGGTGCGGCGCAGCGTGCCGGACGTCGCGGCCGGCTTCCACGCCCTCGGGCTGGTGGCGCCCGGTGCCGACCCGCGCGAGATCGAACGCCTCGCCGGGGTCATGATCGTCATGGCCGATACGGTGAGTACCACGCGCGACCGGCTTGAGACCATCCTGACCGACCGCATCATGACGGCGCTGCACGAGTTCCCGGTGCTGCTGCCGCGCGAACTGGTGTACTTCGCCCGCACGGCGGCGCTGATCGAGGGGCTGGGGACGCGCTACGACCCCTACTTCAACGCGATCGCCGTCGGGACGCCGCTGGTCCTGCACATGCGGACCCGCATCCTGCGCTCGTTGGGCGACGAGGCGTCTCCGAGCGTCGAGGAGGTGGCGGCGATCGCCGGCTGGGCGGCCGGGGCGGCGGTCGTGCGGGCGCGTGGAATCGCCCGGGGGGTGCGGGCCGCGGCGCGGGCGTTGCTGGGCGCCTGACGCGCCGGCGCCCGGGCAGTGTTCTGGCCGGCGTCCTGGCCGGCGTCCTGGCCGGCGTCCTGGCCGGCGTCCTGGCCGGCGTCCTGGCCGGCGTCCTGGCCGGCGTCCTGGCCGGCGTCCTGGCCGGCGTCCTGGCCGGCGTCCTGGCCGGCGTCCGTCCGTCAATCCGCCGGCAGCGCCCCCGCGAAGTCCCCCACGAGGCCGATCTCGGTCTCGATCCGGTAGCCCGTCTCGGCCAGCACCTTCTCCTGGGCCAGCCGGATGAGGGCGAGCACGTCGGCCGCCGTGGCCCCGCCGAGGTTCACGAAGATGTTGGCGTGGATATGGCTGATCTGCGCCCCGCCGAGTCGGTGGCCCTTGAGCCCCACTTGGTCGATGAGCCGCCCCGCCCCGACCCCCTCGATCTTCTTGAAGATCGAGCCGATGGACGGATGGTACTCGAGCCACGGGTGCTTGCCGCCGCGCCACGCGAGATTCTCCTGCAGGATGCGGTGCAGGATGGCCGGGTCGCCGGGTGCAAGGCGGAAGGTCACGGCGAGCGCGATGTCGGGCCGCACGTGCAGCACCGAGAAGTCGTAGCCGAACTGCATGTACGTCCGGTCCACCGTCCGCCGCTCGTCCTCGGCGGTCAGCAGCTCGACCGCCTCGACGATCTCCTCGATGAGCATCGTGCGCTCGCGGGCCGGCGCGGGACTCAGGAAGTGCAGGTTCTGCCAGACCGCCCCCCCCACCGTGCTGGGGATGCCCACGTAGTGCTCGAGCCCGCTCCAGCCGCGGCCGACCGCCTCCCGGATGAGGTCGGCGACGACCGCGCCGCTCTCGGCGCGCACGTGGCCGTCGTCGTGCCAGGTGACCCCGCGCGCCTCGTTCTTCACGACCAGCCCGCGGAACCCCCGGTCGCCGACGAGGATGTTCGCCCCGAGCCCCAGCACGAATACCGGGACCCCGGTTGCCCGGGCGGCGAGGACGGCCCGCGCCAAGTCATCGGCGTCGTGCGCGCGATAGAATAGATCGGCGGGACCCCCGATCCTGAACGTGGTGTAGGGGGCGAGCGCGACGCCGCGCGCGAGCCGCGACGGGTCGAGCCTCGCGGCGCACTCGGCCAGTGCGGCGGCCTCTACGGGAGACGAACGCGTGAAGGTTGGCACGACCGAAAGAAAGCGCCGCGGCTGGCGGCGAGCCACTCTGGCGGCCCTGCTCGGGCTGGTGCTGCTTCCGCTGGCGACGCCGGGAGAAGCCCAGAGCCGGAAGGTCCTCGAGCGCGTCCTGCGGCGCGAGGTGCTGTCGAACGGGCTCGAGGTGATCGTCGTCGAGAACCATGCGGTGCCGCTGGTCACCCTCGAGGTGGACGTGCGCAACGGTGCCTTCACGCAGACGGCCGAGACCGAGGGGCTGGCGCACCTGTACGAGCACATGTTCTTCAAGGCGAACGCCAGCTGGCCGGACGCCGACGACTTTCTCGGCCGGGCGTCGGAACTGGGGGCACGCTTCAACGCGACGACCCAGGAGGAGCGCGTCAACTACTACCTGACCGTGCCCCGCGACTCCATGGCCGGGGCGCTCCAGTTCCTCGCGGCAGCCCTTCGCGCCCCGCTCTTCCGGGCGGACGAGCTGGCCCGCGAGCGCGAGGTGGTCCTGGGCGAGTACGACCGCAACGAGTCGAGCCCCTTCTTCGCCCTGCAGCAGGCGATGGGGCGGCTGCTCTACGGGCGCGAGTTCGCGCGCAAGAACACGATCGGCAACCGCGAGGTGATCCGCACCGCCACGCCGGAGCAGATGCGCGCGATCCAGCAGCGCTACTACGTGCCGAACAACTGCGCGCTCATCGTCGCCGGCGACGTGGTGCCCGACTCGGTGTTCGCGCTCGCGAGGCGCCTGCTGGGCAACTGGCCGCGGCAGCCCGATCCCTTTGCCGCCGCCCCGGTGCCGCCGCTGCCCCCGTTCATGCGCGATACGGCGGTGATCATCGAGGCCCCGGTCTCCGCGATCACCGTCCTGGTGCAGTGGAACGGGCCGAGCGTGCGGCGCGATCCGACGGCCACGTACGCGGCCGACGTCTTCAGCGACGCCCTCAACCAGCCCGGATCCGCGCTGCAGCGCCAGCTCGTGGACAGCGGGCTCTGGCAGGGCTTCGGGGTCAACTACTACACGCTCGACCAGACCGGGCCCATCACCCTCTCCGGCCAGACGACGGTCGAGAACTTCCGAGCCGCGATGCGCGCGCTCGACGAGGAACTCGCCAAGTTCGACGACTTGGGCTACATCCGGCCGGTGGAGCTGGAGCACGTGAAGGCCTCGCGCCGCGTCACGAGCGCGTTCGGGCTCGAGCGCGCGAGCGACCTGTCGCACACGATCGGCTTCTGGTGGGCGGTGGCGTCGCTCGACTACTTCCTCGGCTACGTGGACAACATGGCGGCGCAGACGCTGGCCGACCTGCAGCGGTATGCCCGCACGTACATCGTCGGCAGGCCGCGGCTCGTCGGGGTGCTGATCAGCCCGGAGGATCGGGCGAAGCTGCAGTTGAAGGACACCGACCTGACGGGAGGGCGCGGCCGATGACCCATCGCTCCCCAGCCCGCGGAGTCGCGGCCCCCCACCTCGGGTGGGCTTCGGCACCCACCGTTACCCGCGCCGTCACGCTCGCCGTGCTGACGTTCGCGCCCGCCCTCGAGGCCCAGGTGCGCCGCCCGACGCGCCCCGCGCCGTCCCGACCGGTCGTCGCCGCCCCGGTGGAGCCGGCGGGGACGTCGCAGTTCACCGTCGCCGGCGTGCCGGTGATCCTGCGCCGCACGTTGGCCAACGATGTCGTGGCCGTGAACACCTACCTCCTGGGCGGCACCCGGCTGACGGGGGCGGCCAGGGCCGGGCTCGAGGCGCTCTACCTGCAGGCGAGCGAGCAGGGCACCGAGCGTTTCCCCAAGGCGCAGCTGCGCGAGACCATGGCGCAGCTCGGGACGCAGATCGGCGTCAACGCGACCCACGAGTGGACGACGTTCACGCTCATGGCGACGACGGGCACCCTCGACGGCACGTGGGCCGTCTATGCCGACCGGCTGCTGCGGCCGCGCCTCGAGCCGGCCGAGGTGGAGTTCGTCCGGGCGCAGTTCCTGTCGGGGGTGCGCCAGCGGCGGGACGATCCCGACACGTGGCTCGAGTACTTCGCCGACTCGATCGCCTTCGCGGGGACGCCCTACGGCATCGACCCCGTGGGGTCCGAGGCATCGCTCGGTGCGATCAGCCGCGACGACCTGCTCGAGTATCGCCGCACGCAGCTCGTGAAGTCGCGGCTGCTCATCGCGGTGGTCGGCAACGTGACGCGCACGCAGATCGAACGACTGGTCCGCGAGGCGTTCGGCGCGCTGCCTGCAGGGACATACCGCTGGACGCTCCCCGATACCCAGCCGACCGGCCGGCCGGCGCTGGGAATGGACGGGCGGCAGCTCCCCACGAATTACCTCACGGGCTACTTCGCCGGCCCGCCGGCGACCTCGCCCGACTACCAGGCCCTGCGCGTGGCGGCGGCGGTGCTTTCGGGGCAGCTCTTCAGCGAGATCCGGAGCCGCCGCAACCTGACCTACGCCGTGGGGGCTCCGTTCAAGGAGCGGGCGATCGCGGCCGCGGGCCTGTACGTGAGCACCGTGGCGCCCGACACGGTGCTGGCGCTCATGCAACAGGAGCTCGCGCTGCTCAAGCGCGAGCTCATCACCCGCGACGGGCTCGAGCAGCTCGTGAACCAGTTCCTGACCGACTACTACCTCGACAACGAGACGAACCTCAAGCAGGCCGATGGCCTCGCGCGGGCGTATCTGTATCGCGGCGACTGGCAGCTGGCCGAGGCGTTTCCGGACGAGATCCGCCGCGTCACGCCGGAGGACGTGCGCCGGGTCGCGCAACGCTACCTCACGGGGCTCCGGCTCGCCTACATCGGCGATCCGCGCAAGCTCACGCGGTCGCGGCTCAGCGCGTTCTGACCTCCCGACCCACCCGCCCCGCCATGCCGATCCGCTACACGACCGACCGCTCGGAGATTCCCGTCGCGCCGGCGCTGGCGCTGCTGCACACCACGGCGTGGGCCTCGACGATGCCCCGCGCCGACCTCGAGCGTGCGATGCAGCACTCGGTGTGCGTTGGCGCGTTCGACGGCGACCGGCTGGTCGGGTTCGGCCGCGCGATCACCGACCACGTGACGTTCGTCTACTGGACCGACATCGTAGTGGACGCCGCGCGTCGCGGGGCGGGCATCGGCAAGGGCCTCGTCGCGACGCTGCTGGCACATCCGGCGCTGCAGGTGAGTCGGCGGACGGCGCTGCTCACGCGCGATGCGCAGGGGTTGTACGCGCAATACGGATTCCGGGAGGGGGCGGTGGGGAACACGTACATGGAGCGGAAGGGCTGACGATCCACCGCGCGCCGCGCGCGTGTCGTCCCGCGAGAGGCGTGTCGCGTGATGCCACGCGACGGTACGGGCTCGCTGCCCGGTCATCGCGGAACGATCGCGATGTCGCCGCACATCACGGGCCTGGCCCTGAATCGTCCGGCGCATCAGGGACGCCAGACGCGTTCAGCGTCCACTCGATCAGCACGAGTTCCGGCGGAGCTCCCAGTCGGACAGGCAGGACGGATGTGCCGATGCCTCGGGAGACGTACAGCGCGATCGCGTCATCGCGATACCACCCGGCGACGTAGCGACCGCTGCCCCGTGGCCGTGCCGGCGCCCACCGTCCCAGGGCCAACTGCCCGCCGTGCGTATGTCCAGCCAACATCAACTGCGGCGTTCGCAAGCCGGGGGCGACCGGCGCCAGACGAGCTCCCAACGGGGGCGGGGCGGCGACCTCCTGCGTGAAGAACTCACGATGCGTCGGGCAGTGGGCCAGCAGCAGGTGATTGGGCGCCGGGTCGTGGTCGTGGAGGGAGGCGCGCACATCCGGGCGACCACCCACCAGGTCGTCGAGGCCGGTGACGAGCAGCTCGGCACCCCCAAAGACGAGTCGCACCGAGGCGTTGCGCAGCAACTGCCAACCGGCACGCTCGTAGCATGCCGCCAATCGGCGCAGATCCACGCCCGACCAGTGCTCCCAGTTCCCGAGAATGGCCAGCCGCGCGGAACCGGACGGCAACAGGGCAAGCAGGCCCGCGAGCACCGGGAGCGCGTCAGCGCGGTCAATCGCATCTCCCGTCAGCAGTACGAGATCCGGCCGCGCCTCATGGACGGCCGCGATGACCCGTTCCGTATAGGGCCCGATGCGCTTCAGGTGGAGGTCGGAGAGTTGCGCGACGCGCAGTACCGGACCGGGACCACCCGCCATCCGGTGCCGCGTGACGAGGAGCCGATGGGGCGCAATGCCGAACGCGTACGTGGACACGGACGCCACGCACAGTCCACACGTTGCACTCACGAACTGACGCCTTGAGATGGCCACGGGACATGCTCCACGCGTAACCCACGGATCACCATCGCTCACGCGAATTGTGCGCAGCAAGACGCAACCCGACGTTACCACTCCGACACCAGCATACAAGGTCTTCGCGCCAGAAGACCGGCACCGGAGCGTCTCGACACGGCCGCCGCAGGAGCGGCTTCCTCCGACTCGCGGATCGTGGATTCCCTCGCGATGCCCCATCTCACGGCACCCTGCCCTTCCCGAGGCCATGCGGTACGCAACACGCTTCCGGCACATCCCCGACACGTCACACCAGGCCAGGCGATACGCGGCTGATCGGCCAACGTCACTGGCGGGATGCGGGAGCACACGAAGTTCGGCGCCGCGGACGGCTTCCCGACCCTCCGTTGACGCGTGCCCACGCCCCGCACAGCTTGCGGAGGGCATGGGAAGTCCCCGGATCCCTCCACGGCGATTCGCGTGTGCGGCGCTGCGTGTTGCGGTCGCGCTGGCGATCCCGGACGCGACGCATGCGCAGCCGCCGCTCGCGGTGCAGTCGTACGCGCCGCGCGGCGTGGTGCGGCCTACGGGGGCGATGACGATCACCTTCGATCGTCCCGTCGTCGGCACTCTCGAACACACATTCGATCCATCCCGGTTTGTCCGCATTCAGCCGGCGGTTCGCATCCTCGTCGAGTGGCGCGATCCGTCAACGATTCGCGTACTGCCGGTCGATGGCTTGAGCCCCGGCACGCGGTACACCATCGTCGTGGATACCGGTTTCGAGGCGATGGATGGCAGCCGCCTCGCCGCACCGCACCGCATTCGTCTTCGCGTCCGGGGGCCCGTCGTTCTGGGCATGGAACCCTCTCTCCAGTCCGAGTGGCCGACGCAACTTGATCCGCCGGGCCACGTCACCATTGCGTTCAGCGCCCCCCTAGCCGATTCGGTCCTGGCACGCGCCGTTCGTCTTGCACTGCGTGGCACTGGGCCGTGCGCCGGCGCAACGGGGATTGGCTATCACGTCCTGCGGCAGCGCGCCGGCAGCCCGAAGGACGACTACTCGCTGGTCAGAGAAGCGGCGTGGAATAGCGACTCGATCGCCGAGCGCCAGCGACGGATCGTGGAGTTCGCCCCCGATCGCGCGCTACCCGAGGGGTGCAAGGGTACGTTGTCGGTGCTGTCCCTCGATTCACTCGACGGCCCGATGATCAATTACCCGGTGGAGACGAGGCGACCATTCGTCTTGTCGTCTGTGCGTTGCTACCCGGATTGCCGTTTGCCCCGTGGGTTGGCCATCGACTTGTCGGCGCCGGTTCCCGCCACCGACCTGCCTCCGGCGGTGCATCTCTCGCCCGCGAGTGCGTTCCGACCCGCCGTCCCGGCGTACTCAACGCAGGATTGGTTCGTACCCGGGACGATCATGCCGGGAGGTTCGTATACCGTCACGGTGGACTCGACGCTCCGTGATCGCTTCGGGCGTCGCATCAGTGGCCCCCTATCCCGCACGGTGTCGGTCGGAGACTTCGCGGTTGACTTCGGGTTTGCCACTGGGCACGTGTACCTGCCGCCGACGCCGACTCCAACCATCCGCGTGCGGCACATCAACGTGGACAGCATCCGGCTCTACATCATGCCGGTACCCGACTCCGAGCGCGTGAAGCACATGCTTCACCCCGATCGGACGACAGAACGGCCGGAGCACCCGCTCCGTGATACGACCGTCCGCGTGGTCGCGGTACACGCGCCGCGCAATGCGATCGGCGAATCCGATATCCCGCTGCCCGAGCTACGGTCGCGCTACCGCGGTCAATTGGTGGTGTTGCAGGCGTCACTCAAGCGGTCGTCGCTCGACGCGATGCCAGCAGGAGGACCAGGGGAACAACCGTCGAAGGATGACTCGCGCCGGTCGCTCCGAACGGCGCGCGCGCTGCTGCAGTCCACCGCGCTCCTGGTGTACAGCCGAACGGGCGCGACCGGTGCGTATGTGCGAGTCACATCGGCACTTGACGGCGCGCCCGTGCCAAACGCTCAGGTCACGGCACTGGATACCACCGGCGGAGTGCGTGATTCCGCGCGAACCGATGCCGCGGGGGTCGCCGTACTCGCGCGATCGACGGAGGCGCGATTCATCGACGTGGAGTTCGAGGGCGAGCGGTCACTCACCGACCTTCGCGACGCGTCTATCGAGGAGCAACAACCGACGGTTGGCGATACGGACGGTTCGCCGTTCCGGCGGGGACGGAACCTTCACGCCTTGGTGTTCACGGACCGCGGGATCTACCGGCCAGGCGAACCGATGTACGTCAGCACCGTCATCCGCGAAGGAATTGTCGGGCAGTACCGGAGGGTGCCGCCGGTCGATTCCGTCCGCTTCATCCTGAAACGCCGCAGTGACTTCGGTCAAGCCGACGTGATCGGCGATACGGTCGTCCGCCAGTCGGCTCTGGGAAGCGCCCACCACACGTTCCAGCTCGCCGCTCGCAGCGAACTCGGCGACCTGTCCGTGACGGCATCGGTCTTCCGCGACGGGGCGTGGCAGCAGGCCGGTGCCGCCGCCTCCCGGCTGGCCGAGTATCGCGCCCCGGAATTCCTCGTTCGGGCGCACGATGACGGTCTTGAGCACTTTCGTGGAGACACGCTCGGCATACAGGTACGCGCGAACTATCTCCTCGGTGCGGCGATGGCCGACGCCGTCGTGCGGTGGCAGGTCACCTTCCGCCAGATGCGGCCGGGGGAGCTCCGGATTCCCGGACTTGGGCGAGACTGGACGGTCGGTACCGGCGGCGGCTGGTGGGACGAGGAGAAGATGGAATATCCCAAGACACACCACGGTCGGGACAGGATCGACGCCGCGGGCATCGCGCGGATCAAGGTGCCCACCGACTCGTCGCCGGCCCGCCGGCCGGCGCGGGTCAACATCAACGTGACGGTGTCCGACGTGAATCGGCAGGTCGTGACAGCGACCGCGTCCTCCGTCGTGCACTCCGCGTCATTCTCCCTGGCGATCCGGGATTCATCGTTCTGGTGGTCGGCCGACACGCCGCACCCGGTCGCGCTGATCGCGGTTCGCCCCGACGGGCGGCGCGTGGCCGGGGTTCGGGTCCGGCTGGCGCTCGTGCGCTACCACTGGCAGCCGCCCACCGCGGATGAGTTCGGTCGCGCCACCGGGAGATGGCGCGCGGACACCGTCCGTGTCGATTCCCTGACGACGGCGGACAGTGCCGTGACGATCACCGTGCCGCCGATGTCCGAGGGCGCACTCGCGCTGATCGCCACGACCGTGGATGAGCAATCACGCCCGGTGAGCTCGTCGCTCGGTCGCTGGGTCTGCGGCAGCGGTCCCATCCCCGGCGCGTCGCCGTTCAAGCTCGCGGTGCGGCTGCAGCGCGATCACCTCAAGCCCGGCGACGACGTGGTCGCGTCCTTCACCTCGCCGTGGGAGCGTGCCGACGCGTGGATCACAATCGAGCGGGAGGGTGTCTTCGAGCACCGACTGCTGCAGGATGTTCATGGAACGGTCACGGTCCGATTGCCCGTCACGGAGCGCGACATCCCGAACGGCTTCATTTCGGTATCCCTCGCGCGACGCGGTGCGGTGGTCCCCGGTGACTCGGCACCCGGGTTCCTTCGCATCGGATACGCCGCGTTTCGGGTCGACGACGCGCCGAAGCGGCTCGTCGTCGCCATCACGCCGCAGCGCGAGACCTATGCGCCGGGGGATAGCGCAAGCTTCGACGTGTCGCTCCGCGACGTCCGCGGCGGAGCCGCCACCGGCGAGGTCACGCTTTGGGCGACCGATGAAGGCGTGCTCTCGATCACCGGATTTCCGACCCCCGATCCGATGGCCGCGCTCGTACCGTTGACGCGGAGTGGTGTGAGTGTCGCGGCGGCCGTGCGGATGTTGAAGCCAGGTACCCCGTCGTGGCTGTGGGGCAGCGCGCGAGGCGAGTGGCGCGAAGGACGTTCCCGCGGCTACCCTCTGGAACTCACCGGTGTCGCCGGCTGGACCTCGCCGCCGGACGCGCTGAGCGACACCGTGCTGGTACGTTCGAGATTCCGCGCCACCGCCTTCTTCCGTTCCGGCATCCGCACCGACGCCAACGGCAACGCGCGCATCACGGTGAAGCTACCGGACAACGTCACGACGTTTCGGTTGATGGCGGTCGCCGTTGGAGCGCACGAGCAGTACGGCAGTGCCGAGCGGGCCCTGATGGTGTTCAAGCCGCTCGTGGTGCGGCCGGCGCTGCCGAGGCTCGTCCGGCCCGGCGACTCGCTGGTTGCCGGTGCCGTCATCAATGTCCGGGACGGCCGCCCTGGTACCGTGGACGTGGTCGCGTCGGGGACCGGCATCTCGCTGCTCGGCGATGGCCGCAGGTCAGCGACCCTGGACAGCCGGAGTGCCGAGGTGCGGTTTGCGTGGCGTGGCGCGGCATCCGACTCCGCGCGGATCACGTTGCGCGCGTCGGATGGCGTCACGGCCGATGCGGTGCGTGTCGCCATTCCGGTCGCGGCCGATCGCGTGCCTCAGGCCCGCACCGTCGCCGGGATGATCCGTGAGTCGGTCACCATCCGCATGCGACTCTCCGCCGATCTCGATCCGATGAAGTCCACGATCGCGATTCGGAGCGGGTCCGGCCCGGTGCCGACGCTAGGTGCTGCGCGTGACTTCCTGCGCGGCGCCGAGTACCGCTGTTCCGAGTACCTGGCGTCGCGCGGTCGGATTCTCGTGTCGTTGCTCGATGCCCAGCGTCACGGTGTCAGCGTCCTGCGCGATACCGTCGAGGCGCGCGACGAGTTGCAGCGGCTGGTGGACGAACTCGCGCGGCGTGCCGGACAGATCGTCGATTGCTGGGGAGCTGCGTGGATCCTGCCGGACCTGCACGAGGCCTCGGTTGCACTGATGCTCGACGCGCGCGACATCGGTCTCACGATCGATACCGCCTTGGTGGCGCGATTCGCCCGGGAGTACCGCGCGATGCTCGAGAAGCGACCGGTGTTGCCGGACACGACGTACGGGAACCGAGCCCAACGAGCTGCCCGTATCGCATGGCACCTCCAGCGGCGCATCGGCGCGCTCGATGTCCTGCGGCGCGTTGGCACGCTACGCGCCAGCGACATCCGGCCGTCGCTGCGCTACGCGGACCGACTCACGTGGGAAGATCGCGTCTCGCTCGCCGAGCTGCTCGAAACCGTCGGTCGTCACGGCACTGCCAAGGCGTTGCTGCAGCGGCTCTGGTCGTCCCTCGCCGACGTCGGGAACCGCGTCGAGTTCCCCGACTCGGTCCTGAGCACCGTCGGCCTTCACTCGCACATCCGGCCACCGGCGCGTCTGCTGCGTGCCACGCTGGCAATCGATCCCGGGAATCCGCGGATCGGCAAGCTTGTCGAGCGCCTCACGGTCCGGACGCTCGCCGACCGGGATGCGTGGTGGAACACGGAAGACCACGTCGCGGCGGCCAGTGCCCTGGCGCGGTTCGCGCACCGGCGACGCCCACACGATGCGCCCATGGTCGTGCAGATCTCGACGAAGTCAGCCGGCGCCGGCCGGCGCGACACGACGCTGACGATCACGGCCCGGGGCGGTGAGATGCCCCCAGTCAGCCTCGCCGCGCTTGGCGCGGCCGATGGTGCTGCAGGGCTGATCGTGACCCTGCGGACGAGCGGGGGCTCGCAGTTCTATTCGATCACGCTCAATGAGGTGACGCGCGCGCGTCCAGTCGCGCCAGTGGTGCGCGGCCTCACGGTCGAGCGCTGGTACGAGCGTGTGGACGATGGACGCCCCGTGACGGAGGTCGAGGAGGGAGAGCTCGTCCGCGTCCGACTGAAGGTCACCGCGCCGGCGGACCGGGAGTATGTCGTGCTCGAAGATGCGCTGCCGGCGGGCCTCGAAGCGGTCGATCTGGCGCTGAAGACGTCCTCGACGCTTGGTCCCTTCTCCGCCGCCGCGAGCTTGGCCCGGGGACGGCGACGAGACAGCGAAACGGAACGTGTCTCCGACGATGACCACTTCGGCTCGTGGGTTGGCGGCTGGTGGTCGCCGTGGAGCAATGCACGTCATCATGACGAGCACACGGTCTTCTTCGCCCGGAAGCTGTATCGCGGGTCGTCCACCGTCAGCTACGTGGTGCGCGCGACGACCGCGGGGCGGTTCGTTCGCCCGCAGGCTCACGCGGCAGAGAACTTCAATCCGGGGTTGAGTGGTCGATCCGAGGGGGGATGGTTCGTGGTGCGGGCTCAGACAGGAAAGCCATGAGGCTACGTCACACTGCGGGCCTGGCCGGCGGCGGTTGAATCCGACCCGTCGTGCAGTCGCCGTGCAGGGGGCTTCAACATGAACAAGGGCACTGCGAGTGTCGCGGTCCCGGGCTCCGCGCCTGCCAGTCTGAAGCGGCCGGACGTCCGTGGAGACCCGGCTGACGCTCTCACGCACGCGACCGGCCGCCTCCACGCTGGCCCGGCAGAGGTGCATCCGGCCCACGCTCGGCTCGTGCTGGTTGGCGCGGCAGGACCACCGCCACGCGTCGCTCACGTGTCGTACCCGGTGTGCGCGTCCCCCAGCACCCGACACAGCTCGTCGGTCGGAACCTGCCTCCGATCTCCGGGATGAAGTCGTACTTCCCTTCGACACGAATGCCCTTCGGCTTCGCTGGCACAGCTCATGCCCCGCGTTGACGTGCGCAGCTGTCGTCACCGCCCCCGCCCCGCCAGCGTCTCCCGCACCTCGTCCAGACTCACGCCCGCCGCCCGCAGCGCCACCAGCGCGTGATAGAACAGGTCCGCCGCCTCCTCCCGCGCGCGCGCCGCATCCCCGTCCGCGCACGCCGTCACGAACTCCGCCGCCTCCTCGCCGATCTTCTTGAGCCGCAGGTTGCGGTCGCCCAGCAGGCGGCGGGTGTACGAGGGTGCCGCGTCATCGGCGGGCACCTCCGCTGCGCGCGACGCGATCGTGGCGTCGAGGGCCGCGAGCGCGTCGGCCTCGCGGCCGAGCGGGTCGAAGCAGGTGCGCGCTCCCGTGTGGCACGCCGGGCCGGCCGGCCGCACGCGCGCCAGCACGGCATCCCGATCGCAATCGAGATGCAGTGAGACCACCCGCTGCACGTTGCCGCTGGTGCCGCCCTTGTGCCAGAGGCCACGGGAGCGCGAGTGGTAGTGCATCTCCCCGGTGGCGAGCGTCGCGGCGAGCGCCTCGCGGTCGGCGAAGGCGATCATGAGCACCGCGCCCGTGAGGGTATCCTGCGCGACGACGGGCACGAGCCCGCCCCCCTTGGCGAAGTTGACGGTCTCGAGCGCCGCCGCATCGAGGGCGATGCTGCCCTCAGCCCCGGCGCCGCCGGTCATCGGGGCACCCCGGCGCCCATCACCTGCCGCGCCGCGACGGCGAGCGCCGCATTGGTGGCGATCACGTCGCCGCCGAACGCGGCGCGCGCGCCGCTGAAGTCAGTGAATACGCCGCCCGCCTCCTCGATCACCGGCAGCACCGCTGCCGCATCCCATGGGTTCATCTTCGGATCCACCATCGCGTCCGCACGACCGGTGGCTACCAGTACGTAACCGTAGCAATCACCCCACGAACGAGCGATCTGCGCTGCGTCGGCGAGCCGGCGCCAGGCGTCACGCTTGGTCGCATCGCCATAGGCGCGCTCGTCGGTCACCAGCACCGTCGCCAGGTCGAGCGACGCGGTGTCGGACACCCGGCAGCGGGCCCCGTTCCACCACGCCCCCTCCCCGCGCGCGGCCGCCACCGTCTCGTCCACCGCAGGGCAGCAGACGGCACCGGCCAGCACCGTGTCGCCCTCGACGATCCCCACCAACGACCCCCACAGTGGCACCCCCCGCACGAAGCTCTTGGTCCCGTCGATCGGGTCCACGAACCAGCGCCGCGTGGCATGCGGCCGCGTCTCGCCGAATTCCTCGCCGACGATGCCGTCCTGGGGAAACCGCTGCTCTATCCAGGTGCGGGCCGCTGTCTCGGCCGCGCGATCGGCCAGCGTCACCGGCGACCCGTCGGCCTTGGCTTCGACGGCGATGTCCGTCCTGAACCACGCCACCGCGGCGTCGGCCGCGACCTTCGCGACCGCCTCTGCGGCCTCGAGCAGCACGCGCAGCGGCACCTGGCTCATACCGTCACCCGGACCGGCAGGGCCGCGGCCTGCATGGCCGCCTTGAGGGCGCGTACCGTCGTGACGCCGTCGTGCAGGATGCCGGCGACGAGTGCCGCGTCGGCTCCACCCTCGGTGATGGCGTCCACGACGTGGCGCGCTTCGCCGGCGCCGCCGCTGGCGACCACCGGCACGCACACGGCATCGGCGATGGCCCGCGTCAGCGGCAGGTCGTATCCCGTGCGCGCCCCGTCGCGGTCGATGGACGTCAGCAGGATCTCCCCTGCCCCGCGCCGCACGCACTCGCACGCCCACGCCACCGCATCGAGCTCCGTCGGCACCTTGCCACCCTTCACGTACACGCGCCACCGATCGCCGTCCCGCTTGGCGTCGATACTGGCGACGACACACTGGGCGCCGTAGCGATACGCCGACTCGGTCAGGATCTCCGGCGTCGCGACCGCCGCCGAGTTGATGCTCACCTTGTCCGCCCCGGCGCGGAGCGCGCGCCCGACGTCGTCGGCCGTGCGCACCCCGCCGCCGATCGTAAGCGGCACGAAAAGCCGCTCCGCCGTGCGGCGCGCGACGTCGAGCAGCGTCGCGCGCGCCTCGGCCGAGGCCGAGATGTCGAGGAAGACGATTTCGTCCGCCCCCTCCCGCTCGTAGCGAACCGCCAGCGCGACCGGGTCGCCCACGTCCCGCAACGACTCGAATTGCACCCCCTTCACGACGCGGCCCCCCTGCACGTCGAGGCACACCACCAGCCGTCGCGTCAGCATCGGCTCACGGCTCCTCGATCTGGGTCACTGCGCCCTTTGTCGAGAACACGGCGCCGGTGTCGGTCAACGCGTCGCGCAGCGCGAGTCCGAGCGCCTTGAAGGCCGCCTCGACGACGTGGTGCCGGTCGCGGCCGCGCAGCACGCGCACGTGCACCGTGGCCTTGGCGTTGTCCGCGAACGAGCGGAACCAGTGGTCGTACAGCGAACTCGGCAGCCGGCCGGCGTAGTACGGCCGCCCGCCGATGTCCACGACCACCTGCACCAGCGCCTCGTCCATGGGGATCGTACGCTCGCCGTATCGCGCGCCGGTCGCCGGGGCGTACGCGGCCACGGCGGCGCCCACGGCGATGCCCACGTCCTCGACCAGGTGATGCCGCAGGTCGCCCCGGGCCCCGACGCTGAGCGAGAGCCCCGCGTAACGGCCGAGGGTGATCAGCATGTGGTCGAGGAACGGTTCGCCCGTTTCGACCTCGATGCCGTGCCCCGCCCCGCGCAGCTCGACGCGGATGCTCGTCTCCTTCGTGTCGCGCACGATCGTCGTCATGCCGTCTCCTCCATGAGGTCCAGCGCCGCCTGCGGCGCCAAGGCGTCGGTGTAGAGGGCCATCCCCACCACGCAGCCGGCCACGCCGGTCTCGGCCAGCGCCCGCAGGTCACCGATGCCGCCCACGCCGCCGCTGGCGAACACGGGCCACACGCAGGCCTCGGCCACGGCTTCCATGAGGCGCAGGTCGGGGCCCTGCATCTGTCCTTCCTTGTGCACGGCCGTCACGAGCACGCCGGCCAGCGGATGCTCGCCCAGCGCCTCGATCACGTCGAGCACGTCGCGCGCCAGCGTCGTATCCCAGCCGCGCGTGACGACCTGCCGCTCGCGGACGTCGGCCGCGACGACGAGCTGCCCGGGAAAGGCCTCGGCCGCCTCGCGCAGGAAGTCGGCGTCTTCGAGGGCGCGCGTCCCGACAACGACGCGCGCCGCGCCGTCGTCGAGCAGCGTCTCGATACGCTCGAGCGACCGCACGCCGCCTCCGACCTGCACCGAGGCGCCGTGCCGCGCGGCCTCGCGCAGCAACTCGGTGACGAGGTCGGTGTTGCTGCCGCGCCCGGTGGCGGCGTCGAGATCCACCACGTGCAGCCAGCCGAAGCCGCGGCGCCACCAGTCGCGCGCGACCGCCAGCGGATCCTCGAGCCGCACGGCCTCCTTGGCGTAGTCGCCCCCCACGAGCTGTACGCATCGTCCCTCGCGCAGATCCACCGCCGGCAGGACGATCATCGCGCCCCCTGTGACAGGGTGCCGCGCGCCACGCCGTGGACGATCGCGTGCACGAACGCCACACCGGCCGCCGAGCTCTTCTCGGGATGGAACTGCACGCCGACAGTCGCGCCGCGCCGCACGATCGCCGGGAATCGGTCCCCGTCGTGTGTCGTCCAGCCCGTGACGACCGACACATCCACCGGGCGGCAGACGAAGCCGTTGGCGTAGTACACCGCCGGCAGCGGCGCCTCCCGGGCCGCCGGGTCGGTGACGTCGTCCACGGTGTTCCAGCCGATCTGCGGGACGCGCTGCGCCCGCAGCCGCGTCACGCGGCCGGGCAGGACGTCGAGGCCCATGCCCGGGGCTTCCTCGCTCTCCGCGAAGAGCAGCTGCATGCCCAGGCAGATGCCGAGCGTAGGGAGGCCGTCGAGGATGGCGGCGCGCATCGCGTCGCGGCCGGCCGCCAGACATTCGGCTGCGAGCCCGAACGCCCCGACGCCAGGGAGCACGAGCAGGTCGGTCTCGTGTACTGCGGCGGCCGCGTCGGTCTCGATGCGCACCGGGCCGGTGGCCGGCTCGAGCGCCTTCACGAGCGAGTGCAGGTTGCCGGCGCCGTAGTCGAACACGGTGCAGCGCAGGAGCGCGTCCATTGTCAGCGATCCTCCGCGAGGGCGTCGAGCAGGCGCTGCATGATCGTCCACGGCCCCACGGTGATCCGCAGCGCGTCGCCGATGCCCGGCAGCGCAGCGAAGGCGCGCACGAGCAGCCCCCGCTCCCGCAACCGCGCGGCCACCACGGACGCGCCGGCCACCGGTACGCACAGGAAGTTGGCGGCCGAAGGCAACGGCGCATAGCCCAGGGCGTGCAACCCCTCCGCGAGGCGCTCGCGCGTCTGCACCGCCAGCCGGACGTGCTCGGCGATCCACGCAGCGTCCCCGCGCAGCGCGGCCGCCGCCGCACGTTCGGCCAGCGCGTTGAGGGTGTACGGCCCTCGCGCCCGTTCGACCGCCGCGACGACGTCGGCGCGGGCCACGCCATAGCCCGCGCGCAGCCCCGCCATGCCGTAGGCCTTCGACATCGTGCGGCAGACGAGCAGGCGCCCGTGCGCGCGCGCCTCACCGGCCCACGAGCGGCCGGAGAACTCGGCATAGGCCTCGTCAACGATCACGAGGCCGCGCGCGTGCGCCAGCACCTGCGCCACCGCGGCATCCGACGGTTGCACCCCGGTCGGGTTGTTGGGCGCGCATACGTAGGTGATGGCCGCGTCGGCGGCGAGCAGCGCCTCGGCGTCGATGTCGCCGTCGGGGCGGAAGGCAAGCGGCACCGGCGTCGCTCCGGCGAGGGTGGCGAACTTCGGCACCATGACGAACGTCGGCGCGCAGAAGGCGACCCGCGCCCCCGGCGCGGCAAAGGCCCGCATCGCCGCGTCGAGCACGTTGTCGGACCCGCAGCCGGTCACGACGTCGTTGGCCGTGACGCCCAGAAGCCCGGCGGCAGCGGCCTTGAGTTCCTCGCCGTACAGCGAGGGGTACGAGGCCACGCCCGCCGCGGCCGCCGCGATCTCGCGCGCCGCGGCGGGCGGCGTGCCCCAGAGGTTCGTGTTGTCGGCGAGGTTCAGGCCGCTCGCCGGCGGAGGCGCGTACCGCGCCAGTCCGCCGATCATCGGGACGGCGAGGGGCGACACGGCGCCATCGGTCATGCGCCACCTCCCCAGGCCCTGGCGGCGGCCGCGTGTCCGGGCAGTCCTTCGGCGTCGGCGAACAAGCCGACCGGCTCGGCCAGCGTACGCGCGGCGGTCGGCGCGACCCGCTGCCACGACGTCCAGCGCACGAAATCGAGCGTGGACAGGCCGCTGAACGACCGCGCCAGGCCGCCAGTTGGCAGGACGTGGTTGGCACCGGTCATGTAGTCGCCGAAGGCCACACTGGCACTAGGGCCAACGAAGACCGTTCCGACGTTACGCAAACGAGCCAGAACAAGATCAGCATCAGAACACTGCAACTGTAGGTGCTCCGCTGCGTAGTCGTTGGCGAAGGCGATCTGCTCGTCCGCCGACTCGGCGACCAGTACGCCGCCGGCGCTCGCCAGCGCCTCGATGACGATCCCCGCCCGGGGTTGGGCGGTGGCCATCACCCCCAGCACGTCCTGCAACTTTGCGGCGAACGTGGCCGAGCGCACCACCGCCACGACGCACGCTCGCGGGTCATGCTCCGCCTGAGCGCACAGTTCCCGCGCCACGGCAGCCGGGTCGGCGCCATCGTCGGCGAGCACCAGCAATTCGCTGGGCCCGGCCGGTGAGTCGATGGCGACCGTGTTGGCGACCTGCACCTTGGCCTCCGCGACCCAGACGTTGCCGGGGCCCACGATGCGCTGCACGCGCGGGACGGTCGCCGTCCCGTAGGCCATCGCGGCGACCGCGCCGGCACCGCCGAGCGCGAAGACGCGATCGGCCCCGCCGAGGGCCGCCGCCGCGAGCACCACGTCGAGCGGTCGCTTGGAGTGCTTGGCCGGGGGCGAGCAAACGACCACTTCGCGCACTCCCGCGATGCGCGCGGGGACGACGCCCATGAGCAGCGACGACGGATACGCCGCGCGGCCGCCCGGCGCATACACCCCGACGCGGTCGAGGGGGTCGGGGCGCCGGCCGACGACGATGCCCGGTGCGACCACCACTTCCTGCGCCGTCGGCCGGAACGCCTCGTGGACGATCGAGATGTTCGCGAGGGCCTGTTCGAGCGCGCGGCGCAGGGCGGGTTCGAGCGCATCGAGCGCCTTCGTCCACGCCGCGCGCGGCACCTCGAGTTCGGCGAGCACCACGCCGTCGAGTTCGGCCGCGAGGCCACGCAGGGCCTCGTCTCCCATCGCGCGCACGGCGTCGAGGATGGCCGCGACCTGGTCGCGCACGGCCTCGTCGTTCGTGGTCGTGCGGTCGAAGAGCGCCGCGCGGTCGGCGGCGGAGAGGTCGGCGAGCCGACCGCGGAAGCGGAGCGCCAGGCCGGCGCCGGACTTGGAAGGCACGAGTGGTATCCGGAAGGATTCAGGCGAGGCGTTCGATGCGCGTCACGAGAATGCCCGTGCCGCCGAGGCCCTGGAGCTGTGCGATGGTGCGGTAGATCTGGTCGGCGGCGACGACGGCGTGCACCGCCACCATGGTGCCGCCATTGGCGATGTCGATCACCGTCGGGCCGTTGATGCCGGGGAGGATCGTCTTCACCTGGTCGAGCGCCGCCCGCGGGACGTTGGCCATCACGTAGCGCTGGCCGCGCGCGCGCAGCACCGAGGCGAGCGCCCCGGAGAGCTCCTGCACGGCCGCGGCCTTGGCGGCGTCGCGTCGCACGGTGCTCCCGCTGACGAGCCGAGCCGAGCTGGTGAGCACCGTGCCGACCTCGCGCATGCCGTTCATGCGGAGGGTCGAACCGGTCGAGGTGAGGTCCACGACGATGTCGGCAATGCCGAGGTGGGGCGCGATCTCCGCCGCCCCCGACACCGGCACGACCTCCACCGGCCGCCCCTGCTCGGCGAAGTACGACGCCGTCAGGCGCGGGAACACGGTCGCGACGCGCGGGGCGGGACCGAGCGGCAGGTCCGCGACCGTGCGCGCCGGGCTCTCGTCCCGAACGGCCACCACCAGGCGGCACCTGCCGAAGCGCAGGTCGAGCTGCTCGTCGAGGTCGCGGCCGCTTTCTCGCACCAGGTCGAGCCCGGTCACGCCGGCATCGGCGGCCCCATCTGCGACGAACTCGGGGATATCCTGCGCCCGCACGAACAGCGCCTCGAACTCGCCGCCGAGCGACGCCGTGAGCGCACGCGCACCGGCCGATCGGACTTCGAGTCCGGCATCGTTGAAGAGTTCGCGGGCGTCCTCGGACAGGCGGCCCTTGTTGGGAATGGCGATCTTGAGCATGCGAGGGGTCGAAAACGCGACGGCCCGTCCGGAGGGGACGGGCCGAGAGGGGCGGAGCGGTGGGGCGGATGCCGCCTAGCCGCACACGAACACCAACCCCCGGCCGGAGCCGTGGTGAGGGTGATGGCGGTGGGTCGCGGGGCGGGCAGTCATGCGCACTCAATGCTACCGGGCGCCCGGGAACCCGTCAACCGGATGTACCCGTCGGCGTTTGCGTGCCGATTCGTCGGTCCCTAGCTTTTCCCTGCTGGTCGCACCGTGCCTCGCGCACGACAATCCGGCGTCCGGCATTCCCCATTTTCATGTCGGTATCACTTCGGAGGTTGCACCAATGCGTACGATTGCTGTGACGATGGCGTCGGCGGCGCTCCTGCTGGGCGCGTGCGGCGGCGAGAAGAAGGAAGAGGCCCCGGCGGCGACGCCGGCGGCCGAGGCGCCTGCGGCGGCGCCCGCCGCTGCTGCGGCCGGAGCGGCGGCGCCGATCACCGGCAAGACGATCGAGGTCAAGATGATCGGCGACGACAAGGGCTATCGCTTCGAGCCCACTGACGTCACGATCGCGGCTGGTGACGGCATCAAGTTCATCATGGTGTCGGGCGGCCCGCACAACGTCGCCTTTGACCCGGCCAAGGTCCCGGCCGACGTGAAGGCCCAGCTCGACGCCAACATCCCCGAGAAGATCGGCGAGCTGTCGTCGTCCATGAAGATGAACCCGAACGAGTCCATCACCGTCTCCTTCGGCAACATCAAGCCCGGCACGTACGAGTACTTCTGCACGCCGCATCTCGCGATGGGCATGAAGGGCAAGATCACGGTCCAGTAGGGCCGGGACGCATCGTGGCGCGCGGGACGGATCCACACGGGTCCGTCCCGCGCGTCATTATTGGGGCATGAGCGCCAGTCCCGTGGCCCGCCGGGCCGCGAACGTGCTGCGCCGCGGCCGGTGGCTTGCGGCTCTGGCCGTCGCCCTGGCCGCCGCCGCGGGGGCGGCCCTGTGGAGCGTCACGTCCGCCGGCCTCGCGCGCGTCCCGCTGGGGTCGGCGCTGCCGGCAGTACTGCTCTTCGCCGTCGCGTCGAGCGCCCTGATCGGGCTGGCCGTCGAGTTCCAGCGACCGCGCGTCGCCGATCTCGACGAGGCGGCGCGCGCCGCGAAGACCATCGGCTTCGGCATCGTGCGGCCGCACGGTCTGCCCTCGCCGGCCTGGGCCGGCCGTCGCGCCACGTGGGAAGTGGCGGACGACCCGTGGCAACTTGCCCTCGCCGCCGTGACCTCGCTGACGAGCGCCGGATCGCTGGTGCTCGTCTCCGGCGACGAGCGGGCCGAGACCGGTGCCTCGGCCGCCCTCCTGGCCCGGGCGGCGTCCGAGGACTCGCGTTCGACGCTGCTCGTGGACACCGATCCGGTGACGCGGGCCGCCTCGACCCGCTTCCGGCCGACCCCCGGGGCGGGCGTCGCGGAGGTCGTGGCCGATGGGCGGCCGTGGGACGACGTGCTGCAGGCAGCGGTCACCGGGGAACATCGGGCGCTCGACATCGTCGTGCCGGGCACAGGGCAGCGGGGGCGCCCTCCACGGCTCAGTGCCGCCGACCAGGCGGCACTGCGGGCCACGTCCAACCGCTACGGACTCACGATCGTCACCCTGCCCGATGTGGCGGCCCTTGGCGCGGCCGGCCCGCGCTCGCTTGCGTCCACTGTCGCCGTGCTCGTCGCGGTGCGGGGCGTCACGCCGGTCGCCGCACTGCGCCGGCGCGCGGCGCAACTGGTGGCTGCGGGGGCCACCGTGGCCGGCGTGCTCCTCTGGGCCGAAGCAGTGTCGCCGTGACGCTCGGCGCTGGCCCGCCCCCTCCCGCGGCATCGGGGACGGCAGATCACCCCGGTGCGGGCCAGACGCTGGTCCTCGACGCGCATCGCGCATCACCTCGGGAGTCTGCTGTCAACCAGTAACGCCCGGCTGCGCCAGGCTGGGCTGCAGCGGCTCCCGGCGCTCGTCCCGCCCCCGGCGATCCGGCGACTGGCGCCGGCGGGTGCAGGGCGTCGGCTGGAGGGACGTCCATGTCGCGACCGACGCGGACAGCCGGGTCGTCTCCGCCGAGGGGCTGCCCGATGAGCGGGCGCCCCAGTCGAGCGCCTTCCTGGCTCGCGCGGTCGCGTGGTACGCGACCCTCGGGGGCCGCGTCACCGCGGTGCTCACGGACAACGGCGGCATGTACCGGTCGGCACGGTGGGCCTAGACGATCCGGCAGCTGCGCCTGACCCACAAGCGGACTCGGCCCTCTACGCCGCGCACGAACGGCCAGATCGCACGCGTCCTCCGCACGCGGCCCGCCGAATGGGCGTCTGCGCGGCCTGATCCCACGTCGCGCCGGCGGACGGCGTGGCTGGCGCGGTACCGGCACCCGTACACGCAGGATCGGGCGCACAGCGCGCTGCACGACCACCCGCCGATGCTCCCCTTGGCTCAGGCGCTGGAAACACCGTGTCCGTCATCTACATCCAGCCATCGCCCGCCAGCGCGCGCACGCGCGATAGAGTGTCGATCTCCGAGACCGGTTTGTCCATGCGCCACCGCACGATGCGCGGAAAGCGCAGGGCATATCCGCTGGCGTGGCGGGGGCTGGCCTGCACCAGGTCGAACGTCACCTCCAGCACCACCGCCGGCTCGACCCGCTGCCAGCCGCCGCGCCGCTCGCGCACGAGGGATTCGAGCGTCGCCGTCAGCGCGACAAGCTCCGCGTCGGTGAGGCCGGTGTAGGCCTTGCCCACGTCGAGTAGGGTGTCGTCCGTGTCCGAAGCGCGCACGGCGAAAGTAAGGTCCGAGAGCACGGCCGCCCGTCGGCCGTTGCCGCGCTCGGCGGCGGTCACGACGACATCGAGCGTGGCCGCCGCCGCCTTGAGCTTGAGCCAGCGTCCGCCCCGCCGCCCCGCGGCGTACGGGGCGTCCGGGTCCTTGGCGACGAGTCCCTCGTGGCCGGTGGCACGGGCGGCCGTGAAGGCCTCGATGACGGTCGCGGCATCCGATGCCCAGCGGAACGGGGCGAGGCGAATCGGCGCGGCGACATCGAGCGGCACGTGCTCCTCGAGCGCGGACCGGCGTTCGCGCCACGGCGCGAGGGCGATGCGCTCCCCGCCGACGGCGAGGGCGTCGAAGGCCACGAACGCCACCGGTATCTCGCGCAGCAGTGCCGCCGCGGGAGCCGTGCGCCCCAGCCGCGGTTGCAGGTGACGGAACGGTGCGATGCGGGCCGGATCATCGGGCCTCACGGCAATCACCTCGCCGTCGAGCACCAGCCCGGCTCCGAGTGCGCGACCGGCGCGCACGAGGTCGGGAAAGGCCGGCGTGAGGTCCTCGCGCGTGCGCGAAAAGAGCCGCACGGCGTTGTCCTGCACGTGCAACTGGGCCCGGATGCCGTCGTACTTGGCTTCCAGCACGAACGGGGCGTCGAGGGCGGCGGCCACCGCGTCGGGCGTCGGCTTCGGCTGCGCCAGCATGAAGCCCACCGGTCGCCCGATCGCGAACACCGTCTCGGCCAGCGTGCCGGCGCGCGCGCGACGGAAGACCTCGCCGAGGTCGCCCGACAGCGCGTGGGCGTCGCGCACGGCGTCGAGCGCCACGGCGGCCGCCGCCGCGATCGCGTCCTCGACCTGCGCAGCCAGCAGGCCGATGCGCAGCCCGCCGCCGAGCAGCGCCACCAGTACGCCGGCCTCGGCACCACTGGCCGCCGCGAGCAGCGCCCGCACGAGGGCCTCGCGCCCTGCGGCGTGCCGCGCGGCGGCGATCGCCTCGAAGGCCCAGTGCACGTCGCCGAGCGAGAGGCCCGCGCCACGCCGACCGGCGAGCAACTCGCCGGCGACGGCGGCCGTGCTGCCGAGGGCGAGGCGCCGCTCGGCGATCCGCTCGCGCTCCACGCCGGCGAGGGCGGCAAGCGCTGGCCAGAGCGTCGCGCGTCCGATGCGCAGCGTTCGCGCGTCGGCTTCCGCGAACGGTGCGCCCGCGAACCATCGCGCCGCCACGGCACCGCCCGGGTCGTCCAGCGAGGCGAGGTAGGTGGCGACGAGGCGACCCTTCTCGCGTCGCGCGCGGGTGGCCCGCACCGCCTCCGCCGTGGCGGCCCACGCGGCGAACGGGGCCGCGCTTGGCCGCCCAGTGGCGACGCGCGGGGCCGCGGCCTCCGCCGCGAACAGGGGCAGTTGCGGGTCAGTCATGCTTGCGTCCCGGTGCCGACGTCCATCGCTGGCTCAGAGCCCCAGCCCGAGCTGGACCGCATCCGGTGCCGCGTTGGGGTGCGCCGCGAGGTGCGTCGCATCGATCCCGAGCCCGCGCAGGTGGCCGGCAAACCCGGCGTCGCCGTGCACCGTGAAGACGGTGCGGGCGCCGCTCTCGCGGACGGTGGCGACGAGTTCATCGAAGTCGGCGTGGTCGGACAAGGGGAGGACTGCGTCGCAGTCGCGATAGAGGTTCCGCGCGCCTGGATGCAGGGCCCAGCCGGTGAGCAGGCACACGCGACGTCGAGGGAGGGTCGTCACCATCGGTGATCGCCGCGAGGCGGGCGTGGTCAGGAGCACGTGACCGGCCACGGTGCCGCGCGCGTAGCGCTGCCACCGGCCGGCTTCGGGGAAACGCGCCCCGAGCGCCTCGTGCGCCTCGGTCATCGCGGCAATCTGGCCATGCACCGCGACATCGAACCCGGCGGCCATGAGATGGTGCAGCGCTTCCTGTCCTTTGCCGAATGGATACGCGCATACCACCGGCACTCCCCCATCGGCCAGAGCGTCACGGCAGAAGGCGACGAGGCGCTCGATGGTCTCCGCGTCGGGCGGGAAGCGGTAGCGCGGGTGCCCGAACGTGCATTCCGTGACGAGGACGTCGCACGTCGGCACGACCGCCGTCGGGGCGAAGGGATTCGGCCGCCGCTTGAAGTCGCCGGTGTACAGCACGGTGCCCCGGGCCTCGCGCGCCAGCAGCATCGCCGAGCCGAGCGTGTGGCCGGCCGAGACGAGCATGACCTCGGCGTCGCCGTGCGGATGCCAGTCGCCGTACGGCTGCGTGCGCACGTCTCCCGGCCGCAGGCCGCGGCGGGCACCGATCGCCGCCGTCTCCGGCGTGCACAGCACGGCGGGGCTCGCCGTGGCGTGGTCTCCGTGGGCGTGCGAGACGAACACGCGTCCCGGTGCCCGGGCTGCGTCGAGCCACAGGGCGGCGGCCGGCAGGTGCAGTCCGTGCGGCGTGAGTTCGAGCATGCGCTGGCTAGCCGGCACGTGGTCCGCGCCTGCGGGAGTGACTAGACTCGCTCGCCATGTGGTCCGACAGTGTCCTGAGCGCCGAGCGGGCGCACCTGCTTCGTTTGGCGATCTGGGGCGCGGCCAGCATGCTCGTGGGAACCACCCTGGTGCTGGCGATCATGCGGCGCACACCCCGACCACAGCTGCTCTGGCATTTCGCGGTGCAGACGGCGGCGTGGGGGGCGGTCGATCTCGCGCTGGTGGGGGCGTGGTGGAACACGATCGAACCTAGGGACCTGAGCGAGTACTGGGGGATGCGGCAGTGGCTGTGGCTCAACCTGGGGCTCGACGTCGGCTACGCCGGGGTCGGGATCACCCTGGCGGCCTGCGGCTGGGGGCTCGGCCGACGGCTGGGACTCGTGGGGGCGGGGCTGGGTGTCCTTGTCCAGGGGCTCGCGCTGGTGGTGCTCGACGCGTTCCTCCTCGTGGTCCTCAACCGGCTGCAGGTGGCCTAGGAGCGATCGTGGCCGAGACGACGCTGGATCTGCGGCATCTGCCAAAGCGCGACGCGTACGCTACTTTGCGCGAGAACTGCGTTGAAGTGTTGCGAGGAGTGAACGATGATGTCACCAAGATGGCGACTCTTTCGTGCCTCGTTCACCATGCGTTCTGTCATCTCTGGACGGGCTTCTATCGCGTCGTCGAACCCGGGGCGCTGCTTCGCGTCGGGCCCTATCAGGGCACGCTGGGTTGCCTCGAGATCGCGTTCGGTCGCGGCGTTTGCGGAGCCGCCGCGGCGACCGGGGTGACCCAAGTGGTCCCCGACGTCCATGCCTTTCCCGGTCATATCGCGTGCGACGGCCGATCGCGATCGGAAATCGTCGTCCCGGTGCGCGATGCCGCGGGGACTCTGCTCGCCGTCTTCGACGTTGACAGCGAGCACCCGGCGGCGTTCGACGACGACGACCGGGACGGGCTCGAGCGCCTGCTCGCCGCCGTGTTCGCGGGTGGCTAGGTTCCCGTCGTGCTCCTCGGCTATTCGGATCGCATCAACCACGCGCTCGCCTTCGCGGCGAAGCACCACGACGGGCAGGTGCGCAAGGGCACCAAGCTGCCCTATCTGACGCATCCCGCCAACGTCGCGATCATCCTGACGCGCTACGGCCAACCCGAGGACACGGTCGTCGCGGGAATCCTGCACGACGTCGTCGAGGACTGCGTGCGGGATGGCGTGAGCGCGCACGACCTCGAGGACCGGATCGGCCGCAAGTTCGGGCACGAGGTGCTGCAGACCGTCCTGTCGGTGACGAAGCGGCGCACCGACGAAGATGGCGTCCCCCTTTCGAGCGAGGACCAGAAGGCCGACTACCTCGCGCGCCTCGCCGACGCCGGTGACGCCGCCCGCTGGGTCTGCTGCGCCGACAAGGTGCACAACAGCGGGGCCCTGCTTGCCGACCTGCGCCGGGCCTACGATCCGGCGCAGGTGTGGGGGCGCTTCTCCGGCGGCCGGTCGGGAACGATGCAGTGGTACACGGGCGTGGTGGACCGGCTGGATGCGCTCGCCTGGCGAACGCCGATCCTCGAGGAATTGCGCGGCCAGGTCGCCGCGCTCGTCACCCAGACCTGACCGGGCCCGGCGTCGCCCGGCCCCCGGGCGATGGCGCGCGCCGAGGCACGTCCCGGGCCTAGACGCCCGCCGCCGCCCGCGCGGGGTACGTCCGCGCGACGTACTCGTTGAGGATCTCGAGGAACTCGGCCACGATGCGGTCGCCCTTGAGCGTCGTGCGCAGCTTGCCGTCCACATACACCGGCGCCTTGGGTTCCTCGAAGGTGCCCGGCAGCGAGATGCCAAGATTGGCGTGCTTCGACTCGCCGGGTCCGTTCACGACGCACCCCATGACCGCGACCTTCAGCTCCTCGACGCCGGGGTGCGACGTCTTCCAGACGGGCATCTGCTCCCGCAGGTAGCCCTGGATCTCCTCGGCCATCTTCTGGAAGAACGTGCTCGTCGTGCGCCCGCAGCCCGGACAGGCGGTCACCTGCGGGGTGAACGACCGCAACTCCAGCGACTGCAGGATCTGCTGCGCGACATAGACCTCCTCGCGGCGGTCGGCACCCGGCTTGGGGGTCAGCGAGACGCGGATCGTGTCGCCGATCCCCTCGCCGAGCAGGATGGCGAGCGCGGCGGCCGACGAGACCATTCCCTTCATCGCCATGCCGGCCTCGGTGAGCCCGAGGTGCAGCGGGTAGTCGCAGCGGCCGGCGAGCATGCGGTAGACGCGGACCAGGAGCGGCACCTCCGAGATCTTCGCCGACAGCACGATCCTGTCGTGCGGCAGCCCGATCTCCTCGGCCAGCGCGGCGGAGCGCAGCGCGCTCTGGCACATCGCCTCGAGGTACACGTCCGTCGCGTCGAGCGGCTCGGCCCGCCGGGCGTTCTCGTCCATCATCTGGGTCAGCAGGTCCTGGTCGAGCGAGCCCCAGTTGACCCCGATGCGCACCGGCTTGTCGTGCGCGATGGCGACCTTGACGATCTCGGTGAAGTTCGCGTCCCGGTGCTTCGTGCCGACGTTGCCGGGGTTGATGCGGTACTTGTCGAGCGCCTCGGCGGTCTTCGGATACTTGGTGAGCAGCAGGTGGCCGTTGTAGTGGAAGTCGCCCACCAGCGGCACGTCGAGGCCCAGTTCGTCGAGGCGCTGGCGGATCTCCGGGACGGCCGCGGCAGCCTCGTCATTGTTCACCGTGATCCGCACGATTTGCGAACCGGCGGTGAAGAGGTCGGCCACCTGCAGTGCCGTCGCGGCGGCGTCGGCGGTGTCGGTGTTGGTCATCGACTGCACCACGACCGGGTGCGCCGAGCCCTTCAGGACGTTGCGCACGCGGACCGTAACGGTCTGGCGGCGGGGAGCGTAGGCGATTGGGCGCATGGAGATCCGGGCGGAACCGGTCGTTGCCGATCACGTGATGGTCGGCGAAATATAGCCCACCCCCATTCCCCTTCCCGATGACCGCACCCGACAAGACCCGCCCCGAAACGGCCGCTGCCTCCCCCACCCCGCCCACGCCTGCCGGTCCCGGCTTCGCGCGGCGCAACTGGGGGAAGCTCACGATCGGGACGCTGATCGCGGTCCCGGTGGCCATCTTCGGCCTGTGGTCCGCCTTCACGATCCTGTTCGTGTACTCGCAGGGCACCCGCACCGGCTTCTCGCAGAAGCTCTCGCACAAGGGATGGCTCTGCAAAACCTGGGAAGGCGAGCTCGCGATGGCCACGGTGCCCGGTGTCATGCCCGAGAAGTTCACCTTCACCGTGCACGACGACTCCCTCGCCACTGTCATTCAGTCCATGGAGGGCAAGCGGGTGACGATCTCGTACGAGCAGCATCGCTTCCTCCCGAACAGCTGCTTCGGCGAGACCGAGTACTGGGCTACGGGCGTGCAGGTAACGCCGCAGTGACGCAGGGCGCCCGGGTCGGGGGGCGCGCGCGCGGCCAGGGCACGCCCGGGCCAGTACCGCGCGCCTGCCGCGGTCGCGGCTCCCGGGCCCGCTGGCTGTCGCTGTTCCTCGCGGGGTCGGCCGGTTCGCTCGGCGCGCAGGTGAACTTGCCGTCGTTGCCGCCGCCGCCGGAGGCGATGCGCGACCTGCCTCGACTCGCGTGGCGCCAATCGCTGGTCCTGCGCGGGGCCGCACGTGGCTACGCGGTGGATGAACGCCGTGGCTCCGATGCGAGCATTGCCGAGCGCGCCGGCGGGATCACCTACCTGCTGCGTGGCGCGCGCCTCGCGTTCCGGACCGACGTCACGCCGGTCGTCTACGGGGCCACGCTCGGCGGCGGATCCACGACGCAACTGGCCGGCATCACCCCCGTCCAGATGCGGCTCGACTGGCGGTGGCGCGATGGCGACACGACGCGATTCTACGTTCGCAGCGGCACGCGGCCCATTGCCCTCGACACCGCACAGTCACAGGCACTGGGCGCCGCCGGCACGAGCACGCTCGACCTCGACGCGATGGCCTTCGGCGCGCAGCCGATGGCGGGCGTGCGGCATGCGGTCCGCGTGTCGCTGGGCGATGCGAACAGTCTGTCGTTCCGCACGGCCGCCGAAGTGTCGCCCCGGCCCGGCGGCGTTGACTTCACCTACTGGACCGGCACGACGCTGCGCGGAGGGGTCGCATGGCAGCGCCTGCTCGGTGCGGCTGCCTCGGCACGCGTGAGCGCCGATGTCTCGCGTTCGTTCGCCGGCGACCTGGACGGACGCAACCTGTTTCCCGGGGGCGGGAACCTGGTCCTCGATGCCCGGACGTCCGGGCTGCTCGACGGCGAGGACGGGCGCTGGTTCGGCGCCGTGCAGGGCTTCTGGTCGCGCCCCTTCGCGAATCCGAACGCCGACAACCTTGCGCGGCTCATCCCGCAGGGCCAGTTCGGCGGGGTGCAGGCCCTTCTGACGGCCGAGGTCGGATCGCTGTCGATCGGGCCCACGGCCTCCCTCCTCCGGGAATCGAGCGCGGCGGACGCACGCTTCCTGATCGCCGCGCCGAATGGCGGGCGACCGGTCTCCAACACGGTGCGCAAGGAGGGGAGCGGCTGGAGCGTCGCGGGCGGCCTCACCGCCACGTGGGAGGTCGTCGAGGCAGTCGATCTCACCCTCGACGCAGCCCTCACGCGCGGCGGGGTCGACTTGCGCCAGCGCGAGGAGCTGCGGGCGCCCGGCGGCCGCCCGATCAGCGCCATTGAAACGCGACGGGAGAATACGATCTCCGGCGGGTGGGTGGCCCTCGAGGTCACCCTGCGCTGGTGACCCCTCCGAACGGGTAGGTCGCTTCGCTCTTTTCGTTGCAGTTGTGATTCGCATCGTCGGGCACTACCGTTCAGAGGTCGGCGACCCCCACGCATGGTGCGCGGGGGGCGACCGGTGAAGGGCCAGTGCGGGTGGCCCACAAGGACCCGCGAACACTGGTGATGGTCGGATGTGGTTGGCGCACGGCTCGCTTCACCCGACGGTCACAACAGCAACGAGGTAGGGCAATGCGTACGACCGGCAAGGTGAAGTGGTTCAACGACGCGAAGGGTTTCGGCTTCATCACCCCCGACAACGGCACGAAGGATTGCTTCGTGCACTACTCGGCGATCCAGGGCAACGGCTTCAAGACCCTGGCCGAGGGTGAGGCGGTCGAGTTCGACATCGTGCAGGGCCAGAAGGGCCCGGCGGCGGAGAACGTGACCCGCGTCGGCAAGTAAGCACGACCGCATCCGACCGCGGGGCGCCACTCCCAAGGAGTGGCGCCCCGTTGTCTTTTTCGGGATGACCGAACGCATCGTGGTGGTGGGGGGTGGCGTCGCCGGCCTCGTGTGCGCCCGCGTCCTGCAGGCCGCCGGACGCGACGTCCTGCTCTTCGAGCGGGACGCCGAGATCGGGGGTCGCGTGCGGACACGCCGTGTGGACGGCTTCTCGATCGATCGCGGCTTCCAAGTGGCCTTCGAGGCCTACCCGACGCTCGGGCGCCACGTCGACTGGCGCGCGCTGGACATGCGATGGTTCGCACCGGCGGGTCGCATCTGCACCGCGGACGGCCGGACCACGCTCGTCGGGGACGCCCTTGCGGATCCCACGCTGCTCTGGCCGACGCTCACGCAGGGCGGGCTCTCGTGGGGTGACCTCTGGCGCGTGCTGCGCCTGCGTCGTGATGCCGTGCGCCGCCGCTTCGAGGAGTGCTTCGCGCCGGCCACCTTGGGACGCAGCACCCGCGACTACCTCGCCGGCCTCGGGGTGACGCCGCGCGGGATCGCACGCTTCTTCGCCCCCTTCTACGGCGGCATCCTGCTCGACCGGTCGCTCGAAACGAGTGCCTCGGTCCTCCTCTACACCTTCAAGATGCTGGCCGAGGGACGCACGGGCGTCCCCCGCGCGGGGATGGGGGCCCTCTCGGCGCAGATGGCGGCGGGACTGCGGCCGGGCACGCTCCGCACCGGGATTCCAGTCGCCGGCGTGACCGTCCGCGACGGCGCCGTGCGCGGGGTGACGCTCGCCGACGGTACGGCGATCGAGGCGACGGCCGTCGTGCTGGCGACGGAGGCGCCGGCCCTGGCGAAACTCGCCGAGTCCGCCGGGTCGTCCGTCACGGTCCCGACGGAGACGCGAGGCGTCACCACGTGCTACTTCGCCAGCCGCACCCCGGTGCTCCCCGGTCGCGCGCTCTGGCTCAATGCCGCCGAGCCCGCCACGGTAAGCCACGCCGTCACGGTCACGGAGGTCGCTCCCGAGTATGCCCCGACCGGCTGGCACCTGCTGGCGACCAACACGGTCGGATCGGCCGCGGCCCTCCCCGACGAGGGCCTCCTGGCCGGCGTGCGCGCCGACGTGTCGCGGATGTCCGGGCGACCGCTGCCCGAAGACCTGCGGGTGGTGGCCATCGAGCGGGTGCCGTTGGCGCAGGTCGCTCAGCCGCCGCGCGCGACTCAGGCACAGGTGCCCGTGCGGACCGAGGTGCCCGGACTGGTCTTCGCGAGTGAACTCTGGCACTCGAGCTCGCTCGAGGGCGCGGCGCGGGCTGGCGAGGCCGCCGCCGCGGCCTTGATCGGCACCGACCGGCCGGCCTAGTCCCGCGGCCTCGGCGGCCGCCCGCGTCGGCGCGGGACGATGCGCTCGAGGGCCTCGGATACCCGGGGGGCGAGCTGATCCACCACCTGCGAGCGATCCACCGTCAGGGCCACGAGCCCGGCGCGCATCGCACCCGATGCCTGCAGGGACTCGGCAACCGCGACCGCCCGACCGAGCGGGAGCCCGAGATCGTGGTGCAGATCTCGGACGATCGCCAGCGTCACCAAGGCATCGTCCGTCACCGTTCTCCGCACTCCCTGCGACTCGGCCACGACGCCGGCAACCGGGTGGCGAGCAAGCAGAGAGTCGAGCCACTGGTATCCGACGTCAAGCGCAACTGCAGCGAGACGAACGTCATAGCGGGCCACACAAATAATCTACATCGCCGCAGAACATTTGCAAATCAAAAATGTTCTACCACCATGCAGATATTAACCCACGGTTAGCTCCGCCTCTGCAAGCTGCTTGCGCACCGCTGCGGGACCGGTGGACCCGCTCACCGTCCGACGAGCCAGCGAGGCCTCGATCGTGAACGCCACCGCTACGTCGTCTCCGAAGCTCGGATGCGCGTCCCGAATGACGGGGAGGGGAAGGGCATCGAGCTCGACCCCCCGCTGCTCGGCCTCCCGCACGAGCCGCCCGACCACCGCGTGCGCGTCACGGAACGGCACCCCTCGATCCACGAGGTAGTCGGCGAGGTCCGTCGCCAGCAGACCACCGGACACCGCCCGCCGCATCCGTTCCGCATCGAACCGGCATTCGGCCAAGGCGCCGGTCATCGCCGGCAGCACCAGCTCCAGCGTGTCCACGGCATCGAACAGCGCACGCTTGTCGTCCTGCAGGTCCTTGTTGTAGCCGGACGGCAGACCCTTGAGCGACATCAACAGGGCTTGCAGGTCCGCCACGACCCGACCGGGCGCGCCGCGTGCGATCTCGAAGACGTCAGGATTCCGCTTCTGCGGCATCATGCTCGAGCCGGTCGAGAAGGCATCACCGAAGCGCACGAAGCCGAACTCGCTCGTGCCGAACACGATCAGGTCCTCCGCCAGCCGCGACCCGTGCACGGCCACCATGCCGGCCGCATACAGGACGTCGGCGATGAAGTCGCGGTCGCCCGTCGCGTCGATCGAGTTCGCGCTCGGGCGCGAGAACCCGAGCTCGGCGGCAAGCTCGTCCCGGGGGATCCGGAACGCCGATCCGGCGATCGCCCCGGATCCCAACGGCATCACCGCCGTCCGAGTCCCGGCCTGCCGCAGGCGCTCCCGATCCCGCGCCAGGGGCCACACGTGCGCGAGCATCCAGTGCGCCGCGAGAATCGGCTGCGCCCGCTGCAGGTGCGTGTAGGCCGGCATGACGGTTCCCGCGTCGAGCAGGGTGCGAGCGTGGGTCAGCAACGCGCGCTGCAAGCCCCGCAGCGCCGAGTCGAGCCGCGGCAGCGCTGCCAGCACCCAGAGCCGCGCCCCGGTGGCCACCTGGTCGTTCCGGCTGCGGCCCGTGTGCAGGCGCGAGGCCGGCTCACCGACCTCCTCGTGCAACAGGCGGTCGATGAGCGTATGCACGTCCTCGTCGCTCGGCAGCGGCGCGACACCCGCCGCCAACCGCGCGGCCACGCGCGCGAGGCCGGCGATGACGGTGTCGGCCTCTACCGCCGAATACACACCGGCCGCGACGAGGCCGCGCGCCCACGCCTGCGACAACCGGATGTCATGCGGCCACAGCCGCAGGTCGGTGCCGATCGAGTTGTTGAGCGCCCGCAGGGCGTCGGCGGGCGCCGCCCCGAAACGACCGCCCCACAGCTGATGACGCTCGCCCTCAGTCATGCGACCCCACACGCCACGTTACGGGCAAGCGACGGCCCAACTGCATAATCTCCCATCATCCGATCCCGACCGACGCTGCGCACGTCGGCTAGCCGTCCGCCCGCCCGAGGAGGCGGAGCTTCCGCTGGATCTTCTCGCGGCCCGCGGCCGAGCGACAGATGATGAGGATCGTGTTCTCCCCGGCGATCGTCCCCATCACCTCCGGCCACTGCGCGAGGTCAATCGCCTCGGCCACGGGTTGCGCGCCACCGGCCGCCGTGTGCAGCACGCACAACTCGCTGACGCCGTCGACCTGCTGGAAGAAGCGCGGCATCAGCTCCTCGAGCCGCGGCCGATCCTCCGCCATCGCCGCGGACGTGAAGGCGTAGCGGACGCCGTCGCCGGTCGGGACGCGCGCGAGGCGCATCTCCCGCAGGTCGCGCGACAGGGTCGACTGCGTCACGTCCCAGCCGCGGCCGAAGAGCAGCCGCCGCAATTCCTCCTGGCTTCCGATGGGACGCGCTTCGATGAGCTCACGGATCGCGCGCTGGCGATCGGTCTTGTTGGGCATGACGGCAGGGATGCGCACGGGATGGTCCGGCGGACAGATTACCCCGTCGCGGCCGTCGCCGACAGCGGATTGACGCGAGCGATTTGCAAGATTATTCATTGTCCATGCATAGAATTCCCGCAGGCGTCCTCGGCGCCTCGGGGTACGCCGGGCGGGAACTCGTGGGCCTGCTGCTCGGGCACCCCGTCTTCGAGCTCGCCTTCGCCACCGCCAACGCCCAACAGGGCGGCACCGCCCGCTTCGGCCCGCAAACGGTCACGTTCTGTGCGCCGGAATCGGTCGACTTCGCCGCCACGCCGCTCGTCTTCTCGTGCCTCCCGCACGGCGCGTCCGCCGAGTGGGTCTCACGCGCCCGAGCGAAGGGAGCGCGCATCGTCGATCTCTCGCACGACCTGCGCCCGGGTCATGGGGCTTCGATCTCCGCGCCCTACGGCCTCACGGAGTTCAATCGGGCGCCCGTTCAGCATGCGACGGTCGTCGCGAACCCGGGCTGCTATCCCACGTCGATCCTGGTCCCGCTCGCGCCGCTGGTTCGGCAGGCCCTCGTGGCACCGGCTGCGCTGGTGACGGTCACGAGTGCGAGCGGCGTCACCGGCGCCGGCCTCTCTCCCCGCACCGACCTCCTCTTCGGCGAGCTCACCGAGGACTACCGCGCGTACGGCACCGCCAACGGACATCGCCACCTCGTGGAGATGCGCGCCACCCTCGCGGCATGGGGGGCGGACGTCGACCTGCACTTCACCCCGCACCTCCTCCCGGTCGCCCGCGGCATCCTGAGTACGCTCCTCGTTCCACTGCGCGCCCCCATTGGCGATCCGCTCGCGTTCTTCCGCGAGGCCTTCGCCGGCGAGCCCTTCATCGAAGTGGCGGACGATCCGCCGACTTTGCACGACGTCCAGCGCCGGAACGTGGTGCGCGTCTGGGCGACCATGAGCGCGCACGTGCGCCAGCCGCTGCTTCAGGTCGTCAGCGCGATCGACAACCTCGTGAAGGGGGCCGCCGGTCAGGCGCTGCAGAACGCGAACCTGATGTTCGGCCTCGACGAGACACTCGGGCTGCCTCGGTGAGCGGCCTCCGCGTCGTGAAGGTCGGCGGCCGCCCGCAGGCCGACCCCGCACTCGTCCCCGAACTCCTGCGGGCGTGGCGGGAGGCGCCCGGCGAACTGGTGCTCGTCCACGGCGGCGGTGACGAACTCTCGCAGCTGATGCGGGCCCTCGGCCGCGAACCCGAGTTCCGCGGGGGTCGTCGCGTGACTGCGGACACCGACCTCGACCTCGTGCGCATGGCCCTGAGTGGCCTCGCGAACCAGCGGCTCGTCTCCCGCCTCGCCCAGGCCCGGGCCGTGGGCCTCTCCGGCGAGGACGACGGCCTGATCACCGCCACACTCGCCGACGCCGGGGCGCTGGGCCGCGTGGGCGTCCCCGCGTTCACCCGGCCCGACGTCGTGCACACCCTGCTGTCCGCTGGCCACCTGCCCGTGGTCTCGCCGGTCGCGCGGGCCGCCGAGGACGGCGGCGCCTACAACGTCAACGGGGACGATGCCGCCGCGGCCCTGGCCGTCGGGCTTGGCGCCCGCGACCTGGTGCTCGTCTCGGACGTTGCCGCCCTCCTCGACGCCGGCCGCCCTGTGGCCACCATCGGCCCGACGGCCGCTCGCGCCATGATCGCTGATGGCCGCGCCGCCGGCGGCATGGCCGCCAAGCTCGACGCCGCACTCGGGGCCGTCGCCCGAGGCGTCGCCCGCGTGCGGATCGGAAACCTGAACGCCATCAACGACCCAACTGCGGGCACCATCGTGCTCGCCGATTCCGGACCTGCCTCATGACGCCGACCGCTTCCGCCCCGACCCTGTCCGCCGCGCCGACCGACCAGCCGTCGACGCCTCCCACGGCGATCCTTGGCACCTACAAGCGGGCGCCGATGCTCCTCACGCGCGGCGAGGGGGTGCGGCTCTTCGACGACACCGGCCGCGCGTATCTCGACTTCACGAGCGGCATTGCCGTCAACGCCTTGGGGTACGGCGATCCCGGGATCGCGCGGGCCATCGAACAGGCGACGGTCTCCGGTTTGATCCATACGTCCAACCTCTTCCGTACGACGCCGGGCGAGGCGCTCGCCGCACGCCTCGTCGACCTCTCCGGCTTCGCGCAACGGGTCTTCTTCTGCAACTCGGGGGCGGAGGCGAACGAAGGGGCCTTCAAGATCGCCCGCAAGTGGGGCCGCGCCCTCGGCGGACCGGCAAAGCACGAGATCATCGCCGTGCGCGGCGGCTTCCACGGGCGGCTCTTTGCCACCGTCGCCGCCACCGACCGGCCGGCATACCGGCTGCCGTTCCGGCCCCTCGTGCCCGGCGTGCACATCGTCGAGCGGGACCTTGGCGACCTCGAGACGGCGCTCGATCGGGACACGACGTGCGCCCTGATCGTCGAGCCGATCCAGGGCGAGGGCGGCGTGCGGGTGCTCGAGCCGGCGCTCTTGCAGGCAATGCGCCGGATGACGCAGGAGCGGCAGATCGCCTTCATCCTCGACGAGATCCAGTGCGGCCTGGGGCGGACCGGGCACCTGTTCGCCTTCGAGCGCGCGGGGGTGCAGCCTGACATGGTGACGCTGGCCAAGCCGCTCGCGGGCGGGCTGCCGATGGGGGCCGTCCTGATGACGCAGCCGTTCGCCGACGCGATGGCGGCGGGCGATCACGGCACCACGTTCGGCGGCGGGCCCTTCGTGGCGAGCGTGGCGCTGCACGTCCTCGACCGCCTCGCCGATCCCGCGCTGCTCGCCCATGTGCGCGCGGTGGGTGCGGTGATGGCCGACGGTCTGGCGGCCATTCAGGCGCGGACGGGCCGGGTGCGGGCGGTGCGCGGCACGGGGCTCATGTGGGGCGTGGACGTGCACGAACCCGCCGCAGCGGTGATCGAGCGGGCCCGCGGCCTCGGGCTCCTGATCCTCAGCGCCGGCGAGCACACGCTGCGACTGCTACCGCCGCTCGTGCTGAGCCGCGAGGATGCGCTGGCCGGCCTCGACACGCTGGAACAGGCGATCACCACGGGGTAGGATGCGGGGATGCGTGCCCCCCTGCTTCGCGCCGCCGGCATCGCCGGCGCGCTCGCGGTCCTCGCCTGCGCCGCGGTCGCGCGGGCGACTCCGGTCGGCGATCCTCCCGAACCCCGCGCCGCCGCCGCGCCACCCGCCCTCGTCGTCTTCCTGACGATTGACCAGCTGCGGACAGACTACCTCGCCCGGTTCGGCCCGCAACTGACCGGCGGGCTCAAGCGGCTGGTGGACGGGGGCGCGTTCTACGTGAACGGCGTGCACGACCACGCGATCACCGAGACGGCACCGGGCCACGCCAGCACACTGAGCGGGCGCTTTCCGGTACGCACCGGCATCGTGATGAACGCGCAGGGGGTCAACACCCCGGACGCCCCGCTCCTCGATGCCGCTGGCCCCGGGGCCTCACCGTTCCGCTTCCGGGGGACGACGCTCGCCGACTGGATGAAGGCCGCCGACCGCCGGACCAAGGTGCTGTCGGTCTCGCGCAAGGACCGCGGGGCGATCCTCCCGATCGGCAAGTCGAAGCAACCGGTCTTCTGGTTCGCGGACGGTCGCTTCACGAGCAGCACCTACTACTTCGCCGACCTGCCGGACTGGGTCAAGATCTTCAACAGCTTCGACCACCCCGGCTCGTACGCCGGGAAGCGCTGGGAGCTCCTGCTCCCCGCCGACGCCTATTCGGAACCCGACTCGGTGCCACAGGAAAATGG
>Ga0209990_10000140_pt1 | contig 71328 bp, 53 predicted proteins | sample NOAtaG_6_FD_187304 | JGI IMG/M metagenome (GOLD analysis project Ga0209990, IMG submission 187304) | Freshwater lake microbial communities from Lake Erie, under a cyanobacterial bloom - NOAA_Erie_Diel5S_2200h metaG (SPAdes) (version 2) | ecosystem: Environmental > Aquatic > Freshwater > Lake ... | reverse complement strand
CACCTGCAGCGACCCCAATCTGTACCGCACCTTGCGCCGCTACGACCTCAGCGGCAATCAGCATTTGGTCGAAGATATTCCGATGGGAACGATTTTTGTACTAAACAACGGACTCGTTTTGCGCAAAGGCCCGAGGCTGCGCACACGCTACGAATGCCGCGAACCGGGCACCGGGCGTGTGTACCATGTACCCGGACTGGCAACGGCGCACATTGTCACAGAATAAACATTTAATTTTCAGCATACGCCCATTTTTTAACGAACTTTGCAGGAATATGGACTTTCGATGGAGTGCAAAACCTTTACCGCCGCGCGAGCAGGTTCTTGCCCTTTCGGAAAGCCTGCAACTGCATCCAAAACTCGCTACCATCCTCTTGCAGCGCGATATCCGTGAACCGGAGGAGGTAAAGCGTTTCTTCGAACCCAGTCTCGACCATCTGCACAATCCGTTCCTGATGAAGGACATGGAGCAGGCCATTGCGCGCATCGAGCTCGCCATCAGCCGCAAGGAGGGAATCCTGGTTTACGGCGATTACGATGTGGACGGCACCACAGCCGTATCGGTGGTATATCAGTTCTTCCGCTCCTTTAATCCACGGATTGAGTATTATATCCCTGACCGGTATAAGGAAGGCTACGGCGTTTCCAAACAAGGCATCGACTATGCGGCTGAGCAAGGCTTCGGTCTGATCATCGCACTCGATTGCGGCGTGCGGAGCAATGCGCTGGTGGCGTATGCCAAGAGTCTCGGCATCGATTTCATTATCTGCGACCACCACCTGCCGGGCGAAGAAATTCCGGAGGCTGTAGCGGTGCTCGACCCCAAAAGAAAAGATTGCACCTATCCGTATAAAGAGCTTTCCGGTTGCGGGATTGGCTTCAAGCTCATCCAGGCGTATGTGCAGAAATCGGGCATGGACCCTTCCCTGCTCGACGAATACCTCGACCTGGTGGCGGTGAGCATCGCCAGTGATATCGTAGACATGCGGGGTGAGAACCGCGTATTGGCCTATTTCGGGCTGAAGAAGCTGAATCAGGACCCATGCATTGGCATCCAATCGCTGTTGCATAATTATGTGATGAAGGAGCAATACACCATCACAGATATTGTTTTCGGTCTTGGTCCGCGAATCAATGCAGCGGGCCGTATCGCAGATGCCCGGGCTGCGGTTAAGGTACTGATAGAAAAAGACTTCAACCAGGCCATGCAGTTTGCCCGTGTGCTGAACGAACGCAATGTGGAGCGGAAAGACCTGGATGCGGATATAACGAAGGAAGCCGTAAGCATGGTGCAGGACTCAGCAGTCGAATTGGCCAAGAAGAGCACTGTATTGTTCGGGGAAACCTGGCACAAGGGTGTAATCGGGATAGTGGCCAGCCGCCTGGTGGAACAGTTCTACAAGCCAACCATTGTATTCAGTCGCACGGAAGGTGTGTTGACCGGATCGGCGCGCAGCGTTAAGGATTTTGATATACACGAAGCCATTGGCATGTGTGGCGACCTGGTAGAACAGTTTGGCGGGCATAAGTATGCCGCCGGTCTCACCATCAAAATGGAAAATCTCGACGCTTTCAAAGCGCGTTTTGAAGCGATAGTAGCACGCGACATCAGCGAGCACAGCCTGATTCCTGAGATTGAATACGATACCGACCTTACGTTGGATGAAATTGATGCCAGCTTTTTCAGCGGATTGCAACGCCTGGCGCCTTTCGGTCCCGGCAATATGCTACCTGTGTTCAGGAGCGACGGATTGAGCACGAATGGTTTCGCACGTGTTTTAAAAGAGAAGCACCTGAAGATCACAGCCGGACAGAACGGCAGCCAGTTTGACGGCATCGGATTCGGATTGTCGGGTGCATATCCGCTTGTAAGCGGAAACAGGCGTTTCTCGGCTTGTTATTCCATTGAAGAAAACCACTTCAACAACCGCGTTACGCTGCAATTGCGGCTGCGCGACATCAAAGAGACGGCACAAGCGGTCTGAATAGATCGCAGTTATTCTGTATTCAGTAAGTTTTTCCACATATTGAGTAAGCGGCGGGCTATCGTGTCTGCCGCTATTCTGCTGTGATTGCGGGCTTTAAGGCCACCTTGTACACAAGGAACTGACGCAGGTCATCACGGAATTATACGTTTAAAACACGGCTCCCTTAGGACAGGCTTATATCTTTGCTATTAATGAATTGGGGATTTCGTACCATTTTGACGCTTGCCGTCGCCCTTTTAGCCATACCTGTTTCGCGTGCTGCAGTATTTTACGTTGATGCAGTGCAGGGCGATGATGCGTATAACGGAAGTGTGGCAAATTTCGTATCCGGCCTCGACGGCCCGAAGAAAACCATCCACTCCGCAATGCAACTGCTGGCAGCCGGCGACACGCTTTACATTGCCAAGGGAACTTACCTTGAATCGATTAAAGTCAATCAGACGCAGGTTTGGGAAACAAGCGACACCGTACTCATCAAGTCGCTGTATATGCAAGCTTCAGGTGGCGAACTGGTATTGCAGGGCAGCATGCTCTATGTGCGCGACAGTCTGCAGATGGATGTAGGTCTAATTACCGTAAACAGCGGTTTTGTGTTCTCAACCAAAGAATACGCCAACGTCAATATCGGTAGCGACAGCAGCTATGTAAATGGGCGCTATTTCCTTGAAAACAGCAATCCGTTTATCGGGAATCTGATTTTCCCTGTTGGCCGCGGAAATTCTTACAGGCCGGTGGTAATGAATATCCTGCAAAGCACTTACGATTTGAACCGTTACGGCTTTGAACTCAAAACAGGACCTCCGCCTGCAGGCAATCTCCCTCCCACGCTTGGCAATCTTTCGCTGGTACATCACCTTGAATTTTCCTCCTTTGGTTTGGCCGATCCATACGATGTTGTGGCTTACATGGCTTATGACACTGCCGGACTGGACGATGAAGTATTCGACATCGACAGCGTCCATGTGGCTTTCCTTCCCTCCGGCTCAAGCGTCTACAAAGACCTGCACGGCTTGGGCACTGCTCCGCTGAAAGGCAATATCTCCAATTCCACTGCTGCCGACACTACCGGTATTTTCGTATTGGCCACTGCCCCGCACGGCCTCAACCCCCTGGGGCATCCTGAACCCATCGCCCGCTTCCGCGCCGTGCAGGCCTGTGTCGGTTCCCCCATGCAGTTCACCAACGAAAGCAGGGATTTCAAAGACAGCATTGCCTACCAGCTCTGGGATTTTGGCACCGGCAACTCCGCCGATACCAGCAACCTGGTTAGTCCGACCTTTACGTACAATACCGCCGGCACTTTCCGTGTGAAACTGCGCATCAAAAACCGCCTGGATCTGGTGGACAGCATCGAGCGCCTGGTGACTGTTCACCCTTTGCCGGTGGCCATTTTCACTCCCGATACCGTGTGTCCGGGTTTGCCCGCCCGATTTGCAAGCAACAGCACCATCAGCAGCGGCAGCATTATCCGCACCGACTGGCAATTCGGAGACGGCAACAGCGATACCGGATTGTCTGTAACCCATACGTACGCTGCACCCGGCAAATACAATGTAACCCTTACGGTGCGCAGCGCCAGAGGCTGCATGGCCACTGCCACGGACACTGCAGTGGTATTGCCCGATCCCAAACCGGCTTTCAGCGTAGCCGATTATTGTCTTGGAGATACGGCGCGCTTGAGCGGCTCCGGCGGCAATGCACAGGATACTGTGAATCACTGGATTTGGTCGGTAGAAGGCAGCAGGCCTGACACTGCGCGGACCAGCAGCTATCTTCCGCCCCTCCCGGGTACCTACAAAGCCCGTCTGGTTGTAAATACCGCCCGCGGTTGTATAGCTGTGGCGCGCGATACCTTCATGGTCTTCCCGCCGGCAGCGCCTGCCCTTACCGTCAACAATGCTTGCCCGAACGATCCCATCGATTTCGTGGGCAATGGCGGAACGGCCGGAGACACAATCAACGGTTGGGAATGGGAAGTCAATGGCAGTCCGGCTGCCAACCTGCGCAGCTTCCAGAGCAGCTTTAGTTCTTCGGGCCGCTATGGCGTAAAGCTTCGTGTACGCACACAGTCCGGTTGCCGCGATTCGGTGAGCGACACCTTTGTGGTGCACGCCCGTCCGGTTCCACGCTTTTCCCTCGATCCTTCGGTCCGTCCGAACGACTCCATCCAATGCGCGGGTGGCAACCGTTTCACCCTGCGCAATGCCAGTCGCAGCGGTGATACCCAAACCCTGGCTTCTTCGCTCTGGTATTGGGACAACAATGCAAGTGCAGGATCCAACAGTTTCAGCAAGGCTACATCGGGTATAGTAAAAGCTACGCTCGTGGTGCGCAGTTCGCAGGGCTGTACCGACAGTCTCAGCCGCAATTACATGGTTCAGCCCAGTCCCGCACTGCGCTGGGGGCATCTGAACAGCTGCCTGCCCACACCCATTGTCTTCAACGATCTTACCGATTATACCGGCATTACACTCAATGAACGGCAATGGCAGTTCGGAGATGGCAACGTGCGGTTTGGCACCACACCCAGCGTACAGCACCTGTATGTGAATCCGGGTACTTACGCGATCAAACTGATCACGACCACATCCGGCAGCTGCCGCGATACGCTCGAGAAGACCCTGACCTTCGGCAGCCTGCCGTCGATCGATATCACACCATTGGGCAATCTGCCTTTCTGCGCCGGCGACTCGATCCTGCTTACCGTAACCGGTGGAGACAGCATGCGCTGGTTCGACGGCAACCGCACCAGCAGCCGCTACTTCAGCACTCCGGGTTATAAGAAAGCCATCACCTACGGCTCACCGCTCTGTTTCAGTGAAGACAGCTTCCTGGTAAGCGTATTTGCCCGTCCGGCGGTGAATGCAGGCCGCGACACCTTCATTTACCGCGGCAAGCCTATCGTGCTGTTAGGCAGCGGTGGCGGAAACTTCCGCTGGGAACCGGCTGCTTACTGCCGCACACCCAATGCCGCCAGTACGGAAGTCAACCCGCCTTCGGATACTTTCTTCATACTCAGCGTGAGCGATGCCAATGCCTGCCGCGCCTTCGACACGGTTCGGGTGCGGGTATTGGACCTTCCACCTCCCGTGGTAACCTTCATACCGAACATGATTACCCCGAACGACGACCGTTCGAACGATGTATGGGATCTGCAAGCGGTGCCGGAAGCCAACAACTGCATCATTGATATCTACAACCAGTGGGGTGCGTTGGTGTACAGCTTCAGTGGCGCCTATGCCCAGAACTGGGCAGGTACGGCCACCAATGGCAGTCCGCTGCCGCAGGGCACCTACCTGTACATCATCAAAGGAAACAGCAACAACAAGGAATACAAAGGTTATCTTCATATCCAACGCCAGTGAGAGCATCATTCAAATCCATTATAATGGCCGCACTGCTGGCCGGAATTCCGGTGGCCGACGCGCAGATTTCGACGCGTATTGACCAGTACATGCACGATCCTGCGATCATCAACCCGGCAGCCATGAACTCCTACAGCCGGGCGCGTGCTAATATCTTCTATAACCGCTTGTACAGTGGCGTCAATGGAAGTCCCCAGAATATGCTGCTCAGCCTGAGCGTTCCCGTGCACAATCGCCGCGTGGGTGTGGGCGGTTTCTTCGGTCAGGAAACCATTGGCTTCACGACCCTGAACAACGTATATGGTTCTTATGCCTATACCATTCCGATCGGACCGATGCAGCGCATCAGTGTGGCGGCTTCTCTGGGCCTGCTGAATCAGAAATTCAATGGCGGAGCAATCAATATCGTAGATCAAAACGATCCGGTGTATCAGAACTACCTGCGCGGTCAAAGCGCTTCCCGTCTGGATGTGAAGTTTTCAGCCCTGTACCAGGTTCCCGGTCTGATGCTCGGTTTCAGCAGCGGCCGCCTGACCAATCCGCGCTTCGGATTTGAGAACGGCAACAGCACCACCTTTTATACGCTGAAGAACATCTCGAGCCTGTTTGGTTCGGCACGGATCCAGGTGAGCGATGGGTTCATGCTGCAGCCTGCAGCCAGCGCTACGTTCACCGATTACAAGAAAGACATCATCCAATACGGTATGAACTTCTGGTTTGCCAACACCGTTTGGACCGGCGTTCACCATGCAGGCAACAAAAACCTCGCGTTGCAGATCGGCACTGAAATCAAGAAAACTTTCATGGCAGGTTATTCCTTCTCGATGCCCATGACCGCAGCGGCCAGGCAATTGGGTGCAGGCCATGAAGTATTCCTCAGCTTCCGCTTTGGCCAGGTGCACGATGCCAACTTCGATATGGAACGCCTGGTACTGGGTGGCAGCGATGCCGGCAGCGGCTATGCCCGGACCGAACGCGACAAACCGGTTCGCGAAGAGCGTGACCGCGATACGGAAAGCAAACCCTCCAAGCCAACAGCCAAAAACGAACGCACCCGTGTAAGCACACCTGTGACCGTGAGCAGCCTGATCGCCATGAAGGCCCTGCATAACAACCAAGACACTTCCACCATGTCGCTCGGTGAACTTGCCAGGGAAAAACCCGAATCGGGGTTCTATGTCGTTGCAGGAATGAACAAGTCGGAAGCACAGGTCGACAACCTCATCAAGGGGTATTACATGAACGGTATCCGCAGTTACAAGTTCTTTAACCCGAAAAACGGCTACTTCTACGTGTACCTCACCCGCCGCAGCAACAAGGCCGAAGCCGATCAGATCAAGTTCGAAGGCGTTCAGGGTATCGAAAATATCTGGACGACGGAGATTCAGTAAGTATCCGCATCCTTGCATGCAGCCATTTCGTCTCGGGAAAGACCTGTAGCTTCATTGGTTCCTTACGCCTGCAATAACAGGGTGGATTATCTTCAAAACACCGGGACTAAGGATTGCGGCAATGCAGCGCTGTCAGTCCGGATCCCCCTGAGGAAGCAGTAATTGTATTCTGATGGGAAAGTTACTGCCCGGGGCTTGAGGAAAGCTTCGGGCAGTTTACTTTTGCCTTATGCCTCAGTGGGTATCTCAAGTAGCTTTCGCCATCCTGCTTGCTGCGGGTATTTGGTTCTTCGCACGCCGCGTGCGCTTCATCCGCAGGAACATCTTCCTCGGCCGTGAACAGGAAATTCCGGGCGACACCGCCTGGCGTTTCCGCACCATGCTGCGCGTGGCCCTGGGTCAGGGCAAAATGGTAACGCGCCCGGTGGCGGGTTTTTTCCATATCCTGATCTATACCGGTTTTGTGCTGATCAATATCGAAGTGCTGGAAATCCTGATAGACGGACTGGCAGGTACACACCGTGTTTTCGCCTTCCTGGGTGGTTTGTACGATGCTGCCATCGGGTTCTTCGAAATCCTGGCTGCGGCGGTGCTGTTGGCCTGTGCGGTTTTCCTCTGGCGCCGCAATGTGCTGAAGCTGGCGCGTTTCCGCAGTCCGGAATTGCGCGGTTTCCCGGAGCGAGATGCGAACACCATCCTCTACGTTGAGATCGTACTCATGCTCGCCTTGCTGGTAATGAACGCCGCCGACCAGTTGCTGCAGGAACGCCTGCCCGACACCTACCATGCAGCCGGCAGTTTCCCCATCAGCGGTTTTCTGGTTCCCGTCTTCAGCGGTTTGAGCGATGGCAGCCTGATATTCATGGAGCGCGCCGCCTGGTGGTTCCATATCATCGGCATCCTCTTGTTCCTGAACTACGTGCCGTACAGCAAGCACTGGCATATCATCATGAGCTTCCCGAACACCTGGTATACCCCGCAAAAGGAGAAAGGTGGGTTCGACAATATGCCATCGGTGACTACAGAGGTGAAGCTGATGCTCGACCCTTCGGCTGCCGCGCCGGAAGGCTATCAGCCGCCTGAAGGCTTCGGCGCGCGCGATGTGAAAGACCTCAGCTGGAAAAACCTGATGGACGCCTATACCTGCACCGAATGCGGGCGTTGCACCAGCGTTTGCCCGGCGAATATCACCGGCAAGAAACTGAGTCCTCGCAAGGTGATGATGGATACACGCGATCGTCTGGAAGAATACGGTACCAATCTCGACAAGGGGTTACAGGATGAAAAAGACCTGCACAGCTATATCGCTGCCGAGGAACTCTGGGCCTGCACCACCTGCAATGCCTGCGCGGAAGCTTGCCCTGTGAACATCAATCCGGTCGATATCATCATGCAGATGCGCCAGTACCTGGTGATGGAAAAAAGCGCAGCGCCATCCGAGCTGAACGGCATGCTCACGAACATCGAAAACAACGGCGCTCCCTGGCAGTTCAGCCCGGCCGACCGCGCGAACTGGACCCAGGGCTAAGCCTTATTGTCCGGCTGTTTGACGAAGGCCTGACGCCGCAGGTCTGAAAGGAAGCTGCGCGACAGGATGCTTCGCGGCGCAGGGCGTATTTTTGCAGACAGTGTCGGATCGTATCAGGTTGTTATCGGATGCAGTGGCGAATCAAATCGCTGCGGGTGAGGTGGTGCAAAGGCCGGCCAGCGCCGTAAAGGAAATGCTGGAGAACAGCCTCGACGCCGGCGCCACCGATATCCGTCTGGTGATTGAAGACGGCGGCACGCGGCTCATCCAGGTGATCGACAACGGCCAGGGCATGAGTCCGATCGATGCCCGCATGTGTTTCGAACGCCATGCCACCAGCAAAATAAACCGGGCCGAAGATCTCTTCGCGCTGCGCAGTTTTGGTTTCAGGGGGGAAGCGTTGGCAAGTATTGCTGCCGTAGCCCAGGTTGAAATGCGCACACGCCGGGAGGAAGACGAAGCTGCCACGCTGATCCGCATCGAAGGTTCGCGCATCATCGCGCAGGAATTCGCCGCCGCACCTGTCGGAACCAATATTGCCGTCAAAAATCTCTTTTTCAATATCCCCGCACGACGCAATTTCCTCAAGAGCCAGGCCGTGGAAACGAAACACGTGATCGAAGAATTCTGCCGGCTTGCGCTTGCCTGGCCCGATCGGCGTTTCACCCTTTTTCAGAACAACAACGAGGTGTACCGGCTCGAGCCCGGATCGCTCGAAAAGCGCGTCAGCGAGATACTGGACCGGCGCAAACCGGAAGATTTTTTGCGCGTGCAGGAAAGCACCGACTGGATGGAAGTGAGCGGCTTTGTCGGCAAACCCGAAACAGCCCGCAAGACCCGCGGAGAGCAGTATTTCTTCGTCAACCAGCGCTTCATCCGCAACAGCTACCTCAACCACGCCGTGCAGACAGCCTATGAAGGCTTGCTGGCAGCGGAATCCTTCCCTCCTTTTGTCTTGTTCATCACCATCGATCCGGCCAAGGTCGATGTGAATGTGCATCCCACGAAAACGGAGGTCAAGTTTGAAGACGAACGCGCGTTGTACAGCATCATCCGTGCGGCCGTGAAGCATGCACTGGGCTTGTACAACCTGGTACCGCTGCAGCAGCAGTTGCAGCACGAAGGCCTGGGCGGATTGGAAGACACCCTCCGCCAGACGCCACCTGAGCGCTTTGCCCCCCCGCCGGTGCCTGGCAGCGACAGCAAGCGCAACTTCTATAATCCCTTTGGCAGTGACAGCGGATGGGCCAAGCCCCGATTCGAACAAAGCAATTGGCAGAAAGCTTTCGAAACGCCGGATGAAGCAGCCCTCAGCTCCCTTCCCGAACAGCCGCAGCTGCCCCTTGCGACCCCTGCAACACGTTCTGAACCCGACGCCTTCTTGATGCTCGGCCAGGGTTTGACTGCTTTCCGGCTGGAAGGCGTGTTGCACGTGGCAGACAATGCCAGGGCCCATGAAAGGGTGTTGTATGAATATTTCCTGCGGGAAGGCCGCAACGAAGCTGTTCCATCGCAGCAATTGCTCTTCCCGCGGACGCTCGAAATGAAGCCCGCCGATATGGCGCTCATCGAAGAACTGATGCCCGAACTGCAGCGCATGGGCATTGACCTCGCGGTATTTGGCAACAATACCATCATCGTCAACGGGCTCCCGGCCGATCACTTCAAAGGCAATGAAAAGGAGCTGATAGAAGGCCTGATGGAGCAGTTCAACAACCAGCGCGATGTGCTGGGCACCGGAGCGCGCGAAAGGGCGGCCCTGGCCATGGCGCGGCAACAGGCTTACCGCAAGCCATCGCGGCAGGAGCCCGAAGAAACGCAAGACTTGTTGCAGCGCCTCTTCCGCTGCAGCCAACCCGCCTATACCCCCGGAGGCAAACCCGTTTATTTACCTATCAGCGCCGAATGGCTCGGCCAGCAACTCAAACGAAACTAAACATGCAATTCAGAAGCTATCAGCAATTTCCTCCGGGTGTCAAGAACATCCTTATAATGTGCGTCATCCTGTTTTTCGGCACCAAGATCATGGCGCAGAAAGGCATCGACTTATACCAACTGCTCGGATTGCACTACTTCGATTCTGTGCTTTTCAAGCCCTGGCAGTTGTTCAGTCACATGTTCATGCATGGCGGTTTCAGCCATATCCTCTTCAATATGCTGGGATTGTACATGTTCGGGGCAGTGCTGGAAAACATCCTCGGCACCAAACGCTTTCTCACCCTGTATTTCTTTTCAGGCTTTGGTGCCGTGGCGCTCGACTTCGCGGTGAAAGGCTATTTGCTGCAGCAGGATTATGGACAATTCATGTTCTCGGCCGATTTACAGTTTGCCTTGTTGGAAAATCCGGAGACTGATATTCCGTTGTACCGCAATCTTTTCACGCCCATGGTCGGCGCCAGCGGGGCGCTGTACGGTATCCTCGTTGCGTTTGCGGTTTTCTTCCCCAATACAACCCTCACCTTGCTTTTCTTTCCCTTCCCCATCAAAGCGAAATATTTGATTCCCATCATGCTTGGGATAGATTTGTTCCTGGGAATCGGGCAATTCAACTGGGACCCGGTGGCGCATTTTGCCCATTTGGGTGGTGCGATCTTTGGGTATTTCATGGTGCGGCACTGGAATAAAACCCGGCGCGATACGTTTTATTAATCACCCTATCAACAGCCTTACAGAAGCATGGAAACCATCAACCGACTCAAACTCCGCTGGGGCATTGCTCCCTCGGCCACTGTCGACCTGGTAATCCTGAACACCGCGGTCTTTTTTGCCGTACTGATTCTGAGCTGGATTCCCTTTGTGAACGAACTCCTGCCCTTGCTGTACCTGAAACCGGCCTGGAACGATTTTCTCTGGCAGCCCTGGTCGCTGTTCACCTATATCTTCATGCATGCCGGCTTCTTTCACCTGCTCGGCAATATGCTCTGGCTGTATTTCATCGGTACGCTGCTGGAAGATCTGATCGGCGGGCGGCATATCAACCGCTTGTTCGTATTCGGCGGTTTGGCGGGTGGACTGCTTTTCCTCTTCGCCTACAACCTCTTGCCGATGTTCTCGTCGCAACCGATGAGTCCGATGGTCGGTGCTTCGGGTGGTGTTACAGCGGTGATCCTGGCGGCGGCGGTTTTCAGTCCGCGCTACACGATTTACCTCTTCGGTGTGGTTCCGATTCAGCTGCGTTGGATTGCGGCCATCCGCGTGGTGAGTGATTTGCTCGGGCTGGGCGACGGCATGAACGACGGCGGACAGCTCGCGCACCTGGCCGGCGCCGGATTCGGTTACCTGTATGTGCTGCACATGCGCGGACAGATACGTTTGCCTTCCCTGCCGGGGAAAAAGCGCAAGCCGATCCGCAATATCAAAGTGAATATCAACCGTCCGGAAGGCGGCAGCAAACAAGCGCGGAAAGACAGACGCCCCAACCAGGATGAGATCGATGCCATCCTCGACAAAATCAACCAAAGCGGTTACGACAGCCTGAGCAGGGAAGAGAAAGAAACGCTTTTCCGGGCCAGCGATTCCTGACCATGAGCTGGCTGCGGCGACCTCTGGCCCTGTTCAATTTCCTGGTGCTGCCTTTCAGTGCAGCGCTGGCAGGGGCTTTGCTGCTCGCTTTGGCTGCTCCGTATGTGCATCCTTCCACAACCGTCTTCTTCGCCTGGTTCGGCCTGGCTTACCCTTTTCTGCTGGCCCTGAACCTCGCATCGCTGCTGTACTGGGTTTTCCAGCGGCGACGCTATGCCTTGCTTCCCCTGGCCGCCTTGATTCCGGCTTTTTATTTCAGCACCGCTTACCTCCAATTTGGAACAAAAGCACCAGCCACGGCCGGACCGGAGCGCGGTGCCCTGCGGGTGCTGTCGCTCAACGCGCAGCTGTTCGGGCACTATCAGGGACGCAATGATGCACCGGCAGTGGCTTCAGCCATGGCAGACAAAGCGCCCGATGTAATCTGCATCCAGGAATTCCTGAACCGCGGCAAGGGCGATACCGCCACCCTGCAGATGTTCTACCTCCGCACGGCCATGCCCTACGGTTATTTCGAACGTTTGAACGACGGACGCAAATACGGCGATTACGGCATGATCATCCTGAGCCGCAGGAAGCAGGTAAGGCGCGGCTCCATTCGCCTCGCTTCCAATACCGGCAATATGTGCATTTGGGCCGATCTGGCAGATGGGAAAGATACCCTGCGCGTGTACAACGTGCACCTGCAATCGATTCGTTTCGGGCGGGAAGACTACCGCTTCATCAACGAAAAGAGCAAAGACAACGAACAGCGGGTGCAGGGCAGCGTGAACATCCTTCGGCGGCTGAACAAAGCCTGGCGCTTGCGGGCCACCCAGGCCGATTCGCTGCGCACGCACATGGAAAAATGTCCTTACCCGGTATTGGTCTGCGGCGACTTCAACGATGTTCCGATGAGTTATACCTATCGCCGGATTTCCAGCGGACTCAAAGACGCTTTCCGCGAAGCCGGTTCAGGTCTCGAGCGCACTTATCAGGGTCCTTTCCCCAGTTTCCGGATCGACCACATGCTGCACAGCGCAGTTTACAAGACCGTGGCGTACCGCAGTTTCCCGGATATCCCCAGCGACCACAAGCTCATCCAATGCGATGTAAAGTTGCAGCCGGCCAATTGACCCGTATCATGCAAGCCAAGGACTGCGTAATGTAAATTTGCCCCATCATGCCGCTGCTGCACAACCGCGTGAACCGCAAGGAACTCAAAGCCAGGATGCTGGCCGACCCTACCCCGCGCACCACGCTTTCTTTTTACCGCTACTACCCCATTCCCGATCCTGCTGCTTTCCGCGATGCCTTGTACACCGCCTGGCATGCCATGGGCGTTTTTGGAAGGGTGTATGTAGCTGCGGAAGGCATCAACGGACAGGTAAGTTTACCTACCGAGCAGCTCGACGCTTTCCGCGCGCATTTTGAAAGCCTCGATGGTTTCTCCAACCTGCGCCTGAATATCGCGGTGGAAGACAACGGCAAATCGTTCTATAAACTCGATCTCAAGGTGCGGCACAAGATCGTGGCCGATGGCATCGACAACCCCGATTTCAATCCGGCCGATACCGGTACCCACCTCAAGGCCGAAGACTGGAATGCATTGATGGACGAACCGGAAGTCCTCGTAGTCGACATGCGCAACCATTACGAGAGCGAAGTCGGCCATTTTGAAAAAGCCATCCTACCCGACTGCGACACCTTCCGCGAGGAACTGGACAAGGTGGTGGATATGCTCGGCGAGAACCACGACCGCAAGGTGATGATGTATTGCACCGGCGGCATCCGCTGTGAAAAGGCCAGCGCCTGGCTGAAATACAATGGTTTTCCGAATGTGTATCAGTTGGAAGGCGGCATCATCCAATACGCCAGACGCATCAAGGAACTCGGGCTGCCCAGCCGTTTCCACGGGAAGAATTTTGTATTCGATGAACGCTTAGGCGAGCGCATCACCCCTGAGATCATCGCGCAATGCCATCAATGCGGTGCCCCTGCCGATACGCATGAGAATTGTGCCAACGATGCCTGCCACCTGCTCTTCATCCAATGCGATGCATGCAGGGAAAAGATGGAAACCTGTTGTTCGGAAGCCTGCCGCGCGGTGCTGCACCTGCCGGCAGAGGAGCAGGAAAAGATCCGCAAAGCGAAGCAAAAAGTGAGCGGTACCGAGCATTACCGGGGATTGAAAAAGTCACCTTTGAAGGACTGAAAGCGGAATGGTGAAATTTGGGTGCGGTCTTTGTAATATTACCGTACCTAAACAATATCCCCATGAACATCAAATCCCTCATTGCAGGTTTCGCCCTGCTGGCAACCTACCCCCTGACCGCCCAGAACATGTACATCGCGCCGGTAAATGCCGGTACAACAACGGTACCTGCAACGGCCAACTTCGGTGGTGAATCCAAGGAAATAGCCCACGTAGGCTGGGCCGAGCTTACCAGCACATCGTTTTCGATAGAAAATGCCACTACTGCAAGGTCTGGAGGCGGCGGAGCAGGAGCAGGCAGGGTCAGCGCCGGAAACTTTGTAATGACCAAACCCTTGGATGGTTCGAGTCAGTACTTCCTTGGCAACAGCTTTACTGCTAAGAACATCCCGCTCCTGACAATTGAATACGCCAAGGGTGGATCGGATAGAGCGAACGTAGTTTACCAGGTTATAGTGCTCAAAGACGTTCGCGTGGCCTCCTACAAACAAAACTGCGGCGAAAATGGTACTCCCATAGAGGAAATAGCCTTGAGTTACGGCACCATTGAAGTCACCTACAATCGCCTTGACAATACCGGCAGGCCCGTGAAAGGCAAAACCAATGTGTGGAATTTCATCACCAATACCGGCAGCGGAAACTGACCGTTTCAATTGCCCTTTGATAAAACCGCCCTGCACCCGCAAGGCGGTTTTTTATTGTTGAGAACCCAGGCGGTATAGTATCTCCTTGCATTCCATTACCATGTCGCGCAGGATATCACCGGCTGGTCGGATGTCGCGGATGGTAGCGCTCACCTGTCCGATTTCCAGCTCGCCCTCCTGCAAATCGCCTTCGTACATGCCTTTTTTGGCGCGGCCGCGACCCAGCAAGGCATTCAGTTCTTCTTTGGATGCCCCGCGGGCATAAGCCGCTTCCACCTGTTCTGAGAATCCGTTGCGCAGCAGACGAACCGGCGTTAATTCTTTCAAGGTCAGCTTGGTATCGCCATCGCCGGCTGCTACGATGGCTTGTTTGAAGGCTTCATGGGCGCTGCTTTCCAGACTGGCTGCGAAACGGCTGCCTACCTGAACACCTTCGGCGCCGAGACAGAACGCTGCCGCCATGGCTTTGCCGCTGCCGATGCCGCCGGCGGCGATGACGGGAATCTGCACGGCTTCGCATACCATCGGGATAAGACAAAGGGTGGTGGTTTCTTCGCGGCCGTTGTGACCACCGGCTTCAAAGCCTTCGGCCACGATGGCATCCACGCCGGCGAGTTCGCATTTTTTTGCAAAGCGCGTATTGGCCACCACATGCACAACGGTGATGCCCTTTTCCTTCAGCATGGCCGTCCAGGTTGCCGGGTTGCCGGCGCTGGTAAACACAATCTTCACGCCTTCCTCCAGGATAATCTGCATATGCTTGTCGATATCCGGATAGAGCAAGGGCACATTCACCCCGAAAGGTTTGTCGGTGGCTTGCCGGCATTTGCGGATCTGTTCGCGCAGGATTTCCGGGTACATGCTGCCGCTGCCGATGAGACCCAGGCCGCCGGCATTGGAAACGGCCGCTGCCAGTTCCCAGCCGCTGCACCAGATCATGCCGCCCTGGATGATGGGGTATTGTATGCCGAAAAGCCGGGTGATGCGGTTGTCCATACCGCAAAGGTAAGAAGCGCGTTCAGCGTATCTGGCGGTAGTACTCTTCGAGCATTTCGCGGTACCAGGTATTGAGCTCAGGCGGCAGGCGGCGCAACATCTCCTGTTCGCGGCGTTTGCGCTCCAGCCAGTCTTTCAGGGCCGGTGGCGGTGTGGCCGGATAATCGCCCGGACGATTGGATTCGCGCTGCTCATCCTGATCCTGCTCGCGGTTGGCTTTCTCGTGCTCCAGGAGCCGGGTGCGGATTTCCTTGTGACGTTCGAGCATGGCCGGATCGAACTGTTTGTTCAGCAGTTTCTTTTCCTGCTCCTTCATCAGCTCTTCGGTTTGGCGGATTTCCCGGTCTGCATCGCCGGCACCCTGTTCTTCCAGCTCGCGGCGCATCTTTTCCACTTCGCGGCGCAAAGCTTCCTGCTGGGCCGCCATCCGGGCGAATTGTTCGCTCTGGGAAGCTTGTTTCCCTTGCTGCTGCTGTTGTTGCTGACCTTGCTGCCCCGGCTTATTGCCTTGCTGCTGCTGCATCTGCTGCAACATCTTGCCGAGCTGTTCCTGCATCTGGTTGAGGCTTTGCTTCGGCTGACCCTTCCCTTTCGACTTCGGATTGTTGCAGGCCTTGCCCGATGAATTTGGCTGGCTCTGCATGTCTTGCTGCATCTGACTCAGCGACTCGCTCAGCATCACCGCGAGGTTGTTCATGCCCGTCATGGCGTATTGCTGCCGCATGGCCACGGTGCCTTGTTCACGGCTCCGCAGCTTGCCGATGGCCTGGTCGAGGTTGTCGTTGATGCGCGTTACTTCCTTGTTGATGAAACTCTTCACCCTGGGCTGGCGCTTCGACAAAGCAAAGAGAGAATCTTCAATGAGCTTCATCTCGTCTACTATGCGCTTCTGTTCCTGCGAAAGCTGCACATAGCGCGGACTGTAACCCATTTGCTGCTTCATTTCCTGCATCACCTTTTCCTGGCTGAAGGATACTTCTACGAGGTTTTCAAGGATCTGGCGCAGGGTCTGGTAATCTTCGGCGTCTTGCTGTGCCTTGGCGGCAGACATGGCCTGGCGCATCTTATCGGCCGCTTCCTGCAGCTTCTGCGCCGCTGATTTCTGGTTCTGCGCGGCCTTCTGGTTTTGTCCGCCGGAAAGGTTATTGCCTGCCTGCTGCATCTGCTCGCCCGCCTCCCGGGTTTCTCCTTCCGGTGTCTTGAAATCGAGCGGGGTTTCGAGTTCCTGGTTCTCGCGTTCCAGTTCCTTTTGCTGGTCTTGCAGCTCTTTCAGCTCCTCGTTCAGCTTTTGTTGTTCCTGCTGCAGTTCAGCGTTTTTGCCTTTGGTGTTTTCGGTTTTTTCGGCCAGTTTCTGTTGCTTTTCGGCCATCTGCTCCATGCGTTGCGCCAGCTGGTCGGCTTTCTTCTCAACCTGGAGCTGCCTGAATTGTTCGATGGCCATATCGAGCTGCTTTTCCAGGTCTTTGCGGTCGAGCTGCATCTTGTCGAGCTGCTCCTTCATCTGGTCTTTGTTCAGCTGATTGAGCATCTCGCGCAGCTTTTCCATCATGGCTTTCATTTCGGGAGAGGCCATTTCTTCGAACAGTTTGCGCAATTCCTTTTCACGTTCCAGGAGTTTCTGGTCAGGCGTCTGCAATTCCTGCTGCTGGCGGCTCAGCTTTTCCTGTTCGCGGCGCAGCTCTTCCATGCGTTCCTGCATGCGCATGCGTTCGTCTATCAGCTGGCGGAGCTTGTCTTTGTCTTCCCAGGATGGATTCTTGGTACTGTTGAGCTTGAGTTCGAGTTCTTCCTGGCGGCGCGATTGCTTCTGGAGGTCGCGGAAGGCTTCCTCCATCGTACTGCTCATGTTGCCTGCGGTCTGGTTGGCGCGCTCCTGCAATTCCTCCAGGCTCTCTTTCTTCAGTTCGGTTACCGGTGTACGGGTGGGTTTGCTGCCGTTGACGGCGTCGTTGTCCCATACCTCAAACCAATATTCGATGCGGTCGCCGGGTGCCATGCCGATGGAAGCGGTGTGAACGGTGAAGCCGAAAACGGCATCGCGGCCGCCGCTGAAGCTAACGGGCAAGGTGCCGGGCGGCAGTTTGGTGCGGGCTGGATCGCTGGCCGCAGCAAATCGGTAACGGAAGAGCACACGGGCGATGCCGTAATCGTCTGAAGCCGATCCGCTGAACCAATAGCGCGCATCGTCGCTGCTGTCGCGTTGCCTTTCGACGCTGATGGCGGGGAATGCATCCGGAATCACCCGGATATCGAAAACCTGGGTATCGCCGGAACCGGGTATCTCATTTTGCGGAAGTAAGCGCAGTTGTCCGTTGCGCAGGTAGCGTTGCCGGTATTTGAAGCGACCGGCTGCGTCTTTTTCACCGGCACTTTTCCCTCCATCCACCTGCAAAGTCGAGGCATGGCGCGTCTGAATGGTCCAGTTGATCCAGGTGCCTTCCGGAACGCTCAGGCTGGCGGCATCGTTGAGCGATTCATTCTTTCTGCCGGTATAGGCCGGATATTCCAGCGCAGCCGTCACCCCGCTCACTTCGGCGCGGCGCAGCACTTCCAGGCGGTAGGGATCGGAAGTATAACCCGCAGCCGACAAGTTGAATTCCAGGGTTTGGTTGAGGGAAGCAAAACGGTAATGGTACAGGCCATCGTCTTCGCGCAATAGCTTCACTTCGCGCCCGTCGAGCAGCAGGAACAGTTCTTCCGGCAAGGCCTGACCTTCCAGACCGGCTTTCAAATCGTAGTCTTCACCGGCAAAAACGCGCAGTTTCGGATTGTGCACCACGAAACGGAAAGGCGCCTCGCGTTTGAATACGCGGTCGTATTGTACGATGCGCCGGGCCGGACCGGTGATGATATGGCTCTGGAACAGGAGCAGGCTGGCGATGAGCAGGACCGGCAAGGCCACCCAGCGGGTCAGCCGCAGACTTCTCTTCACATCCACCGCGCGTGCAAATGGCAATGGCCGCAAGGCGGAAGTGCGTTGTTCGATGCCGGCGAGCAGCAGCGCATCGGTACTGTTTCCGCTGTACATCCGGCTCAGTTGCAAGGTGTTCAGCAGCTTGTCTTGTACATCCGGGAAATGCCGGCCTACGATCAGCGCCGCTTCTTCGTACGACAAGACTTTGCCGATGCGGAACAGATGCAAGAGCGGCCGGATGAGGTACCAGGCGACGATCCAGGCTGCTGCCGCCAGACAAGTAAAGAAGAGGAACATGCGCACTGCGGTTCCGAAATGGCCGATGTATTCAAGCAGCGCAGCCAGGATGATGGTCGAAGTGAGCAAACCCAGGGCGAACAATCCGCCGCGCAGCAATTCGTTGCGGTAATACCTTCGGATGAAGGCATCGAGTTTCCCTATCAGTTCGTCTCCCGGTCGCTGCACTGTAACAAAATTACAAAAACCGTACCGTCAAAGGATGGTTTGGCATACCCATTGCACATCATAACTTTGTAAAACGCAGGATCATGAAAAAATTCGCCTTCCCTCTCCTCTTTGCCGCGGCAGCCGCATTGGCTTCTTTCACCGTGATGGCACCCAAACATAGCAGTAAAAAACCTGTACAGACGCCCGCATTGGCCTGGTTTGACTTCGAAAGCGGCTACGAAAAAGCTGCCAAAGAAGGCAAGATCCTGCTAGTTGATGCCTATACCGACTGGTGCGGATGGTGCAAGGTGATGGACCGCAACACCTACACGAATGCGCAGATCATCGAAACGCTGAACGCCAACTTCGTGGCTGTAAAGTTCAATCCGGAAAAAGCCAAGACCTTCAAATTTGGGGGCAAAACGATGAGCAACGACGAACTCTTGCTTTGGCTGGGTCGCGGGAAATCATACGGTTATCCGACCAGCTATTTCTGGACCAACCCCGGCAAGGGCGAAAGTGTACTCGTGAGCGTGGGTTATGAAGACCCTGCCAAATTCGCTGAAACACTGCAAACGGTATTGAAACGCAAAGGATCTTAAGTTGGGCAGGAAGGAAATATCCTTCAGCCTGCTTCAGGATATTGAAATAGGGCCGGTAGCGGCTGAAGGAAATTGTGTGGCCCGGGTAGACAACCGGGTGGTATTTGTGAAGTATGCGGCGCCGGGCGATATCGCCGACCTGCAGATTACCGGCAAGAAGAAGAAGTTTCTGGAAGCGCGGATCCTGCGCTTGAAGACGCCTTCTCCGATGCGCACGGAACCCTTCTGTGCGCATTACGGCATCTGCGGCGGCTGCAAATGGCAGCATCTGTCGTATGCCGAACAGCTCGAAGCCAAGCAGCAGCAGATCATAGACAACCTGGAGCGCATTGGCGGCGTGGAGATCGAAAAAGTGCATCCGATCATCGGTGCGGCGAACGACCGCGCCTACCGCAACAAGCTCGAGTTTTCATTCAGCAACAAGGCCTGGCAGGTGTTGTTCGACCGCGATGCGCCGCAGCAATTCAATGCGCTGGGTTTTCATATCCCCGGGCGTTTTGACAAAATCCTGCACATCGACCATTGCCATCTGATGCCCGAGCCGATGAATGCCATCCGAAAGGCGGTATTCGATTATTGCGAGGCCAAAGGATTCACCTTCTTCGATCCGCACAGCCAGACGGGCTTCATGCGCAACCTTATGCTGCGCTGCACGAGCGACGGCAAATGGATGGTGCTGCTCAGTTTCCGCGAAAACCAGCCCGATGAAATCGCAGGCCTGTTGCAATTCCTGCAGACAACATTTCCTGCCATCACTTCCCTGCTCTATGCGGTGAACGACAAGCGCAACGACAGCCTGTACAACCTCGATATCCAGGTTTTTTCAGGCGAACCCTGGCTGCAGGAATCGTTCGGCGGTTTGCAGTTCCGCATCCGGCCGAAGAGTTTCTTCCAGACCAATCCGACGCAGGCGCTGCGTTTGTATGAAGCCACGCGCCGGATGGCGGGCCTGCAAGGCGATGAGCGCGTTTACGACCTCTATACCGGCACCGGCAGCATCGCGCTTTTTGTGGCCGGCCAGGCTGCCGAGGTGGTGGGCGTTGAATATGTGCCCGAAGCGATTGAAGATGCGCATGAAAACGCGGCATTGAACGGCATAGAAAACTGCCGCTTTTTTGCCGGCGACATGAAGGCGGTATTGACCCCCGAATTCATCGCTGAACAAGGAAGGCCCGACGTGGTGATCACCGATCCGCCGCGCGACGGCATGCATCCTGATGTTGTGCAGCGCATCCTGGAAATGCAACCCGGCCGTGTGGTATACGTGAGTTGCAACCCCGCCACCCAGGCCCGCGATCTCGCCCTGATGAAAGACCAATACCGTGTGGCCGAAATCCAGCCGGTTGATATGTTTCCGCATACGCACCACGTCGAAAACATCGCGTTGTTGCTGCAGCGCTGAGACATACGTGCCGGTTCCGATGGCCAGGCAGGGATGAACCTTGAGCTGTGCAGCTCCATCCCAGACGACAATGCCGGTCCACCGGAAGTATGGGCACTTCATCTCCAGGCGAACAAACTAAACCGTGCAGCTAGTCGATGCTTAAACCGATTTACATGCCGGCAATGTGGCGATCACAAAAACAAGTTACGAGGCAGGAAATCTATTAAAACAGCGCATTTTCAGTATATTCGTTCTACGTCATGCATCGATCAAACACCCGCAACAGCCATACCAGCCGGCATTCCGGTTTGTCTCGCTACTATCCCTTTGGAATGCAAATGCAGGGTAGGGAGTTTGCAGGTGGGATGGGGTATCGGTGGGGGTTTAATGGGAAGGAAGTGACAAAGTCCTATATTGATTTTGGTGAACGATATTTCAGATCCGGTTTGGGGCGTTGGTTAAGCTGTGATTTACTAACAGCATTGTCTAAACAGCAGTTATCTCCTTATCAGGGAATGAGAAATTGTCCAACAACCTATGTAGATTTAGATGGGAATGACGAATTCATAAGGAAAATTGTAACTGACAACAACGGGAATACGTACACCACGTTTCAACGAGTGAGTAACAGGTACGCTGAATTTACAAGGGAAGCGCCAAATTTACTTGATAAACGCGATTTCCATCGTTACATTGCTTACCATAACATTTATACCACCACCATTGAGATAGAGGACGGTTTTGGAAATCGACAATTGTTGAGTTCAAGCACAGAGAATTCGGAAAAACCAGCTTATACGCGACATCCGTTGTTTACTTGGATACCTCGAAATTTTGTCTTCTCTGGGTATGGGGGGGAACAAAAAGGAGGTTTGCATCTTACTGCAGGTATCGGAGGAATAGATCCCACAAAATATATAATCAGGGATGGAAAGGTAAATGGTAATGCAAGGGATATCACAACGGTGGATCTTAACACATTGCTCGGTGCATTGGTGCGAACATATACTCCCGGAAGACGAAAGTTTGACCCTTTGGACCTCTGGTCAAATGTATCTGACTTAGTTCAGGAACTAGGGGAAGAACTAATGACAAGGGATGTATCAGTTTGGAAAATAGCCGAATCTAATGATTTTATGCATCAGACACCGGATGCTTTTGGAAGAATTGCTGCTCCTTGCCATGAAGGACTTGGAAATAAGGAGCATGTGGATGCAATGCTCGGAGTCGGTACATTTGATAGATACACAAAGCCCAAGGAAGTAGCAAAGTGAATATATATATATTTATAATAGCGGCTTTATTATTTAGTGGAAGTTCTTCATGCTCAGGTAGGAAGATGATTAAAAGAAATGATATTATACGAATATGTGATATGAATAAAGTTGGTGACACGATTTATAAATGCTACTATTTAGATACTGTGAAGCATGAACGTGTGGGCTTGTTCAAAATCCAAACCACTCAAGAAACAAAAACAAGGTTCATACGATATTATAACTTGGTAGTTACAGATTCTATTGGGTTGAAAAAGAAAGATGGTCATTGCTTATATTTGACTACAGCAGAATACAGTAATTACCCCATCTGCTACATTTCTGTCGAAACCGATTCGTTTAGTATTAAGCAGTACCATTCAAAGATAGGTGAAGGAAGACTAATTCATACTTTAAATAGGGATAGCATAGGCTACTATTTCCTGCCAAAGACCAAGGTTAGATACATTGCACGCGTCTGGATTCGTGGTATTTCATTTGACGAAGAGTTATACTGGCGAATGGACAGAAATGGCAACTATATACCGCTTTTGAAACCATTCAAGAGCTATATAAGGGGAATTGGATATTCGAATTGACATACCCTTAAAGGCCACAGTTTTAATATGGTTTTAGCGTTGAGGGTGCTCTCTGAATGGCGTTATAGTAGTCAATTCACTTTCACCAATGGGCGTAAAGGCCAGATAACCAAGGACTAAGCATGGTCTGCCCTCAGCGTCAGGGTAGGAGGCCTTGATTACCCAAGTCGCAGAGTAAAGCCGCTCACACCATAGGCAAGAGGCTACACAGCATTTCTTGTTCCCGGGAAGGAACGGATCAGGCATCCATGATCGATGTCACCCATGCTACGACTTTCCTGGTGTGCTAAGTGAAAGCCTTAACAACATAAAGAACAGCGCTTTTCCGTATATTCGTTCTACCCAATGCTTTCCACCAACACCCGCAAAAGCAGTGGCAACCGGTACTTCGGTGTGTCTGACTACTATCCCTTTGGAATGCGAATGCAGGGCAGGGAGTTTGCAAGTGGGATGGGGTATCGTTGGGGGTTTGGAGGGCATGAAGTAATTAATACGATTGATAGGAAGAATATTTATCATTTCGGAGACTTTGGATTAGATGTACGGTTGTCAAGACGTATGAGTATAGATCCCATTCTTAGATTTGGTATTTCAAACTATTCTATACTCAGTAATTCCCCAATAATGATGGTTGACCCTACAGGCAAAACAGATTATTATAATACGAAGGGTAAATGGATTGGATCAGATGGTATAATGAACAATCAGAAGCAAATGGTCTTGACTGTTGAGACTCAAAAATATATTAAGCAAGCAACAAAGAAGGGAAGCAATATACAATTGAACACGAAGGGTGCTATTAATGATATTATTGATTTGCCTCAAGGCAATGAGATACTGGCAATGGACAAGGCCTATGCACAATCTGCAACGTCAAATAGAGAGGTGGGCTTTGTAACGGGTTTATTATTGGCGGGTGGTTTTCCTAAATTTATTGAACTTACAGAGGGCGCCTCTGAAAGTAAATGGCGAGTTAGTGACGCATACGACAAACTGGGCTTTCCAGCTTCATATGACGCACATGTTCATGTTCCAACGCTAACTTACAAGAAGTCGCAATTTGAAAATGACGGGCAATTTGAGATACAAAATTATGGTGCAAGCTATGATGATATTAATGGATTCAACACAACTAGTGAGTTATATGGAAACACACAGGCTAACATTATATTAGGATACAATACGCCAACGAGAATTAATGATTTTGATGAAAATATACTTAACCGCGCATTGGCGAACCCTGAGACACCAGTTGTTCTATCGACAAGGTACGAGAAAGTTATCAATTTATATAATTCAACTGGCAATATAGGCAGTATGAGTTATGATAAATTTAAAAAATCTGTCAATCGTGCCACATATCACAATCAACAAGATGATAAAATCAAGAAATGCCAGTAGCATCTATTTTAGAGTAATATTACTTTTAATCTTTATAAGTGGAGGCCTTCATATCTTTGCCCAGAAATCCAGTGAGAAATATAACTTGTATCCGATTCTATGCCTATCAGGCGATGTGTATAAGCCACGTTTAATAAGTGCCAATGTTTTTACGGATTCCTTGTTTGAATTTGTTCCTAACGGACCATGCAATCGTACTATAGTGCTGTATGACCCTAAAAGGCCAGTCAAACTTCCAAGATTAAAAGAAATCACGTGGATTTATATATCCAAGAAAGCTTATAATGGAAGTACTGATTCAATGATCGCATATACCATATATTTTACTTATTACAAATCAATAAAACATAAGGTGAAAGCAAAAAGGTATATTGGTGTACGTGGTGGCAGTGTTATGGTATTGTTCCGATTTGATCATGAGTTGAATAGATGGGTCTTTCATAAGGAAATCTGGCAACATTAGGTAATGGAGTTTGTTACAATCGTCTTATTGCATTCCATTATTTTACCTCCAAGGTGGATGTAATACTTTCCAAGAGATTGTTAGCTGAAAGGATACTCAGTGGTCATCATATGTTTTGTGACGAATGCGAAGAGAAAGACACCGAGAGCAATGCCAGCCTGGTGCATAGAGCCATAGGTACCGACCTTGGATGAGAACGTTCGCAGCAGAATGCCAGTCAAATTTTATCGAAGATGCTTCAAAAGAACCTTTACCCGGGATAGAAAGGCCAAGGATCACATAGCGGATGCGCCCAAGCTACAACCTTCCCGGTTTGCTAAGGGAAAGCCTTAAGAACACAAAGAACAGCGCTATTTCGTATATTCGTTCTACCCGATGCTTTCCACCAACACACGCAACAGCAATAGCAACCGGCATTCCGGCCTGGCTCGCTATTATCCCTTTGGAATGCAAATGCAAGGCAGGGATTTCGCAGGTGGGATGCGGTATCGGTGGGGGTTTGGAGGGCAGGAAGGAATGGATGATGTATCAGAGATGAGCGTTGATTATGGAGCTCGTAACTATAATACCGCAATCGGTCGCTGGATAAGTAGAGATCCCAATGCTTTTAAATATCCGGCTGTAGCTGCGTATGCATATTCGCTCAACTCTCCAATACTCTTTTCTGATGTAGATGGAAGGGATGCTATCATTAGAATCATACCGAATTCAAATGGATTGGGCGGGACAATAGTAATATCTTCAACAACTTATATTACCGGGGTTGGGGCATCACCGCAGATGGTCGAGTATTTAAATCAGGAAGTTAATGCTATATATAGAACTGGGGAATTTGTGAAGGATGGAAAACTTTGGTTGATTGATCTGCAGGTTCAGTTCAAATACGATGAAAACGTAAGTGAAGATGACCTAGGATATGGGGAGAATATGATTTCAATTAATGGAACAGTCAGCTCGCATACATATTTCAAAGAGGAACCTAGTAGTAAGGAATTAAGGACTAGTAAAACAGCGGTTATTTCTCTTTCTGATTGGGAGTGGACAGGCGCGCGAGTAGCTGCACACGAATTATTGCATTTGTATGGTATTTCTGATAGATACTCTGCAGCAAAAGCATCCGAAGCAAGTAGTATTCCCCACCCAAATTGGGAATATGATATTATGGGCCAATCTGGTACATTCAGAATATCCGATGTGCATTTTCAGAACCTTGGACGCTATGTTCTTAATAAGTACGGAAGTCAATGCAAAGAGGTAATCCATAAAAACGTAGTTGATCAATTGTGGGACAATTCAACACAGTCATACAAACTACAAGGTAGACTTGACCAGCGTTCTTCGGATTATCTTGTTGGATACAGTGGATGTTTTCAAAAGAGTCTGTACTCACGGTTACCCGCTATCAGCAGTTCGAAACCTGGCGCCTCAATGAGTATATTTATGTTAAAAAACGACTCAAAACTCATTTTCTATAGTACTCCTTCGGAGAAGCAATGTATGAAGATGAATACCTTTGATAACACATATGAAGATTATAAAGGATGTTTGGAGCAATAATAATATTATTTAAAGCAACTATATTTAGTGCATGTCTAATCATCAGTGATCCTGTTAAGGAATATTCTGAAAACAAAGAAACCCATCGTCTTAGGGAACATGTAAAGAGCGTTGATACAACTAATTCCTACTTTCTTGTATTTATGTATACCGAGCGTAATAGCAGCTTCATAATGTCCCCAGTTGTTGTACCCTTGAATGTAGATAGTTGTATAAAAATGCATGAAATTACTAGCAACCTTTGCGATACAGCTTTCACGATGTGGGTTACTCCACGTTTAGATTTCAAAAACTTCTTCAACAGAAATAAGCGAATTTGGCCGGATTATGAAAGATCGTCAAAAGGACCAACCAGAGATAGTATATTCTATATAATTTGTAAGGGTTGGTATCTGCCGATTAAGGATGCAAATACCGCAAATGGAGATTTTGAAATGCAAAACAAGAGTACATATCAAATAAGACCTAACAAGGATAAACCATCCTTAATATTTGAAGTTTACGGTATTGGAAGGCCTATGTTCTATATCACAGAAATATGCAAATAGGGATGTTCCTTACTAATTCTTGATAATTTGTTTAAGAGAAATTAGGAAATGGAATTATCCGCAGAATCTCATGGTGCTCTCTCAATTGTGTTATAGTAGTCATCGAGCTTTGAAAAACGGGTATGTAGCCCAAGACATCAAAAAATCCAGCAAGCCCAGCTGCTTGAGCCTTGGGAATCGGGCTTAATCGAGGACATTCGAATCGGAAGGCCACTCTCATATATAGAAAATGCTTTACAAATTTCCGTGTACACGGGTTGAATGCGCCTAAGAGGGGTTTGCGGATGCACCAAAGCTATAACTTTCCCGGTGTGCTGATTGAAAGCCTATAACAAAACAAAAAACAGCTCTTTTTTTGTATATTCGTTCTACCCAATGCCTTTCACGAGCACCCGCAACAGCCATACCAGCCGGCATTCCGGTTTGTCTCGCTACTATCCCTTTGGAATGCAAATGCAGGGCAGGGAATTTGCAGGTGGGATGGGGTATAGATACGGTTTTGGCTCTCAGGAATCGGATAATGAAGTGTCTGGTAGAGGTAACAGCTATACAGCAGAGTTCTGGCAGTATGATTGTAGGTTGGGGAGAAGGTGGAATTTGGATCCTGTGCCTCAAATAAGTTTAAGCGATTACTCAGTTAATGGGAATAATCCAATCCTGAATATTGATCCTAACGGGGCATATTTCTTTGGACTGTTTGGTTCAACCAAAGAGCAAAGACAAACTGCAGAATACACTGCTTCCAGATTAGGTGGAAAAGTCAATAATCTACATAGCAAATCAATAAGTGTCAAGTACTTTACTCAAGAAGGAAGCCACGATGAAAGCGGACTAGTAACGATTAAAGCTATTGGTCATGTTATCGGTTTTGATAAGAATGGGAATAGTACAAATCGCTACGGAATCAGAACTGAGTACAATTGGAGACACGAGTATGTCATATCGCGAAAAATAGCTAATGGGCACTTAGTCAACGTGGGCACTGTTGAAGTACCACAATTTGTTGCAACAGGCAAATTGGATGATCCAGAAATAGACCCGGTGACTTTGGCTATTGGAATACCAGCTTTGGCAAGGGCCTTTATAAACAGTTCTGCGACTGTAGCGATTGGACGTGCTGGTTCTGAAACCGCAAAAATTGCCGCTGAGACGAGTACATCAGTAATTAAAGGGTTTACACAGCACGCCACTAATCAAGCAGTAACAAGAGGATTTAAGACAGCTGACATTTTAAAGATTGTTAGGGAAGGTACACCGGTTCAGGCAGCAGGTCGGTATGGAACCCAAACTCGTTATACGTTAGGAGGAAATACAGTTGTTGTGAATGCACAGGGTAAGGTAGTTACTGTTTTTAGTAATGCGCCAGGTACGGCAAAAGGTTTAGGTAAAGGACATTTCATCCCCTTTGAGTAATTACATTATGAAAAAGATAATTGAAGACATAAATCGTGTTTTGGCAGATTGGAATCCTATTGGAGTTCCCGAAAATATTGCCACGGAGGAATACAAAGGTTACATTCCTTTAATTCTTCAATCTATTGAAAATCGTCAACAGCTAATGAATTGCTTAGAGGATATACTAATCAACAAATTGGAACTTGACTATGACCCTACAAACAAGGAGCAATCAGAGGATTTACAACAGGTTTGCGATAAACTAATTCAAGTTTATCAAAAGGCAAAGGAAGAATAAAATGAAGTTGTTTATTATAATATTGATGTTTGTTTTTGCTGTACTCATTGCTAATGTAAATGTAGCGAATACGGCTATTTCATTTTCTACTATCCAGGAACCAACAACATCTTATAATGAAAATCTAAAAGTGTTGTTCAAAGTCGTTGAAAACGATTTGGCGAATTGTTGCAAAAACGAGCAAGATTTAGTAGATTATAGAAACTGGGGCAAGGGAGTTGAAGCTGTTGCTGCTAAGGGGGGAGCACAAGGAGGATTGAATCTTTTCAAGTAGGGAGCTCCTCAAACCACGAAAGCAACAGGTTGGAAAGCAGGTGATTATATGCTGCATCTTCCTAACAAAGGCACACCTGCATTACATTGGAAAGCCAACTATGGTGCGTTGCGTGGAGAAATGGGATTGGGTAAACCTATTTTTGATTCTTACCGACTTGCTAATGGCAACTTGATACCTACAGGCGGATTCTTAAATGCGGAAAGGTCAATCCTTCAGGGAAGGGGTTGGATTTATAACCCAAGTAGTGGCGCATGGCTGCCACCTGGATTTTAAATTAAGGAGGGTGGCAAATGGAATTTAATCAACTTATATCGGCAAAGCTTCATTCCTTGTTTACAGAGCATGGATTAAAATTAACTGAGCAATCAAATGACATTGTAAGGTATGAATCAGCATTACTGCATATCTCGTTAGTTCAAAATCCCAGAGAGAACTCAAATAATCTTTGGGTAGGTACAAAACACTCTAATGTAGTTGAGATAGATAATCAGGTCATGCAAGAGTATTTTAATTCTGACCTAAAGCTTAGTAAGATTCCACAGGAGACGTTTGTAAATAATGTGTTCCTGTTTTTTATCGGTGAGGGTGAAATGTTGTTGGAAGAAAGTGAAAGAGCTTTAGCTGGCCTTGAGAAATTTGATAATCAAAGGAATTCAGTATACACTGCAAATCTGGTAGAGAAACAAAACTTGGAAGCAGCTAACAAAGCTTGGAAGAACGGGAATTATTCGGATGTAATTAAATATCTGGAGAAGATAAACAAGGACGACCTACCGGAATCCTTTAGGCAGAAATATCAGATTGCACAACAAAGATTAGGTAATTGAATTTGAAAGCCCGGACTTGCCGGGCTTTTCTCATTTATTTTTATAAGTTTTTTTGTTTTGTATTCCCGGATAATAAAATCCATGTAATGGAATATACGCTGCTTTTCATCGGCAGGCAGGCTTTCCAGTTCGTCCAGTCGTTTAACCATCTCTTTATCATAGGCAGCGTTCAATCCTTCACCTAAAAGGAAATCCACGCTTACAACAAATGCCTTAGCCAGTTTTACGATCACTTCAATAGAGGGCAGATTATCGTGCATCAGCCCCCTATTGTTTGGAGTAAAACCCGATTGGATTCTAGGTCTCGGCTGAAAGGCCTCCGGAAAATCGTACTCGTGAACAGTTGGCAAAAGAGCTAAGCACGAACATGCAAGAAGCATGCGTAGGCTCCCCATTCTTGTCCGGGAAATCTCCTCTTTACCTCTGAAAACTGAGCGTCACCACCAACCCCGCCTTTCACCGCCCCTGCTTACCTTTGCGGCTGCATGAACTTTGAGCGCGGAAACCTGAGTGATGAAACTCTCCTGAACCTATACCGTTCCTTGGTGAAACCCAGGATCATTGAAGAGAAAATGCTCATACTGCTGCGCCAGGGCAAAGTGGGAAAATGGTTCAGCGGCATCGGCCAGGAAGCGATTTCAGTCGGAGTCACAGAGGCATTGCACGCCGACGAATACATCCTGCCACTGCACCGCAACCTGGGTGTGTTCACCTCGCGCGGCATTCCCTTCTCCAAGCTCTTTGCCCAATGGCAGGGTAAAAAAAGCGGTTTTACCAAGGGCCGTGACCGCAGTTTCCATTTCGGTACCAACGAATACCATATAGTCGGCATGATCAGCCACCTGGGTGCCATGCTGGGCGTCGCCAATGGCATCGCGCTGTCGCATCTTTTGGCTGAAGAAGGAAAAATTGCCGTGGTTTTCAGCGGAGACGGCGGTACCTCGGAAGGCGATTTCCATGAGGCCATGAACGTGGCTGCTGTCTGGCAATTGCCTGTGATCTTCCTGATCGAAAACAACGGTTACGGCCTCAGTACGCCCTCACGCGAGCAGTTCCGCTGCAGCCAGTTTATCGATAAAGGCATTGGCTACGGCATGGAAGCAGTGCAGGTGGATGGAAACAATATCCTTGAGGTGTACCAGACGGTCAGCCAACTGGCCGAAGACATGCGCAGGAATCCGCGCCCCATCCTGCTCGAATGCCTCACCTTCCGCATGCGGGGCCACGAAGAGGCCAGCGGTACCAAATATGTGCCACAGGCGCTGTTCGATACCTGGAAAATCAAAGATCCGGTTGATAACTACGAACGCTGGCTTGAATCGCTGGGACTCCTCACCGCTTCCGCGAAACAATCGGTCCGCGATGCCGTGATGCAGGAAATTGAAAGCGGCTTGGAAACCGTATTTGCTGAACCTGAAATTGTTCCCGATCTGGCAGAAGAGCTGGATGATATGTATGCCCCGTTCGACATGGAAGATACCGCCCCGGCCGGTCCGGAATCGGAGAAGCGCCTCGTCGATGCGGTGAGCGATGGCCTGCGGCTTTGCATGGAACGCTATCCGAACCTTGTGATCATGGGGCAGGATGTGGCAGAATACGGTGGGGTCTTTAAGATCACGGAAGGCTTTGTGGAGCAGTTCGGCAAAGGCCGTGTGCGGAATACGCCTATCACGGAAAGCAGCATCCTTGGTGCGGGCTATGGGTTGGCCATCAAGCGTCAGAAAGCTGTAGTGGAAATGCAGTTTGCTGACTTTGTTACCTGTGGTTTCAACCAGATTGTCAATAACCTGGCCAAGAGCCATTACCGTTGGGCGCAGCCGGCCGATGTGGTGGTGCGTATGCCCACCGGCGCGGGTGTTCAGGCCGGACCTTTCCACAGCCAAAGTACAGAAGCCTGGTTTTACCATGTGCCGGGGCTGAAAATCTATTACCCTTCCAATCCGCGCGACGCGAAAGGCTTGCTGGCCAGGGCTGTGGCCGACCCGAACCCGGTGCTGTTTTTCGAGCACAAGTTTTTGTACCGCAGCGTAAGCGGCCTCGTACCGGACGCCTGGTACACCCTGCCTGAAGCCCGCGCCGTGGTACATGGCGACGGAGAGGACCTGCTGATTGTAACCTACGGTTGGGGCGTACATCAGGCACTCAGGCTGGTGAAGGAAAAACAACTGCAAGCCCGTGTGCTCGACCTGCGTACGTTGTTGCCCTGGGACCGTGAAACCGTTGCAGCAGAAGTGAAACGCTGTGGCAAGGTGCTCGTGCTGAGCGAAGATACGCTCACCGGCAGCATCGCCTCCGATATCGCCGCCTGGATAGGTGAAAACTGTTTCGCGTACCTCGACGCGCCGGTAAAGCGCCTGGGCAGTCTCGATACGCCTGTTCCGCTGGCGCCATCGCTCGAAACGCATTTCCTTCCCTGGGGCAGACTGGAAAAAGCGGTTCAGGAACTGCTGGATTTCTAAGCACTTACAGATTTTCTTTCCCGACCTGAAACATCCTCAGGCAACATAAGCGCTTACGGCGGAGTTATAGGAATATGGACCGCCGATGGATGCTCTCGCTTGTGCAGGGGGTGGTCTTCTCTGCCCCCGGCTATTCACAGTATGCAACAGGAATCAGCAATGGCTTGCCGGCGCTGAACCTCAATCCCGCGCTGAGTGCGCATACTCCCTATACCTGGCAATTGCAGCTGCTGCATGGCAGGGTGCATGCCGACAATACTTTCCTGCAGTTGGAATGGCCTTTCTCTCCGTACCGCGAAGCCCTGCGCAATACCGAAACCGAAGCTCCCCGCTGGGATGAATTCCGCCTCCGGGCGCGGCTGAATGGCCGTTCCGAACAGGCTGGAGCCAGCGCCGGATTGAGCGGGCCAAATTTTTTGCTGAAGGCAGGACGTTGGCAATTTGGTATCATCCACAGTGTCGAGGCAGCGGGCCGTATCAAAGGCTTGTATGAACCATTGGCGTATGCGGCTTTTCGCGAATTCGACAGTGCCGACGGGGCTTTCGACCGCTTCAATATGCACAATGGCGGGACGACCGAAGCCATACCGCGCATGGCCCTGAACGCGCATGCCTGGGGCGGTGCGGGTCTCCATGTTTCGCACCTGATTCCGCTGGATTGGAACCGCAGCCTGGCTGTAGGAGCTAGTTGGCGCCGCATTTGGGGCTTCGGAGGATATGGTTTCAACAGCAGCGGGATGACAATTACCCGCCTGAGTACCAGCGATTACCGGGTTGGTCCATCCCAATACCGCCTCCATGAATACCGCGATATCGGGCGTGGCAGCGCCGTCGATATCGGAGCCGTTTATACCTTCCATAAAAAACCATTCCGACAGCCGGGCGGATACAAAAACCGTCATCCGGATTATCTACTGCGAGTGGGCATGGCTTTGCTCGACATCGGGAAAATCAGCTACGGCGCCCATACGCTCCGGGAATGGAATATCGCTGCCGATGCAGACTGGTCGACTGCAGGCTTGATCGATCGCTACGACCAGGGGCAGGTACGTGAACCTGCTCCGGGCGATTTTCCCGGGTACACGCGCAGCGAAGGGCCAGCGGAAATTGGCTTGCCCACGCGGCTGTCCGTCCATGCCGATTATCAACTGAAAAAGCATGTCTTTGTGCAAGGCCAGTGGATACAAAGCCTGCGGGCCGCTTACGGACCACATATCCGTCACGGCTCATGGCTCATGGTGAGTCCGCGCTACGAAAAGAACCGCTTCCAGATCTCCCTGCCCGCCTTCCTCGAATACGATTACCGCAGTTTCCGTATGGGTCTTGCCTTCCGCACCGGACCATTTTACGCCGGCACCAACAGCCTTGGGACCTGGCTCTCCGCCCGTCAGCGCCGCGACGCCGGCATGTATTTCGGCATCCTCATCGACAACCTCCCAGGCTCAGGCCGCTCGCGGCGCGCAGCCGAAGCGCCCAGGCGGGAGGTAGAGGCTGTGGATTGCGGGGCGATGTGAAAAGGCAAAATTTCTTACGCCCAGCATTGAAAAGATCATACAGGTAGATAGTAAAAAGATTAGGCACGATTTTCGAAAACAGTCTGAATACTATTTCCGCCAAGTTGGATATAGAAAGTGTATCCTCTTTATCCTATCGTAGACAACCCAATGGATACCGTTGAAACAAAAAATGCCATCTTTCACAACGTGATGGTATCAACTGTGATATTCTTCAGGTCCTGCAATGTAATCCAACTACTTGAGCCATAATCTTCGTGGTACTCCCAGATTTCTGCAAACTGTTTCAAACTCCTTCAAATCATAAGGTCCATATAAAGTATCCATTTCAATTCCGATAATCCAAAAATTAATTGTGCGTATAAATATGTTCTGATAACTTTCTGTAGAATCAATAATGCTGTCCGCACATTGTTCGACTTCGGCCCGGGTAGTAGCGGAAAAATGCCTGCTTCTCGATTCATATTCCAATATCAATGAATGAACTATGTAAGACTTATACTCTTCCTTTCTCGGCATTTGCTTAGCAGTTATATAATTGCTATTGTACTTATATTCCACTATTGTACCATAAATATTATTAGTACTTCGATTAGAATTATTCAGAATGGACTTAGAGTAAGCACCCTCACTGTAATAATAATATGAAGAAGTAAGATGCTCGAAATAATCCGAATTATGTTGACAACCCAGCACAAATAAAAATGCAGCTAAAATGCAATGTATATAGTGTATTGACTTGGTCATTTTGCTGGCAAAGGTGCCTGTGGAATTGATAAGGAGCCGTAGAATTCAATCCTATATTCTTTTCCTACACCAGCCTTGCTTTTTCCAATTTTAGTAGCTAAATTTCTAATCCAAACTACGGGATTGTAACTGGAATGCATTTCGAAGTTATAATCATCATAATTTGCTGTTACCCGATTGCTCTCCATAAGTGTTAAACGGATCGTTCCATAGACCTTCGCATCATTCCATGCTTTAGTGTTAAATATTTGATCCAAAGTGCTAGTTTTCATAATAGTATTTACGAATATACTAGAACCCACACCATTCTTAAATGATTTAGCGGTAATACCGTTTATGCTCAATTTACCAAGGTCAGCCCGAAGTGTCTGTCCATTTCCATTCCTCCACCAGCTAATGGATTCTTCGTATGATATATATCCATCTGCATCTGGCCTACTGCTTAACATGGGGCCTACCGGGATGAAAGCCTGACCCCCAGTAGCTTTAATAAGAACCTCCTTCATTAAAACAGGGTTCTGATTTTCAATCGTGGAAGTGCGCGCAGCTTGAATGTTGGCAAATGGGCCAAATACTACTCCTTGTTCATCCCCTAGGTCCCATGCTTCTAATCCCTCCAGTTCTATTGCATTTGTTACTCGATTTTCAGAAAACACAAATGGGGCATTCCATGGATATTCAGCTGAAAGTGGATCAAGTGAATCAAAACGGCCGATTCTGGGATTATGCATTCTAAAAGTATAATTCACAGCATTTCCATTACCCCTTATCTCATTATCCATTTCCTGGTTTTGAAATCCCCACCTATACCCCATCCCACCTGCAAATTCCCTGCCCTGCATTTGCATTCCAAAGGGATAGTAGTCAGACACGCCGGAATGCCGGATAACACTGATGCTGCGGGTATTGGTGGTAGGCATTGGGTAGAACGAATATACAAAAAACAGCTCTTTTCTGTGTTGTTAAGCATTTCACTCAGCACGACAGGAAAGTTGTGGCTTTGGCGCATCCGCTATGTGCTCAGGCCATCTTAACCCGGGCACAGAAAATTGCGTAATGCATCTACAATAAATTGTGACTGGCCTTCCACTGCGCACGTTCTCGATCAAGGTCTGTTCAACTGGCTTCCAAGGCATAGCCCGCATATTTCTTGGTGCCTTTAGTTTGATACACGTTGCTCAAAGTTAGATGACTACTTTGACATAGTTCAGAGAGCACCCTCTAAATTCATCTTTGACAATATTGCATTATGGAATACGAATTGGCCAATACGCATGATGCGTATTCTAACCTTTTCAGTCCTCCAACCAGAACCAAAGTACGTCGGTTATTAACTGCTTGTCAACAACACTTCTATTCTTGATAAAATAGAAACTATCGCGCATTGAATACGATCTGTTCAAGTTCAAGAGTAAATAAATACTGTCATTCTCATTTTTTACTAGATACTTTTGGGCAGATCCGATGAAAAGTGTGTCTTTTATTGAATAATATTTTAAGCTGTCAATTCCTATATCACCGCCATACATTTCCTTATATCTCTTCCCCTTCCATAAGGTATACTCTATGAGAAATGAATCGGAGAGTATTTTCAGTCCTAACTTATGAGGGCTCGATCCAATTGGAACGTACGGATCCATAATCATTGGAAAATCAGAAGCTTTAAAATGATTGTAATATATATCTAGTCTATTATCGAATTTACTTGTTTTATTAATAGAAACACATCCAAAACTAACGAAAGCAAAGAGAATGCACTTGATATTCATTCTTACTCCTTTTTAGGTTTAGCCTTTATGGTAATCGTTGATTCCTGTACTTCCGAAATATAACGTTGAGAAGATTCATCGTATGTAATTGTACCAACACCTCCTAATGGTGACTCATGTATTAATTTCAATTTAACTTCAATCTGTTCCTTATTTGCAAGGCCTTGTTGTAATGCTTTGGTCAATGTAGAAGCAGCATATGACAATTGACTTTCTTTAAAACTTTGTTCCGTATTTGACCAACTAGAGTGATTACTCTGTTGGATTACAGCTAAGAAATGGTTCTCATGAGAATGCGAGTAAGGATCTATTCTATGATAACGTTCATGGACAAATATATTCGTAAGATTAAAATAGTTAGTAATTGATTCATTAACATTTCCATAAGCATCAATTAGCACGCTTATTCGATCAACAGGAGGTGGGTCATACTGGGCCGCTGCACCTACTGTCCTGCCTCCATAATCTTTAATTCCGATTTCGCCGTTAATCAAATCCGCCCCACTCGCATAATTATTGACAATACTTTTCAGCATACTACGATGAGTTACTTGGTTGTCGCAGAAATTGAATTGATGCAATAGTTTGGTGTGTACTTCAAGGTTATGAATGGCCTCTGTATAGGTAATACCTTGATTGACTATACGTATGTTATTTCCTACACCAGTGCTGGCAAGATACTTACCACGTGAATCATAAAAGTCATCATTTCCAAGTGGATCAATTCGTACTATCGGATTATTGCTAAAAGCGACGTATTGGCTCAATTCTAACTTGTTAACAGGATCCACATTCCACCTTCTCCCCAACCTACTATCATACTGCCAGAACTCTGCTGTATAGCTGTTACCTCTGCCAGACACTTCATTATCCGATTCCTGCGATCCGAAACCGTATCTATACCCCATCCCACCTGCAAATTCCCTGCCCTGCATTTGCATTCCAAAGGGATAGTAGCTGTTTGTGAAGTATCTCAATGCTGTGGCGGCCTGGGCGCGATATTTTATTGGCCTTTTTTGCATGTTTTCTTCAAAATAACGTCATTTTAGCAACCAATCAAAGCGTAACATTCCTTGAAACGATTTCATACTTTCAAAGCCCCATATTCCGGAAATTTGGTCATACCCGATTCGGCAAGTGAGTCTCTTCGTCCGATGAATTTGCGCGCTTATTTGCAACGAAGCATTGCTGCGAAAAGCTCCGTTGAGATACCTAAATTGGTTGGCCAAGATGCTCATACTATTGGTTTTGGTGAAGTTCCAACCAAGTTTGAAATTACAAAACTGACCCTGTGCGCTGTCTATACCCGGGTAATTGCGGATATAGGTAATGCCGGCACCCATGAAGTACCGTTCTTTGTATCGGATATCCTGATTGATGGCATAGGTTCTGAATACGGATGAAAGTGTGTCCCATAGGTGAATTCGGCTTTGAGACGCATTTATGTTACTGCTGTATTTCCATGCCTTTCGCCCCGGGTTCCAATAGATCGAGGCGGAAGTAAGCTCACTTCTGCTGTGAATGCGCATGAGTGTGTCGGGATGATTGTTGCCTTGCTCAAAGGGTGAAATCATGAACTGCAAATTTGGCAATTGTGGGTTCTTGAATCGGGTACCGGCGTTTAAACCATATCCCAGTCCATGGTTGCTGCGGTTCCCTTCCAGTGTGGGATTGTCTTTCCACGACTTAATAAAGCTCGATATATGTAGCCTTTTTCTCAGCAACATTGCCGATATTCCGGTTTGATTCTCTTCGTAACCGTATCGCATAAATGGATTTCCGAGATTTCTGAAACTATTGCCCGAGTTCAGTGTGTTTAGGAACCCTTGTATGTTGCGCGTTATTCTGTATTGCACCCCGGCGTTATAGGCTTTGGTGTTTAAAAAGTTGTCTGCTGTTGGTGCGGTTATGTTTTCTACGCCAACCGTAGTGGTTGGCCGCGCTTGAAACTCACAATGAGCCACGGAAATATTCAAGGTTGTTCGTGCCCCCCAATTACCTGCAACGTTCAAGCCGATTAAGTTATTGGAATATGCTGTCTGTCTTTCTTCTTGCTGTTGCAACTTTGTCTGATCATCATAAATCCTATGTGCAAACAAATTCACTGTAACGCTTGCAAACTGATAACCCAGCTTTGTTGCCGCAATATTTCTGTTGAACCGGTTATTTCTGCGGTCAAAGCTGCTAAAATCCGTTGATTGCATGCGACCAATGGCCACTTCCACATCCATTTTACCGACCCCATAACCCAGGTTTAATCCGCGAATGGCCGTTCCATTTAACCCTAAGGGATTCATCGAAGTATTAAACAACCCAACCTGTAACGTCGATATGTTGGTCATTATTCCGGTAAGTTTTGGTACCGGTAAGCTTTTGCTTTTGTTCGATAGTTCAGACATATTGTAGTTTGAACCCACATGCATCAGAGAGTCATTTCTAACCAAGCTATCCCAGTGAGCGACTTTCGATGTTATATTACTTACTTGAAGCTGTAGATTTTGCTGATACCGGTATAATCTCTGGGTGTCAGCTGTTAGCCGCTGCAGAAGTACACTATCCGAAGCTGCTGATCGGCTCTTGATGGAGTTCCTATGCATTTCGGCATGAAGGCTGCCGTGTTCATTCAAGCTATCACGAATGCGCGCATCTATCGGATTTGTTAAAGGTGGGTTGGTTAATGCAGCCAAACTTCGCAAGCGTTCAGCACGTTGTGTCTCAACCATTTCGATACGATTGGTCAGATCAGACAACTGTTTCCTGGAATTTCTTAACTGATCTTTGTTGGCATTAACTTGTTTGGTTACTGCACCAAGCTTCTCCCTTTTTTCCTGTTCGAGCCTGCGCATGTACGCGTCTTTGTCAAAATACAGATTCAAACTATTGTTATTGAAGAGAGTTTGCTGCTCCGTGGTGTAATAGCCGTTTACCCCTAATGGTATACCGGCAATACCCAATTTCACATCGGCATGTAACCGAATGTACCGGCTTTCATTCATCAATACCGGATTATCAAAGCCACTGTGAAACATTTCCATACCCAATTCACCTGTGGGTCTGGTAATCAATTCTTTTACGTTGGGCTTTACAGGCATTCCATTTCCCCTTTGCGCCATGGCAGCATCCATCACATGAAATACAAAACAATATAGCCAACAAACCCTGACCAGTAACATAGTGCCATGCTTCAGTTATTCAAAGAAAGGCCTTGAATGAGTAAAAACAAATTGTCAAGCCTTATTTTTCGCCGTGAGGCAATATTACACAAATATGACATTAGATATTAAGTACAAGCCCCTGCATGATTTTGTTTACTTAATATAAATATAATACAGTAACGTATTAACCCTTTACAGGCTTCACATTTCTTGTTTAAATATCCTTTGAATGAAACTTGCTTAATCTTAAACAAATCGTCCTAAATTCTTGGCGACTGTCCTTAATAATAGTCGATTTACCCTGATAATCGTCTATAATTAAGTACATATTGTATCCATAATTTATGGACATGATGTAATTCATGTTCGACAAAAATTGGTTTTGTCGTTCTGTTTATCCAAACTTTGAATAAGTCATAGGTCAAGTTGAATTGACATAGGGCTTATGATACTATATAAACCAAGGAGTCATGATAATTCCCAAAAGATACTTCCGAATACTGTCGTTTGTTTTGACCGTGCTTGCCGGGATCTCTCATACTTATAGCCAAGGTTCATACCGTATTATGAGCCAACGGGAGCAAACTTTCATTTTCAAAAGCAGTGATGCATTACATCTTACGCTACAGTACAATGGGCAAATTCCTATTAGTGCAATCGTGCATGCCCAAGTTACCAATGAGAGTGGTTCGCGCGTTGCTTATCTTATAACAGAATCAATACAGATACAGCCGGGCATGAACCTACTCACCCCGCAAAATCCAGGAATTCGTTCGAAGCAATATTCAAGCAGCCATTTTCAAGAAATTGAAAACTCAATGGGTTCTTTACCCCAGGGCAAATACAAAATTTGCTATCAGCTTCAATGCAGCCAATCAGATTGTGGTGGACTGGGCACAAATTATTTAGCGACAGAGCAAATGCAATGCATCTTCATTACCGTTGGGGGCTATTCACCTCTATTGCTCGCATTTCCCGGCCATGATGAGCGCCTGTCAACGCTTAGACCCAATTTTGGGTGGATTGCCCCGATGCCTTTATCAACCGTTGCCGGCTTTTCTTATACCTGGAATTTGTACACTACCCGCAGAAAACAAACTTGTGAAGACGCGTCAATGCGCAACAGGCCGATTTATCAATTAAGCGGACTTCCCCAAAACATCACCGGTTATCCGGTTGAATTGGAAAGCCTCGATACAACAAAAACATACTGCTGGCAAGTACTGGGTATGGTAGGCAAACAACAAATCGCGCAAAGCGAAGTCTGGAGATTGTCATTTGATCCGGAACTAAAGCGTGCAGACAGCATTGTAATCGCTAAGTTGCAGACCGCCAATAATGCAGTACACCATTGCGGTGATATACTGGCAATTGCCTATGTGAATCCTTATGGTGATTTACAGCTGAAAGGTGCTTTTATAGATGAAAAAGGAAATACGCTAAAATCGGCAGTTCAACTAACTGCACGTCAAGGAGACAATGAATATCGCTTGGAATTGCAAACCATTGGCGTTGAAATAGGCAAGACATATACCTTGGAAGTAAAAGACGAGATAGGTAAAACATATAAACTGAATTTCAGAAGACACTAATCCATGTCGACACCCATACTCCCCATATTTCTGTTGCTGTTATTAACCGCGTGCAGTACCGCGCTGAATCCGGAGCAATACTATACATGGTTCAGCGGTAAAGACGCGCCAACTGCCTCATTTCAAGACACGCAGTATAAGATTTCCGTACATTATAAATCGCCGGAATTTATGGCACTTGCAGAACTCAAGGGCAATGAATTGTTAAACAGGATAAAATTCAATGAAACAATAGAAAACTACAAGGACCGGGTGCATTTTCATTTGAACTTCGAGTACGCCGATACCACAACAAAAAAACAGTTCTTTATTAAAGGTAGTCCTGATGACGAAACGGTAAAGCAACGCATATCCTATTTAAACGGTGGAATACAAAGAGACTTGCAGTTAATACATGGCGGCGATACCATACCATGCGCCTTTGTTCAACTTGAGCAATCATACAGCATACGTCCGTATGCAACTGTGTTGGCTGTTTTTGACAATAGTCCGGACTTTAAAGAAAAAGGAATTCAATTGTTGCTTAGTTCCTCTGTACTGCAAAGACCGCGAATTGAATTCCTAATTGATGCCAGAAAAATGAACCAGATCCCCAAGCTAAAACTATAGACCATGAAATTATTCAGGATTATTTGGATACAGCAGCATATGAGTATGTTGATATTGGTTTCCATTGTTTCAGAAATCACATCACCGGCAGTTGCCTTTGCACTGACATCAGGCCCAACACAACCTGAGGTGCAAAGTTTTCAGCCCATAGGTGCATCAGATATGGTTGACCTATTCAGCGGTGATTTTAGCTACAATATTCCCTTGGTAGATGTTGGCGGATACCCATTGAACATACATTACAGTGCCGGAGTAACAATGGATCAAGAGGCAAGTTGCGTCGGCTTAGGCTGGAATCTTAATCCCGGCGTTGTGAATCGAAATATGCGTGGTTTGCCAGATGACTTTAATGGTAAGGACGATGAAGTAAAAAAGGAGGTACATATGAAACCCAACCGAACCATTACCCTTTCTGCCGGATCCTCCATTGAACTATTTGGAAAAGAAAGGAAAAATAGTAGTATGGGTTATGGAATGAGCTTGACGAATAACAACTATGATGGCTGGGGAATATCAGGATACATTAGTCCGAGCTTTAGGGTTGCGAAAGATTTAAGCGCCGGATTCGATTTCAGCTATGGTAGTAAATCCGGGATTTCCATAGACCCAAGCGTTTCGTTCAATTTTGGGAAAGATTTTGAATCTCTAAAAACCCAAATGGGTAGTTCCTTTAGAGTCGGCTCTGGTCTAAATTCACGCACAGGGTTAAAAGCTACATCACTGGAAGTGTCTAACTCCGTAAGTAAAAATGTAAAAGTTCGTGATGATTTCCATATTAATCCCGTATTAGGGGTTGGCGGAACGGCTAGTTGGAATGTAGGTACTCAAACTTACACAACCAGTATTCGCACCCCTAGCAAACAGTATGGTTATAATTTTAAATTCAACCTTGGCGCAGAAGTTTTAGGTGCTCATCCTGCACTTAACTTTTCTGGCAATTTTAGCACCAGCCAAACTCATAGCACATTGACATTACCATCCTACGGCTATATGTATGAAGAACAGGGTAAGACAGATGTGGAGAACAAAGCATTACTGTACGACTTTAACCGAGAATATGAAACCACTTTGAACGACAATAGCAGAAACTTGCCTGTTACCAACCATACCTTTGACATATTTAGTGTAAGTGGTCAGGGCGTAGGTGGAAGCTATCGTACCTATAGAAGTGATAATGGTGTAATACATGACCACTTCTTAAAGAACAACAGTATTTCTATTTCGGACGGCCGTGAGCTGGGAGTTGGAAATTTAACACACGTGGGAAGGAATATTGGAGGTACTTTTTCAAGCTCAACAAGTGGCCCTTGGCTCGAGGATAATCAAATCTATGATAGATTCGGGTTTGTGGGTAATAAAAGTGAACAATACCCGGATTTCGAATCTCATTATTTCAAACCGGCCGGTGAACTGACTGCCATTGATGGTGATTTCTTCAATCTTATAAATGGTTTTAAACCGGTTAAAGTGGAACTCAATAATAAAACCGGAAATGCGACGAACATGCTGCGCAGCTATAACCGTATGAACAAGGCCGGTGTATCAGGATCACAAGCGTTTTCAATGAAGGCCAGCGCCGAAGGCAACACAAGAAATATGCGCGACCCCCGTAACAGGATTATGTCTGTTCTTACCAATGCTGAAGCGAAATTCTGTTTTGAAGGAGCGCTGTACTCTTACGAAATTAACGCCGGCTATGGACTTGACACCTTGGAAAGAGAAGCCATAGTGTTGGATAGCCGGCCCAAACACCACATCAGAGAAGTTTCCATTCTGAATACTGATGGTTCCAGGTATATTTATGGAATACCTGCTTATAATCATAAGCAGATAGAATACACATTTAATATCAGCAAGAAGAATAATTCGCATTTAACCAGCCAAACCTGTTTAACCGGCGATGCAATTTACAGCACTGAAGGGGGTAAAGCAGACAACAGCATGGAGAACAAATCTGGTGAAGATGAATTGTACATGGCTACTCATACCAAAAGTTATGCCCATTCTTTTTTGTTGACATCGGTTCTTTCTGCTGATTATGTAGATGTAAAAAATGACGGAATTACCGATGACGATCTTGGTACTGCCGTGAAGTTTAACTACTCCCGAACCAATGCTTCGTATAATTGGAGAACGCCCTATGGCAATAATACCGCCAATTATCAAGAAGGTTTGAAAAGTAAGAAAACAGATGATAAAGGATCTTATATATATGGGGAAAAAGAAGTATGGCATTTGCATAGCATAGAAAGCAAGACCCAGGTTGCCTTGTTCAAAATATCAGAAAGGGAAGATGGACGCGGAGTGATAGGTAATAATGGTGGATTATCTACTGAAACAGCCAATGCAGCCTATAAACTCGATCGCATAGAATTGTATAACAAGCAGGATTTAATTAGCAACGGAAGCAATGCCGAACCTATTAAAATTGTATATTTTGAGTATGATTACACGCTTTGCCCTAATGTTTACAACAATTCAGGTGCTGCAGTCGCCGGCAATGAGCACAAAGGAAAGCTCACATTGCGAAAAATATATTTTTCTTATGGCAAATCGAATAAAGCTAAATTCAGCCCATATCGTTTCAACTATTCTGAGGTAAATCCGGCATACGTCACCAAGAATCAGGATATTTGGGGAACGTATAAGCCGCAACCGGCAGGCGCAACTTGTGGATATACCGGTCCGGTGCTGAATGCGGAGTTCCCGTATACAACACAGAATAAAGTAGCAGCCGACAGCTTAGCCTCATCCTGGGCACTCAGAGAAATATTCCTTCCTTCAGGCGGCAAGATACAGGTCCAGTATGAGGCTGATGATTATGGCTATGTTCAGGATAAAAAGGCAATGTCGATGTGCAAAATCAAAGGATTCGGCAGGGTGGAGAATGGAACGTTGGATGCACCTGAGAATAGAAGAAAATATTTGCATAATGCCCGCTTGAGTTTGCATCAAAATGCTATTTTGTTCGAATTAAAGCAGGTAATCAATACCGGAAACACGGAACAAAACAGACGGCTGCTTTTTGAAAATTATCTGAAGGATTTGGATGAATTTCAGGTTACTGTTTTTGTAGATATAGATGGCAATAACAATTATGAGTACGTAAAATGCTATATAGAGGCTAATATGTTTGCCGGTTATGGCGTAACCGATGGCGGACACACCGGTTGGTTTGCTTTAAAAACCATCAAATTTGGAGATAGGCGTTTGGATGGAAGTGAAAAAGTTAATCCCGTTTCCAGAGCTGCTTGGAATTTCACCAGACTAAATTGTGACTATCTGGTGAATCCGCCATTGCATCTTGATGGTGATAACAATCCTGCTAAAGTGAAGATAGATGTCAGAACAATGTATCCCTTCCTTAACGAATTAGCAGTGCTTTTTGGTGGGTACAATAAAAATTTGTTTCATCGCAATTTCAGCTCAACGTTCATTGGTGAGCGCTCCTGGATACGACTCAATACACCTGGCGGACAAAAGTTGGGTGGCGGCCATCGGGTAAAAAAAGTAGTTATCAATGACAATTGGTCTGAGATGGGTAGCCAGAGTACAGACCCGCAAACGATTGAATATGGGCAAACCTATCAATACACCACTACCATGAATGGGGTTGAAATTTCCAGCGGTGTTGCAGCCAATGAGCCTTCGTTCTCAGATGAGAACCCTTTACGGGCATCAAATTCCCTAATAAAAGCCAACAAACTGGTGCCCGATGAACTAATACTGCTGGAAACACCGGTTGGTGCTTCCTTTTACCCCGGCGCCTCAGTGGGCTACGCAAAGGTTCTGGTGAGATCAATCGGTCGTACCAATGTGCAGCGAACAGCCCCTGGAAGCGAAGTGAGTGAATTTTATACCGCAAAAGATTTCCCCACCAAGGTGTTTGAAACAGATCTGCAATTGGTTCGAAAAGAAACGAATAAATTACTTCAACTGGTTTCTTTCAAAGTTAATTCCACTATTAGTGCATCACAAGGGTACTCTATAGTACTAAACGACATGCATGGTAAACCCAAAGCACAGTTCAAATACAGTGAGGGGGCAGTAAACCCGTATTCAGGGGTAAGATATACGTATAAAGTTTCCGCAACAGACTCAACAATGTTAGACAATCATGTGCCCGTAGTTGATGCCAATGGTGTTTGTTCGGTAAAACCAATGGGCATCGACTTTGATCTAGTGCATGATATGAATGAGTTCAAATCCAGAAACCATGGATTAAGTGTCGGCTTAAATCTAGATATAATGTACGCCGTAATAAGCCCATTATCTGTACCATCGGTCATTCCGTCTTATCAAAAAAGCGTTACAAAAGTTCGCACCATTATCACCACCAAGGTAATCAATCAATATGCCATACAAACAGGTACTGTTGCATATCAGGAAGGCTCGGTAATTGCCACCAAGAACTTGCTGTGGGATGCGCGCACTGGGGCCGTCTTACTGAGCAGCGTTGGAAATGAATTTAGTGACGATATATATAAATTTACGTATCCTGCGCATTGGGCATATACCGGTATGGGTCCAGCCTATTTAAATACGGGACTGGTAGTAAACAACGTGGTTCTGTACCAAGACAGTATAACGTTTCCGGCCGGTCTTAATGTAAATAATTACCTGGTTCCCGGCGACGAGCTTATAGTATACAATCTCTTACATTCGAATGGACCCCAAAGAGCATGGGTTTATGATGGGTCTGATGGAGTATTGAACCTTATAGACCAGAATGGTGAACCACTGCTAAGGTATAATATTTACCACATGATTGGTATAACCATAAAGGTTATCCGAAGTGGTAGGCGCAATCAACAGTCAACGTCGATAGGTTCAGTGGCAACCCTGAGTAATCCTATTCATAGCTCATCCTTGGTATTTGATAATGTTCTAAATGCGGAAGCAGCTGAGTTTAGCGATCAATGGCAAACGCATTTGAATTATATTCCCCGATTTAGTTGTCCTGAAGGGCTAAATGACACTGCCATTGAGTTGATTCAATTATTAAACATTCTTGGTGCTAATGATAAACTGCGTAAGCATTTTACTATTCAAACTCAACCATTGGATGGCTTTTACATTCCGTTTGATTCTGTTTTCAGGGTCAGTGGTGAAACACTCATTTACAAAGGACGTTCAAACGATGGTGCCAAAGTTGAAGATTCATGCCAGAATTACAAGGTAAAGTTGTCATGGAACAACAATGAAAAAGTTGACATGTATCATTTCAGGGAATATACAGCTGCCATTGACACCTTGCGGTATCGGTTGAAATATGTCCCAATTTCTCAGGTTATACCCCTGGCAGAGGAAGTTTCGGGAAATTGGGTTTGGACACCTGAATGGTTGGGAACCAGCACCTATCTGGGGAATATTTTCGATTCTTTGGAAAGCAAGAGCCTTCACATGCCTGCTGAAACCGAGGGTAACCAAATGATATTGCGCATTACCGACGGTTGTGTGCTTTATATCCAGGCCGATAAGCCTTTCACAGAGCTTTTTGAGTTGTTCTCAATGCAAGCTGTAAGCGACAACGAAATAATTGGCTTTGGCATTATTCGGGGTGATAGTTGCCATTATGACACCGCACAAATACAACTCAGTTCATCATGTTTCGATTTGAGTAGATGTTACTGGAATTGCAGAAATGTGTTAAAGGAAGAACCTGTAAATCCATTCCTGGCCAATATGCGTGGGGTGTGGAGGCCAAAGCGACAACTTAAGTACCTGGATAACCGCCAATACCAAACAAGCAGTGTAAATACCCAAACAGACGGGCAGTATGCGTCATTCAGCCCATACTGGCAGTATAGTGGAGCTTCGAAAAGATATTTACCTACTTCAAATTCAAAGTGGATTTGGGCAACAGAAGTATCTAAGTACTCGCCTTTCGGACCTGAATTAGAAACCCGTGACGCACTGGGTCGTTACAGCAGCGCATTATACGGGTATAACTACACCCATCCGGTTGCAGTAGCATCAAACAGCCGCTACAATCAGATCGCTTTCGATGGTTTTGAAGATTATCACTATCAGAATGAGCTTGGAGTTGTTACGCTTTGCCAAAATGATCATTTTAATTACACGAATGCCATAGGAATGCTTCAGGCGGAACTTGACCATGGAGTTTCTCATTCAGGAAATTCCAGCCTAAAGGTGTTTGCCTTGGGTGCGGCTGCATGGCAACGGCAAATTCGCCATTTCACTGTGGAAGAATATTCAGCCCATGGTGACGATATTGTTCGAATTGCCCGTACAGCAGATGACATTGGATATTTTGCGCCGAATTCTGACAATACCGTGAATTACATTGTGGGCGGCTGGGTACGAAGCACCGGACTTGTTGCCGATACTGCATATACAGCCCTCATACGCATTACCTGTACAGATTCAATCGGAACTGGAATTACCACATTTGATGCGCACCCTTCTGGTCATATCATAGAAGGTTGGCAGCGAATTGAAGCACAGTTTCCGATTCCTGCGGGCACAACCATGCTTAAAATAGAATTGGTTGCCGAAGAAAGTGAAAGCTGGTTCGACGATGTACGCATACACCCTGCGGACGGAAATATGCTGACCTATGTGTACGATAGCCGAACCTTGCGTCTTATGGCAGAACTCGATGCCAACAATTATGCAACATTCTACGAATACAATAAAGAGGGTGCATTAATGCGGCAGAAAAAAGAAACCGTAAAAGGAATTCAGACCTTGAAGGAAATTCAGGCTGGTAGTTTGAAGAAGCCGAACACCAACATTTTCAACCCATAAAATAATATATATGATCTATCAAATTTCTAGACTATACCCTTTAACACTTGCACTAAGCATGCTCGCTGTATTGAATAACCAATCATTGTTTGCGCAAAATTTTGTAGCTGATTTTACCCACATGCAGCAGCAGCTTATGCGTGCAACCAATATTCAAACCTATACAGTGGTTCATACAAATGATCGGGAAATCCCAACCGTAAGTCTAAATGGTCAAATTATGTCAGATGGAAAGCAGATGAAATATATACAAGGTAAAGCAGAAGTCATTCACAATTCAAACTATTTATTGATCGTTGATCATGAGGAGAAAACCATGATTCTGGATACTGCAACCAAAGCGTTCAATGCACCACCGTTGATTCTGTGGAATCTGGACACCGCTGTATTGGCCGGTTTTCAAATCAAGCTGGAAACCAAAACCGACGGAACCCGGGTCTATACGCTCAGCTCCAGTGAATCTGAGTTCGAGAAAATTGTGTTTTCAATTTCAAAATCCGGATTACCCAATCAGCTGCAAATGCATATGCGCCAGCAATTCGGTGGTGGATATGCTACGGTCAAGTACACCAATATCGTACTCAATGGACAAGTGGATGCAAGCCACTTTAATGTCTTTAGGTATGTGATTAGAACGACCAAGGGCTATAAACCTGCTAAGCGTTATGAATACTATACCCTTGAGTCGGCAATATGAAAAGTAGTTATAACTTGCCAAATGTACTTATGTTGAATTCAATATATTTTAACCGAATATTCATGGTGTTACGTCTTCCCATATTTGATCAGATATTGGATTTATGCCAAATCAATAAACAACGCTAAAACATTGAAATAAGTTGTAGAAAACCAATTAACGCCATGAAAAAGCTTTTAACCTTCTGTTGGATAATTTCAGCTACATACTGGATTTCTACAGCGTTCTGCGGTGTTGAACCGGAAATCAAACAGACTTTGCCTCGCACCGGTGTATCATTTACTACCGGTAACAGGGCGTTGGTGTATGATATGTTGTTTTTGCAGTCTAATGGAATTCCCACAGCAGTTTCACCGGGCAGCTACCGATATCATCACGCAACCAACCGCGTGTTTTTGGAACTGAATCAAAGTGCCATTAATCATGCGCAGAAGGCTAAATTTGAAGTTACCGTTCATGTTGAATTGACCAAAAAAGATGCCACCGGCTCGCCACTTGGGGTGGAGTTCATCTATCTTACCACCACTTATGACAGTGCATATTTATTTCGTTATCAAGAGAAGAATGCTTACAATTTTACCGGCGCATATTGGGTCGATTTGCGCATTGTTTCCATCAGCGACACTACCCTCAAACCGTTCGTTGCGTTGCAGAATACCATAACCATTGAACGATACAAAGACATTTCGGGCGCAATACCCGGTTTCAATACTGCAACGGTGTCGCTTACCAATGCTGAATTACAGTTGCATTGGAATGAGCTTGATGGAGCAGAAGAGTACGATTTGGAATGGACTTTTGTTGACGATTACCTCAGTGCGGAAACTGATGCCTATGGTGCATATGTGCAACCCTTTATTGCTCCCGGTGATTTGAACTGGAGTTTTAGAAATGATGCCACAAGGGTTACTGTTAAGAGTTTAAGTTACAAAGTGCCCATAATAGGTGAACATGGGTATCTGATTTTCAGGGTTCGTGGGGTTGGTTATATCGGCTCTTTGCATACCCACAGAAAAGAAGGTAGCTGGAGTAGCCAGAATTACGGCCCTTTCATTTATAATAGTTCAGGAACTTCCTTTACCCCTGGTGCTGATTTGTTTCATTTTGTTCACAATCCAACCGCAACCGGTGAAGTAAAAGTGCATGAAAATACCCTGAACTGGCAGTTGCAACGCGTATTTGCAGAAGAGGGAAAGCATAAAGATATTATTTCTTATCATGATGGCGCACTGAAAGGGCGGCAAATGGTTACGCGCATTAGTTCAGATGAAATGTCAGTTGTTGGTGAGGATATATACGATTACCAAGGCCGTAAAGTCGGCAGTTTTCTGCCGGTTCCGGCATTTGACAACAAGTTGAAATACTATCCCGATTTTAACCTCAGCAGCCTAAGCGGAAAATCGTACAATGAGTCTGACTTCGACTCCAGTATGTCTATGTGCGAACGCAATATCAGCTCAGTTCTAAACACCACGGGGGCGGGCTTGTATTATAGCATTAACAACCCCAATGTTGGCTTACTCAATGAGGAGTATATACCGGACGCGGAGCAGTTTCCCTTTATGCTGACAGAATTTATGCCTGACGGCAGTGGCCGTATTCGGCGACAAGGCGGTGTTGGCCCCAACCATCAACTGGGCAGCGATCATGACACAAAATACTACTACGCCACACCCGACCAGGAAGAACTCGACAGGTTGTTTGGTAACAGCATTGGTTATGGCAGACACTACCAAAAGAACATGGTTGTAGACCCCAATGGCCAAGTAAGTGTCAGCTATTTAGACTTGCAGGGCAGAACCGTGGCAACTGCGTTAGCCGGCACTGCGCCTTCCAATGTTACGGCCTTAACCACTGCGGTAGAATCAGACAGACTCACCACCAAGTTGGAGTCAAATCTCGAGTCTGATGTGTATGCTGATCGCATTGAAATTTACAAAACTTTTTTAGTTCCTTTTCAAGCTGATTATAAGTTCAGCTATGGTATAGAGGTTCCACGATTCACAGATTCTGCAACCATAGCCCTCTGCTTCGATTGTGTTTACGATCTGCAAATTCAGTTAATCAATGAATGCGGTGAAAACATACTCGATGGCGATGCCATTACGGCGGGGATACAAACATTTAGACGCCAACCCGGAAAATGGTCAGATACAGGTTTCGATGTAAACTGTGAAAGTCCCGGGCCGGCTTATCGGTTTACAACCGACGACAAACTGGCTGATTCAATCATTACAATCAACCTGCCCGTTGGTAGTTATACCCTGCTTAAAACGCTTTATCTAAACGACTCAGCCCGTGAGTACTACTATAACAGGTTCATGGCAGAGTTAATCAATACCGGTGGTTTGAAGAGCCTGGAACAGTTCAAGAACGAATTAATAGCCAGCGGCAACTTTGGGGTGTGTATTAATACCTGCGAGGAATGCAACAACGATCTTCCGGAATACGCAACCTACCTCGATGAGCGTATTTCTTATTTACAAAGTTTAGGTGTTGAAACCGACTATAATGATACGGTTTCAGTGCATGCGACCTGGCTGGCCATGCGTGAACAATGCGATGAACTCTGCGACAATAATATTCAAGACAGTTGCACCAATATACTGGATGTATTAAAAAGCGATGTATCACCCGGCGGACAGTATGCAATACAATTAACATCCAATACATTTGGTGGTTTGTTAATTGAGAATTTGGACAGCATCGGTTCCCTTGACTTTAATTACCAGTACCAATGGATAAGCACCGGCAATCCTGAAGATAAGGAAATCATTGAGTACCCTGATGCAGAACCTTATTATGTCAATATAGACGGCGTACAATACAAACCCAACCAATTAACATCAAGTGATTTTGTGAATTATTGGTCAGATCGATGGGCAGACGTATTGGTGGTGTACCATCCTGAATACTGCCAATACCTTAGCTGTGTTGCCAACATGGAAGCAGAGATGTATGAAATATCCATGCTCAATACAGATGAATACGTTGAAGCCCTTGAAAAAGGCTTCTTGAATCCCTTAGATGAGTCTGCTGCACCATGCCCGTCCAATATCACTGATCCGTACTTCTTCGGTGGTGCGGGGGCTGGTGCAAAAGATGGATTAATGGCAAAAATGCTTGCCTATTACAGTCCGGACCCTTCAAATCCGGCTTGTTCAACCTTACGCAATTTGTGGGAAGTATGCCAAATGTTCTATGCCTGTCCCAATTCTACATGTAGTGAGATAAACACCTGCTTAGCCACCCAACCTTGGGATAGCGTTACATGTGCCCCTTATCTCGACCAGATGTGGCGTATGTTCCGCGCAGCTTATCTGAGCGAAAGGCGTATCATTATGGAAGCAGCGCTGCCGGAAGGATGCCCAAGACAAGGCCCTCTTAACGGTAAAATACCCCGTTTTGCCACCATTCATACCTTTGATGAGCATTTTGAAAATGATGATGTTGATGAAATTCGTGAGCAAGCAACTGAAGAAATGCTGAGTGAATGTGACACCGCCTGTATGAGCAGAGCGCAGTATTGGTATCAGATGCTCAGGGCTTGCGCTTTAGATGAGGAAGATAGTGCAACTTTAATAAGCAATTTTATTGCCGTTTGTCGCAATAGCTGCGATTTAGATCACCCAATAGGCGCCAGCGACTATCCCAGAAACAGAACACAGCGGGTTGCAACACCATACTACTCCTTTAGAGAAGTGTTTGATGCTGTTATTATGACCTGTGATCCCGGTGGGTGTGACATAAACATGATTTCTGACCCCATGCCGTTTAATCATAATTATACGGCAAGAATATATATTCCTAATTCTTCTTCACCTTGCATTAAAGATACTGTAATTTCACCCTGTATTGAGAATGCCCCTTCTGCAATGCTCAAGCAGTTTTACCTCGAACTTGATCCCCCTGATGATTCAGTGTATTGTGACAAATGCATATCCTGTGGAGAGCTGAAAGATGCGTTGTTGGAAATTAACTCCGAATATATTTGCGGAATTGACGACAGTACCCTCAACAAACGTATCGCCGTCACCAACAGACTCAATCAAATTCTTGGCTACAACCTGAACTGGATGGATTACTGGGAGTTTATTGAAAAATGCACCAATTTAGATTCTTTGGGAAATGTTGGTGTACTCAATGAATTTCTGCTGAGTTTTTCTGATGTTTTGCTTGATTTGGACCACAGAAAAAATCTTTATCAAAAAATTCATGATGGTGAGTTGAAGTTCTCTGCCATTCCTGAAATACCCCTTTACCTGGCTTCGATCGAGAGTTTGCCGACTGTGCCTTCAACAGACAGTACTTTGCTAAATACTTGTATCTGCAATAAATTACAACAGCGCTACGCTAACTGGGCTGCAGATACCAATCCCAAACCCCCAACATTTAATGCTTTTATGGAAGCTAATTGTGGAACACCGAGCGATCAATTTGATTACTTGAGCATGCTCAATGTTTGCAAAGAAATATTTCGGAAGCAATCTGGATCGCCTGATCTTACTGCCAACAGTACTTGGTCAGCAAACCGCCGTGGTGTTCTCAGTAATTATGCTTTGAATAAAAAACTTTACGTCCCTAACACATGTTCATGGGATTGCACTGATGATAATCCGGCCAAAGGTAATCCCTTTTTCAGTCCGGGCAGATACGGTAATTCGGATGTTCCGCCCTCAGGGAACGGACCCGGTATGAAGCCGGTGGTATATACGTCCGTTTCATGCGATAGTTTCTTTGCCGTTCTTGACAGCATGCAAGCGCTACTAACGCCGCATGTAGATTTTAGTGATATACTCAGAAAGCACCTCTTTACTGGTTCTTCATCGGAGATTGCAACCAACCTGAGCTATTTCGTTCAATTGCGCAATGCATTTTATGCGCGTTATCCATTGGCGCCAAACGACAACCGCTTTTCACCCCTGTCGCTGGATGCCATGCTCGCCTGGCTGCAGAAATACAAGAAATGCCTCTTCGATCAGTTGGGCAACGATGCCCTTAGCGGTGATTGCTGCTACAGACCCAACCGCTATTCGCGCGCTGTGCGCACTTTACTGCACGGTTTGGCCAAACCCCTCGATGTTTATGGTAATTACATGGTTGAGGAAGATTGGAATATGTTCCCGCCCATTCCGGAATATTATAAAAGTATTTTGTATCCCGGTGTTCACAGATTCAATATCACCTTCGAGCAGAACCCCTACGATATTCCACGCCTCATCATGGATTTTGTAGATTCAGTGGGTTTGAAAAGAAGCCTGCAACTGAACTATACCGAGAATTTGTTCAATGAAGCCTACTTTGGCGATATAGTCGCTTTTTACGACCTGCGTCCTGTTCGTTTTAACAGCACCTGCGATACGGCCCGGTATTTTAAGATCAGGGCCATACAGAAGGTGAGCTGGGGGTATGATACTACCTGGATGACCGGCCATACCCCGAACTGGATCCTGATGGATACCTGTGACTTTAGCGATTCGCTGCAATTATGCGACAGGGCGTATGGCACTCCCTTCTGGACCATCGACACCCTGAACTGCCAACAACGCATCGATTCGCTGGCAACACTGTATGCCCGAATAGCCTATGAGCGCTACCTGAAAGAACTCAGAGAAGATTTCTTAAGGCGGTACAATGCCAAATGCCTGGAGCCCAATCCGGCAGAAGTTTTTACCCTTAATAAGCCCAACTTCGAATACCATTACACCTTATACTATTACGATCAGGCAGGCAACTTGCTTCAAACCGTTCCACCTGCCGGGGTGAATCCACTTTCCAACTCCTTATTGACCGATGTGGCATTGGCCCGGAAGGGCAGCGCCAGCCCGGTATTTCCTGCCCATAGCCTCAATACCCGCTATCAGTACAATACCCTGAATCAACTGGTTTGGCAACACACACCCGATGCCGGCGAAAGCGATTTTTGGTACGACAAGCTCGGGCGGCTGGTGGTAAGCCGCAACGCCGAACAAACTGCACACGACCAGTACAGCTATACCCTGTACGATGGGCAGGGGCGTATAACCGAAGTGGGGCAATTAGAAAACCATACCTATGGCAGCGACATGAGTTGGAGCATAGCATTTGATTCGGCCCAACTGGCAAGCTTTCTGGCCAGTGGCGACCACAAGCAGGTAACCCGCACCTATTACGATGCCCAGGTGAGCGGCTTTAGCCATATTACCCAAACCAACCTGCGCAAACGTGTCAGTGGTATGGAGTATTTAGACCTGGGCACGGCTGCGCCCGTATCAGGCGTATATTACGACTACGATATACATGGCAATGTGCAAAGCCTGGTGCGCTATAATGAAGCGCTGGCCTATGCCGGACTTGAATACTCGCGGCTCGACTACAGCTTCGACCTTATCAGCGGCAAGGTAAACCAGGCCGATTACCAGAGGGGCTACCGCGACCGGTTCATACACCGCTATCAGTATGATGCAGACAACCGCATAACCGATGTGTATGCCGGTACCGACGGATATTTTATGGATCGCGAAGCCGCCTACTTCTATTACCTGCACGGACCACTAAAGCGCGCCGAATACGGAGAACTGAAGGTACAAGGTTTGGATTACGTATATACCCTGCACGGCTGGATTAAGGGCGTGAACAGCACCACCCTGCAAGCCACGCGCGACCCCGGCCGCGATGGTCTGTCGGGTTCATTTCGCTCGGGTGTTTGCCGCGACGTAATGGGCTATAACCTTGGCTATTACGAAGGCGATTACCGCGCCATAGCCCTCGACCCTACAAAAACCCTCAGCCAGAGCAACTACTTTACTCCGCACGTAAGCAGCACGGCCCTCGACTTTGCCTCGCCCAACCTCTACAACGGCAATATCAGGCATATGATAACGGCCCTCAAACCCTTTATGCTCAGCGGCAGCACCTGGAGTTCGCCGCAGGCCATGGCCTACAGCTATGATCAGCTAAACCGCATACAAACCTCAACGGCATTAAGCGGGCCTAACACACAAAGCGGCAACGATTGGGGTTCAGCAAGCACCTTACAGCAGTATGCCGAATCCTATAGCTACGACCCCAACGGTAATATTCTCACCCTGTCGCGCAATGGCAATAATTCAGCCAACTGGCAAATGGATAATTTTCAGTACCACTATGTATCAGGCACCAATAAACTCGACCATGTGAGCGATCTGGTGCCCGACGGCAATTACAGCAACGACATAGACAACCAAACACCGGCCAATTACGATTACGATGCCATAGGCAACCTCATAAAAGACGAATCAGAAGAAATAGACCAAATAACCTGGACGGTCTATGGAAAAATTAAAAGCATTATACGCGACAGCACTTCGGGCAAGCCTGACCTTGAGTTTGCGTATAGCCCGGATGGTCATCGCATCATGAAAAAAGTAAGCACCAAAGGTGCAGGGGCACAATCAATATACACTTTTTACAGCCATGATGCACAGGGTAACCAGATGGCGATATACACGTATATAGGCGACTCGCTGGTATGGGAGAGCAGCCCAATTTACGGCAGCAGCCGCATTGGCATATACGAGGCACAGAAATTGTTGTATATTGCAGGTATAGAAGAGACCGATACATTGGCAACAGGATATACCATAGCACAGCGCGGCGTACGTCGTTACGAGTTAAGCAATCATCTCGGCAACGTTCTGGTAACGGTAAGTGATCGGCGAGGGATGAGTTTGAATCCAGGTGGTGTCATTCAGTTCTATGAAGCTGAAATTGTTACGGCAACTGACTACTATCCCTTTGGAATGCAAATGCAGGGAAGGGATTTTGCAGGTGGGATGGGGTATCGGTGGGGGTTTGGAGGTTACGAGAAAGACAATGAGTTAAAAAATGCAGGTAATCATCTGTCTTTCAATAATTTTGGTTACGATCCAAGAACAGGAAGACGCTGGACTATGGACAAACATAGTTTTAAATATACTTCAATTTCACCATATGCATCATTGAACAACAATCCAGTTATTCATGCCGACCCGGATGGAAAAGATGCAATAGTGATTATAAAAGGAAATGTTATCACTGTTACCGCAAAAGTAGTTTTATGGGGTGCAGATGCTACACAAGAAGCAGTTACCAAGTTTCATGCTGAAGTAAATTCCACTTGGAATGCTAGCAAACTTACATATAAGGATGCCACCAGTGGTATCGAATATAAAGTTATTATTGACATCAAATTTGAACTTGCAGGTGGAATAGAAAGGACTCCAACTATTCCATGGGGAGCTTATAACCCATTTAATACAAATAACTATGTCGAGGTAAATAATAATAAGCTTAATGCGGAAAATGCAGCTTCTGGGACAGCGGCATATACTATTGGCGGTGATGAAGGATTATTTGGCACAAGCAAACAAGCTTATATAAAAGCCGTTCCTCACGAAATAGGTCATATGCTTGGTCTAGCTCATCATTATTCAAATCGAAGTGGCGATGAACTGGGTTGGGAGAATAATGTAATGGGCGCCTTGGATGGAAGAGATGGATCAACAGGTGCAGGGGATGTGGATCAGAGAAATATAGATGCTGTTGTTGCACCTGCTGTTAATGATTTGAATAAATTAAAGGCAAAAGTTGAAGCTAATAATAGGCTTCTGAGTACCAGAACTGTCGGTGGTGGACCGGCCCCTATACCCACCGAATATAAGACAAGAATAGATAACCCTAATTCAGATCAATAAAATGAAGTATATTAGTTTAACAATGACAATTACATTTTTAATGTTTGTAGCATTCCATATTTACAAATGGTATATGCTTGTTTATCGAACGCCAAGATGTTATGTAAGTATAAATGAGATGCCTATTGAAGCAATTTTATACGAAGAGCAATTCATTAAAATGTTTCTATTTTTAATAAGTTCGATTCTAATTGTATGCAGTTATTACTTCATTAAGAAAATATGCCGGGTAAGATGAGAGTGTTCATTAATTTGTGTCAAATTAGAATTCTAACTTTGAACAAATTGAACTCAAAGGAACATGCCAAGAAATGCTGCCTAGCCAAGTATCGTTTACTTAGGAAAAGTCAAGTTTTGAGTCACTTCACGGTGCCCTCACGTACATTGTAAATAGTTACTCCCTACCTTCGACCTGCCATGCCCACATCCCCAACACCCCGCTCTGCCAAAACTAACGTTTCAGGAGGTTTCGGCTACTATCCCTTTGGAATGCAAATGCAAGGCAGGGATTTCGCAGGTGGGATGCGGTATCGGTGGGGGTTTGGAGGGAAACCATATGATCAAGAAACCTATAGTTTGGAATACGGTTTGCGCATTTATTCCCCAAGACTGGCTAAATTTTTGAGTACGGATCCACTAAGAGCTAGTTTTCCCTGGAATGGCACTTATTCATATGCAGAGAATGACGTGATTCGATGTATTGATCTGGAGGGTGGTGAAAAGTATGTAGTAATTCACTGCTGGAATCCTAGCCCAAATGGAACCAACCGCTACTCAAAGTATAACGGCACCATATTTTTATATCTTCCAAATGGGCAGGCAAGAGTGAGAAGAGGCAATAATCCGTACTCCGAAAAAACTATGACGTTAAGGCTAGAATTAAGTTTAGAACAAGTAAATCTATTTCGCAAACCAATCTTTAAAATGAATGAATCAGAAATAATAGGATTGAAAGATGACATAAACAGAATAATATATAATACTACCGGAAGTTCTACTGGAATTAGACAAGATGCTGCTTTTTCCGATGATTCGCCAAACCAATTTGAGCGTGATAAACTCCACAAATTGGAAGATGTTGTTACTGGAAATCCTAGCCTGCAAGGCAGTATTGTATATTCTCCGGAACCAGTTAAGTTGCACTATAACTTTAATTCAAGTGTGACTGAACAGCTTAATAGCGATAAATTGCTGCGCTTTACAAGTTTCTTACAAAATAACCCGGACTATGTGATTAAAGTAACTGGCCACACGGATAAGTTGGGTAAGGATGACTATAACACTGATTTAGGTCTGTCAAGAGCTAACGACGTAAAGCAGCAACTTATTTCTTCAGGAATTGCTGCAAGCCGAATACAAACTTTTTCTAGGGGAGAAATGGATGCTGTGGTTTCCGAAAGTTCTAGTGTTGAACAAAGGCAGTCTGATCGACATGTTTCTATTGAATGGGCACCCCGCGCTCCGCTACCTTAATTGACGGTGCTATGAAAAAAAGGATATTTTATGTTGCGATTATATTGTTTACATCTGAACTATATGGTCAGGAATTTGATTGTAATGACGTTGTGCAATATTCCAAAATAAGCGAAAGATACCACGAATCCACGCTAAATATATATGCTAGAATTAATCATGTAGTGGATGTAGTCGGCAGAGACAGCTTACTCATTGGACAATCGGTGCTTATATATTCTCATGATTCTACTAGCATACTGAGTATTTATGTGCAGTATGATTATAATAAATGTAATCAGGATAATCATTTTGACTATTATATTAAAAAAATAATGTTATTTTATAAGAATCTTGTTCGCACAACGAACTATGTTGCTTTAAAAGGTCCCGGTAGCGTTTACGAATTCGAGATTGATGCACTGTATAATACAAAAGAGATAGACTCTAGTATTTCACTTGATTTTTGCATAAGTGATTCTGCCTGCTATATGGTCAAAATATTCCATTACTACAGTGAAATCGATTCTAGTCAAACCGTTCCTCAAATAACAAAGTCTGAACCTATAGGTTCGTTGGTAGACTTTTTAAACAAAGAAGCCATTCAACTAAGAACAAGGTGTTTGTTTTCCATTACCCGTCGTAACTAATTAAGAGTACATTTTGTAGGTAATAGCGATTACCTCATGATCGTCGGATGGATACCCCGCCTGTCTCTGCCAAGCATTTGCTTGGAGTGAAAATGAAAAATTCTAGTTCTCATGATGAACTTTGAGAAGAAAAGAGCCTCAGGAAAAATCAATATTATTTATTGACTGTGACACTGGTACTGAATGTAAGTAGTGATCAGATTGCCTGACAGAATCATAAGCTCTCTGCCCCTAACTTCATTTAGTTGATATAAAAAAGGAAAAGCTATTAAAGCAACCATAGTAAATCCACTCGATAATTAATGAAAAGTTATCCGTATTTTCGTATTGTTCGATGCGTCTCTTGTATCAGCACCTATTGATTGGAGTAACACCCGATTTGGGTTTAGGTCTCGGGAGCTCCTTTGTGCTTTGGGTATTTTTCGGTTGAGGGCCACAAAGAATATGTTTGAAGGGAGGGAGCGCCTTACGAGGGTGCGCGATGAAATGCATCAAAGTTGTGGCCCGGCTTTTGGCAACGTATTGGTAGACGAAGCCACCGTCAACCAAGCCGGCCCTTTGCGTTATGGTATCAGAACCGGTCTTGATTGTGGGCATTCCTGGCACAGGCCGCTCACACCATAGGACAGCTGCTACGCACCCTTTCTTGTCCCGGGGAAGGAACGGATCAGGCATCCACAATGGATGCCACCAAAGCTGCGACCTTCCTTGTGGCTAATTGAAAGCCTCAAGAACAAAAAAACAGCGCAATTCCGTATATTCGTTCAACCCGATGCCTTCCACCAACATCCTCAACAGTAGTAGCAGCCGGCATTCCGGCCTGTCTGGCTATTATCCCTTTGGAATGCAAATGCAGGGCAGGGAGTTTGCAAGTGGGATGGGGTATCGGTGGGGGTTTGAAGGAATCGAAAAGACAAATGAGATAACTAAGGAGGACAACCACTACGAATTTAAGTTTAGGGAATATGACCCACGAATAGGGCGTTTTTGGACTGTAGACCCCTTGAAGGCTTCATATCCCTGGAACTCTACATTTGCTTTTGCTGAGAATCGGCCAATTGATGGTATTGATCTTGAGGGTCTGGAATGGCAACCTGTGAATTCCTCTGGAGAGAAACTGGATATATCCAAAATTGGTTGGGAAACGAATGTCGCAGACTACAAATGGACAGGAGTAGATGAAAATGGACGAGTGCAAGGTGGTACATTGCACAATGCCACATTGAAGCTTAGCGAATTCTCTGTAAAATACTTTGAAACAGATTGCGAGAACAAATTACCCGTTGTTTCTGAGGTAAATATTGTTGAAAAACGGACTCAAAACAATTTAAGGAGTATTCATCCGGCTTATAGAACTTCAATGATTAGATTTGTACAAGACCTGATACATGAAACAGGTGAAGAATGGGTGGTAACACAAGGCAGAAGAAGTGTTACCGAGCAAAATGCAATTCCTTCATCTAACACCAATGCAAAGGGTGATAATAGCTATCATACATGGGGCTTGGCTATAGATGTAGTGCCTAGGAATGGAACTTATGACCGAATAGAAGCAATGACTTCTTCCGAAAGACTGGCATACGGAAGAATAGGGGAAAGAAATGGATTGGTTTGGGGTGGGCGATGGGTGAAAAAAGAAGTTCGCGGTAAACTAATTGACAAATATGGACCCGAAAAGGGTTTGGAAAAAATTCAGGCCATAATCGACGCAGGAATGGGATGGGACCCTGCTCATTTCGAATTTTCTAAGGGTAACAGAGTAAATTATCTTCGTACTTTAAAAAGGGATGCACAAGGTTATGTTATATTTCCTAATTAGCTTAATATTGCAATGCATTTCCTTTTCAGCTATTCATAACGATGGCTGTTTAAGAGATGTGTTAGAGTTTTATGAATCAGAATCTTATACGAGGTTGGAATTGGCAACATTTAGTTCCAGTTCCGGAAAGCATAACATATTAGAAATTAGGGAAGAGTATTTCATTCACAGAGAAATTACAACAGTACACATACTCAATGATAGCATAATAGCGCTCGTTGAGCGTAAGTCTAAATTCAACTATCCATTGAATTTGGATGAACCCAATACTATGATGACAAGTGATACGGTTATATGTTCTGGTCATATTGTCGTTAATCAATCATTAATGCACCAGTATCGTTTAAACCCAACGTATCAAAATGACGCTATTTTATCCGTGGGTGTGATAATATCTATTTTCTTTGAACAGGATTCGTTAATTTTGAAACGGCATTTACGTTTTTAACATGTTTGCAATTTCAATTGATTATCCGACTGATTGTTCAAGTTCTTAATACCATTTATCTAAGACGAGATGCAATGGATATGAAACTTGTAAAATTACTTCAGAAGTATGACAAGGGGCTGAAGTGTCAGGTTTTATTCTAGCAGATTCGATACGCGGAAGATGTCGTTCGTAAGTATTGCGTTTGAAGGAGTCGAGCGAGCTGTGTCAAAGTTGCCTTATAATAGTAGCATGGGGTATAACATTATTAAGTTCAAGGGCACAATGCCCATAGGCCCTAATTAACCAAGTACCGTTTAACAGTACAACGGTATCTGTAGACTTAAAATAGAAAACCATAATATTCAACAATTAGTCCATACCTTCCCATGCCACCACCACTAGTACCCCGCACCATCAAAACCACCGTTTCCCGCGGGTTCGGCTACTATCCCTTTGGAATGCAAATGCAGGGCAGGGAATTTGCAGGTGGGATAGGGTATCGGTGGGGGTTTGGAGGGAAGGAAAATATAATTGAATACGAGTATGTAGATTATGGGTTCAGAGTCTGTAGTCCGAAATTATGCCGGTTCTTGACTGTAGATCCTCTTTCACATGCTTATCCATGGAATTCGAGATATGCATATGCCGAGAATACTCCTATTCAATCTATAGACCTAGACGGATTAGAGGAGTTACAGGTAAACGTTATACACAAAGCAAATAGCTTTGTACAACAAGCAGTCGTTTCTATTAGCCAAGTATTTTGGGTTGTAAATGAAGGAAAAGGTGCAGTTCATAATTTCCCATATAAGGACTTTCAGGATATAATGCAGACAGGAAATCGTAAAGGTCCGGAAAAGATGTACGCCACTACCCTGCCTTCGGCTCGAGGTGAAATGCTCCTGTTGGCACCAAGATATAGTAAACTAGCACAAAGGGCAGAGACTGGGGATGGAATGTCCCAAAGAAAACTTGAGCGCAAAGGCATCGATAAAGTGTTTAGCGTTGAAATACAATTCAATATTTACGCATTGCCGGGTGGCAAAATAGAAGATGCAATGCAGTGGAATCAATGGTTGCCAAATTTGAATGGTTTGATTATGGGCCAAGTTGTTGGCAAAGAGAGGAACACCATCAGGCCATCAGAACTCAGAAATTTCCTTGGCGATGTGAATCGTGCGTTGCATAAAGAAACTGACGTTGGAGGTTATGCGACAAATAGTCAAATATATAGCCATCCTTATAATTTTGTTTCAGTACGTAACCAAAGTGGTTTTAGTTTAACACTTTCACAAGTTGCCGCACACGAAGTTGGACACACATTGTCAGTATGGCACATTCATTGCAAGGATCAATCGGAGGCTACTCAAGGTTGTAATGGAAGGGATTTTGAATACAGCAGTGAAGGGCTAGGATCTAACACATATCCTTATGTTTCGAATAAGAATCTTCTTAACATTATAAACGACAAGGGAAATCGTGGAACTATCAAATAAAAAATTAATAATATTTATCTTGTTCATCATAAACAGTAACAAAATTACTTGCCAAAAAGAATCTTGCTTATATCTGAGAATTATATATCCGAATTGGAACAGTCAAGAAATTAGTTTAACGAATCCCCGAATCCAATATAACCATATTTTTCGACTGGATTCAACTAATCGTCGCTTTTTGTCGCTCTTAAGTGTTTCAGAAACTATATGTTTACCCATCTCACGAACAAGGTTTACTGTTTCATACAACGGTTACAAACGCTCATTTAAATGGCGAAAAAGAAATGTAAACCTCTGTTTATATTTAAGTGATGACCGTCGGATTATCATTAGGCGATTCAAGAAGAGGCAACTTTATATTTGAGTAGACCATGAATCAGGCCTTTTTAGAAGCAAGAACAATGTAGAATATGTTTTATTATTCCTTTTTAATGCCGGTCTGATATTGAGCTGCGCCCAGCCCCGGAATATCATAAATCCGATTTCGAATTTACTTTTTCATTAATACTCCCAAATGCGTGATCGGTGTAAGCATCCAAGAAAGACTGACTATATAGAACATAACGTTGAAACTCCTTACTATTGCTGGTATGACCGCTGATTCTTCGGACGGCATGTTCTGGCACACCCGCCATAAGCAAGGTAGTTATGGCTGTTTTTCGCATTATATGACTACTCATCAAGTCGCAGAAGCGGTATGGACCGCCGCGAGGTTTTTTCATTTCTATAGTACGGTTGTTCTGATGCCGCCTCTTGCCCATGACTTCGGTCCAACCCGCTAATTCGGCTAATTTTTTGATATTCTTGTTGAAAGCAGACAAACACGGATACGGTAGTAATTTTTTATCACCTTTATATCTTTGAACAATCAGAATGCAATAGGCCGGAAGTTTTATGCGTATAGAAGTTGACGTTTTCTTCGAGGTGTTAGTCAGATAAACATTGTTTCCTACGGTAATGATATTTCTCTTTGTTAGATTCCTAAGATCCGAGAAACGCAGGCCAGTTGTGCAGCCAAATAGTAATAAGTCGCGTGTTTTCCTTTGTCGCGGATCTGTTAATAGAACCCAATTGTCGTTCATTAAAAGGCTAAGCCTATCTTGGCTAATTGTTAGTACCGGAGTTTCTTCGTAGGGTTTTCTAAAGATTGGGCTAAATCCGCGTATTGGAATATAGGCATGATTCCTGACCCAGTGAAAAAAGGTACGCAGAATTCCAATATGCAAGCCTACATAATTATCAATACAACCTAGCTTATAAAGGTATCCAGTGTACCCGAGGTACAGTTTATTCCACTCCTTTGATATACGTTTGTTCGATCCTATACTGTGGCTTTGACTGTAATGAATTAGAATTTGCGCTCCAAGCTGTTGTTCATACATCACGAGTAATTTATATACGGACTGGTAGTTGTCAATCGAGCCATTGCTTAGACGTCTACCATTCTTTCGCACTCTATGGCCATTTTTGCTTTCTCTTAGAAATTTTCGGAAAAGCGGTAATAAGGCGACAGTTCGGCTGGCTTTTGGCTTCTTGTTCATATCAGTTGTCGATGATGAATGAACGAACGATTGTCCCATTTCTGACTTCGATCTTCTAATAACTTGCTATACCAGTAGATAATCAATGCATTAGCTTATTCCTGTTGTTATGGTAAATGGCTCCAATAAAAGTGGAAAAAACCAAGGGCTCATGATGAGCTTGGAGAACATGAGAACCTGAAGAAAATTCAAGGCGGATGATCGCTTGTCGATCATTCGCGAAGCCGAGCGTGAAAGCCGGCTGGAGACGATCCGGTAGTACAACCATTCACCATCGTTGTTTGATCGCTGGCGGAACAAGTATCTGAACGGCGGTGTCGACGAATTGAAAAACGCTCACAAGCGCATTGACCCACACCTGCGGGCGTTGGAGGAAGAGAATGAGCGTTTGAGGCGCATCATTGCCAAGCAGTCCTTGGAGATCGAAGTCAAGGATGAGCTGCTAAAAAAAGCCCTATTCATCCGAAGACAAGAAGATGATAATCAATCGCTTTAGAAGCAGGGCGCCTATTAGCGAGCTGTGTAGATGGCTGTCATTGCCGGAAAGCGTGTACCATTACAAGCCCGGAACTGGCAAACGTGGAGCCAGGCCCAGTGTTTACACCATCCGATCAGACGGCACGCGCGTGGACAACGCGCAAGTGCTTGAAGATATCCGGAGTATTTTAACGACGGAGTTCTGTTGTTATGGATATCGCAACGTCACGTCCGTATTGCGAGACAAAGACTATTTAATCAACCACAAGAAGGTCTACCGTCTGATGGATGAAAGTAAGCTGCTGTTGGGTAAGGTAATCAGCAGCAGCGGGTCACGTAAGTTCGTTGAGCACCGTAAAATCAAGGCTTCCAGGCCAATGGAGTATCTGTGCCTGGACATCAAGTAAGTCTGGGTTGCTGGCGAAAAACGCAATTACTACCTGCTCAGTATGGCAAGACGTCTATACCCGCATGATCTTGCGGCAGGTCTTGAAAGGAAGCATCCGCAAGCACGATGTGATAGACCTGTTCCGGTCCATCAACCTGCAATACGGCATCATCGGCGTCAGAATACGCAATGACAATGGTTCACCGTTCATTGCCAACGACGTTAAGCGGTATCTCAAAGAAATGGAGGCGTTGCAGGAATTTACCCATATTGCGACCCCGGAAGAGAACGCTTACATCGAGGCTTTTCACAGCATCGTGCAAAGGGAGGTTGTCAAGAGGCACGAGTTCAGCAGCTTTTACGAAGCCATAAGCACGTTCCAGCGCCACTTGCAATGGTATAACCATACACGCAAGCATTGCGCGATAGGCCGAATCACACCAGCAGAAAAATGGAACCAATACGAGAAACAAAAAGCCATAACAAGCATCATCTTAGCCCTGCGGGGGAAGCGGAAACAGGCGCTGCTGGAGAGCATCCTGTCAGGAACAACCCCGCCAACGAAGATGACAGGGCTGGAGCGCTGAAAGGCATTCCTTTCCCTTCAAACATCATCTTTGTTGCCCTTGACCTAACAAAAATCAAACCCCTAATGAGCTGCCGAGACCTAAACTCAAATCGGGTTTTAATCCAAACAATAGGGGGCTGATACACTAAATGACTACTTTGACACACTTCAATAAGTACCCTCATATGTTAGGTTAATTCTCATTGCCCTGCTATTGGCTCGAGATATTGCTTCATAGGTATTTCTCTTTCAAACCAGAATTTACGATCTGGGACAATATCAAGCTGAAATGGGTCACTTGTGTACATTTCCATAAGCGGGTATCTCGCTTTAAAACGCCAATGACGGTATATAATGTGGTGTATACTTGGGCCATAGTATGAAAGGCTTACAAACTCTATCCTCCGATAACCCAAAAATCTAATCAATCTCTTCTTATAAATGACAATTGGGATAATTCGGCCAATGTACAAACTATCATCTGTCACATAATCTAATCTTCTTAAGGTGCCACCATTAGCTCCAATTTCCCAATTATACTGACGATTCGCTATAATCACAATATACGACTCCCTTGTTGAGCCGCCATATCCAGCAAAACTTATCCTCAAAGTATCCTTACAATACAAATAGTTAGGTGCTATTATTAATAATAAAAAGAATATTCTATTCATGCTTATTCTTGTTTCTCTCTTGCATTTTCCAGACATTAGTAATATTTAAACCTTTTCTTTCGAAAAGCCCCTTCTGATCATGAGCACGCTTACCGCTCGGATCTAATACTATTCTTCTTATACTCCATTGTAGACCATGCAACATTTCATGACTAACTGTTCCTTTCCCAATTTCATCATAATCTATTTTATGCCGATTTCTTGATGTAGTTAAGCCAATATACTGTAAGTAATCCTCATCCTTATCGATGTCCTCACCAATATAGAATTGAGTGTGTGGTTTAAATAGTTTTGCTTTTTCAATACCAGTATTTTCAGAAACGGATACTACTTGAAAGCTTACATTAACAGAACGAATTCTTCTCCGGTTGTTATTTGCAATTTCCATGTATCCGGTATTATAGTTATTTTCCAATTCTGATTTCATACTATTCATAGTTTTATCCTTCTCTATGTCTGTAAGATCTCTGCGAATGGTAATGCGCGATGGTGCGTCATCCGATTCATCTGTATTCTCCACCGATTCTCTTACCATACTGTTCTCAAACTCAACTTTCATACTGTAAACCTTAATATATACATCCTTATGGGAGGTGCGTCTGAAACTTATTTTATTCTTTTCATAAAGGAAACCTAGATCATCCCTCCAGTACTTACAAATAACTATTTTAACCCATTTTCCCTGCACATCCACAGAAGTTAGTGGTGAACTTAAGCAGTAACTGTATGGTGATTCATACTCATAGTTTCTGGAAAAAGGGTCAGTAGTCAGGAAACGACAAAGTGAAGGACTATAAATTCGGGAACCATAATCATAAGTAGCATAATGGGTTCCCAATTTTTCCATCTCTTTCCCCCCAAACCCCCACCGATACCGCATCCCACCTGCGAAATCCCTGCCTCGCATTTGCATTCCAAAGGGATAGTAGCAAGACATGTCGGAATTCCGGCTAACACTGCTGTTGCGGGTGTAGGTAAAAGGCATTGGGTAGAACGAATGTACAAAAAAGAGCTGTTCTTTGTGTTGTTAAGGCTTTCACTTAGCGCATCAGGAAACTTGTAGCTTTGGCGCATCCGCATTGCACTCATGTTTCGATTTAACGAGAGTACAAGAAACGGTGTGCAGCATCTTCTCTATGGCGTGACTGGCCTTCCGCTGCGCACGTTCTCGACCAAGGTTGGTTTAACTGGCTTCCAAGGCATAGCCTGCATATTTCTTGGCGCCTTCAGGTTGATACCTGTACTCAAAGCTATATGATCACAATAACACAGTTCAGCGACCACTTTTTAATCGTTCTCCAATTAACTCCCTTTGTCTATTAACAATGTATTTTCGCTTATGTCTGGAGTGAACACGTCTCATTATGTTTCTGTTGTCATCTTGGTATGTTAAGGTCATGAATTCTAATCTACCCATTCGAAGAATAGCTTTTAACGAGTCCTTTGTAAACGGCCACCAATTTAAATCACTTGGACCTAAATGATAGATAAACAATATAGTATCACCCATTCTTTGATAAGTACCTGAATCTACAATTGGCACTAAACTTACATACCTACGGGTCATGTAAAATTCATTCTGAAACAAACTCAGTGTTTGGAAATATTTTGTCCAACTAACCTTAGTCCTATATACACGCGGTTTCTCCTTAAGCGACGTGCAACTTAGAATAAGACTGAATATGATAATCCAAAATAACCTCATTTATGTGGACTACAAGATTGGACCCCTCTTAAATATATTTCCGCCCAATTTGGAACATTTACAATTATTATATCCTCTAAACGATTGCCATTCCTAGCTTCGTTATAATAATACAATTCCCAATACCCATATTTGTGGGAACCCTCCAAAGATGAAGTAGTTATTTGCCTATGCGACATACCAATATAATCCTTATACACCCACCAGGTTGTAATATTTTCACCTTTGTAGAAACCAAACAATTGACTACGTTTGTGCGCTTCAACTTCATCTTCAAGGTCATAAAAGTAACCTTGCCCATTTTTAAATCCAAGTTTAAATTGTTCAAATAGATATGCGTGTTTTAATTCATGACTGATAGTTTTCAACCTATTCCAAGTTGGATTTAATCTAACTTCAATATGGTTCGTCTGCAAATTGAAACCGACGTCCCCTCCTATGCCTTCCCTTGTCCAATTGGGATCGTTTATAATCTCAATATCGTATACCCAATCGCTTTTCTCTAGAACTTCTAACTCGCAAAGTACTTCTGAAAAACCATTCTGTAATTGTTCTTCAACACGTATCTGTGATTTGTATTTGTTCGCCTTTTTGTCATTACCTGAGTTATAGTTGGGATCTCGACCCTGCCTAGACAAAATTCTCTGGTCCAGTTTATCTTGCAATGAGTTCTGTCGACTAATGGATTGATCTCGATGCTTTATTGTCTCAGATTTATACCAATCTGCTTTCTCTTTTCCCTTACCAAATTTTGCGCCACGCGGATCTCGGAACAAAATAGGGTTACAAGCATTTACACTGTAGTTTGACAAGAATACTTGATCTATTGGATCCAAATTCCACCGTCTCCCTAACCTACAATCATACTTCCAAAACTCCGCAGTGTAATTGTTACCTCTACCGGAGACTTCGTTATCTGTTTCCTGTGTGCCAAACCCCCACCGATACCCCATCCCACCTGCAAATTCCCTGCCCTGCATTTGCATTCCAAAGGGATAGTAGTCAGACAGGCCGGAATGCCGGCTGGTATGGCTGTTGCGGGTGTTGGTGGAAGGCATTGGGTTGAACGAATATACGGAAAAGAGCTGTTTTTTGTGTTGTTAAGCATTTCATTCAGCACGACAGGAAAGTTGTGGCTTTGGCGCATCCGCTAGGTGCTGCTGGGCCGTTTTATCCCGGGTACAGGAAATTTGTGAAGTATCTTCAATAAAGTGTGATTGGCCATCTGCTGAGAACGTTTTAATTCAAGGTCGGTACCATGGCTCCTTGGGCCTGATCAGCTTAGTTCTTGTTGTCTTGGATGTCATACTACTGGATGTACAATGTAAGATGACTATTTAGAATTAGTACAGCTTCCAATCTTATGGTTACTTATCCAAGAAACTGGAAATGGCAAAACACATAAAGTCTAGTTACAATCTAGCTGCATCGAAGGTGTAAATTTGATTTGAAAAGAAATATAGGCAAAATCCTCAAATTCGAAACGATACTTCAGAAATGGTACGAATGTTTTAAATGCATATGTGTAGCTACAACCATCGCAATCCCAAAGTCTCACCGCGTTACGTGGGTATATTATTTCAAATCTACAATGAATGCTGGTGTCATTATGTAAATGAATATTGGCTTGAAAGTATCCACCCATGTATATGTATCTGCCAATCATTGCCTTTTCAGAAATGCATGTATCATTTCCTCTCATCTCTACAAAGTACTTGAAGCCAAGGTTTTCCAAGGCACCATTTTGTATATCTGACCAAGGCATATTAGAAATACTATTAGTTACCAAGATCATTCTAATGTCTTTCTTAATATGACGCTGCGAATATCGACGCGTAAATATGGAACCATAGGGGGTTACCTCTGCACCTACTAGCTGCATCCGCTGAACAAGTAATTGAAAATTATCGTAAGCGCAAGAACTATAAGCCTCTATTTTAATTTTTTGCGCACTGGAAATATTACTCCATAAGACGATAAATAGTATAGAAATAATCTGCTTCATGCACTTTATCGCAAACGTGGTCCGTACAATAAAATAAATCGAGTTTTTAAATTATCGAGGTTACTTTCTCTCCATTGCCTTCTTTGCTCAGCACCTTTCTGTTGCCCAAGCTCGAATGCCTGAAATGCAGCAAATCCATGATTGTTGTGTGACGAAATAGAACCGAACATGGTTAGCTCAAACAATTCACCTCGCTCAGAAGTTTCCAGCATCGCTGAAAGGATGTCAACGTACATTTCGGAATGCGCAATAGTACTTGCCTGACTCTCTTGCTTGTGTGTTGCTTCATGAAATAATGTCTTTTTAAAAAATTGACGATACATGAACTGTTCGGTTGTTGCAAATACAACTCTATCTTGTGGAGAATTAAAATGCAACCCAGCAGGAACATGGAAAGTGTTACATTAACTGTGTCAGGTTCGTTAAAGATTAAGCTTTAACCTTTCTCCAAAGATAATAGATAGCTGTGCTAAAGTCTGGTTCCAGTTATGTACTGGCCTGTTCCATTTGGCGCAGATGTT
>Ga0209990_10000139_pt1 | contig 71788 bp, 69 predicted proteins | sample NOAtaG_6_FD_187304 | JGI IMG/M metagenome (GOLD analysis project Ga0209990, IMG submission 187304) | Freshwater lake microbial communities from Lake Erie, under a cyanobacterial bloom - NOAA_Erie_Diel5S_2200h metaG (SPAdes) (version 2) | ecosystem: Environmental > Aquatic > Freshwater > Lake ... | reverse complement strand
CCAGGAACAGCAGGTCCACGGGCGCGAAGCGCACCTCGCTGGTCTGGATGTCGCCCGCGATCACCTCCAGGCTTTCGAAGCGATGGCCGAACCGGGCACGGGCCGCCGCGCAGAAGCGCGGGTTCAAATCCACCCCCACCACCCGCACGCCGGCCGGAATGCGCTCGAACCCGTTGCTGCCCGCGCACCCGAGCACCGCGACCGAACCTGGCCGCACGCGCTCCAGCGCATCGGCGAGGAGGTCTGCCTGCTCGACGCCCTGAAACGCCATGTGGCCCTCGTAGTCCTCCAGGGGCACATGGAGCCAGGGGCTGGTCATGGCCTGCCGGCGCATGACAGCGTGGCCGCCGTCGAGCAGGTTTCGTGAGGAACGTTTCGCAAGCCCATGGCGAAAGTTTCGCAGGCCCGCAGCGCGATTTCCAGCCGTGGCAAGACCAGATCGTTGCGGTGAGCCGTGAAACGCGCTGGCCGGGGTTCGAAAACCCCCGGCTGCGGGCACCGCGCGCGCATCGGGCGGAGCGCGGCACGTGCCGGTGTTCGCCGCCCCCGTGCGCCATGCGGCCATGTGGCGCCCCGCGCTACACTGCCCCGCCAGTACCCATCACCAGCAAGGAGACAGCACCATGGCGAGCCACGCCACCGGAGACGGCGGAATCCCGCCGCGGGATGCCGCGCAGCGCGGCCTGAAGCGCGTCATGGGCCTGGGCGGCGCTTACGGCACGCGCAACTACACCGTGAAGGACCTGCGCGACGCCAAGGGCAAGCGGGTACTGTGCGAGACCCTGCCCTTCACCCCCGAAGAGGCCACCGCCGCCGAGGAGGCCGGCATCGACACCATGAAGGTGCGCTTCGACCCCAAGCGCCCGGAACTGGCCGCCGCCCTGCGCAAGGCCGCGCCCAACACCTTCATGTCCTTCTCCGTGCCGCTGGTGGCCGCGGCCAGCGAAACCGAGGCGGTGCGCCTGGCCTACACCGCCATGGAGCTGGGGGCCGACGCCATCATGTGCCAGTGGTCGCCGCGCTTCATCCGCGCGGCCGCCGAAGCCGGCGTCCCCGTGCAGGGCCATGCCGGGCTGGTGCCGCGCAAGAGCACCTGGACCGGCGGCCTGCGCGCCGTGGGCAAGACCCTCGAAGAGGCGCTCTGGGTGCTGGAAGAGGTCAAGCGCATCGAAGAAGCCGGCGCCTGGGCCGTGGAGGTGGAAGTGATTCCCGCGCCGCTGCTGGCGGAGATCACGCGCCGCACCACGCTGCTCACCTCTTCCATCGGCGCTGGCAGCGGCGGCGACATCCAGTTCCTGTTCGCCGAGGACATCCTCGGCAACAACGGCCCGCCCTACCCGCGCCACTCCAAGCAATACCGAGACCTGAACAAGATGCGCCTGGCCATGCAGGCCGAGCGCGTGGGCGGGTTCCGCGACTTCATCGCCGACGTGCGCAGCGGCGGCTTCCCCGGCCCGGAGCACGTCGTTACGGCGCCCGAGGGCTTGATGGAGGCGTTCCTGGAGCAGGCGGACAAGCGGGGCGGGTGAAGCAAGGGGGGCGGGATCGGGCGCTGGGGCATTGTCCCATCGCGGACGGGTGTGCCCGGGCTGCCGGATCGCACTCCCACCACCCACCGTTCTGCCATCATGGCGTTTCGATAGCCCCGGGAGCCCGCGCCATGCCGCGACGCCAGTTTCTCGCCACCGCCCTCGCCACCGCCCTGGCCGCGGCGCTACCCGCCCTGGGCCAGGACTTCCCGCGCAAGCCGGTGCGCATCGTGGTGCCCTTCCCGCCCGGCGGCACGCCCGACCTGCTGGCGCGCATCCTCGGGGCGCGCGCGCCGCAGGTCCTCGGGCAGCAGGTGATCGTGGACAACCGGCCGGGCGCCGGCGGCAATCTGGCCATGGAGCTGGTGGCCCGCGCGCCGGCTGACGGCTACACGCTGGTGATGGGCACCATCGGCACCTGCGCGCTCAACACCTTTCTCTACCCCCGCCTGGGCTTCGACGTGGAGCGCGATTTCGCGCCGGTGATGCTGGTGGGCTCGATCCAGAACGTGCTGGTGGTGCACCCTGCCGTGCCCGCCGCCACGGTGAAGGAACTGGTGGCGCTGGCGAAGAGCCGCGGCAGCAATCTCATGACCTACGGCTCCTCGGGATTCGGCTCGTCCCTTCACGTGGCCGGCGAGTGGTTCCAGGTGCAGGCGGGCATCGACGTGCGCCACGTGCCCTACAAGGGCAGCGCGCTGGCCAACACGGCGCTGATGGCGGGCGAGACGGACATGATGTTCGACAACCTGCCCTCCATCGCGCCGCACGCGGCGGCGGGCCGGGTGCGGCCCCTGGCCGTGACCGGGCCCAGGCGCTCGAAGCTGTTTCCCAACGTGCCCACCCTGCGCGAAGCGGGCTACCCGGAGTTGGTGATGACGCCCTGGTTCGGCCTGCTGGCGCCGGCCAAAACGCCCGCCCCGGTGCTTGCCCGGCTCAACGCCGCGTTCAATGACGCGCTGCGCGACGCCCAGGTGGTGCAGCGATTCGCGGAGAGCGACGTGGAGCCCGGCGGCGGCGACGGCGCCGCGTTCGCGAAACTGATACGCGCGGAAAGCGCGCAGTGGGGCAAGCTCATCAAGGAAAAGAACATCACCGCAGACTGATGCCTCGCGCCTGAACCCAACCCCGAGAGGCGACTAGGACCCGAACGGCGCCAGCCCGTTTTGCTTCATCGAGACCAAGCCGATCCCGGTCAGGCGGCTCATTGGCCAGCATGCGTGTCCGTTCGGACTTGGAATCCAGCCTGGACAACGCAATCTCTTCTTGGAATCCAGCCTGGACAACGCAATCTCTTTCCAGATGAAAGAAAGACTAGACCATCGCTCCCGGGAGAAAGTACGACAAGCCTCTTGCCAGCTTTCGTAGCGATCGGATCGACCGCGGCAACATTACCACGGTGTGCCGATTCGGAATCACGAAGGGAATGGGGCGTAGCGCAAGGGCAACGTTCCCGATGCCAGCACGCGGGCGGGGAGCACACATGCGCGCGTCGGCGCTACCGCTTTCGCGGCGCCTTCGCTGATGGGCCAGAGGGCGCCGCTACGGGCGCAACCGGCGCCTGATGGCGTTTCCTTCAAAGGCCCCGTCGTCGGGCTCTTGACGTAAACAGGCTTCCGGCTTGTCGCGCTAACTCACCCCACCAGCCCTATCCGTTGAACCCCTTGCCCTCCGCCGCCAGCCGCTCCAGCAGCGCGGCGGGCTTCCACCACTGGCCCACGCGCTGCTCGTAACCCTTCACCGCCTCCAGCACCTTGGGCAGCCCGATTAGATCGGCGCTCATCATGGGCCCGCCGCGGTAGCGCGGGTAGCCGTAGCCGTAGAGGTAGATGATGTCGATGTCGCTGGCGCGCTGGGCGATGCCTTCTTCGAGGATCTGCGCGCCCACGTTCACCAGCTGGTAGAGGCAGCGTTCGAGGATTTCCTGGTCGGAGATCTCGCGGCGGGTGAAGCCGCCGTCCTTCGAGGCCTGCACGATGAGCGCCTCGATGGCGGGGTCAGGCACGGGCTTGCGGCTGCCTTCGTAGCGGTAGTAGCCGGCGCCGGTTTTCTGGCCAAAGCGGCCCTGCTCGCAGATGAGGTCGGCAATGCGCGAGTAGCGCTCGGCCGGGTCGCGGGTGGCGGCCTGGCGCTTGCGGATGGCCCAGCCGATGTCCAGGCCGGCCAGGTCGCTCACGCGGAACGGGCCCATGGCAAAGCCGAACGCTTCCATCACCCGGTCCACCTGTTGCGGCAGTGCGCCCTCCTCCAGCAGGTAGCCGGCTTCGCGGAAGTAGGCGTGCACCATGCGGTTGCCCACGAAGCCGTCGCACACGCCCACCAGCGCGCCCACCTTGCGGATGGTCTTGGCGAGTTTCATGCTGGTGGCGATCACGTCCCCGCCGGTCTTGGCGCCGCGCACGATCTCCAGCAGCTTCATGACGTTGGCGGGGCTGAAGAAGTGCAGGCCGATCACGTCCTGCGGGCGCGCGGTGACCGCGGCGATGGCGTCGATGTCCAGGGTGGAGGTGTTGGTGGCCAGGATGGCGCCGGGCTTCGCCACGGCGTCGAGGGTGCGGAACACCTCCTGCTTCACCGGCATTTCCTCGAACACCGCTTCGATGATGATGTCGGCGTCGCGCAGGTCGTCGTAGCTGCTCACGCCCGTCATCAGGGCCATGCGCTTGTCCATGGCCTCCTGGCTCAGGCGTCCCTTGGACACGGTGGCCGCGTAGTTGGCGCGAATCACCGACAGGCCCTTGTCCAGGCGCTCGGGGGAGGCCTCGAGGATCTTCACGGGGATGCCGGCATTGGCGAAGTTCATGGCGATGCCCCCGCCCATGGTGCCCGCGCCGATGACGGCGGCGCTGCGGATCTCGCGCACCGGGGTGTCCTCGGGCAGGCCGTTCACCTTGGCTGCGGCGCGCTCGGCGAAGAAGGCGTGGCGCAGGGATTTGGACTCGCTGGTGGCCACCAGCACCTCGAAGCGCTCGCGCTCGAAGGCCACGCCCTTGGCGAAGGGCTGCTGCACGGCGGCCTCCACGCAGGCAGCAATCTCCAACGGCGCCGGGTAGCCGCGCCACTGCGTGGCGATGCGCGCCCGGGCTTCGGCGAAGAAGGCGTCGGCGTCGCCCTCCACGGCCACGGTCATGGCACTGATGCGACGGATGGGCCGGCCCTCCTTGACCACTCGCTGCGCGAATTTCAGCGCCGCGGCCGCCAGGTCGCCCTCCACGATCTCGTCCACGATGCCCAGTTCGTGGGCACGCTCGGTGCTGACCGGATCGCCGCTCACCATCATGTCCAGGGCGGTTGCCGCGCCGATCAGGCGCGGCAGGCGCTGGGTGCCGGCGGCGCCGGGGAGGATGCCCAGCTTCACCTCGGGCAGGCCGATCTGGGCGCCGGTGACGGCACAGCGCCAGTGGGCGCCCAGGGCCAGTTCGAGCCCGCCGCCCATGGTGGGCCCGGCCAGGGCCGCGCAGATGGGCTTGGTGACCGTGTCCATGTAGGAGAGCACGTCGCGCAGCGTGGCCATTCCGGGCACGGGCGGCTTGCCGAATTCGGTGATGTCCGCGCCGCCGGAGAAGTTGCGCCCGCCGCCGATCAGGAGGAAGGCCTTCACGGCGGTGTCGTGCTCGCCTTCCTTGATGGCGTCGAGGATACCCTGCAGCAGGCCCTTGCCCACCGACAGGGCGTTGACGGGCGGGTTGTTGAGGGTGATCACCCCCACATGGTTCTGCACGCGGTAGTCGACGATGGCCATGGGGCCCTCCAGATGGGAAGGGTTGGAAACGGAACTGGAATAACGGCCCGCGGACAGCCGCCGGCTGGAGGGCGCTGCGCCTGCCCTCTAGACCTCGAGCCACTCCTTGCGCACGGATTCGCTGGCGCGCAGGTCGGCCGGCGTGCCCTCGAAGACGATGCGGCCGTGGCCCATCACGTACACCCGCTGGGAGATCTTCATGGCGATGGCGAGCTTCTGCTCCACCAGCAGGATGCTGATGCCGCGCCGGGCAATCTCGTCGAACAGGCTGGCCACCTGCTCCACGATCTTGGGCGCGAGGCCCTCGGTGGGCTCGTCGATCATCACCAGGTCGGGGTCGCCCATGAGCGTGCGGCACAGGGTGAGCATCTGCTGCTCGCCACCGGAGAGCACGCCGGCGGGCGCGTCGGCGCGCTCGCGCAGACGCGGGAAGAGCTGGTACATGTCCTCCATGCTCCAGCGGCCCGACTCGCGGGTGCCCTTCTGGCCCAGCAGCAGGTTCTGGCGCACGGTGAGGGTGGGAAAGATGTCGCGGTTCTCGGGCACGTAGCCCAGGCCGCGGCGGGAGATGACGTAGGTCTTGAGGCCCATGAGCTCCTGGCCCTGGAACTTCACCGAGCCGCTGCCCGCCACCTGGCCCATGACGGCCTTGATGGTGGTGGAGCGGCCCACGCCATTGCGCCCCAGGAGGCTGACGATCTCGCCCTGCCCCACCCGCAGATGCACGCCGTGCAGGATGTGGCTCTTGCCGTAGTAGGCGTGCAGGTCGGCCACTTCCAGCATCAGTGCGCCCCCTCGGCGGTGTCGGCTTCCACGCCCAGGTAGGCCTCCTGGACCGCCTTGTTGCCGCGGATCTCCGCCGGTGTGCCGGTGGCGATGACCTGTCCGTAGACCAGCACCGAGATGCGGTCCGCCAGCCCGAACACCACGCTCATGTCGTGCTCCACCATCACCAGGGTCTTGCCCTCGGACACGGCGCGGATGAGCGCCACGGCGTCCTCGGTTTCGGTGTTGCTCATTCCGGCGGTGGGCTCGTCGAGCAGGATCACCTCGGCGCCGCCGGCGATGGTGACGCCGATTTCGAGGGCGCGCTGTTCGGCGTAGGAGAGCACGCCCGCAAGGGTATCGCGGCGCCGCTTCAGACCGATGCGCTCTACCAGTTCGTCAGCGCGGGCGCGCACGTCCTTCAGCCCGCCCACGCGATGCCAGAAGGAATACCGGTAGCCCTGCGACCACAGCACGGCGCAACGCAGGTTCTCGAACACCGACAGCTTGGGGAAGATGTTGGTGATCTGGAAGCTGCGCGACAGGCCGCGGCGGTTGATCTCCTGGGGCGCGAGGCCGGTGATGTCCTGGCCGTTGAGCAGGATGTTGCCGGTGCTCAGAGGAAAGCGGCCGCTGATGAGGTTGAACAGCGTGGACTTGCCCGCGCCATTGGGGCCGATCACCGCGTGGCGCTCGCCGCGCTCGATGGCGAGGTCCACGCCGTTGATGATGGCGGTCTTGCCGAAGCTCTTGCGCACCTGGCGCAGCTCCAGGGAGGCGGCCATGTCAGTTCCCCTGGCCACGGTTGACGGCCGCGGCGATCTCGGTCCAGGCCGCGCCGATGGGCCGCGCCGCCAGGCGCAGAAGCACCCCGCCCACCACCAGCAGCGCCACTGCCATGAGCCAGGGACCCGTGGCGGTGGTGTCGAACTGCTGGCCGAACAGGCTCATCACGGCGCCCACCTGCTCGCGCTTGGTTTCGTAGTGGTAGAACATTTCCACCGCCATGATCAGGCCGGCCAGCAGCACCGCGCCCGCAACGGCCGCTCCGGCGTAGGGCAACGCCAGGCGACCCAGCAGGCGGGTCTGCACCGCCGGCTTGTGCAGTGTCACCAGCGAGGCGATGCCACCGGGCGCGAACAGGATCATCACCAGGAAGAACAGCCCGAAGTACAGCAGCCAGGCCTGGGTGTAGTTGGACAGGGCCGACTGCAGGAAGGTGATGAGGATGGCGCCGATGATCGGGCCGTAGAAGTGGCCCACGCCGCCGATGAAGGCCATGAGCAGCACCGTGCCCGAGGCGGCGGTGCCGAGCCGCTCGGCGGTGATGAGCTCGAAGTTGATCACCTCCAGCGCCCCGGCGATGCCGGCGAACATGCCCGCCAGCGCCAGCATCAGGAAGCGGATGCGGGTGGGGTTGTAACCCACGAATTTCACCCGCTCGGGATTGTCGCGCACGGCGTTGGCCATGCGGCCCAGCGGCGTTTGCGTCAGGGCGAACATGAGGATCATGCACACGAAGCACCACGCGGCAATCAGGTAGTACACCTGCACGCCCGGCCCGAAATCCACGCCCATCACCTTGTCGCCCACCACGCGGTCGGTGGAGATGCCGCCCTCGCCCCCGAAGAAGCTGGGGAACATGAGCGAGCAGGCCGCCACCATCTCGGCGATGCCCAGGGAAATCATGGCGAAGGGCGTGCCGGAATGCTTGGTGGTGACGTACCCGAACACCAGCCCGAAGGCGAGCCCGGCGGCGGCGCCCACAAGCGGCAACAGCGACACCGGCCAGTGGAGGCTGCCGGCGCCGATGGCGTTGAGCGCGTGGGCGGCGAAGAACGCCCCCAGGCCGAAGTACACCGCGTGGCCAAAGGAGAGCATGCCGGTCTGGCCCAGCAGCATGTTGTAGGACAGGGCGAAGATGATGGCAATGCCCATCTGCGACAGCATGGATACGGCGAAGCCCTGGTTGAAGACCTGCGGCGCGGCAATCAGCACCGCCGCCACCGCAGCCCAAACCATCGCTCTGCGCCAGTGCATCAGGCCGGGTTCGGCCCCTGACGCCGGAGCGTTTCGCACGGCGCGCGCCACTGCCTCCACCACGGGATCGGCCATGAAGTCAGCCCTCCCGGGTGCCCATGAGGCCCTTGGGCCGCACGATCAGCATGGCCACCATCAGCACGTAGGGCAGCACGGGTGCCGCCTGGGCGATGGTGACCTTCCACAGCTCCATCCACGCCGACTGCGGGTCGGGGGTGAACCCGAGTTTCGCGAACAGGGTGAGAAGCGACACGTCGAAGGCCACGGAGAAGGTCTGCACGGCGCCGATGATCAGCGAGGCGACGAACGCGCCCGCCAGCGAGCCCATGCCGCCGAACACCACCACCACGAAGACGATGGTGCCCACGGACACCGCCATGCCCGGTTCGGTGACGAAGGCATTGCCGCCGATCACCCCCGCCAACCCGGCCAGCGCCGCGCCGCCGGCGAACACGCCCATGAACACCCTGGGTACGTTGTGCCCCAGTGCCTCCACCGTGTCGGGGTGCGTGAGGGAGGCCTGGATGATCAGGCCGATGCGCGTGCGGGTGAGCAGCAGAAACAGCCCGCCCAGCATGCCCACCGACACGAGCATCATGAAAACACGGTAGGCGGGATACTTGGTGCTGAAGACGGAAAAGGCCGAAAAGTCGAGGATCTCGGGAATGCGGTAAGGCACCGGCGCGCGGCCCCAGATGAGGTGCACCAGTTCCTCGATGATGTAGGCCAGGCCGAAGGTGAACAACAGTTCCGCCACGTGGCCATACTTGTGCACGGTGCGCAGGCCGTAGCGCTCGGTGAGCGCGCCCAGCACCGCCACCAGCGCGGGCGCCACCACCAGCGCGGGCCAGAAGCCCAGGTACACGCTGGTCTGGTAAGCGAAGTACGCCCCCAGCATGTAGAAGCTCGCATGGGCGAAATTGAGCACGCCCATCATGCTGAAGATCAGGGTGAGGCCGCTGGAGAGCATGAACAGCAGCAGTCCGTAGGACAGGCTGTTCAGCAGCGTGACGAGAAAGAACTCCAAGCAGCAGTCTCCTGAAACAGCAAGGGGCGTCCGTCAGGAGCGCCCCCCGCGCGCGGTGGCCGGAACCGTCAGCCCTTGGGCCGCTGGAACTTACAGGTGGTGGGCAAGACCGTGTCCTTGGACTCAATGCGGGCGTCGGTCTTGAATCCGAAACCGGTGCGCTCCACGTCGAATTTCACGTCCTTGCCGTTGGCCTTGGAAAACGTGGACACGAAGATGGGCTGCACCAGCTGGTGGTTGTCATCGCGCATGTAGGTTTCACCCGAAAGGCTGTCGGACTTCATCTTCTCCATGGCGAGCGCCACCTTGGTGGGGTCGGTGGACTTGGCCTGTTCCATGGAGCGGGTGAGCATGTCCACCGCCACCATGATGCTGGTCCAGTAGAAGTCGTCGCGGGAGTCGGGGAAGCGCTTGCGGTAGGCCTCCACCATCTCCACCGTGCGGCTGCCGCCGATGTTGGAGTGGAACACCGTGACCTGCTTGAGGTGCCCCACGCCGGCCTCGCCGATGACCGGGGGCGTGCCCAGGCCGCCCGCGTAGTAGGTGTAGAAGTCGACCTTCAGCCCCGCGTCCTTGGCAGCCTTGATGAGCAGCGCCACGTCGTTGCCCCAGTTGCCCGTCACCACGGCATCCGCGCCCGCAGCCTGGATCTTGGCCACGTAGGGGGCGAAGTCCTTCACCTTGCCCAGGGGGTGCAGGTCGTCGCCCACGATCTGGATGTCGGGGCGTTTGGCGTTGAGCATGGCTCGCGCCGCCTTGGCCACGGACTGGCCGAAGGAGTAGTCCTGGTTGATGAGGTACACCTTCTTCATGGACTTCTGGGTGGCCATGAAGTTGGTCATGGCCTGCATCTTCATGTCCACGTCGGCATCGAAGCGGAAGTGGTAGAAATTGCACTTGTCGTTGGTGAGGGCGGGGTCGACAGCGCCGTAGTTCATGTAGAGCACGGTCTTGTCGGGGTTGCGGGCGTTGTGCTTGCCCATGGCCTCGGACAGCGCCAGCGCCACGGCCGAACCGTTGCCCTGCATCATGTAGCGGATGCCCTGATCCACAAGCTGCTTGAACACGAGCTGCGCTTCCTGCGGGCTGGTCTTGGTGTCGAAGGGCACCACCTCGAGCTTCTGGCCCAGCACGCCGCCCTTCTCGTTGATGCGGTCGGCGAAGAACTGCAGATGGCGAAGACCCACCTCGCCCACGTTGGCGAAGGGCCCGGACAAACCTTCCAGGTAGGCCACCTTGATGGTCTGGGCGGAGGCGGGCACTGCAATGGCCAAGGCAGCCATGACCGCCAGGCGCCCCAGAGACGAGATCGCGTTGCTGGGCTTCGGCATGTTGTTCTCTCCTCGTGGTCTTGTTCGGGACGGGCACACACGGCCCGTAGCAGACCCCGCGACTGCCACACCAGGCACTCCGCCCGTGCGCTTCGCTTTTTTTGGGCAGCGGATTCTGCCCCATCGCCCCCGTGATGTAAACGCGACCGGCACGCCCGCGCAGGCCGTGTTGCGGCGCAGCGAAAACCCGTGACCGAGCCGCGCGCAGCGGCGCTGCTAAACTTGATTCATCCCCCTGCTGCTTCGTTGGAGCATCACACCATGCATGGACTCATGATGGACATGCCGCTGTCCATAGCCGCGCTGATACAGCACGCCGACCGCCACCACGGCGACACCGAGATCGTGTCGCGGACGGTGGAAGGCCACCTGCACCGCTACGGCTACAGCGACGCCCATCGCCGCGCCCGTCAACTCGCCAACGCGTTGCGCGCCCTGGGCGTGAAACCCCATGACCGCGTGGGCACTCTCGCCTGGAATGGCTACCGCCACTTCGAGATCTACTACGCAGCATCCGGGTCCGGCGCAGTGGTGCACACCATCAACCCGCGGTTGTTCCCCGAGCAGATCACCTACATCGTCAACCACGCCGACGATGCGGTGCTGTTCTTCGATCTCACATTTTTGCCACTGGTGGAGAAGCTTGCACCGTTGTGCCGTGGCGTGCGCGCCTGGATCGCCATGACCGACCGCGCCCACATGCCCGGCGGCGGCCTTGATCTCCTCTGTTACGAGGAACTGGTTGACTCCCACTCCGATGACTACCGCTGGCCGGAAATCGATGAACGCTCGGCCGCCGGCCTGTGCTACACGTCGGGCACCACCGGCAATCCCAAGGGCGTGCTCTACAGCCATCGATCCACAGTGCTGCACGCCTACGGCGCCAGCCTGCCCGACGCGCTCAACCTCTCGGCCCGTGACGTGGTGCTGCCCGTGGTGCCCATGTTCCACGTCAACGCCTGGGGCCTGCCCTACGCCGCGCCGCTGGTGGGGGCGAAGCTGGTGTTTCCGGGGGCGCAACTCGACGGCGCCAGCCTGCACGGCCTGTTCGAGGCGGAGAAGGTCACCTGCTCCGCCGGCGTGCCCACCATCTGGCTTGGACTGCTCAATCACGTGAAGTCCCAGGGGCAGCGGTTCACCACCCTGGAGCGCACCGTCATCGGCGGTTCGGCCTGTCCCCCGGCCATGATCCGAACCTTCGAGGACGACTACCGCGTGCGGGTACTGCACGCCTGGGGAATGTCGGAGATGAGCCCCCTGGGCACGGTGAACACGTTCAAGGCAAAGCACCTGGCACTGCCAAAGGCGCAACGCGATGCGCTCCAGAACAGCCAGGGCCGGCCGATTTTCGGCGTCGACATGAAGATCGTGGATGACGAGGGCAAGGAACTGCCGCGCGACGGCAAGGCTTTCGGCAACCTGCTGGTGCGCGGCCCCTGGATCTGCTCGTCGTACTTCAAGGACGAAGGCGGAGACCCGCTGCGCGAGGGCTGGTTTCCCACCGGCGATGTGGCCACCCTCGATCCGGACGGCTACATGCAGATCACCGACCGCTCCAAGGACGTCATCAAGTCCGGCGGGGAGTGGATCAGCAGCATCGACCTGGAGAACGCCGCCATGGCACACCCCGCCGTGGCCGAGGCCGCGGTCATCGGCGTGGCGCACCCCAAATGGGATGAGCGCCCGCTGTTGGTGGTGATGCGCAAGCCGGGTGAATCCGTGAGCCGGGAGGCGCTGCTGCAATTCTTCGAGGGCCGCGTGGCCAAGTGGTGGATTCCCGATGACGTGGTGTTCGTCGATCAGATTCCCCACACCGCCACTGGCAAGATCCTGAAGACCAAGCTGCGGGAACAATTCCGCGACCACCGGCTGTCCACGGCCTGAGACGGCATCCGCCCGGCCCGGAGCTGGCGGCTTGGCGGGCGCGTCAGGGCGCCAGGATTTCGAGGTTGTCGATAAGGCGGGTCGCGCCGAGCTTCGCGGCGCCAAGCGCCACCAGTTGCCGTTCGCCCGGCTCGGGCTGCATGAGCGTGCGGCGGCTGCGCACCACCACGTAGTCCACATTCCAGCCGTGGCGCGCGAGCAGGGCGTCGGCAGCGAACTCCAGCGCCTCGAGATTGCGGTCGCCCGATTCCACGGCCCGCTTGACCTCGCGCAGCGCCTCATTGAGCCGCGGCGCCTCGGCGCGCTGCGCCTCGGACAGGTAGCGGTTGCGTGAAGACAGGGCCAGGCCATCGGGGGCCCTTACCGTCTCTGCGGGAACGATGGCGAGCGGCAAGGCGAACTGCTCCACCAGGTGGCGCACGATGGACAACTGCTGGTAATCCTTTTTGCCGAACACGGCCACCTGGGGCTGCACCACGTTGAACAGCTTCAGCACCACGGTGCACACGCCGCGGAAGTGGCCAGGACGGAAGCGCCCCTCCAGCTTGCCGGCCACCGGCGGCGGCTCTACGGCGAAAACCTGAGGCTCGGGGTACATCTCGGTCTCGTCGGGGGCGAACACCAGGTGGTTGCCCGCCGAGGCAAGCCGATCGCAATCTTCCTCGAAGGTACGAGGATACTTCTCGAAGTCCTCGCCCTGCATGAACTGCAGGCGGTTCACGAAAATGGTGGTGACAACGAAGGGCGCGTGGCCGGCGGCAATGCGCACAAGGCTCAAGTGTCCCTCGTGGATGTTGCCCATGGTGGGCACCACGGCCACGCGAGGCTCGCGCCCGAGGCGCGCGCGCAACTCGGCGATGCTGCGGACGATTTCCATGCTCACGCCAGCGCTGGCGCGTCAGTTGTAGCAGTACTCGGGAGAGGGGAAGGCACCTGACTTGACCTCGGCCACGAAGCGCTCCAGGGCAGCCTGCGGCGAACTGGCGCCAGCCATGTAGTTCTTGACGAACTTCGCCTTGCGCCCGGGGTGAAGGTCGAGCATGTCGTGCCAGATGAGAATCTGGCCGCTGCAGCCCGGCCCCGCGCCGATACCAATGGTGGGGATGGACAAGGCGCGCGTGATGCGATCGCCCAGCGCGGCGGGAACAGCCTCCACCACGGTCATGGCAGCGCCTCCCGCCTCGATGGCGAGGGCGTCCTCCAGCACGCGATCACCCGCCTCCCCCTTGCCCTGCACCTTGTACCCGCCCAGGGTGTGGAAGAACTGCGGCGTGAGGCCCACGTGCCCGCAAACCGGAATGCCGCGATCCACCAGGAACCGTACCGTGTCGGCGAACATGGCGCCGCCCTCCAGCTTCACCATGTGCGCCCCGCCAGCCATGAGCTTGGCCGCATGGGCGAAAGCAGACTGGGGACTTTCGTGGTAGCTGGCGAAGGGCATGTCGGCGATCACCATCGGACGCTGGCAACCGCGCAGCACCGCCTTGGTGTGGTAGAGGATGTCATCCACGGTGACCGGCAACGTGGAGTCATGGCCTTGCACAGTCATGCCGAGGGAATCTCCCACCAGCAGCATTTCGATCCCCGCTGCATCGGCGAGCGCCGCGGATGAGGCGTCGTAGCAGGACACCATGGTGATCTTTTCGCCGTCGCGCACTTTGGCGGCCAGTTGAGACGCACTGAGGCGCGCGCGCGCCTGAGGTTGCGTGGACACGAATGAAACCCTCCGGAGGAATTGCGGGCGTACCCTGGAACGCCCTGGCGCGGCGTGTTCTCGGACGCCATCGCGCAACCGTTGGCGCGAAGCGCGCTGCGATTGCGACGCAACGCTAGCGCAAAATCGCCGCCTTTGTCGACTGCGGCGTGCGGCCAGCAGTTCAGGATTGCTCGACCTGCTCCGCCGCCGACGACGACTCTCCAGCGCCGCCCTGACGCCTGCGGCGGCGCTTGCGGCCCGCACCAGCGCCCTTTGGCGCGGGCAGCAACATGCGGCTGCGCTCTTCATCAGAGGCATTCTGGAAGCGCTCCCACCATTGGCCCACCTCGGCGTCGAGCTCCCCGCTCTCGCAGCGCAGGAGCAGGAAGTCGAAGGAGGCGCGCAGTTTGGGGCTTTCCAGTACGCGGAAGGGCCGCTTGCCGGAACGCTGCGCGAAGCGCCACTGCATCAACCAGATCTCCTTCATGTCCGTTCCGAACCGCCGCGGCACCGACATGCGCTCGGCCTGCACGGACAGCACCTGATCCATGGCCTCGTGCATGGCCGGCACTGGCGCCACGCCCCGTGCCTGAGCGGCGTTCCAGGCCGCCAGGACCTCGTGCCAGAGCAAGGCGGCGAACAGGAACCCGGGCGAGACGGTCTTGTCGGCCCGAACGCGTTCGTCCGTGCGCTCCAGGGCCAGCATCACAAAGCGTTCCCCCATGGGCTGCTCCAGGATCACATCGAGCATGGGCAGCAGACCATGATGCAGGCCCTCGGCGCGCAGTTGCCTGATGCAGGCCACCGCGTGCCCGGATAGCAGCAGCTTGAGCATCTCTTCGAACAGTCGCGCTCCCGGGACGTTCTGCACCAGCTCCGCCATTTCCGGAATGGGCGCGCGGGTGCCGGGGTCGAGGTCCATGCGCAGCTTGGCGGCCAGGCGTACGGCTCGCAGCATGCGAACGGGATCCTCGCGATAGCGGCTGCGGGCCTCGCCGATGATGCGCAACCGGCGCGCTTCCAGGTCCTTCATGCCGTCGACGAAGTCGAGGATCTCTTCCGTGGCGGGGTTGTAGTAGAGGGCGTTGACGGTGAAGTCGCGGCGCAGCGCGTCCTCTTGCTGCGTGCCGAAGGCGTTGTCGCGAAGCAGCCGGCCATGCTCGTCCTTCACCTGATGGGTTGCATCGTCGGAGTGCGGCGCGCGGAAGGTGGAGGTTTCCACCATTTCCTGGCCGCACAGCACGTGCACGAGGCGAAAGCGCCTGCCGATGATGCGCGAGCGGCGAAACACCGCGTGCACCTGCTCCGGCGTCGCGTCGGTGGCCACGTCGAAGTCCTTGGGTTCAAGGTCGAGCAGCAAATCGCGCACTGCGCCGCCCACCACGTACGCCTCGTAACCAGCCTCCTGCAAACCCTCGCAGGTGCGGCGGGCGCAGCGGCTGATGCGCTCGCGTGTCAGGCCATGACGCGAAACCGGCACGACGGTCGGCGCGCGGCTGGCCTTTGCGCCGCGGGAAAACACCTTGTCGAGAAGCTTCTTGATCATCCGAAGAGGAAAAATGCAGGGGGAGCGTGCCGCAAGCGGCGACTGACCGGCGCACCAAACGAGTATACAGGCCGGGTCGGGTGCGACAGCCCGGGGGCTCAGCGCAGGCTCAGGATTTCCCAGCCTCTTGCAAGGGCGTGTTCCCTGAGGGTCTCGTCCGGGTCCACGGCAACCGGCCGCGCGACCTTCGACAGCAGCGGAAGATCGTTGAGCGAGTCGCTGTAGAAGCACGTCTCGCCGAAACTCGACCAGTGCAGTCCATGCTCGGCGAGCCAGGCTTCCACGCGAGCCACCTTGCCCTCCCGGAAACAGGGCAGTCCGTTCACACGGCCAGTGAACTCGCCATCGGAGCGCTCCTCCGGATCCGTGGCCACCAGATGCTCGATGCCGAACTCCCTGGCGATGGGCCTGGTGACGAAGCTGTTGGTGGCCGTGACCACCACGCGGGCGTCATGGCGATGGCTGTCCACCAGGTCGCGCGCCTTGACGGTCATCATGGGCAGGATGCGCACCCTCAAGTACTCGGCACGCCAGGCCTCCAACTGCGCGCGGGGATGACGCGACAGGGGCTTGAGCTGAAAATCCAGGAACTGGTGGATGTCCAGCGTTCCTGCGCGATATTGCTCGTAAAACTCCAGATTGCGCGCTTCGTATACCTCGCGGTCGAGCACGCCCTTGTGAATCAGGAATTGGGCCCATTCGAAATCGCTGTCGCCAGCCAGCAAGGTGTTGTCGAGATCGAACAGCGCGAGGTTCATGACCTTCTCCATGGTGCCAGGACAGACGACCCCCGGCCCCGAGCGCTGCGCGCGCCTGGATCAGGCGGGCTCATCGTCAAGGGCGAGCGAAGACCGAAGCACCTCCCGCGCCAAGGGCACGGAAAGCGCGCGTCGGGTTTCGAGCGAATGGGCGTCAAGGGCGTCAAGCACACCCATGAGCGTGGTGAGATCCCGCTTCACGTGGCGCAGCAGGTAACCGGATACCTCCTCCGGCAGACGCAGGCCACGGGCCGCGGCGTGACGCGCCAGCGCCGCGGCCTTCTCCTGATCGTCCAGGGGATGCACCTGGTACACAAGACCCCAGGACAACCGGCTGAGCAGTTCGGGCGCAAGGGCGAGGCGCGCGGGCGGAGCACGACCAGAAGCCACGAGCGCACCGCCCGACTCTCGCAGGGCGTTGAAGGCATTGAACAAGGCGTGCTGCGCGGCGGGCGCCAGAAAGTCCACGTCGTCGGCCAGCAACAGGACCCTGCCCTCGACGGTGGGCTCGCCCGGGAAGTGCTGCACCGCTCTGGCGGAGGCGGCGCCAGCCGCGCGCAGCAGGTGCGATCGGCCGCTGCCGGAAACGCCCCACAGATAGATGACAGGCTCCCCAGTACCGGCGGCGAGCGCGCGAAGCGACTCGAGGGCCTCGGCGTTGCGCCCCGGAAAGAAATTGTCGAAGGCGGGCGCCGGAGGCGGCGCGATGTCCAACGCCAGTTGCTTCATGGACCGGATTATAGGGGGCCCTTCCGGTAGAATCCTTGCCCTTTCATCGCGCCGCGTCCAGCCGCCATGCCAGAGCCCGCCACCGCCAACGGTCTGTCCTATCGCGACGCAGGCGTCGACATCGACGCTGGCGACGCGCTCGTGGAACGCATCAAGCCCTTGGCCAGATCCACGCTGCGAGACGGCGTGCTAGCGGGCGTCGGCGGCTTTGGCGCGCTTTTCGAGGTTCCCAAGCGCTATCGGGAGCCGGTGCTGGTGTCGGGCACCGACGGCGTGGGCACCAAGCTCAAGCTGGCCTTCGAGCTGAACGTCCATCACACCGTGGGAATCGATCTCGTGGCCATGAGCGTCAACGACATTCTGGTTCAGGGGGCCGAGCCGCTGTTCTTCCTGGACTACTTTGCGTGCGGGCGGCTGTCTGTGGACACGGCAGCGGCGGTGGTGGCAGGCATTGCGGACGGGTGCAGAAGGGCTGGTTGCGCGTTGGTGGGCGGCGAGACTGCCGAGATGCCGGGCATGTACCCCGACGGGGAGTACGACCTCGCGGGCTTCGCGGTGGGCGCGGTGGAAAAATCCGCCATCGTGAATGGGAACTCCATCGTGCCCGGCGATGCAGTGGTGGCACTCGCCTCCAGCGGCCCGCACAGCAACGGCTATTCGCTCGTGCGGCGCATCGTGCAGGTGTCGGGTGCAGATCTGCGGGCGGATTTCCTGGGCACGCCGTTGGGGCAGGCATTGCTGGAGCCTACGCGCATTTACGTGAAACCGGTGCTCGATCTGCTCGCCAGGGTGCCCGTGAAGGGCATGGCCCACATCACCGGCGGCGGCATCACGGGCAATGTGCCCAGGATGTTGCCGCCGGGTACGCGCGCGGTCCTGCAACGGGATAGCTGGATCCTCCCCCCCATCTTCCAGTGGCTGCAACGCCATGGCAGCGTGACTGATCAGGAGATGCATCGGGTGTTCAACTGCGGCGTGGGCATGGTGATCGTCACAGCGCCGCAGGATGCAGCGCGGGCTGTGGAGGCCTTGAACGCCCAGGGCGAGCGGGCCTGGATAGCGGGCTGCATCGAGGACGGCGATGGGGGCGAACCCACCGCCGTCCTGGTATGAACGGAGTTGCCCGTGGCGCGCGTGGTGGTGTTGATATCGGGTCGCGGCAGCAACCTGCGGGCGCTGGTGGAAGCGGCCCTTCCGGTGGTGGCAGTGGTGAGCAACCGGCCGGACGCGGCGGGCCTCGGCTTCGCGGCGGAACGGGGAATCGCCACGGCGGTGGTGGATCACAAGGCCTATGCCGATCGCGACAGCTTCGACACCGCCCTGGCCAATGCAGTTGACGCCCACGCGCCCGACCTGGTGGTGCTTGCTGGATTCATGCGGGTGCTCACGCCGGGATTCGTGCGCCGCTACGCCGGCCGCCTTATGAACGTACACCCCTCCCTGCTTCCCGCCTTCCCGGGCCTGGACACCCACGCCAGAGCGCTTGCGGCCGGCTCGAAGCTGCACGGTTGCAGCGTGCATTTCGTGACCGAGGCGCTCGACGAGGGCCCCATCGTGGCCCAGGCGGCCGTGCCCGTGCTCGACGACGATTCGCCCGAAACACTGGCGGCACGGGTGCTGCGCCAGGAACACCGCCTGCTGCCCGCAGCGGTGCGGTGGTTCCTTGAAGGGCGCATGGCGATCAATGGCGCCCGGGTGAGGGTACGCGACACCGTGGCACACGCCGACGACACCCTCGCCGAGCCGGCGCCATGATGCGTTTGAACCCCGGGGGGCTGCGCGCGGTGCTCGCCGGGATTGGCTTGCTCATCGCCGCCGCTGCTTCTGGCGCGCCCAAGGTCCCCCTGCGGGTGGAGATGGACCTGGTGGTGGAGGCCAAGGGCATGACCGTTGGCGAGGGCCGCGACGTCTTCGAGACGGACGGCAAGCGCTACAGCGTGACCACCGAGGCCCGCACCACAGGACTTGCACGGCTGCTCAAGAAAGTCGACGAGCGCCGTGACAGCCAGGGGCTGGTGACTGACAAGGGGCTGCAGCCCCTCAACTTCCGGCAGAAGCGAACCGGCAAGCCACCCAACGCCGCCGATTTCGACTGGGCGCGTGGAGAGCTCACCATGACCGAGGGCGACGAGGTGGAAAAGGTGGCTCTCGTGCCCATGACCTTCGACCAGGCTTCGCTGCCCTACGCCTTCGTGTTCTCCGACCCGCCGGCTACCGGGCGCCTGAGCGTTCGCGTCACCGACGGCCGCAAACTGCAGGAGTACGACCTGGCCTTCGTGGGACGCGAACGCATCGATACCGCGCTGGGGGAACTCGACACGCTGCACTACCGAAAAGTGCAACCGCCAGGGGACAAGCGCGGCTTTGAGTTCTGGCTTGGCATCGGGCACCACCGCTTGCCCGTTCGCATCCGCATCGTGGAGAAGGACGGCACGGCCTTCGACTCCACCGTGACGCGCATCGTCTATCCCTGACCAGTGGAAGCCACCCCCGGGCGCATCGACGCCACCGCCGATGCACTGGCCGAATTGCTGACCTTTCAGGCGCCCGCCGATGCCGTTTTGCGCCAGTGGCTGCGGCGTCATCCGCGACCAGGTCCGCGCGATCGGGCTTTCGTGGCCGACACGGCCTTCGCGGCTTTGCGACACCTGCGCAGGCTGGAATCACTCACCGGAGGACGAGACCCGCGGCGCCTCACCCTGGCTGCGCTGGTGCGCGTGGGCGGCGCGGCTGTGCGCGCGCTGGAGCCTGCGCTGCGCAACGGCGAGGCTGGATGGCTGGCCGTCCTGAAGGGGACCCCCGAACCCACCTCGCCGGCGGAGCGGCTTTCGCTTCCTGATTGGCTGTACGAGCGCTTCGTGGGCGCCTACGGCGCCGATGGGGCGGAAACCCTTGCCACGGCGCTGCTGCGGGCTGCGCCCATGGACCTGCGGGTCAACGTCCTCAAGGCGAGCCGCGAAGAGGTTCTGGCCACTCTGCATACCGAAGGCATCGAGGCAGAGCCCACCGCCCTTGCGCTGGCGGGCATCCGCCTGCGCCATAAACCGTTCATCGAGCGCCACCCTGTGTTCACCGGCGGGCTGGTGGAAGTGCAGGACGAGGGGAGCCAGCTGGTGGCCCAACTGGTGGACGCACGCCGCGGCCAGATGGTGGTGGACTTTTGCGCCGGAGCCGGCGGCAAGACCCTGGCGCTGGGAGCGCTCATGCGCTCGCAGGGGCGGCTGTATGCCTTCGACACCTCCGAGCGCAGGCTTGCCAACCTCACCCCGCGGCTACGCCGCTCGGGGCTGTCGAACGTGCATCCGCAGCGCATTGATTCGGAGACCGACGCGCGGGTCGGTCGGCTGCGAGGCAAGATCGACAGGGTGCTGGTGGATGTTCCGTGCAGCGGAACAGGCACTTTGCGGCGCAACCCCGATCTCAAGTGGCGCATGTCGCCGGCGGCGCTTGCAGAACTGGGCGCCAAGCAGCGTGCCATCCTGGCGTCTGCAGCTCGCCTGCTGAAGCCTGGCGGACGGCTGGTCTACGCCACCTGCAGCCTGTTGCCGGAAGAAAACGAAGCGGTGGTAGATGATTTCCTCGCCGCCTCGCCCGGGTGGCGGCGGCTCGATGCGCCGCAGGCGCTGCGCACCGCAGGCCTTGCCGTTGCGGACAGCGGGGAACAGGACCTGCGGCTCGATCCAGCCCGGCACGGCACCGACGGCTTCTACGCGGCATTGCTGGAGCGCAGCCCGTGAATCAGCGCGCCCGCTCGTAGGACCACGCCATGGACAAGACCGCCGACCGCATCAATCTGCTCGCGGAGCTGCTACGCGACCTCGAGACCACAGCCATTTCATGGCAAGTCGGTCTGATTGCCCTGTGCCTTGCTCTGGCCTGGGGTGCGGGCCGGATTCTGCGGCCACGTCTCGAGCGCACGCTGGCGGCCGCCAGAACGGAAGGGGGTCAGGAGGCGCTGTATGTGGGCGCTGCCGGGTTGCTGCGAGTCCTGGTGCCGCTGGTGGCGTGGTTGCTGCTCGTGGTGACCCGGGCGGCACTGCAGGCGCACCAGCCCGTAAACCTGTTCAACGTTGCCATACCGTTGTCCTCGTCGCTGGTGATCATTCGCGTGGTCGTTTACACGCTGCGGCATGCCCTGCCGCCGAGCGGCTGGCTTCGCCAGTCCGAGCGAGCAATCACGTGGGCCATGTGGATTGGCGTCGCCCTGCATCTGACGGGCCTGCTGCCGGGGATCCGGGAGTTCCTCGACGGGCTCGCCTTCAATGCGGGAAAGCACCGGGTCTCGCTGCTCAACCTGATCGAGGGCAGCGCTTCGGTGGCGATCACGGTCCTGGGCGCGCTGTGGATTGGCAGGGTGGCGGAATCCCGGCTCATGGGGCTGCAGCAACTGGACACGAGCCTGCGGGTGGTGTTCGCAAAACTGGTCCGGACGGTGCTGCTGGTGTTCGCCGTGCTGATTGCCCTGCCGCTGGTGGGTATCGATGTGACCGTGCTGTCCGTCTTCGGCGGAGCGCTAGGCGTGGGGTTGGGTTTCGGGCTGCAGAAGATTGCGGCCAACTACGTGAGCGGTTTCGCGATCCTGCTGGATCGATCCATAAAGCTGGGCGACCTGGTGACCGTGGATGGCCGCTACGGCACAGTGGCCCGCCTGACGGCCCGCTACGTGGTGGTGCGGGAGTTCGACGGCACCGAGGCGATCATCCCCAACGAGTCGGTGATCACCTCCACGGTGCTCAACCACTCGTACTCGGACCGCAGCATACGCGTCGATCTTACGGTACAGGTCGCCTACGGCACCAACCTGCGCCAAGCCCTGGACACGCTGCTGGAAGTGGCGCGCGGCCACCCCAGGGTGCAAGCTGAACCGCCACCGGCGGCGCTGGTGCGCAACTTTGGCGAGAACGGCGTCGATCTGGACCTGCTCGTGTGGATCGCGGATCCCGAGGCGGGACGTGGCAACCTGAGATCCGAGCTCAATCTGGGCATCGACGAGGCGTTCCGCGCCCGGGGATTCGAGATCCCCTTTCCGCAAAGAGACCTGCACATCGTCACCGGCAGCCGGGACAAACCCCGCTAGGCAAACCCCGCTCCCGCATGATGGACCGCCTCGCCCTGGCAGTCCCCAGGCATTGCATTGCCCAACCCAGCCCCCATTTTCCGCTGAGCTAGAATACGGCTGCACCGATTTTCCATGGAGTGCTCATGTCTCTATCGTTTCTGAATGGCGTCTTCGATTTGCCCTGGTGGGGTTATGTCCTCGTTACCTTGGGCTTGACGCACATCACCATCGCCTCGGTAACGATTTTCCTGCACCGCCACCAGGCGCACCGCGCGCTGGAGCTTCATCCTATCCCGAGCCACTTCTTCCGCTTCTGGCTCTGGCTGACCACCGGCATGGTCACCAAGCAGTGGGCCGCCATTCACCGCAAGCACCACGCCAAGTGCGAAACCGCGGACGATCCCCACAGCCCTCAGGTGCTGGGCATAAAGAAGGTCTTCTGGGAGGGCGCCGAACTCTATCGGCGGGAATCCTCCAATGCCGAGACGATGGAGCGCTATGGCCATGGCACTCCCGACGACTGGATCGAGCGCAACGTGTATTCCCGCGATCGGTTGGGCGTCTCGATCATGTTGATCACGAACCTGGTGCTGTTCGGACCCGTTGGCCTCGCCATCTGGGCTGTGCAAATGATCTGGATTCCACTGTTCGCCGCGGGTGTCATCAATGGCGTAGGACATTATTGGGGCTATCGCAACTTCGCCGCCGAGGACGCGAGCCGCAACATCGTGCCCTGGGGCATCCTGATTGGCGGCGAAGAACTGCACAACAACCACCACGCCTATGCCTCGTCGGCTCGGCTGTCGAACAAGTGGTTCGAATTCGACATTGGCTGGGCCTATATCCGGATGCTCGAGATTGTTGGGCTCGCCAAGGTGAAGAAGCTGGCTCCCAAGGTGCAGCTCGACCTCTCCAAGGCCAAGGTGGACCTGGGGACGCTCCAAGCCATCGTGACCAACCGTTACGAGGTAGTGACGCGATTTACGCGGGCCATGCGCGCCACCTGGTCAGGAGAAATGGACCGCATCAATACCAGCCCGGGGCTCGACAAGGCAACGGTACGCCGTTGGCTGAACCTGGAGGCTCGAGCCCTTGGCGATCAGGACCGCACCCGCCTGAACGAGGCGCTCTCCAAGAGCAAGGTCATGGCTACTGTTTATTCCATGCGCCAGGATTTGTCGGGGCTGTGGCAACGCTCCGCTGCATCCAAGGAACAACTGGTCAAGCAACTTGAAGATTGGTGCCGTCGAGCCGACGCGTCGGGTATTCGTCCTCTCCAGGAGTTTTCCCGTCAGCTCAGGGCTTACGCCTGAAACGTTGTCAGGCGCGACCGTCAAAAAAAACCCGCTGCCGAGGCAGCGGGTTTTTTGTCTGTAAAGCCTTGATGCGCTGAAGCGCACGCCCTCACTTCAACTTGGTTTCCTTGTACAGCACGTGCTTGCGAGCCTTGGGATCGAACTTCTTGATCTCCATTTTTTCGGGCATGGTTTTCTTGTTCTTCGTGGTGGTGTAGAAGTGGCCGGTTCCGGCGGTGGATTCGAGCTTTATCTTGTCGCGCATCGCCAGCTCCTCAAATCCGCTCGCCGGCAGCACGAAGCTCGGCCAGAACGGTATCGATACCTTTCTTGTCGATAGTCCTCAGTGCAGCGTTCGTAATCCGAAGGCTTATCCAGCGGTTCTCGCTTTCCACCCAGAACCTCCGATACTGCAGGTTGGGCAGGAAGCGCCGTTTCGTCTTGTTGTTTGCGTGGGAGACATGGTTTCCCACCATCGGCTTCTTGCCGGTGATCTTGCACGCGCGAGCCATTTTCGGGTTACTCCGGGAGCTGTCTAAAAAGCCGCGCTTTATACCACGGCGTGCGGTGACGGCTCAAGCCCTCTGGACCCACGTTACAGCAAACCCCGCTCGGCGAAGGACATCACTTCCCCGCGCCCCACGATGAAATGATCCAGTACCCGCACATCCACCAAGTCCAGGGCCTTGCGCAGTGCGTGGGTCAATAGCTCGTCCGATTGGCTTGGCTCGGAGACACCTGAGGGGTGGTTGTGGCAAAAGATCACGGCAGCGGCGTTGTGAATCAAGGCGCGCCGCACTATCTCCCTGGGATAAACGCTCGTCTGGGTCAGGGTGCCAGCGAACAGTTCCTCGCAGGCCAAGACCCGGTTCTGGGCGTCCAGAAACAGGGCAACAAACACCTCGCGGTCGCGGTGCTGCAAACGTAATCTCAGGTAAGCCTTGACGGCTGCGGGCGATCCCAGGGCATCGGCGCACGCAATCTGCTCCCCGAGGCCTCGCCGCACCAGCTCCGTGACCGCGGCGAGCTGGGCAGCCTTGGCAGGCCCCAAGCCTGGCAGGTCTGCCAAGCGGGCAGGATTGGCGTGCAGGAGTTCGGTAAGGCTGCCGAAAGCCGCGCGAAGGTCTCGAGCCAAATCCAGAGCGCTGCGTCCACGAACGCCCGTGCGCAGAAAAAGGGCCAGCAGTTCGGCTTCGCTGAGGGCGCTTGGCCCAGCCGAAAACAACCGCTCCCGTGGTCTTTCGGCCGTGGGCCAGTGCTTAATGGACATGATGCGCTCCGGGGAAGTTTGCCCGCGAGGGCTAGGAGACCTAGGGTAGACTCTCCTTCTTCTATCCCGCCTGTCATCCTTCGCCATGTCATCTGGCGCTACTCGCCGCATCATTTTGGGAATCACCGGCGGCATTGCTGCCTACAAGGCGGCCGACCTGACGCGGCAACTGTTGGATTGCGATCTCGGCGTTCAGGTGGTCATGACCGAGGCGGCTTGCCGCTTCATCACACCGGTCACGTTTCAGGCCCTTTCCGGAAGACCTGTTTTCACGGATCTTTGGAGCCCGGCGGTTGATAACGGCATGGCCCATATCGAGTTGTCGCGCGGCGCCGATCTCTTGCTTGTGGCGCCAGCAAGCGCCGACTTCCTCGCAAAGCTTGCTCAAGGCGTTGCGGACGATCTGCTCTCCACGCTTTGCCTGGCGCGCGACTGTCCATTGCTGGTGGCGCCAGCGATGAACCGCCAGATGTGGGAAAACCCGGCAACCCAGCGCAACGTCACGCTTCTGCGGCAGGACGGCGTTGGCATCCTTGGACCCGATAGCGGGTCACAGGCCTGCGGTGAAAACGGCATGGGCCGCATGATGGAGCCTGCGGCGCTCTCGGATGCAGTGGCAGGCTGGTTCGAACCGAAAGTGCTTGTTGGTCGCCACGTAGTAATCACGGCAGGGCCAACCTTCGAGCGTATCGACGCGGTACGCGGCATCACCAACCTCAGCTCCGGCAGGATGGGTTATGCCGTGGCCCGCGCAGCCCGTAACGCCGGCGCGAAGGTCACGCTGATAGCGGGCCCCACCGCCCTGCCGGACCCGGGACAGGTCGTGGTTCATCATGTCACCAGCGCGGAGCAGATGCTCACGGCGGTGGAAGGCATGTTGCCTGGCTGCGACATCTTCATCGCGGTGGCGGCGGTCGCCGACTACACACCGCTCGCGCCACAAGCCGCAAAGATCAAGAAGGATGCTCGCATTCTCGCGATCGAGTTGGCGCCAACGGCAGACATCCTGGCCAACGTGGCGAGCCGCGCCAATCCGCCCTTCTGCGTTGGCTTCGCCGCAGAGAGCGAGAAGCTGGATGAGTATGCCGAAGCGAAGCGGCGGCGCAAGCACTTACCTCTCCTGGCGGCGAACCTTGCCCACGAAGCCATCGGCGCGCAACGCAGCCGGCTGGTTTTGTTCGACGATGCGGGCCGGCACGATCTCGGAATAGCCGACAAGGACAACCACGCCCGGACGCTCATTCACCACCTTGCACGTCTGTATAACGCCGCTGGCGCCACACCCGCGGGCAGCCAATGAGCGCGCCTGTGGAGATCCGTGTGCGCATCCTCGACGAGCGCATCCGCGAGCAGTTGCCTGCTTACGCCACTGGCGGATCGGCTGGGCTCGACCTGCGAGCGTGCATGGACGCGCCGCTGCACTTGGCGCCGGGCGCGAACGCCCTGGTATCCACCGGGATCTCGGTACACATCGGTGACCCTAGGCTGGCGGCCCTCTTGTTGCCACGTAGTGGACTGGGTCATAAGCACGGCATCGTGCTCGGCAATCTCGTGGGCCTCATCGATTCTGATTACCAGGGCCCGCTCATGGTTTCCGTCTGGAACCGCAGCACCCAGCCATTCATGATCGCGCCCTTCGACCGCATTGCCCAGATGGTGATCGTGCCGGTGCTTCAGGCGACTTTGCGGGTGGTGGAGAGCTTCGAAGACTCAAGCCGGGGAGAAGGCGGCTTCGGCAGTACAGGGCGCGGCTGAAGGCAGCCTGGCGGCTTTACATACATCGAATAAAACAGGGCCCCACGGCTAAGCCGCAGAGCCCTTCGGTACAACGAGCGATGAAGACGCGTTACTGCGCCTTGGCCGCCTTGAGATCGTCCTGAATCTTGAGCTCTTGCAGGCTGCGGATATAGGCGATGATGTTGAGAATCTCCTCCTGGGAGAGGGACGTGGCGAAGGCGCCCATCTTGGTTTGCGGGCGACCGGCAGCGATGGTGGCGTAGATCTGGGACGACCGGCTGCCCCACTTGTACTTCTGACAGGCCAGGCATACACCGCTACTGCCGCCGCGCCCCAGCGGGGTGTGGCAATAGGAGCAACGGGCCGAGTATCGATCCTTGCCCGTGGCCAGCACTTCCTCGCCCTCCGGGATAGGCATGTCGTTTTCCATGCCGTGGCGATCAACGCCGTCGGCACCAGCATCTGCAGCCACGGCTGGCATGCCCCAAAGGGCAAACGCCGTCGCGATCACGGCGAACCAGGTACGGACACTCTTCATGATTCCTTCACCTCCCTTGGTTTATTTTAGGAATTGAACGGCGGATAAAAGGGCACGCCATAGCGCTCGACGATCGCCTTCACTGTCCCGTTGGACAACAACTCGTCGATGCCCTCATTGAGAAACCGCAGCAGGGGTTTTTCTTCTTTTCGAACCACCCAGCCGGCGTTATAGCGCAAACCCTCTAGGGGTTGATATCCATTAACCATGCGGAACGAGGCTTTGGGGTAGTCCACCGCTACCATGCCGAGTTGGGTTGAGAACACCATGGCCGCGTCGATGTCGCCCTTGGACAGAGCGTCCATCATGCGCTTGCTGCCAAGGTAGAGTTCACGCGGGATCTTATTGGTGAACAAGTAGTCGTCCATGGGCGTGGACATGGACACCCCCACGCGCAGATCGCCTTCCTTGAACTGGTCGAGGCCAGTTCGACCCGCGGCTTTACCCTGCGTAACCAACACATAACCCGTGCCAAGGTAGGGCTTGGTGAACACAAGCCTGTTCATCAGCATGTCGTCGTCGCCGTTATCCGACAGGCCGAGAAAGATGTCGCATTTCCGCGCCAGGATGGACTGGCGGAACGCCCGCGAGGTGCCACCCCGGGAGGCAGTGTTGACCCACACCATGGACAGGCGCATCCCGCCGCGCTTTGCGATGGCACGCATCAATTCCACGTCGAACCCCGGGGGGTCGCCGCTTTCCTGGGCGTGGGGGAACTCAAAGGGATCGGCGCAAGCGGTGAGCAGACCACGCTGCTTGGCGCGTCCGAGGGCATCGGTGGGGTCGGGGCTGGAATCAGCTCCGTCGTCGGCAGCCCGCACGGTGGGCAGCGCGAGCAATAAAGCCACCAACACGAACACGAATCTGAGTCGGATGATCAAGGTGCTTCCTCCGGATACGGCCGCGTGGGATTACCCGCGCCTCCGCCGCCCCTTTGGGGCGCTGAAATCATGAGTCCACAACGCGCTCCGCACGGCGCCGGAGTACATGGACCGGCGGCGGCCGGGGCACTCGAAAAAACAGGGGAGGGCCAAAAGTTGCCGGCCCTCCCCGATGCTGCCATCTGCTGTAAGACTAGCGGGATATCATCCCGGCGGACATCAGTCCACCGCGAAGACCATCAGACCGCCACCCTTGGACTGCTTCTTGTACCAGTCACCGTAGTGCAGGGGCCAGATACCGCCGCCGCCCGCGCCGTACACGATGGCGACGTACTGCTTGCCGCCGGCCGTGTAGGTGGTGGGGTTGCCGTAGATGCCGGAACCCGTCTGGAACTGCCACAGGGCTTCGCCCGTCTCGTCATTCACGGCGTTGAAATACCCTTCCGGGTCGCCGTAAAACACGAGGCCGCCGCCGGTGGCGAGCATGCCGCCAGTCGCGGGGTAGGACATGGACTTCGCCCAGACCAGCTTGCCCGTGGCGGCATCAAACGCCTTCACTGCACCAGCACCGGCGTTGAAGTTCAGCACCTTGGCACCGAGGTACCATTCGCCGCGCTTCCACTCCATCTTCTTGGCTTGGAGGTCCATGGCGAAGTCATACACCGGCACGTAGACCATCTTCGTGCGGTGGCTGTACGCCATCGGGTGCCATTCCTTGCCGCCGTCCAGCGAGGGCGCGATGTCGGTGGTGACCTTGTCGTACACCACGTCTTTCTCGGGCCAGTTGTAGATCGGCTTGCAGTTGTTGGCAGTGGTGATGGGCTTGGTCCAGTTCACACGCTGGAGGGCGGTGACCCAGACGCACTTGTGCTCGTTGCCATACTTCGTCTTGACCGTGTTGACGCGGTCAATGCCGTAAATATGTCCATTACGCGAGCCGTGCAGCCACATCTTCTTGCCGCCCAGGTCGACCAGGATCATTTCGTTCACGCCGTCGTAATCGTACGGATCGTTAGGCGTGTAGTTGAAATAGCTCTTGATCTTGCCCGTGTCCGGATCCAGCACGAGGTTGCTGTTGGTGAACAGGTTATCACCAAGACGCACGTGACGGTCGAAGTCGGGACCAGGGTTGCCCACCGGCCAGTACAGCGTGTTGGACTCCTTGTCGTAGGAGCCGGTGATCCACGCGGAACCGCCGCCATACTTCCAGGACTCGCCAGCCCAGGTCTCGTTGCCGGGCTCGCCGGGGCCGGGGATGGTGTAGGTCTTCCACACCGGAGCGCCCGTGTCGGCGTCCACGGCCGCGATCCAGCCGCGCACGCCATACTCGGCACCAGCGGTACCGAAGATGATCTTGTTGCGCAGGGCCATCGGCATGATGGTGAAGGTCTCGGCGTAGGTGTAATCACCCATCTTCTTGTCCCAGACCACCTTGCCGGTCTGGTTGTCGAGAGCCACGATGTGGGCGTCAAGAGAGGCCAGATAGACCTTGTTCTTGTACACCGCGACACCACGGTTCACCACGTCGCAGCACAGCTTGGGGAACACGTCGCCGGGCAGCTCGCGCTCGTACTTCCAGATCACCTTGCCCGTGGCAGCCTCAACCGCGAACACCTTGTTGTAGGACGAGGTGACGTAGATGGTGCCGTTGACCACGACAGCCTGGCTGTCCTGACCGTCTAGCACGCCGAAGGACAGGTTCCAGACCGGCTTCAGGGTCTTGACGTTGGACTGGTTAACCTGCTGCAGCGGGCTGTAGCGGGTAGTCTGGTAGTCACGACCGTAGAGGAGCCAGTTGCTGGCGTCCTTGTCGGCGTTGAGCAGCATGTCGTCGGTGACGTAGTTCGGATAGAGCTTTGCAACCGCCTCTTCCAGACCCGTCGCGTACGCGCCGCTTGAGGCGACTGCGAACGCCGCGACTGCTGCCGCGTACTTGATCTGCTTCACCATGAAAATACCTCCCGAGTAACCGCCCGCTTCTTTCGTTGGGCGGGTTGTGTTGAGAGCGTCGCAAGGAGATAACACCTCTCAGAGCGCGCCCGCATCGCGTACACCACACCAATACCCCGGTGCAGCGCTCCGAGACGGTAAGGGAAGGGTCAACCCTTGTCAACGCTGCTGCGCGAATCAGCGCTGGTCAAGAATGCCTCTATTGCGGCGCACAAACAGACCGTCGTCCTGGCACCCACTTTTCACACCTTTTTCGGGTTGGACAGCCCAGGTTTGTCGAGGGCTGGTGGGGCGGTTCAGCAGTCAGCCCAGGCGAACCAGAAGGGCGGAGGCATCGTCGACCCGGGTAGCGACTCCTAGATGGGCCGTGAGTGCTGCCCGCAAGCTCGCCATGCGGGATCCAGGAGCAACACCCCGGATGGCAGCCAGCGCGCGATCAGTGCCGAAGGCGCCGCTGCTTTCGCCTGCCGCTTCGAGAACGCCGTCCGAGAAAACCGCCAGCGTGCCGCCGCGCTCCCCGGCGAATGGCTGGGTGGTGGCGTCGAACTGGTGCTGGGACGCAATGCCGAGGGGCAGATGCCTCGAAACCAGCGCCGAGCGTGCCCGCCCCTCGCCATCGAGCAGGAACAGCGGCGGCATGCCCCCGTTCCAGGCCTCGCCGGAGAGCGAATCTGGCGAGAGCCTCAGCAGCACTGCTGCGATGCAGCGCCCTGCGGGCATGAGATCCTTCAATCGAGCGTTCATCTCTGAAACGATCTCCGGCACGGGCAAGCCCTTCTTGGCCATGCCGTAGAACACCTGCAGCGCCGGGATCAGGCTCACGGAGGCCGTCAGGCCGTGGCCCGTTGCATCGGCGAGCAGCGCATAGAGCGCTCCGTCCGGTGCCCGGGCTGCCGCCACCACATCGCCGCTGAAGCGCTGGGACGGCAGCACGCTCCACTCCAGCACCGGGTCGTTGACACCCTCGCGAAGCACGATGTTGGCAATCAGGTCCTGAGCAAGCTCCTGCTCGGCCGCCTCCTCCTCCTGCGCTGAACGCAGCGCCGCCGCCTGGTGCCGCAACTCCCTCTGCAGGGCAGCAACACGCGCCATGGATCGCATCTTGGCCCTGAGGATTGCGAGATTCACGGGCTTGGCAATGAAATCGTCACCACCGGCGTCCAGGGCCCGGACCGCGTCATCCTCGGTATCCAGGGCCGAGACGAAGATCACAGGAATCCAAGGGTGCCCGACGCTTTGCTCGCGGATGCGTCGCACCGTTTCCAGGCCGTCGAGCTCCGGCATCATGACGTCCATCACCACCAGATCCGGGGACGCTTCCGACATGCGCTTGAGGGCCTCCACACCGTTGGTGGCCACCAGTACTTCGTAGCCCTCGCGCGCCAGGAAGCCACGCAACAGCGCCAGCACCGCAGGGGAGTCGTCCACCACCAGCACTGTCATCCGGCCAGAGGAATCATGGCGGCCCTCCACTGGCGCAGGGGCCATGCCGGAAGAAGAGAAATTCATGGGGTTGGCCCTCCTCGCGGATCGATCATCGGCTTCATCTGTACCACCACCCGGGCGATGTTGCCCGCGCTGAGATACTCCAGGTTTGGAAAGGCCAGCTGTCGCACCAATGCGATGCCGCGACCGTTGGGTTCCTCCGCCCGGACCGGATCGAAGTTGCAGTACTGCTCCCAGTCGAAACCCGGACCGTCGTCCCGTATCACCAGAACGAGTTCGCAGCCCTCGCGGCGCAGTTCCACACGCACGCGCTTTGCAGCGTTTTCCGGGAGCAACAGGCGGCGCCGCACCTCCTCTTCCCACACGCCCTGCCGCAGCAACTCCGATTTCTCGGAGGTGGATATCTGCAGGTTGCCGTGTTCCACCGCATTGACCATCAGTTCCGCCAGTCCGAGCGCTGCCGTCACGGGATCGGGGAACTGCCGGGCGAGGCTCGCGGCCAGGTGCCGCGCCTCGTCGAGGGTGCGCAACTCAAACCACCCCTCGCGACGGATAGGGAGCCCGCTGCCCTCCGCCCCGTGGAACCCCTCGCTATGGACAGCCAGCACTGCCCCGGCACCGATAACTCCCATGCCGCCCCAGGCGAAGCCTGTCAGCGCATGGCCTGCATGGGGGGGAAAGGCCGCGAGAGGCGGGGCCACCCCAAAGGCCTGGCGCATGGATGCCGAAGGCCAAAGTGACCAGCGGGACAAGATTTCGCGCAGCCATTGCACCGCGCCCCCGCGTGACAAGGACCCGTCGACAGGGCGCGGACACTCGCCGCCCGCAACGCGCTCTTGGAGCACTTGTTTCCAGGCCGTGCCTCTGCCTACCACGGAATGCTCGGAAGACCTCCCCCCAATCGTCCCTGACCGCCCGTCCACCTCGAGCGAAAGCGGTGTTGCCGCCCTCACCGCCCACGCCTCTTTCGGTTGCGGCTGCCCATTGCGTGCGCCAAAGGCCAAACGCGGGCATGCCGAGGCAGCGCCGTGCTGGCATCATTGATTGCCCGTCCCGCCATCGGTGCGACGTCCCGGCTGCGATAATTCCGTGTGCGGACGAGTGCGCAAGACGCGCCCCCCCCGCCGAACGAGGGAAGAAGGAAACCCATGATTCCGGAGGACTCCGTGAAACGATTGTCAGTAACCAGCATTACGTCCTCTGGACGCCGATCTTTACCCCGCCGAGCGGTGGTGGCAGCTCTGGTTGCGCTTCTGGCTGGCGCTGCGAATGCCGTTACGGTGGCCCGGGCCGACCCGCTGCTCACCTATCCCTTGAAGATCCGCGGCCATGAATTGCGCGTGGAAGTGGCCAACAACGACGAGACGCGGCGCACGGGATTGATGTTCCGCCGATCGCTGGCGGAGAACTCCGGGATGCTGTTCGTCTACGAGGCACCCGGGCGACACGCCATGTGGATGAAGAACACCCTGGTGCCGCTATCCGTGGCCTTCATGGACCGCGATGGGCGGATCCTGAACATCGAGGACATGGAGCCGCTTACCTTGACGGCGCACGCCTCGGCAGGCGAGGCATGGTACTCACTGGAAACGAATCGCGGCTGGTTCGCCCAGCGCGGCATCGGGGCAGGAGAAAGGGTGCAAGGCCTCAAGGCCATACCCCGCTGAATCCTGCCCCGGCGAAGACCGGTACTGCCGGGGCCGCCGCGCGCGGCCCCTTGACCAAGCCTGGCGCTCGCCCGTCAGGCGAAATTGGCTTCCGCGAACGCCCAATTCACGAGACTGTTGAGGAAGGTCTCCACGAACTTCGGCCGGGCATTGCGAAAATCGATGTAGTAGGCGTGTTCCCAGACATCCAGGGTAAGCAACGCCTTGTCGCCGCCACCGAGGGGCGTGCCCGCGTTGCTGGTGTTCACGATGTCCACGCTGCCGTCCGCCTTTTTCACCAGCCAGGTCCAGCCTGAGCCGAAATTACCCACAGCGCTCTTGGCGAAGGCTTCCTTGAATGCCGCATACGAACCCCACTTGGCAACGATGGCTGCCGCCAGCGCACCGCCAGGCTCGCCGCCCCCACCGGGCTTCATGCTGTTCCAGAAAAAGGTGTGGTTCCACACCTGGGCAGCGTTGTTGAAGATACCGCCAGAGGACTTGCGGACGATGTCCTCGAGGCTCAGTTCCTCGAACTCCGTACCCTTGATCAGGTTGTTGAGGTTCGTGACATAGGCCTGATGATGCTTGCCGTAGTGGAACTCGAAGGTTTCCTGGGAGATGTGCGGCGCGAGGGCACTCATCGCGTAAGGCAGCGGGGGCAGTGCGTGTTGCATGGGATGCTCCAGGACAGGTTTCGGGGAGGGCGGATTCTAGCCAACTCCCCGCGGCCGGCAAACGGCGGCGCCGCCGCGTCCCGCGACGGCAAGGACTCAACGATAGTCGGCCGACACCCCAGGGCGCGGACGCAGCGACGTGGTGGATGCCCTGCCACCGGCCTCCACAACCGCGATGGCCTTGGCCTGGTTCATGTCCGCGGCGTAGCCAGTGGCGTGCAGGCAGCAGGCGAACTGGTTGACCAACGGATGCGGCAGGAGCGCGTCGCCTGCCAGTCCGCGCCGTATCCAGGATGCAGTGGCTGCCGCGTCCACGGCCGCCGGCAGGCCCGGGACTGGCTTGTCGGGGCCGCGCTCGGCCTCGAACAGGCGCACCCGTGTGGCATCGGTGATCCAGTCGATGGCCGGACGGTGCAACGGGTGGCACACGGGCTCACCCTCGCAACTAGCCAGCAGCAGAGCATTACCGCCTCCAGCAAGCAGCGTCTCGGCCAGACGCTCCCGGCGAGCCGCGGAAGACGCGCCCACCACCAGGACCGCGTCCCCGAAGGGATCCAGTAGCTTAGCCGCAAGGTGCCCCATGGAACGCATCCCAAGCCGGTTCTTGAGGGCGAGCACTTGCGCCAGCCCGGGGGACAGGACCCCCGTGGGTACGAATGCAAGGTGATCAGCGTGCAGTGCCTCGCGAGCCGCCCGTACCGAGGCACAAGGCATGACGCCGAGTTCGCGCAGAACGTAGGCCGCCGCCACCCGGCCACCGCCTTCGAGCGTTCCGTGCACCAGCACCGGCACGTTGAGACGTTGCAGCAACATGGCGAGCAACGGCAGCAGGTTGGGCCACTCGCGCGCTCCGCCATAGGCTGGCAGCACCACGGGCCGCCGCCCTTCCTCCAGCGGTTCCATGGGAAACGTGCGGCTGGCGAGAGCGCGGCGAAACCCCATCAAGTGGGCCGCTGTTTCACCCCGCATCCACAGCGCCGCGAGCAAAGCGCCCAACTCCAGGTCAGGCACCCCGCCATCGAGCATGGCAGCGAAGAGATCGTGAGCGTCCGCCTCATCCAGAGCAGCGGACGAATCCATGCTTCCCGCAAGGGTTTTCAGGTAACGAACGAAGGGCATGGCATCTCGAGAGCCCGCCGTGCCGGGCGGGGGGCGTTCAACGGATCGTGTTATCGGCTGCTGCATGGGCCCAAGGGCCACAGGCGCAGCCTGTTGTTGGCCAACTCCCAGCAAGCCCGGTGCCAGCCGGAGGAGATGAGCTACCCGAAGCACGGCGGAGGGGTTTGAGTGGCCCGGGCGGCCACGGACTGGTGCAACCGCACGATCGAGCGCCCTGTTTTGGTGCGCAACCAACCCCTCTAGAGGAGCAGCGCCTCCACCACTGCGCTCCACGCAGCCGCCAGGTTGGCGCGATGGTAGCCGCCGCCGCCGAAGGCCATGAGCCGGCCACCGCAGAAGTCGTCGGCCAGCCGCCGTAACCGCGCCGCAGCATGGGCGTGCACCGCCGGGGTGTAGCGCAGCGAGGCCAGCGGGTCGCCAGCCAGTCCGTCCGCGCCGCACTGAAAGACGACGAACTGCGGTTCGAAGCGACGCAGGTGCGCCTCCACCCGATCCCATGCCGCCAGGAAGTGCTCATCGCCCGAATCGGGCGCCAGCGCCACGTTGAGCTTGGTGCCGGCGGCCGCGCCGCGTCCGATCTCATGGGCCGCGCCGGTACCCGGGTAGCGGAAGCGGCCATCCTCGTGGATATCCGCAAAGATGAGGTCGGGATCGTCCTCGAAAGCGTAAAAAACGCCATCGCCGTGATGCACGTCGATGTCCACGTAGGCCACGCGGCGCACCCCGTACTGGCGTCGCAGTGTCTCGATCACCACCCCAAGGTCGTTGAAAACGCAAAAACCCGCGGCCTGGTCTCGGCCCGCATGATGCAAGCCGCCGATGGGCTGGAAGGTCCGCGTCACCTCTCCGGCCATCACCCGGGCAAGTCCGTCCAGAGCACAACCCACCACCGTCGCGGAGGCCTCGAACACGCCGGGAAACACCGGGGTGTCGCCCTGATCCAGATACGTCCTGCCGCTTCGCTCGGCACCCCACACGAACTCCACGTAGGCAGCCGTATGAAAGCGTTCAAGGGCATCGCGCCCAGCCGGTGCGGCAGGCGGGATGTGGCGCACGCGCTCATCCAGGCCGCGCGCAACCAGGCCCGCGAGAAAGGCGCCCTGTCTATCCATGCCGAAGGGGTGGCCGCCCGGAAACCCGTAGCGGCCGAGGGCCTCACCGACGATCAGACCCACCGGCCGCCCCAGGGCTGGCGCCGGCAGAGCCCACAGAGCCAGCATGCCGGGCAGCGCCGTGAGACAACGGCGCCGGCCCCGCTCAGTCCAGGCTCGCGCCACAGTTCCAGCACAACTCGAAGCCGCCGGGGTTGCATTCGCCGCAGGCACTGCACGCCCTGTCGGGCCTGCTGGGCGCGCGCTCCCAATCGCGCACCAGCGCCAGCGCCTGCCGGACGTCGCGCTCGCGCTCGATCCACAGTTCCGGCCATGTGCTCGTGAAGGGAATTTCCCCCAGACCGCCCTGGGCGTTCTGGTTCAGCACGTGGGCGGGAATGCCCGCGCGATCGAGCATCTCGCGCAGCAGATGGGCCTCCGGCAGGGATGCGGCAGAACAGAGCCTGAGCATGGACCGCATTCTAGGGCGTGTCTGGCTCGCAGGGCCACGCCGCCCCCGATCCGCCCCAATCCATGAGGGAGCATCTGCGGCTCCGCTCCGGGCGGCCGGACACCGCGTCGCTGCCGACGCCTGTGGATCTTCAGACCGGGTGGGCGGCCGGAAGCATCAGGCGGCACGCCGCCCGGAACAACAGGGAATCCGCGCGCCCGAGCGTCTCCAGGATGCTGAAGTGGTTGTCGTCGGGACAGAGCAAATCCTCGGCGATCACCTCCCGCCAGCGCGTCTTGATGAGAGCGTGCTGCTCGGTGAATCCCTCGATCTCGCGGCCTCCCAGGGCCACGGTGAGGGGAGCGTCGGTGGCGGGGGGCATCCAGGCCGGGCTCACGCGCAGCGCGGAAGCATCATCGAGACGGATGTCGCTGTTTACCGATGGCACGTGCACCAGCGGTCCGAGATCATAGAGGCCGCTCACTGACAAGCCTCCCGAAATCATCCGATCGGGCAGATCGGGCGCGTAGCGAGGCCACTGGGCAGCCATCATCATGGTGGCGAGGTGCCCGCCGGCAGAGTGCCCCGCCACGAAGAGGTTGTTGCCGAAGGCGCCGTAACGGCTGCCGTTGCGGTACAGCCAGGCGGTGGCCTTGAGCATCTGGCGCACGATGTCCTCCACCTTCACGGAGGGACACAAGGCGTAGTTGGGCATGGCCACGGTGACGCCGAGCTTGACGAATTCGGTGGCCAGGAAGGAATGGTCGCGCTTGTCCAGCGAGCGCCAGTAGCCCCCGTGGATGAACATCAACAGCGCGCGAGAACGGCCCTCGGCGCGGAAGAGGTCGATCTTCTCCATGGGATGGTCGCCGTAGGCAATGTCCAGATCGCAGTCGAGCTCGTCGCGCGCCTGCTTGGATAGCCGCGTCCAGCGGTCAAAATGCTGGGCGTACTCCGGCACCGCCGCTCGGTTGTTGTACCGTCTCTCGCTGGCCGCGGTCTGCTCGTCCATGCTGCTTGATTCCCCCGGAATTCCTATGGCGCGCACGGTTTTCGCCCCCACGTGGGGCTCCGCGTCTGGATGCAAAAACCGCTATTGAACCCAATCCGGGCGCCGGCTGTCCACTGCGGCGTTCAATTGCCTCAAAAGATCAAGCACATGCATGCGCGCCCGAGCGCCTTCGCCGGCCACTGCCCGCACTTTTCGCGGCCAATCGCCACGCCAGCAGACCCGCGGGCCGCCACTCCGACGCCTCGAACAGGAACCATCCCCCATGACCGCCGAACGCTTCGCCCAGCCGCAATTCCTCGTGGACACCGCCTGGCTCGCCGCCCGCCTGGAGGACCCCGCGTTGGTGGTGCTCGACGGCACCACGCACCTCATGCCGCCGCCGCCCTCCCCCTACCGGGTGGTGGCGGGCCGGGCCGACTTCGAGGCCGGCCACGTGCCCGGCGCGCAGTTCGTGGACCTGGACGCGGAGCTCTCCGACCCCCACCAGGCGCCGGGTCTGCACTTCACCGTGCCGCCGCCGGAACTGTTTGCCGCCACCCTGGGGCGCCTGGGCGTGGGCGATGACACCTTCGTGGTGTGCTACTCCACCGCCAATCACTGGTGGGCCACGCGGCTGTGGTGGATGCTGAGGGTGTTCGGGCACGACCGCGCCGCCGTGCTCGACGGTGGCTTCCAGAAGTGGCAGGCGGAGAAGCGCCCCGTAGCCACGGGCCCTGCCCATCCCCGGGCCGAGGCCCGCTTCACACCCCGCCCGCGCCCGCACTTGGTGGCCCATAAGCACGACGTGCTTGCCGCCATCGGCCGTCCCGGCAGTTGCATCCTCAACGCCCTGCGGCCCGAACAGCACGCCGGCACCGGGGGCACGGTGTACGGCCGCCTGGGCCGCATCGCGGGCAGCGTCAACGTGCCGGCCGCGGCGCTGGTGGATGAGCACAACGTCTACAAGCCCGTGGCCGAGTTGCGCCGCCTCATGGCCGGCGCGCTGTCTCACCCCGACGTCATCACCTACTGCGGCGGCGGCATCGCCGCCTCGAGCGCCACCCTGGTGCTCAACATGCTGGGCCACGACCGCGTGCGCCTCTACGACGCTTCCCTGTCCGAATGGGCCCCGGACCCCACGCTGCCCATGGAAGGCCCCGACACGCCCCCGGCTGGCTGACCTGCGTCAAAGGCGGCTACGGGGCTCGGCCTACAGTGGCACACCCCACGCTTGCGCCGCCATGCCCGATCCCCTGCCCGCAGCCCCGGCCCCTGCGCCTGCCCCCAGGGCGGTGGTGTTTCGCGCCCGCGGGCTCGCCAAGACCTACCGCGTGGGCGAGGTGGCGGTGCAGGCGCTGCGCGGCGTGGACCTGGACCTGTACGCCGGCGAGTTCGTGGTGCTGCTGGGCGCCTCGGGCAGCGGCAAATCCACCTTGCTCAACATCCTCGGCGGCCTGGACGCACCCACCGAGGGCGAGGTGAGCTGGCTGGACCATCCGCTCACGGGCGCCTCGGACGAGGCGCTCACGCGCTTTCGCCGCGAGCACGTGGGCTTCGTGTTCCAGTTCTACAACCTCATCCCCAGCCTCACGGCGCTGGAGAACGTGGCGCTGGTCACCGAGATCGCCACGCATCCCATGCCACCCGAGGAGGCCCTGGCGCTGGTGGGGTTGTCGGACCGACTCGACCACTTTCCCGCCCAGCTCTCCGGCGGCGAGCAGCAGCGTGTGGCCATCGCACGCGCCATTGCCAAGCGTCCCGACGTGCTGCTGTGCGACGAACCCACCGGCGCCCTGGACTTCGCCACCGGGCGGCTGGTGCTGGAGGTGCTGGAGCGCATCAACCGCGAACTGGGCACCACCACCGCCGTGATCACCCACAACGCCGCCATTGCGAATATGGCCGACCGGGTCATCCATCTCTCCAGCGGCCGAATCGCCTCGGTGCAAGTCAATGACCGTCGCGCCGCCCCCTCGGAGTTGTCGTGGTGAGGCTGCCGGCGCTGGAGCGCAAACTGCTGCGGGACCTGTGGCGGTTGCGCGGACACCTCGCCGCGGTGGCGTTGGTCACCGCCTGCGGCGTGGCCACCTGGGTCACCATGCGCAGCGCCTACGAAGGCATGCTCGAGGCCCGCGAGCGCTACTACACGCGCTGGCGTTTCGCCGATGTGTTCGCCGAGTTGCGCCGCGCACCCGCGAGCCTCGCCACCCGAGCGGCTGCTCTGCCCGGCGTGGCGGCCGTGCAGGCACGCACCAGCACCGAGGCGCAGGCGGTGGTGCCAGGCTTTCACGAGCCGGTCACGGTGCGCCTGGTGGCGCTGCCCGATCCCCCTGGCGGCGCGCTCAACGACGTGTTCGTGCGCAGCGGCCGCCGCCCGCTTCGGGGCGCCGCCGACGAAGTGCTCGCTGCCGAGGGGTTCGCGTCGGCCCACGGACTGCGCCCCGGGGACAGCCTCGAAGCGGTGATCAACGGCCGCTGGCAGCGTCTGCGGGTGACCGGCACCGGCGGATCGCCCGAGTATGTGCACGTGATCGGCGGCGCTGGCGTGTTTCCCGACGATCTGCGCTATGGCGTGCTGTGGATGGATGGCGCTGCCCTGGCTGCGGCGCTCGACATGCGCGACGGCTTCAACGCGCTGGCGCTGGCGCTGGCCCCCGGCGCTGACGCCCGCGAGGTCATCGCCCGGCTCGACACCCTGCTCGTGCCCTGGGGATCGCCCGGCGGCTACGGCCGCGACGAACAGGTGTCCCACCAGATGCTGGATGGCGAGATCCAGCAGGATCGCGTCACCGGCGTGGTGGTGCCGGCCCTGTTTCTGGCTGTGGCCGCATTCCTGATCCACAACGTGCTGGCGCGCCTGATCGCCTTGCAGCGCGCCCAGATCGGCGTGCTCAAGGCCTTTGGCTACGGCAACGGCCGCATTGCCCTGCATTACCTTGAACTGGGGCTCGCGGCGGTGCTGGCGGGCGGTATCGCGGGCCTGCTGCTGGGCCTCTGGCTTGGCGCGGGCTTGGCGGGCATCTATCAGCGGTTTTTCCATTTCCCCGAACTGGTTCTGAGGGTGTCGGCCGCCAACGCTGCCGGCGCACTGGCCGTGTGTGTGGCCGCTGCCGGCGCCGGCGCCTGGCCAGCGGTGCGCCGCGCCCTGGCCCTGGCCCCCGCCGAGTCCATGCGTGCGGAGCCCCCGCCGCAATTCAGGCCCCGGCTGCTTGAGCGCCTCGGCCTTCATCGCCGGCTGCCGCCAACAGCGCGCATGGTGCTGCGCAATCTCGAGCGCCGCCCGCTGCGGGCAGCGGCCTCGGTTACAGCCGTGGCGCTTGCGTGCGCCCTGCTGGTGGTGGGCCGCTTCGGCATCGACGCCCTCGAGGAAACCGTGCGTGTGCAGTTTCGCGAGGCCCGCCGCGACGATGTGCGCGTGGCCTTTCGCGAGGCCCTGTCGCCGGAGGCGGCCCGCGCTCTGGGCAGCCTGCCGGGCGTGCTGCAGGTGGAAGGCATACGCGTGGCCGCGGCCCGCCTGCGCCACGGCCACCGCAGCAAGCGCGTGGCGGTATTCGGCCTGGCCCCAGGGGCGGAACTGCACCGCATCGTGGATGCCGATGGGCGCACCGTGGCGCTGCCGGCGGAGGGCGTGGTGCTGTCCCGCAGCCTCGCCCGGGTGCTGGGCATCGCCCCCGGCGACACGCTGGTGGCGGAGTTTCTCGAAGGCGAGCGGCGGGTACGCGAGCTGCCCGTGGTCGCCACGGTGGACGAATCCGTGGGCCTGGGCGTGTACGCCTCGCGCGAGGCGCTATCGCGTTGGCTCGGCGAGGGTCCGCGCATCACCGATGCCTATCTGCGCGTGGACGCGCTGCAACTGGACGCGCTGCATGCACGGCTGCGCCAGATCCCCGCCATCTCCGGGGTGACGCTGCGCGAGGCCACCATCGCCACTTTCCTGGACACCATCGCCCGCAACCTGCGCATCTCCATCGATATCCTGATGGTGTTCGCCTGCGCCATTGCCGCCGGCGTGGTGTACAACGGCGCCCGCATCGCCCTGTCCGAACACGCCGCCACCCTGGCCAGCCTGCGCGTGCTCGGATTCCGTCGTGGCGAGGTCACCACCATCCTGTTGGGTGAGCAGGGGCTGCTCACCGCGGCCGGCATTCCCCTGGGCCTGCTGGTGGGCTACGGCCTGTGCGGCTGGCTCGCCGCGCTGCTGGAGACCGACTACTACCGCTTGCCGCTCACCCTCTCCGGTAGCACCATCTTCACTGCTGCCGGCGCCGTGGCGGCCGCGGCAGTGGCCTCGGGTGCGCTCGTGGCCTGGAGGGTGCGCCATTTGGACCTCGTTGCCGTGCTGAAAACCCGTGAGTGACGTCGCGCCCTGGCTCAAACGCATCGCCATCGCTCTCGGTGCAATCATCGCCCTGGGCGCGGCGGGCTGGCTGCTATTCGCTCCCACGCCTCCCGAGGTGGAGGGCGCGACGGCGCTGCGCGGCTCCATGCAGGTGACCGTGGACCAGGAGGCGGAGGTCCGGGTCCACGACCGTTATGTGGTGGCGGCCCCCGTATCCGGCCGGCTGCGGCGGGTCGACCTGCACGACGGCGATCCCGTCGCCGCCGGCCAGGTGCTCGCCCTCATTGATCCTGCGCCCCTGGATCCGCGCACCCGTGCCGAGGCCCTGGCACGGGTCGATGCCGCGCAGGCCCTGCTGCGCGAGGCGGAGCAGAACGTGCAGCAGGCCCTCTCCGCGCGCGATCAGGCGCGGCGCGACCGCGACCGCGCCGCGCGCCTGGCGGACGAACGCTTCGTGGCGGCGGAGGTCGCCGAGCGCGCCCGCACCACCGCCGCATCCGCCGAGGCCGCCGCCGCGGCGGCGGCAGCGCGCCAGTCGGCCGCCCGTTCCGAACTCGCGGCTGCCCGTGCCGCCCTGCTGAGTTCGCCTGGCCAAGGCACTGGGGCCACGGTGCGGCTCGCGGCACCCACCGCCGGCCGGGTGCTGCGGGTCATGGAAAAGAGCGAGCGCACAGTGGCCCAGGGCACCGCGCTGATGGTGATCGGCGATCCGGCGCGCCTGGAAATCGTTGCCGATGTGCTGTCCTCGGATGCGGTGCGTATCCGTCCCGGCGCCCTGGCAAGCCTTGAAGACTGGGGCGGCCCGCCACGCGCCGCCCGCGTACGCCTCGTGGAGCCCTATGCCTTCACCAAGGTTTCCGCGCTGGGCATCGAGGAGCAGCGGGTCAACGTGCTGCTTGATCCGGTGGACACGCTCGACGGCCTGGGCGACGGCTATCGCGTGGAAGCGCGCATCGTCACCTGGTCCTCGCCTGATGCGTTGAAGATTCCGGCGAGCGCAGTGTTCCGGCATGGCGAGGGCTGGGCGGTGTTCTTGCTGGAGGGCTCGCGTATCCGGCTTGCGCCCGTGGAGGCGGCCGAGCGCAACGCCCGCGAGGTACGCATAGCCGCGGGTCTCGATGCCAGCGCGGTGGTGGTGCGCTTTCCCTCCAATGAACTGACCCATGGCGCGCGGGTGCGGGTGCGCGCGCGCGACCCCGCCGCGGGACGCCCTTGAAGCGCTTCGCGTAGCATTGGCCGCTTACGCGGAGGAACGCAGTCCATGATCGAACACTTCCCCGTCCATGCATCGGACTACCCCGGTGCCGTGCTGGTGACCGGCGCGGGCGGTTGTATCGGCAGCTGGGTGTTGGCGCTGCTGGTGCGAAACGGCATTCCCGCGGTCGCCTTCGACCTGACCGAAGACCGGCGCCGGCCTGGCCTGCTGCTGGATGCCGAGGAACTGGCGCGCGTGCGCTGGCTGATCGGCGACGTGAGCGACACGCAACGCGTGCTTGAAGCGGTGCGGACGAGCGACGCCTGCGCCATCGTGCACCTGGCCGGTCTTCAAGTCCCCTTCTGCAAGGCGGACCCTGTGGCCGGCGCCCGGGTGAACGTGGTGGGCACGGTGAACATTTTCGAGGCGGCCCGCGCCCAGGGAATCCGGCGCGTGGCCTACGCCAGCTCCATCGGCGCCCTGGGCGCCTTCCCCGACAGCCCCTGGGGCGCCACCCTCTACGGCGCCTACAAGTACTGCAACGAGCAGACGGCGAAGGTGTACTGGCGCGACTGGCAAGTGCCCAGTGTGGGCTTCCGGCCGGGCGTGGTGTACGGCGTGGGCCGCGACCAGGGGCAGACCTCCAAGACCACCGTGGCCATGCTGGCCGCCGTGGCGGGGCAGCCCTACGACATCCCGTTCCGCGGGCCGGTGTCCTGGCTGCACGCGGGGGAGGTGGCCAGCGCTTTCCTCAAGGCTGTGTCCCGCGACGGCGACGACGCACCCGTGTTCGACATCAACGGCCCCTGCCTGAGCGTGGAAGAAGGTGTCGCCCTGCTGCGGCAACTGGTGCCCGGCGCCCAGGTGGGTTGCTCGGGCGCGCCGCTGCCCTACCCCATGGACCTGTCCGACGAGCCGCTGCGCGCCCATGTGGGCGACTACGGCCAAGCGACGGTGGAACAGGGCATGCGCGCCACCATCGATGCATTCCGCGGGCTGCTTGCCCGCGGCGCCCTGGAGCCGCCAAGATGAAGCCGTCCTCCGCGCTTCCATGGCGCTCCCGGCGCCGCGCGACCGTACTGCTGCTCACCGCCGCGCTCGCCTCCCTGTCTGGCACCGGGCGGGCAGCCACCGAAATCGGCGCCCCCGCGCCCGAGCTGCGCGGCGTGCTGGTGTCGGGCGAGCCCTTCGACCTGGCCGACTACCGTGGCAAGGTGGTGCTGGTGAACTTCTACTCCAGCTACTGCCGCGGCTGCGCCTACGAGATCGGCAGCCTGGAGACCTTCCGCGACGAGCACGCCGCCGAGGGCTTCCACATCCTCATGATCGGCGTGGACCGGCCCGAGGACAAAGGGCGCGTGGCGCGCATGCTCGGCATCTACAACCTGCAAGGCGGCATGACCGACGAGCTCACCGCTTCCGGTTTCGAGCGCCGCTATCCCACGCCCACGGCCTTCGTGATCGATCGCGAGGGCATGCTGCGCGAACGCATAAACGGCGCCAAGACACTGCCGCGCCTCAACGAGCTGCTGCTGCCCTGGATCCGCAAGTCGCCCTGAGGAAGCGGCAGGCACACCGCCCTGTCACTGGCTGCTCGCGGGCTGCGCACCAGGGCTGGCCACCACAGCCATGAACTCGGCGGCGGTCAGGCCGTTCAGGCGCAGCTCGCCGCCCTCCAGAGCCGCCTCCACGCGCAGCCACTCCCCGGCGGCGCGCAGCAACCCCGCCTCCACCAGTTCACGCAGGCGCGCCTCGGCCATGCGCGCGGCGAGTTGCGCGGCCGCCGCCTCGTCCATGGGTTGCCCGGTTTGCGACTGGGCCGTCCAGGCGGGCACCGCGGCACGTTTCTCCAGAACGAAGCGCAGCAGTTCGGGGGAAATGTCCACCACGGCGCTGCCCGACAGGCGCTCGCCCAGGGAGGCGAGGGCGGCGCCCACGGCGGCCTCGTCCGGGGCCCCGCCTGCGGCGGAAGCCGCAGGCTTCAGCTCCATGTGCCCCTGGGCACGCAAGGCCCCGCGGGGAGACTTCAGCGCCAGTTGCCTGAGGTTCAGGCGCGGCGAGCGGGCAGCAAGGTCATCCGCCAGCTTGGTCAGCGTGCCGAGCATGCGCCGGCTCTCCTCCGCCGTGGCCGGCCCGGAGGATTGCAGCGCCTCGCTGGCATGCATGAACTGGCTCAACGCAGCGCGATCCAGGCGTTCGGCATCCACTTCCACAACCATGTCGTTGAGCACCGGCTCGGACGCCGCTTCAGCGGCCTTCGTGACGCTGGCCAGGACCATCTTGAACCCCGACCCCAGGGTGGCGCCTTCGTCCTTCTGCCAGCCCTCGATCCCGAGACCGCGCACACTGTAGCGACCGAAGGCGCCCGACGCCTCCGCCGTCTCCATGCGAAGAGCCGAGCGTCCCGTCCAGTAAAGGCTGTTGGGGCCCGACAGATTCCACTCGCCATCGCCGCTGATGGCGCCCATGGTCAACAGCGAGCCCAGCCCCTGCACCGTGAGCCCCGGAGACTTCAGGGTAAAGGTTGCCACCTGGGCGGCCGACAGATTGAGGGTGGCGGTCAGCCCACCCCAGGCGCTACGCACACCATTGGTGGTGCGCTCAAAGGGCGGCGACACGATCTCGGTGACGCTGCCGCCCTCGAAGGGCATGGTGCTGGCAATGGTGATTGCCGCCTGGCCGCCGAACAGCCCGTCCAGCGCCGCCTTGACCTGATCGGGGCCCCGCAGGCGCGTCTCGATGCGCCCCCAGCCATAGTCCGGATGGGGGCCGTGGGCGATCTGGTGCTCGAGCTCCAGGAACATCTCCGGCATGCCACGCGGCGACACCCGGGAGACGGCGGTGGAGTTGCGCAAGCCGCGATCGTAGGACACCACGGTCATGGTCACGGACATGGCCGGGTCGGCCGACAGGGCCTCTGCCCGCGCCCGAAAACCCTCTTCCGCCCTGCTACCCGTCCACCACGCCGCACCCGCCAGGCCGCCCGTGCCGAAGACCACAACCCCGGCGCCTGCCAACAGCCAACCTGTCCTCTTCATGCCGTTTCTCCCCATGTGTGTCCCTTTGGCCCGCCCGCGGCACCGTCGCTCGAGATGTTACGACCACGCTGCCGATCATCGGCAGGCGGCGCCGCCGCGCCCCTGCCGCCTCCGGGGCCCCCTGCATCAGCGGACCGGCAAACACCCCAGCGCCGGGTCACCGAGGCCGGGCACCGGCCCGGCTGCTCCTACAGCGAACCGAGAAATCGCAGCAGCGCCTCGCGGTCTTGCCGCGGCAGGGCCACGAAGGCATCGCGCGATGGTTGTGCCTGCCCGCCGTGCCACAGAATCGCCTCGGCAAGGGTACGCGCACGACCGTCGTGCAGATAGGTGGCCTGGCCATTCACCGTGGCGCTCAACCCGATGCCCCACAGCGGCGCCGTGCGCCACTCCCGGCCGCTGGCGGCGAAATCGGGCCGGCCATCGGCGAGCCCCTCCCCCAGATCGTGCAGCAACAGGTCGGTGTAGGGACGGATCACCTGGTTCGACAAGCCCGGCAGGCCCGCCACTTCGCCCGTACGCAGCTCGGGCACGTGGCAGCCGTTGCAGCGGGCCTGGGCGAACAGCGCCTCACCCCGCACCACCGCAGGATCGTCCACGCCGCGGCGTGCCGGCACAGCGGCGGCGCGCAGGTGAAATTCCACCGCTGCCCAGCGCACCTTGCCCAGTTCGGGACGGCCCGCGGGCATGAATTCACGGCACTGCTTCTGCACCGGCGGGCAGTTCTGCTCGGGAAAGTAGTCGCTGCTCACGCCGATATCGCCATGAAAAGCGGCGGCCACCTGCTGGCGCAGGTTGGCCACGTTTGCCTTGTGGCCGAAGCGGCCCAGCGACGGGGCGCCGGTGGCGTAGTCCCAGGCGCGGTTCGGGTGCCCGCCCATGGCGGGGTCGGGCGGGTCTTGCGCCAGGGCGAGCAACACGTTGTCGGGGACCGCATCGAGCAACCCGAGGCCCACCAGCGGCGGCGCCACCCGCGGCGAGGTGAGCACCTGCCCGCCCAGCGGGCCAAACTCCAGCCCCCGCAGCGCCACCACCGGGCGGCGCAGGGCCACGCTCTCACCGTCTTCGAAGCGCACCGCGGGCAGTTCCTCCCAGGCCAGCGCCACGCTGCCCTCGGCGGGTACCACGCCCGGCACACCACGGGTCTGAAGCTGGTCGCCATAGTCCGGATGGGGTCGGGGCGCACCGCGGTCATCGCTGCCCGGCATGCTCAAGCGCACGATCAGGCTGTGGGGCCCCTCGCCTGCGGCCACGGGCGCACCGCGGCCATTGCGCAGGTGACAGGCGGCGCAGGCGTCGGCGTTGAAGGTGGGGCCGGATCCCCATTCGCCCGCCTGGAACCAGTAGTTGACCCACTTCGCGTCCACGTGGCTCGCGCCCAGCGCGAACTCGCGCAGTTGCGGCCCATCGAGCGAGGCTACCGGCTGCCGGTACGCGGCCGGCGAGGCGTCAGCCACGGAGGCCGCGCCGGCCAGCAACGCCTCGGGCGGCAGCGGCCGGGGCTCGCCCGCCCTCAGCACCGCCGACCCCCACACCGCCGCCAACAGAGCCAGCGCCGCCGCACGCCCCATGGCCGGACCGGACACGCTCAGGCCTCCGCGCGCTCCGGCACCGTCACCACCCGCGTCCATCCGTAGGGGTCGGGCGCACGGCCGGTCTGTATGCCGGTGAGCGCCCGGTACAGCCGCTGGGCCACGGGGAAATCAGGCGCCCCGCCCACGGCCACATCCTCGCCACGATGGCCGATACGGTTCACGGGCACGATCACCGCGGCGGTGCCCATGCAGAACACCTCGGTGATTCGCGCGCGCTTCACGTCTGCCAGCACCGCTTCGATGTCCAGGCGCTCCTCGCGCACCCCTAGGCCCAGATCAGGCGCCAAACGCAGCACCGAATCGCGGGTGATGCCATGCAGGATGCTGCCCGACAGCGCCGGCGTGACGATCTCCCGTCCCTCCACCACGAACGCCACATTCATGGCGCCCGCCTCCTCCACGTAGCGGCGCTCCACCGCGTCCAGCCACAGCACCTGCTGGTAGCCGCCCGCCCGCGCCGCCTCGATGGCCGCCAGGCTGGCAGCGTAATTGCCCGGCGTCTTGGCCTCGCCCGTGCCGCGCGGCGCGGCGCGTATGTGCTCCTCCGCCACGCGCACCCCCACGGGCTGGAAGCCGCCGGAAAAGTAAGGGCCCGACGGACTCAGGATCACATAATGCAAGAAGCTGCGCGCGGCGCGCACCTCGAAAGTGGGCTCCGTGGCTACCATCACGGGTCGCACATACAAGGACGCCCCCTCCGCCGAGGGCACCCAGCCGGCATCCACGCCCACCAGCGCTTCGATGGCCTCCACGAAGCGCTCCACCGGCAATTCGGGCATGCCCATGCGCGAGGCGGACCGGTTGAAGCGTGCGGCATTGGCCTCGGGCCGGAAAAGCTGCACCCGGCCGTCGGGCCGACGGTAGGCCTTGGTGCCCTCGAAGATCGCCTGCCCAGCGTGCAGCACCTGGGCGCTGGCATCCAGCACCAGGGGCTGCCGCGGACCGATGGCGGCGTCATGCCAGCCGCGTGCCTCATCCCAATGCTCGGTGAACATGTGCGGCGTGAACACCCGTCCGAAGCCCAGCGGTTCGGGCAGCTGCACCGGCCCGCGGGGCGGCTCGGCGTGGATGCGAATTTCCATGGTGTCCTTGCTCGGGAAAAGGCGCGCCCGCTTCGGGGGACGCTCAGGAGAGGGCTGCCACGTAGGCCGTCTTGACGGTGGTGTAGAACTCCTGGGCGTAGCGTCCTTGCTCGCGCGGCCCGTAGCTCGATCCCTTGCGGCCGCCGAAGGGCACGTGATAGTCAACCCCTGCCGTGGGCAGGTTGACCATCACCATGCCCGCCTGGGCATGGCGGCGGAAGTGCGCCGCGTGCTTGAGCGAGCCCGTGCAGATGCCCGCGCACAGGCCGAACTCCGTGTCGTTGGCCACCGCCAGCGCCTCGTCGTAATCGCGCACCGCGATCACGCTGGCCACCGGGCCGAAGACCTCCTCGCGATTGATGCGCATGGCGTTGCTGGTGCCGGTGAACAGCGCTGGCTCCAGGTAGAAGCCGTCGCGCTCGCGCTTCAGGCGGTTGCCGCCGAAGGCCAGCGTGCCTCCTTCGGCGCGGCCGATCTCGATGTAGGACAGGTCCTGGTCGAGCTGCGACTGGTCCACCACCGGTCCGATGTGCACGCCGGACTCCAGGGCGTGGCCCACTTTGAGGCCCTTCATGCGCTCCACCAGCGCCGCCACGAAGGCCTCGTGGATGCCCTGGGTGACGATGAGCCGCGACGAGGCCGTGCAGCGCTGGCCGGTGGAAAAGAAAGCGCCGTTCACGGCGCACTCCACGGCCACCTTGAGGTCGGCGTCGTCCAGTACCACCAGCGGATTCTTGCCGCCCATCTCCAGCTGGATCTTCTTGAGGCCGGCCACCGCCTTGGCGGCCACCCTGCGGCCGGTCTCCACAGAGCCGGTGAAAGTGACGGCATCCACGCGGGGGTCGGCGAGGATCGCTTCGCCGACCACGGAACCGCGGCCCATGCACAGGTTGAACACGCCAGCCGGGAATCCGGCCCGGTGGATGATCTCGGCGATGGCCCAGGAGGACGCGGGCACCAGGTCGGCGGGCTTGAACACCACGCAGTTGCCGTGGGCCAGCGCCGGGGCGATTTTCCACGCGGGGATGGCCGAGGGAAAATTCCACGGCGCGATGATGCCCACCACACCCACCGGCTCCCGGGTGATCTCCACGTCGATGCCGGGACGCACGGACGGCAGCAGCTCGCCCGCCCGCCGCAGCACCTCGCCGGCGAAAAAACGGAAGATGTTGCCTGCCCGGGCCACCTCGCCCACACCCTCGGGCAGGGTCTTGCCCTCCTCGCGCGAGAGCAGCGCGCCGAGTTCGTCCTTGCGGGCGAGGATCTCGCTGCCCACCTTGTCCAGCAGGTCGGCGCGCGCCTGGGTGTTAAACGTTGCCCAGGCGGGTGCAGCCACCCTCGCCGCCTCGATGGCACGGGCGGCCTGCGCGGCGTCGGCCTGGGCGTATTCGCCCACCAGGTCGGAGAGATCGGACGGATTGATGTCCCGGGTCACGCTGGCGCCGGCGACCCACTCGCCAGCGATGAGATTGGCATGGGGCTGATTCATGTGCGGCTCTCCCTGAAAATGCCGTCGATGGTAACGCAACGCCGCTGCGCCGCCGCGTGCGGCGTGGGACAATCCGCGCCGTTCCCGCACAGGAAGCCCGCCATGCACCCACCCATTGCCCGCCCCGGCGTGCTTGCGCTGCGCCAGTCGAAGATCCGCGAGGTGGCCAACGCCGGCATGGGCCGCCCCGACGTGCTGGCCTTCTGGTTCGGCGAGCCGGATGAGGTCACGCCCGAGTTCATCCGCACTGCCGGCATGGAGGCGCTGCGCGAGGGCGACACCTTCTACACCCACAACCTGGGCATTTCGCCCCTGCGCGAGGCGCTGGCGGCCTACGTGACGCAGCTGCACCGCCCCACCTCCGCCGGGGAGATCGTGGTCACCAACTCCGGCATGTCGGCGCTCATGCTCGCCACCCAGGCGCTGGTGGGCCCGGGCGATCGCGCGGTGATCGTCACGCCGGTGTGGCCCAACCTGGTGGAGATCCCGAAGATCCTCGGCGCCGAGGCGGTCACGGTGGCGCTCGATTTCACGCCGCAGGGCTGGCAGCTCGACCTGCAGCGGCTCCTGGATGCCCTGGTCCCGGGCACCCGCGCCCTCTACCTCAATTCACCCAACAACCCCACGGGCTGGACCATCACCCGCGAGCAGCAACAGGCGCTCCTGGGCCACTGCCGCCGCCACGGCATCTGGATCGTGGCAGACGACGCCTACGAGCGGCTCTACTACGGCGGCGGCACCGCCGAAAACGATGCGGTGGCGCCCTCCTTCCTCGATATCGCCGACCCGCTCGACCGGGTGGTGCAGACCAACACCTTCTCCAAGGCATGGCTCATGACCGGCTGGCGGCTGGGCTGGATCACGGCCCCCCGGCCGCTCACGGACGCGCTCGCCACGCTGGTGGAGTACAACACCTCCTGCGCGCCGGCCTTCGTGCAGCGCGCGGGCCTGAAGGCAGTCACCGAAGGCGAGCCGGTGATCACGCGCACCGTGGCGCGTTTCCGCGCCGCGCGCGACTTCCTCCACGGGCGCCTCAACGCTCTGCCCCGGGTGAGCGCGCCGCTGCCCTCCGGCGCCATGTACACCTTCTTCCGCGTGCAGGGCCTCACCGACAGCCTGGGCCTGTGCAAGCAACTGGTGGCCGAGCACGGCCTGGGCCTCGCCCCCGGCATTGCCTTCGGCCCCGAGGGCGAGGGCTTCGTGCGCTGGTGCTTTGCCTCGGACACCAACCGCCTCGAACAGGGCCTGGAACGCCTCGCCCGCGGCCTTGCCCGCGTGCCTGCCGCGGTCTGAGCGCACACCCCTTTTTTCGCGCAGCCACGCACACCATGAAAGTCACCCTGATTCCCGTCACCCCCTTCGAACAGAACTGCTCGCTGCTGGTGTGCGAGCACACCGGCAAGGCCGCGGTGGTGGACCCCGGCGGCGACCTGGAGCGCATTCTCGGCGAGGTGGAGCGCCAGGGCGCCACGCTGGAAAAGATCCTGCTCACCCACGGCCACATCGATCACTGCGGCGCAACCGCCGAGCTTTCGAAGCGCCTCTCGCTGCCTGTGGAGGGGCCGCAGCGCGAGGACGCCTTCTGGATCGATCAGCTCCCCGAGCAGGGACGCATGTTTGGCTTCCCGCGCCTGGAAGCCTTCACCCCCGAGCGCTGGCTGGAGGACGGCGATACGGTGCGCTTCGGCGAACAGCAGATGGAGGTGCTCTTCACGCCCGGCCACACGCCAGGCCACGTGATCTTCTTCCATCGCGCCATGCGGCTCGCCTTCGTGGGCGACGTGCTGTTCAACGGCTCCATCGGCCGCACCGACTTCCCGCGCGGCGATTACGACACGCTCATCGCCTCCATCACCGGCAAGCTCTGGCCCCTGGGCGACGAGGTCACCTTCGTTCCAGGCCACGGCCCCACCTCCACCTTCGGCGACGAGCGGCGCAGCAACCCCTTCGTGGGCGACGCCATCCTGCGGCGCGGACGCCACTCGGCCTGATATCCATGGGCTTCTACGACCGGCACGTGCTGCCGCGCTTGCTGGATGCGGCCTGCGGCAAGTCCCTGGTTGCCGCCCAGCGGCGCAAGGTGGTGCCCATGGCCCAGGGCGTGGTGCTGGAAGTGGGCATGGGCAGCGGCCTGAACCTGCCCCACTACGACCCGGCGCGGGTGAGCCGCGTGATCGGCCTCGATCCCGGCGAGGCGCTGCTGGCCACGGCGCGACGGCGCGCGGCGGCCGGCACTCTGCCGGTGGAGTTCATCCCCGCGGGCGGCGAGCACATCGCGCTGGACGCCGCCAGCGTGGACACGGTGGTGGTCACCTACACCCTGTGCACCATCCCGGGCGTGGATCAGGCGCTGGAAGGCATGCGGCGTGTGCTAAAGCCTAGCGGCAGGCTGCTGTTCTGCGAGCACGGCCTGGCGCCCGACGCCGGCGTGGCCGCCTGGCAGCGGCGGCTTCAACCGCTGTGGGGCCGGCTGGCGGGGGGCTGCCACCTCACCCGCGACGCTGGCGCGCTGCTGGAGGGCGCGGGCTTCGCGGTGCACTGGATCGAGCGCGCCTATGCCCGCGGCACGCCGCGCTTCGCGGGCTGGCACTTCATCGGGACCGCCACACCGCGCTGACCCGCGGCCGGATGGCATACCCGAAACCATGACCGCACGATCCGCCGCCGCGCTGCCCACCCTCGGGCAACTCGAACACGCGGCCGGCGTGGTAGCCCGCACGCTCTCGCCCACGCCCCAGTACCGCTGGCCCCTGCTCGACGAGGCCCTCGGCGCGCGGGTATGGATCAAGCACGAGAACCACACGCCGCTGGGTGCCTTCAAGGTGCGCGGCGGACTGGTGTACTTCCACCATCTGGCGGAGGCGAACCCTCGCCCCGCTGGCGTGGTCAGCGCCACCCGCGGCAACCACGGGCAATCGGTGGCCTTCGCCGCCGGGCGCCTCGGCATCCCCGCCACCATCGTGGTGCCCCTGGGCAACAGCCGCGAGAAGAACGCCGCCATGCGCGCCCTCGGCGCGCGGCTGGTGGAGCACGGCGAAGACTTCCAGGCCGCGCGCGAACACGCCGTGGCGCTGGCCGCGCACCACAACCTGCACATGGTGCCCTCCTTCCACCCGCTGCTGGTGCAGGGTGTGGCCGGATGGGCGCTGGAACTGCTGCGCGCCGCGCCGGGCATCGAAGTGCTGTACGTGCCCATCGGTCTGGGCTCGGGCATCTGCGGCGCCATCGCCGCACGCGAAGCGCTCGGGCTGGCGGTGGAAATCGTGGGCGTCACCTCCACTGCGGCGCCCGCCTACGCCGACTCCTTCGCCCTTGGCGAGGCCGTGCAACGCCCCGTGAGCGCCACCCTCGCCGACGGGCTGGCCTGCCGCACTCCCGAACCCGCGGCCCTGGAAATCATCCGCGCGCACGCCACGCGGATCGTGGAAGTAACCGATGAAGACGTGGCCGAAGCCATGCGCCTGCTGTTCAGCGCCACCCACAACGTGGCCGAAGGCGCAGGCGCCGCCGGTGTGGCGGCCATGCTGCGGGAGCGGCCGCGCATCGTCGGCCGCAAGGTTGCCACGGTGCTGTGCGGCGGCAACGTGGACCGCGAGGTGTTCGCCCGGGTGCTGGCGGGCTGAGCTCCGCCGCCCGGCGCTGCTGCCGTGCCTGCGCCGGCGCGCCGCGAAGCGCGCCGGCAAGGGCGCTCAGCGCATCAGGTCCCGCACCAGTTGATTGAACTTGGCCGGGTTCTCCATGAACATGAAGTGATTGCCGCCCTCGGCCTCTTCAAAGATCACCACCCGCGAGCCCTTGATCTGGGTGCCCATCCACTCCTGCGAGCGCCATCCCACCAGGCTGGTCTTGCCGCCCACGATGAGGGTGGGCACGTCGATGCGCGGGATCACGTCGCGCCAGTCATTGGTGGCGTGGTCGTACAGCAGCCGCGCGGCATAGGCGCGGGGGAACTTGAGGTTCTGCTGGATGACCCAGTCCACCTCGGCGCGGGGGTACTGCTTGGTGAACATGCCGCCGATAAAGCCCTCCGTGGTCTTGATGCCATCGGCGCCGGCCAGAGCGTTGGTGACGCCGTAGAGCGAGTCCTTGTCCAGCAGCGCGCCCGCGTCGGCCTTCTCCTGGTCCGACCAGACGGGGTTGGCGGTGATCATGGGCATCTGGTCGATCAGCACCAGCCCCGACAGCCGTTCGCCGCCGAACAGCTCCCAGTAGCCCCAGATCACCGAGCAGCCCATGGAGTGGCCCGCGAGGGTTACGCCGCCCAGGCTCTTGGCGGTGAGGAACTCGTGCACGTCCTTGGACAGGCGGTGGATGCGATAGCCGTGGGCGGGCTTGGCCGACTCGCCGTGCCCGCGCATGTCCAGGGCAATGACGCGATAGCGGTCGCTCAGGCCCTCGAGCTGGTGACGGAACTGGGCTGCCGTTTGCGACCAGCCCGGAATCATCACCAGGGGCTTGCCGCTGCCAGCCTCGAGGTAGTGCAGCTTCACACCGTCGCTGGTGGTGAAGTAACCCGACCTGATTTCCGCGGCCTGCGCCGCACCCCAGGCGAGCGCACCCATCACCGCGCACAGCAGCGCCGCCAGGCGGGAATAAAGCTTGTTCCGGTACATGATTTTTTCCTCCCCCGTGTAGGGAAAAATGACGATTCGCGCCGCTCTGGTGGCGACGCCAATTCATCATACTGGGCCGCACGCATGGCGCAACCGAAGCGGCATGCGCCGCTTCAGAACTTGCCGAACCTGAGGTAAGCCTCGCGCGGGTCCATGCCCGACAGGATGGCCGTGCGCACCTTGTTCTCGGTTTGCAGCACGGCCTCCGTGCGGGCGGCGACCTCGGCCACCATTTCGCCGGGGATGATCACCGCGCCGTCGCGATCGGCCAGCAGCCAGTCGCCCGAACACACGGTGACCTCGCCGATGGTGACCGGCTCACCGAAGCGCTCGGGCCGCCAGCGGCCGACGATGTCCTTCGGGGTGGTGAAGCTGCACCACACGGGAAAGCCGAGCTCCAGGATGAAGCCGGTGTCGCGGCAGCCGCCGTCCACCACCCAGCCGCGCACGCCCCGGTGGTGCAGGGTCTCGGCGGAGAGTTCGCCCATGAGCGCGATGTCGTGGGTGTTGGGCTGGCAGACCACCACCCGGCCAGCCGGTGCCATGGACAGCAGGCCGGTCCAGGACAGCAGGCTCTGGTGGGCGTCGAGACCTTCCTCGCAGCGGCCGCTCACGGTCCAGACCTGCCCCGCCAGCCGCCGCGCCGGATCGAGGCAGCGGATTTCCGGCGGCAGCACGAAACCTGTGAGGCCCATGGCGCGCAGCACATCGTGCACGGCGGCGGCATGACAGGCCTCCAGGCGTTCGGCCAGATCGGCGGGGTCGGGAATCATGGTTGCGCAGCCTCCTCGAGCGCGGGTGCGCGGCCGTCGCCGCGCCACAGGCGCAGCGCCTCGTTGGCGGCCAGCGCCAGCACCACGATGCTGCCGCCGATCAGGGTGGCGGTGGAAGGCACCTCCCCCACCAGCAGCCAGGCGGCGGCCACGCCGAAGACGGTTTCGAGCTCAGCCATCAGGCCAACCTCGGCGGCCGCCAGATGGCGCGCCGCCGCGATCATCAGCAGGCAACCCATGCCCAGCTGCACCACGCCCAGGGCCACGAAGTTGGGTACGTCGCCCCAGGCGATGTCGAAGGGCAGCGCGAAGGGCAGCGTGACGGCGCAGGACACCACGCCCGCCACGATGAGCGTGGGCATCATGTCAGCGCGGGCGTGCATGCGCCGCAGCACGATCACGTTGGCCGCGAAGGCAACGGGAATGGCCAGGGCGATGAGATTGCCCCACGCGCCCGCCTCGCCGAAGGAGGCGGCGAACATCACCGCGATGCCGCAGAAGGCCGCCAGCATGGCGATCCAGGTGCCGGGCCGCACGCGCTCGCCCAGCAGGGCCCAGCCCGCCAGGGCGGCAAGAAACGGAGAGACGGAACTGAGCACCAGCACGTTGGCCACCGCCGTGCGCGCCAGCGCCGTGATGAAGGCCACGAACATCACCGCCCACAACACACCGGAAACCACGCCGGGCCAGCCGATGCCGGCCACGCGCCGCCACACCGCGCCGCGGTACTGCACGGAAAGCACCACGGTCATGAAGGCCAGCATGAACACCGAGCGCCAGAAGGTGGCCTCCCAGCCGTCGGTGAGGCTCTGGGTGCGCATGAGCACGCCCGCGGTGGACCAGCACAGGGTGGCGCCCAACATCAGCAACAGGCCGCGGCGATGCCGGGCGGCCGGGGCGCTCACGGCGCGCCGCGCACGGCGCGCTCGGGGACGGGGAGCGAGAGCTTGCGCGCCCAAGGCTCCAGGGCGGGCAGGATGCCCGGGTGCAGGCTCACGCCCTCGGCGAGCTGGCGGCGCTTCAGGGCGAGGCCACGCTCGCCGGGCAGGCGCACCCGTTCCACGCCGGGCAGGGGCGGCGTGTTGCGGCAGGCCGCCGCGGTCCATCCGGTCTGGCGCGTGAAGGCCTCCAGGCCCGCGAACAACCGCGGATCCAGCACCTGCACGAACACCTCGCCGGTCCAGCCCTCCACCGCATCAGCGCGCCCGTGGCCGCCCAGGCCCTGGGTGAAGGCCTCCACCATCAACCCCAGGGCGTAACCCTTGTGGCCGTACTCCAGGCCGCCCACCGGCAGCAGCCAGCCACGCGGCTCGCCCGTGGTGACGGCGGGATCGTCGCTGGCGCGGCCCTGGCCATCCACGAGCCACGGACCGGGCAACCGCCCGCCCAACTTCGCCAGCCGGCCCACCATGCCGTTAGTGGTGATGGAGGTGGACACGTCGATCAACACCGGATCGCCATCCGTGGGCCAGCCCGCGGCGATGGGATTGGGCGTGATGACGCCTTCGCGGCCGCCGAAGGGCGCCACCGAGCGGTTCTCCGGCGCGGAGGTCATGATCTGGATGACGAAACCCCGGTCGGTGGCGCGGGTGAGATAGGCGGCCAGGCAGGCAATGTGGTGGCTGCGGCGGATGGCCACGGTGCAGCTGCCCTGGGTGGCGGCGCGCTGGCAGGCCAGGTCGATGGCGCGCGTCACCAGCCACGTGCCCGGCAGCCGCCGCCCGTCCCAGGTGAGCGCCGCGGGGAAATCCGCGATCACGCCGGGTTCGCCGCTCGTGGCGAGCTCGCCCTTCTCCATGTCGGCCAGATAGGCGGGGAGCAGGTTCAGGCCGTGGGTGTCGTGCCCTAGGAGGTCAGCCTCCACCAGCACCTCGGCGATGACCGGCGAGCGGGCCGGGTCCATGCCGGCGGCGTCCAGCAAGGCGGTGGCAAAGGCGCTCAGGTCCGCTGCGTCGTGGCGGTTTTGCATGGGAGCGGGGGTTCCGGTAGCGACGGCGGGGCCAGGCGGCCCCGCCGGGGTGCTTCAGTCGAACATCACGATCTGGCGCACGGTGTGGCCCGAGGCCAGGGCGTCGAAGCCTTCGTTGATGCGCTCGAGGGGGAGGTGGTCGCTCATGAGGCGGTTCACCGGCAGCTTGCCGCGACGGTACAGATCCACGTAGCGCGGCAGGTCGCGCGGCGGCACGCACGAGCCCATGTAGCTGCCCTTGACCGTGCGCTCCTCGGCGGTGAGGTTGACGTGCTGCAGAGGCCAGCGCGCATCGGGGTGCGGCAAGCCGGCGGTGACCGTGGTGCCGCCACGTCGCGTGACGCGGTAAGCCATCTCCATGGCCTGCACCGAGCCGGCCATCTCGAAGCCGAAGTCCACGCCGCCGCCGGTGAGCGCCTTGGCCTTGGCAACCGCGTCGGGATCCTTGGCGTTGATCACGTCGGTGGCGCCAAGCTGGCTGGCAAGTTCGAGCTTGTCGTCGTGCAGATCGATGGCCACGATACGGCTGGCGCCTGCCACCGCGGCGCCCAGCAGCGCGTTCAGGCCCACCCCGCCCAGCCCCACCACCGCCACGCTGGCGCCCGCGAACACCCGGGCCGTGTTCAGCGCCGCGCCCACGCCCGTGAGCACCGCGCAGCCGAACACTGCCGCCTCGTCGAAGGGCAGCGCGGGGTCGATCTTCACCACCGAGCCGCGGTTCACCACGCAGTACTCGGCGAAGGCCGAGACGCCCACGTGGTGGTACACCGCAGCGCCGCCCTGGGACAGGCGCACGTGGCCGCCGATGAGGGTGCCGGCGTTGTTGGCGGCCTGGCCGCGCTCGCAGCGCGCCGGAAAGCCTTCCTTGCAGGGCATGCACTCGCCGCAGCTGGGCGCGAACACCATCACCACGTGGTCGTCCTCGGCCAGGTCGGTCACGCCCGGCCCGAGCGCGCGCACGACGCCGGCGGCCTCGTGCCCTAGCACCATGGGCGTCTGGCGCGGCCGGTTGCCATTGATGGTGGACAGGTCGGAGTGGCACAGCCCGGCCGCCTTCACCTGCACCAGCACCTCGCGCTCGCCGGGCGGGGCGAGCTCCACCTCCTCGATGGACAGGGGCCGGCTGGACGCGTAGGGCTCGGGCAGCCCGGACTGGCGGATGACCGCGGCGCGGATCTTCAAGGCGGCCTCAGTAGGTTGCCCGGCCGCCGGAGAGATCGAACACGCCCCCGGTGGTGAAGGAGCAGTCCTCGGTGCACAGCCACGCCACCATGGCGGCGATCTCGGCCACCTCGCCGAAGCGCCCCATGGGGATCTTCGAGAGCATGTAGTCGATGTGGTACTGCTCCACCTGGTCGAAGATGGGGGTGCGCACTGCCGCGGGCGTGACGCAGTTCACCGTGACGTTGTTCTTCGCCAGTTCCTTGCCCAGCGACTTGGTCAGGCCGATGACCGCCGCCTTGGAGGAGCTGTAGGCCGAGGCGTTGGGGTTGCCCTCCTTGCCGGCGATGGAGGCGATGTTGACGATACGGCCGTAGCCGTTAGCCGCCATGTGAGCGGCGACGGTGCGGCACACGTAGAAGGTGCCGTTCAGGTTGATGTCGTGCACGCGCAGCCATTCATCCACGGGGTAGTCGATCACCGTGTGGTTGCGCCCCGCCACCCCCGCGGAGTTGACCACCGCGTCCACCTTGCCAAAGGCAGCGAGGGTCTGCGCGAAGGCCGCCTCCACCTCGGCGAGCCTGGTCACGTCCACCTTGCAGAACAGCGATTTCGGCGCCCCCAGGGAGGCAGCCCGCGCCGTGCCGTCGGCGGCCTGATCCCAAATGGCGACCGAGGCGCCCGATGCGGCCAGCCGCTGCGCAACGGCCAGCCCGATGCCCGAGGCACCCCCGGTGACGATGGCCGAACGGCCCTTCATGTCCAGCGTGTTCATGTGCGCTCCCCCCTGAAAAAATGACGCCGCGTCGAAGGCGCGCGGCGATTCGTGACCAGGACCGGGATTCTAGCGGAGCCCGGAGCGCGCCCACGGGCGCAAACTCCCTGCCCGGTCGCCTCGGCATGGGCGCCAGGCACCGCGCCCTCGGGCCCGCCATGGCTGCGCAGCGCGCAAGCTTTCAGGTGGGGGTAGGTGGCAGGCTGGGGCACGCCGGCTAGAAGTGCCCCCAGCGCGCCGAGGCTTTTCCTGGCGCACGAAATGAAGAAGTCCGTACCATTCACCTCCCGTCGCCAACCCCGCGGAATCCCCTGCCTTGTGCTCCACCGCCGCCCCATGGCGCCGCGCAGCCGTGAGAGCCGCGGCGATCGCCGCCTGCACCATCGCCGCGGGCGTCTCCCGGGCCGATTCGCAAGCTGGCGCCCAGAGCGGCCAGCGCGCCTTCGACACGCTCTGGAGCGTGGCGCCTTCGGCTTTCGGTACCTGGGGCCGCGGGCCCACCTCCAACGCCGAACGCTGCGGCGATTGCCACGTGGCGCCTGGCCAGCCTGCGGCGCCGCCGCTCGCGCGCCTGTCGGTGACGGACGCCCGCGGACGCTCCGCGCCCCATCCGGCCTATGGATCTCAGTTGCAGACCCTGGGTGTGCTTGGCCGCGTACCGGCAGAGGGACAGCTGCGAATCCACTGGCACACGCGTGCCGCGCGGCTGGCCGGCGGCGCGGTGGTGGCCCTGCGTGCCCCGCAGGCCGCCTTCGAGGCGCTGGCCTTCGGCCCGCTGGGCGCTGCCCGCGTATCGCTTCGGGTTGCTCCGTCCCTCGATGGCCTGGGGTTGCTCGCCGCCGTGCCCGATGCCGCCATCGAAGCGCTGGCCGCGCGGGCCGCGGCGCCAGGTGTCCACGGGCGCGTGCAGCGGGTGCGCGACCCGGTCTCCGGCGCGCCGGCCGTGGGCCGCTTCGGCCACAAAGCGGGCCAGCCCACGCTGCTCGCCCAGGCTGCTCTGGCGCTGCACGAAGACCTGGGCGTGACTTCGCGCCTGCACCCCGGGCAGAACTGTCCGCTGCCACAGCGCGCCTGCACCACTCAAGCGGCATCGGGCACTGCCGAGGCGGCGGACTCGATGCTCCATGACCTGGCGGCCCACCTGGCGGCCCTGCCGCCCGTGCCGCGCGCGGGCGGGGCGCCGCCCGAGGGCGAACGTTTGTTCCACGCCCTGGGCTGCGCCGCCTGTCATCGCCCCTCCTTGCCGGTGGCGGGCGTTGCGGGTGTGAGCGAAGCGCAGGCCTTCACGGACTTGCTGCTGCACGACCTTGGCGCGGGCCTGTCCGACGGACATGGCGAGCATTCCGCCAGTCCGCGGCATTGGCGCACCGCGCCGTTGTGGGGCCTGTCGCGCCGGCTGCACGCGGGCCTGCTGCACGATGGCCGCGCGCGCGATGCGCAGGAGGCGGTCCTGTGGCACGGCGGCGAAGCAGCCGCGGCTCGCCGCGGCTACGCGGCGCTCCCCGCCGAGCGCCGCGCCAAGCTGCTGCGATTCCTGGAATCGTTGTGACCGCCCGCTTGCGCATCGCCGCCGCCCTGGCGCTTTGCATCGCCGCCGCATCCGCCCCGGCACAAAGCCCTCAGCGGCGGTTCGAGGACGTGCCGCCGGAGCGGCTCGTGGACTGGTACTACGCCTCCACCTTCGGCACCGGCGCCTACCGCATCGGCGACCGCACCGTATTCGTCGGGCGCCTGCCTCTGTCCTACAAGCTGCGCGAGCCGGACGAACAACAGTGGGGCATCAAGCTCAAGATGCCCGTGTCCGTGGGTGTGTACGACGTGTCCTCGGCCTTCTCGGACATCCTGTCCAGCAACTACGGCACGCTCACGGTGCTGCCCGGGGTGGAATTCGAGAAGCGCATGAACCCGCGCTGGAAGGTACGGCCCACGGCGTCGCTGGGCTACGGCCAGGACGCGGCCAATGGCGTGGGCGCCGCCGTTTGGGAAGCGGGCGTGCGCAGCCTCTACAGCCTGCCCATGGAGCGCACCGATCTGGAAATCTCCAGCGCCGTACTCTTTGCCGGTTACGAGAGCCGCCCCGCGCGCCAGAAACTGGGCATCCTCGGCCTGGGCCTGGGCTGGATCCTGCCCACCGGCAAGGACCTGTGGGGCCAGCCCACCAACCTCGGCCTGCATTTCAATTACTACCTCTACTTCGACAGGCTGGACTTCTTCCTCGACCCCCAGGGCCGGCGCACCGTGCCGCAGCAGTTCGAACTGGCCATGACCCTGGGCACCTACCAGCCGCTGAAGATCTTCGGCTTCGAGACCGACCGCATCGGCGTGGCCATCCGCGGCGGCGAAGGCCTGCTGGCCATTCGGCTGGTGAGCGGCTTCCTGTTCTGATCCGCGGCTTCCTGGCCGGCCCTGGTGCGTTGACCGCGAAGAAGGCACTCGCCATCGCGAGCCGGCTGTGGCTTCGAGCCGCGGGGGCGCGTTGACGCGCGACGCGCTTTCGGTGAACCTCGAAGCACTTTCCTCCCCGAGCCGCCAAGATGCCCTCCACCGACCTGCACGAACTCGAGATCACCGAAGCCGCGCATTTGATCCGCAGCCGGGAGCTCTCGCCCGTGGAGCTCACCGAGCACATGTTGCGGCGGATCGAGCAGCTCGAGCCCAGGCTGCATGCCTACGCCCTGGTGACGGCCGACGTGGCCCGCGAACAGGCGCGCGCCGCCGAGGCCGAGATCGCGGCCGGCCGTCACAAGGGGCCCCTGCACGGCATCCCCATCGGCCTGAAGGACCTGCACTACACCCGGGGCATCCCCACCGCCGCGGGCATGCGCATTCACCGCGACTTCCGCCCCGCCTTCGACGGCACGGTGGTGCGGCGGCTGCGCGAGGCGGGCACGGTGCTGCTGGGCAAGCTGCAGCTAACCGAGGGCGCCTTCGCCGACCACCACCCGGACGTGGTGGCGCCGGTGAACCCGTGGGGCGCCGAACTCTGGTCGGGCGCATCCTCCAGCGGCTCGGGTGTGGCCATGGCCGCCGGGCTGGCGCTGGGCGCCACCGGCACGGACACGGGCGGATCCATCCGCTTTCCCTGCGCGGCCAACGGCGTGACGGGCCTGAAGCCCACCTGGGGACGGGTATCGCGCCACGGCGCCTTCGAACTCGCCGCGTCCCTCGACCACATCGGACCCATGTGCCGCAGCGCCGCCGACTGCGGCGCCATGCTGGCCGCCATGGCAGGGCCCGATCCCGACGATCCCACGGCCGTGCACCTGCCAGTGCCCGACTATCTGGCGGCGGACGCGAGCCACCTGCGCGGGGTTCGCATCGGCGTGGACGAGGACTGGAACGGCCTCGGGGCGGACACACCCACGTTGCAGGCGCTCGGCGATGCGCAACAAGCGCTTGCCTCGCTGGGCGCCCACATGCGGCGCGTGAAGGCGCCCGACAGCGATCCGGTGGTGGCCGACTGGAGCCCCCACTGCGCGGTGGAAACCGCCGTGGCCCACGAGGCCACCTATCCGTTGCGCCGCGACGCCTACGGCCCGGGACTGGCCGGCCTCATCGATCTGGCGCGCGAGGTTACCGCAGCGCGCTACCAGAAGATGCTGCTGCGGCGGCGGGACTATGCGGGCCGGCTGGAGGCCCTGTTCCAGGATGTGGACTTGCTGCTGGTGCCCGCCCAGCCCGTCTCCTTGCTCACCATCGCCCGCAAGGAAGCCATGGTGGGCTCGCCGGAAGCGCTGGCCTTGCTGCTGCGCTTCACGGCCCCCTTCGACATGAGCGGCAGCCCCACCATCACCCTGCCCGGCGGCATCACGCCCCAGGGCACGCCCGTGGTCTTCCAGCTGGTGTCGCGCCACTTCGCCGAGGACCTTCTGGTGCGCGCTGGGCGCGCCTTCCAGCGCGAAACCGATTGGCATCGCTGGCGGCCCGCGCTCTGACGCCGGCGCTTGGCGGAGCACCCATGAGCATCGCCCACTTCCTGCAAGCCGCCGCGCGCCGGCATGGCGGCGCGCCGGCCGTGACCGACCGGCGCGGCACCTGGCGCTACGGGGAGTTTTTCGATCGCGTGTCGGCCACGGCCGCGTGGCTGCGGGCCCAGCGTGGGGCGGTGCCGGGCGCGCGCGTGGCCATCGCCATGGAAAACTGCGCCGGCTACCTGCAGGTGCTGTGGGGCTGCTGGCACGCGGGGCTGTGCGCGGTGCCCATCAACGCCAAGCTGCACCCGAAGGAGTTTGCCTACATCCTGGCCAACTCGGGCACGGTGCTGTGCCTCGCGTCCCCGGCGCTGCACGGCGGCATCGCGGCTGCGCTGGAATCGGACACCCGCGTGCTGGAGGCCGACGACGCGTTGTTCGACCGCATGGCCACGGCATCGCCCATGGCGGTGGCGGAGCGCGCGCCCGCCGACCCCGCCTGGCTGTTCTACACCAGCGGCACCACCGGCCGCCCCAAGGGCGCCGCGCTGTCGCACCGCAACCTGGGCTTCATGGCCCACGCCTATACGGCCGACATCGACCGCCTGGACGAGCGCGACACCATTCTGCATCCGGCGCCGCTGTCCCACGGCTCGGGACAGTACGCTGTGCCGCACGTGGCGCACGGCTCGCACAACGTGATTCCCGAAAGCGGGCACTTCGAGGCCGGCGAGACCTTCGCACTGATCGAGCGCCACGCCAACGTGTCGATGTTCGCCGCGCCCACGCTGGTGGTGCGCATGCTCAACGACGCCGGCATGGGGCACGCCAGGCTGGACAACCTGAAGACCATCATCTACGGCGGTGCGCCCATGTACGTGAGCGACCTAGAACGCGCCCTTGAGGCCTTCGGCCCGCGCCTCTATCAGCTCTTCGGCCAGGGCGAGAGCCCCATGACCATCACCGGCCTGGACAAGCGCGCCCACGGGCTGCGCGAGTTGCCGGGACACCGCGAGCGGCTGGCCTCGGCGGGCTGGGCGCGCACTGGCGTGGAAGTGCGCGTGGTGGACGAGGACGATCGCGACCTGCCCCTGGGCGAGGTGGGCGAGATCATCACCCGCAGCGACTGCGTGATGCTGGGCTACTGGGAAAACCCCGAGGCCAACGCCCGGGCGCTGCGCGGCGGCTGGCTGCACACGGGCGATCTGGGCGCGCTCGACGCCACCGGCATGCTCACCCTCAAGGACCGCTCCAAGGACATGATCATCTCCGGCGGCATCAACATCTACCCGCGGGAGATCGAGGACGTGCTGCTCGGTCATGCGGGGGTGCGCGAGGTGGCGGTGGTGGGCGCGCCACACGCCGACTGGGGCGAGGAGGTGGTGGCCTTCGTGGTGGCGCAGGCGGGCACGGTGGTGGACGCGGCCGCGCTGGACGCGCGCTGCCTGGCGCACATCGCGCGCTTCAAGCGGCCCAAGCGCTACGTGTTCGTGGAGGCGCTGCCGAAGAACAACTACGGCAAGGTGCTCAAGCGTGCACTGCGCGAACAACTCGCCGCGCCCCCGGGCTGAGCGGTGGACGGCATGCGCCGTTGCGCCGCACAACGCATGCTGCGCCGCGCCGTTGCATTGGCTGCTGACGGAGGATTAGCATGGCTCGGCTGCAAGCACTGCGGTTGAGGCCGTATCCGTCACTGCTCATGAGGGGGTGAACCATGTGCTTCGAGTTTGACTGGCTGTACTGGGCGCAGTTGGCACAGGAGGAAGAACAGCGCCGCGCCGCGGCCGAGCAGGTGGAGGAGCGGCAGCAAGCTGCCGCGGCCGCCAGGGCCCAGCCCTCGCCCGCTCAGGAACCGGCGCACGCTTGAGCGCCGCACCCCGGGGCCCTGTCGCCCCGTCCGGCCCCGCCCTTGCGCGGGGCCTTTTCATTTTCACCGGTTCATCATGATCCTCATCACCTGGAACGTTCAGTGGTGCCGCGGCGTGGATGGCCGCGTGGACCCTGCGCGCATCGCCGCCACGGCACGCGCGCTGGCGGACTTCGACGTGCTCTGCCTGCAGGAGGTGGCGGTGAACTTCCCCGGCCTGAAGGGCAGCCGCGGCGAAGACCAGCCCGCCGAACTGGCCGCCGCGCTGCCCGGTTACCAAGCGCTGTTCGCGCCCGCCACGGATTTCGCCGGCGGCCAAGGGCGCCGCAGCCAGTTCGGCAACCTGATCCTCACCCGTCTGCCGGCCCTGCAGGTGTTCCGGCACGCCCTGCCCTGGCCGCCCGACGCTGCGGTGCCCAGCATGGCGCGGGTGGCGCTGGAGGCAGTGCTCGCCACACCGCTGGGGCCGCTGCGCGTGATCACTACCCACCTGGAGTACTACTCGGCAAGCATTCGCATGGCCCAGGTGCACGCACTGCGGTGCCTGCACGACGAGGCCTGCGCCCACGCCCACGCGCCGCGCCCCGATGGCGACCCTGGCGAGCCCTTCGCCGTGCAACCGCGGCCCGTGTCGGCCATTGTCTGCGGCGATCTCAACTTCAAGCCCGAAGACCCCGAGCACGCCCAGATGAGGGCGCCCTTCCCCACTGGCGCACCGGCCTTCGTGGATGCCTGGCAGAGCGCACACCCTGGCCAGCCCCACCCGCCCACGGTGGGCGTGCACGACAAGTCGTGGCCGCTGTACTGCTGCGACTTCGCCTTCGTGACCGAGGCGCTGGCGGGGCGCATCCGCGGCATGGGCGTGGAAGCCGGCACCGATGTGTCGGATCACCAGCCCCTGGTGGTGGCGTTCGCCTGAAACCGCCGGGCAGGCAATCAGCCGCCCACCATTTCTTCGCGATGCGCCGCACGCGCCTCCAGTTCCACCTCCGCACCCTCCACCGGCGGGCGGCCCAGGTGCCAGCGGATGCCGCGCCGGGCAGCCCCGCCCACCGCCGGGGCGAGGAATTCCTCGATCAGGGCGCCCGGCGCCGCGGCGGCGTAGAACTCCACCTGGGTGGCGTTCTCCCAGGACTGCCCCAATTCGGAGAGCCGCGCCGAGACCGCGTCGAACACGAAGCGCAGCTTGCGGCGCATGCCCTCGGGGGACGTGTCGCCCGGCGCCACCACGCTGCCACCGGGGCCGATCTCGGTCATGCCCGACATCACGAAGCTCGCGCTGCCACGCCCGCCGGGCACGGTGTACGAGAAGCCGTGCACGCAGGGCTGCTCCGGCGGCTCGTGCAGCGGCGCCACGTTGGTGCGGCACACGGGATTCCGCCCCTCCACTATCAGCCCCCAGCGCACCAGGCGCTCCACGTAGGGCTGGTTGAAGGCGCGGAAGCCGGCCATGGACAGCTGGGCGGGAATGCGCAGCTCCATGCCGCACAGCGCCTGCATGGGCCGGCCGCGCGCGGCCAGGTGCCGCTCGATCAGGCCGTAGGCCTCCTCCAGGGGCAGCCACGGCCCGAGCACCGTGTGCACGATCTCGAAACCCTCCGCTGCCACCACGCCCCCGGCATACACCGGGCCGCCGGGCAGGAACCGCAGGCCACCACGCGGCTGGTCCACCAGCGACGCGGCGGGCTGGGCGCGCGCCGTGAGCCCGGCGCCCGATACCATGACCGCGGCGGCGCCCAGCAGCCGCCGCCGCATGCGGTCGCAGCCCGTTACCGCGTCCGTTGCCCGAGCCGCCCCGGATTTCCCGTCACCGCCATTTGCCCTCATGGCATGCCTCATCTAGCCTTGCGGACCTTCCGCCTCGCCGATGGTAACCACACCGGCGCGCTTTCCGCACCTCTTCCCGCCCCGTGAATTCCACTGCTGCCTCCCCGCCGCTCGGCCGCCTGCCCGCGGTGCGACACGACACCAACGGCCATCGCCGGGTGGATATGGGGGCCGTGGCGGCGCTGGCCTTGCCGCTCATGCTCAACAGCGCGGTGCAACTGGTGCTCAACCTCACGGATGCGTGGTTCATCGGCCGGCTGTCGGTGGAGGCCATGGCGGCCCTGGGCGCCACCCACTTCCTCGCCATCGTGTTCTTCCTGGCCTTCGGCGGCGTGGGCCTGTGTATCCAGACTCTGGTGGCGCAGGCCTATGGCGCCCGCGCCAATCGCCGCGCGAGCCGCGCCACCTGGTGGGGCTTGTGGGCGGCCCTGTGCACGCTGCCCCCATTCCTGGCGGTGGCGCTGCCCGCCCGGCCCCTGCTGGGGCTGTTCGGGCTCGACCCCGCGGTGCAGGACCTGGCTGCACAGTACTGGACCCCGCGACTCCTGGGCGGCCCGCTCGCAGTGGGGCTGTGGGCCGTGTCGGGCTTCTTCAACGGCATCGGCCGCACACGGGTAACGCTGGTGGTCATGCTGGTGGTGGCAGTGGTCAATGCGCTGCTCAACGAAATCCTCATCTTTCGGCTTGGACTGGGGATGGCCGGCTCGGCCTGGGCCACCACGGCATCGCTGGGGCTGGGCTGCGCGCTGATCGTGGCGCTGTTCCTCTCCGCTGCGCTGCAAGCCGAATACCGCACGCGGCGCACCTGGCGCGCCTCGGCCAAGGGCCTGCGGCTAGTGTTCGCGCTGGGCATCCCCACGGGCGTGTTCCCCGCGGTGGACCTGGTGGCCATCTCGCTGTTCCAGCTCATGCAGGTGCGCCTGGGAACGGTGGAAGGCGCTGCCACGCAGATCGTCATGATGCTCACGGCCATCGCCTACCTGCCCGCCATCGGCATCGCCATGGCGGGCACCACCCTGGTGGGCCAGTCCATCGGCGCCGGCGACCGCGCCTGGGCAGGCAGGCTCGGCGACCGCATCATCGCCCTCACCACCGCGTACATGGGCACCGTGGGCATTCTCATCGGCCTGGGAGGGCCGTGGCTGATCCCGCTGTTCACCGACCCCGAAGACCCGGCGGCTGCCGCAGTGCTGGCGGCCGGACTGCGCCTGGTGTGGATTGCCGGGGCCTACCAGGTATTCGACGCCCTGAACCTCGCCAGTGCCTTTTGCCTGCGCGGCGCTGGCGACGTGCGCGCACCGACGCTGTACGTCATTGCCCTGGCGTGGTTGGGCTTCGTGCCGCTGGCGCACATGGCGTCCTTCGCGCCAGGCCAAGGCTGGGTCGACGCATTACCGCAACTTGGCTGGGGTAGTGTTGGGGGCTGGATGGCGGCATTGGTGTACGTGGTGGCGTTGGGGCTGGTCATGTGGCTGCGCTGGCGCTCGGGCGTGTGGCGCCGCTTGCAAGTGTGACCGGCCCCAGCGTGTGCGGCGATGACCCGCACCCATGACCTGGCGCGCAATCTGCTTATGTTTCTCGGGAGAGAAGTCAACCAAAAGATCGTGCGAATTCAACTCATGATGGAAAAACGCCCGCCGCAACCGGCGAAGCTGTCGCGCCCCATCCACACCGAACGCGACTACCATGAAGCCAAGGCCCTGTTGGCAGGCACCATGCGCTCCGCCCGCAGCACGGAGATGGCCTTGCGTGCAGAGGCCTTGCTGCGCGAAATCGTGGACTACGAGTTGCGCCTCGACATGCAGGCGGAGGAGGCCTCCTGGAAAACCCCCGACCAGGACCAGCGAATGCTCCAGGGTTTGTGCCGACGATGGTCGGACGCACCGGCAGAGGGCGCTCCTTAAGGAATACACGCGCGCCAGGAAGTACCTGCCGCACCCGGCAAGCGGGGAGCCGCATGGGTCTGCCCAGTCAGGCGCCCCGGGGCGCACCGACCGGTGGAGGCACCCGTTGCGCTATTCCAGGCTGAGCAGCCAGGTGATGAGATCGCCCTTCTCCCGGGGGGTGCAGGCACGGCGCAGCAGCAAGCGGCAGTTCACCGCGAAGTAGCGTTCCACGCGCTGCCAGTCGTTGAACCGATCGGGGTTGGCGCCCGGCGCGAAAGCGCCCATGTGGCGTTTCTTGGCGTGCTCGGGATCGGGGTGTTCGTCGTCGTTGATCACGTGGCAGGCGCGGCACAGGACCGGTGCACGGTGAGCACGGAATCCCTGGCGGGGGTCTTCCAAATGACAGGAGGAGCAGCTGGCATCGCCAGGCCCCGCCAAGGGATGCCTCGCAAAGTAGAACGCACGGCCGCGCTCGGCACTGAAACCTCCAAAGCTCGGGTCTTCGACACGAGCGGCGGCGTCGTAACGCGCCAGCAGATCGGCAGGGGTGTCGGCCCGGGCAACGAGCGCGTGCGGCGCCACGAGCAGCCAGGCCACCATCAGCGGACGCAGGATTGCCATCAGGAAAACCTGCTGCGCGGGTGGTTCACCCCTTGGGCGGCGAGCGGTCGAATGTTCTTGCCGGGCGGCAGCAGGCACTGCCGGGCTGTTTCTTCCAGCGCCTCGGTGGCGGGCGTGGACGGAAAGCCAACCTCAAGGCGAATACCCCTGATGCCCGAAACCCCCGGCTTCACGCCGCGGTCGTGGAGCGACTTCGCCAGAAGGCAAAGCCGCTTGTGCAACCTCGATTCGTCAGCGCTCATGGCCGAGGGCAACCGTGGGAGTTCGTTCAAGCGATGCATGGAAGCCACTGCCTGCTGGGATGAACTCTAGCATTTCGGAATGCTAGCAGCCACTGGCAAGGTCACGGACCGGCGTTGTCCTTCAGCCAGTTGATCACGGCGGCCCGCTCTTCAGCTTTCGGCAGGTAGTGCCCCGGCAGGAAACGTTCCCATCGGGCCGCCCGCTCATCGGAAGGATGACGCGCGGCAAAGGAGAGGAGCTTTTTCTGATCGTGACAGGCGACGCAGCGCTGCTTGACGATCCTGGCGCCGTCGGCCGGCTCTTCGGTACCAGCAGCAATCGTGGATATGGCCACCGTGGCCGCGAGCAGCAGGATGGCAAGGGGTGCGTCGATGCGGTGCAGGCAGGCTCCGGTTGTGCGCTTTCCCGCCAGGGAAGCGTATCGGCAGTACCCTGCCCCATTGCCGCCTCCGGCGCCTTGACCTGTCTCAACGCCGGTGCGATGCAGCCGCTCCCATGGATTCGGGGCGAAGGGGGTGCTGCAGGGCCGGTACTGCCCAGAAGCGGCGGCTTCACCCGCAACAAGTGTTGAGGGGAGTTGCTACCATGTGCCGCCCGTTGGTTCCGCGCAGCCGCGCGCTCTTCTCCCCTGATCCATGGACGCTGCTGTCATTCAGGCCATGGGCCGTTGGCCCGATGTGCCCGCCGTCTTCGGCTGGCTGGAACTGGATCGCCGGGGCCGATGGCTCATCAAGGGCGAGCGAATCGGCAACCCGAGCGTCACGGCATTCATCGGCCGCAACTACGCCTCGGAGGCGCAAGGCCGTTGGTTCTTCCAGAACGGCCCGCAGAGGGTGTTCGCGCGGTTGCACTACACACCCTTCGTGTATCACGTGCTTCCCGCAGCGGGGAACGAGCATGGTCTGGAGACGCACGTCGGCACGCGGGTCACACGGCTTTACGAAGCCCTGGTGGACGAGGCCGGCAGCCTGGTGCTGCGCACCGAGGCAGGCGTTGGCGTGGTGAGCGACCGGGACCTGCCAATGCTCGCGCCATTGCTCCGGGACGAACGGGGTAACACGCTGGACGAAGACGCCCTGGGCGCGCTGCAGGCGGGTCATCATGTGGATGGGGCAGTGCTTCACTGGCATCACGAAGACATTCCGGTGGAGCCTGTTCACAGCAGCCATGTGCCGCGCCTGTTCGACTTCAACCCCGATCCGCGGCCAGCGCCCGGCGATCCGGACTGCTGAGCCTCCAATGACGCTCTCAGCGCATCCGCTTCGCGGTGAAAGCTTCCTCGATATTGTCCTCGAAGAAACTGTTCGGCGACGGCGAGGCCATGAAGCGGCGGTGCAGTTCAGCGGAGACGCGGCTGTATTGCACGATGTTGCCGCTGGAAAACTCCACCTCCAGCGTCTGACTCGATGGTTCGTAGCCCACCGAACGGATCTTCGAGGCATTCACTCGCTTACGGTCCATGGGGTGCCCTTAGGTCGGGCCAGGGGAAAACCAGATCGAACGCGCCTTCAACGTGGTGAAACAGCGACGAGGGAAACGGCTTGCCAGAGAAGGCAGGCTATGGTCGAAGCACGCAACAATGGCCGGCGGGGAAGGTGGCCGTGGCTGAGGTGCTGCCGCACCACGAAACTCGACGGGAAGCCACCCGACCGGAACCCAATGCCACACGCCACGACACTCGCTCTCGTGCGCCGGACTGGCGCACACCGCGCCAAAAGCCTGCTGATCAGCGACTGGAATCCATCTCGGATGCAGGTCCGATCGCAGGCATCTGGTAAGCACCTATACGCGCTTAGTTAGGCCGGCCAGCCACCGGGAAGGGCCAAGCAGCAGGGGCTGCCGCAGGCTTTGGCGCCGGCGCCGGTGCTGCCGCGGGAGCGGCCACGGGCTTCGCCGCAGCCTTCTTGGCGGGCGCTTTCTTGACGGCGGGCTTCTTGACCGCAGCCTTGGCAGCAGGCTTCTTCTCTACGGCCTTGGCGGCGGGCTTGGCGGCAGGCTTGGCAGCAGGCTTCTTAGCCGCGGGCTTCTTCGCCGCCGGTTTCTTGGCGACGGCCTTCTTCGCTGCTGGCTTCTTGGCTGCCACTTTCTTCGCCGCCGGCTTCTTGGCGGCTACCTTCTTCGCCGCCGGCTTCTTGGCGGCTACCTTCTTCGCCGCCGGCTTCTTGGCGGCTACCTTCTTCGCCGCCGGCTTCTTGGCAGCTACCTT